>JAAUXY010180628.1_pt1 | contig 35841 bp, 39 predicted proteins | sample 7278121 | NCBI WGS metagenome assembly JAAUXY01 (sample SAMN14350117, study PRJNA611818) | marine sediment metagenome | isolation source: surface marine sediment (1.8m) | place: French Polynesia: Moorea | collected 2018-08
AATCGCCAACTCATGTCACCCGAGTATCACAGGCCGAATCGTCGTTACGCTCCATGACAACGGTCAGCGGAAAGCGGATCGACGTCGTGGCATTGATCACCCCGTCCATATCCATGCCCTGGATGACCTGACAGTCCGTGCCCTTTAGGGCATCCTTCGCCGACTCCGTACCCGAATCGCAAGCCAGGATCAGCACCGCATCATAGTCTTTGGCCCGCTTGAGCAGGCGCGCTCGTTGCCCGGTCGTCCAGAGACACATCATTGGCGTCGGCGTGTGAATGGAAAACACTCCGGTTCGAACGCCACGCTCCGCCAGCGAGTCGCGAATGGTCTGTATATAGTCTTCGAAAGCGCTGGTCTTGATGCCATGCTTGAAGAATTCAATGAAGGCTTCCTTTTTCTGCATGGCAAGACACATCGGAGGACAGACGGGACAGGATGCAATAAGGACTGAATCGAAGCCCTCAAGGTGGGCCGACACGTCTCTTGGTGTCAGGTTGACAGGCATTGTCCTTCTCCCTGCGCCAACATCGGTGGCGGCCGGGGCCGCTGCCACATGGCCATCTGTGGCAACTTTATCGCCTGGTCACGGTACAGATGCGACGCGATTGTCAGTTTGGCCTACCGCAAAAACTATCGATGTTCCTTCCCTTCGGCAATTCGTAATTGCCACAGACATCGGGTGTAGTGCTGCAGGTTGCAGCACCCGTGGTCGACACTCGGCCGACGGAATTCTGCGACGATGTCCTATGCAGGCTTCAGCCGCGTGCCAGGAGTATTGCCTGGCTTCACGGGCCCTCCACCAGCGGCGGGCACTAGCGGCGTGATGCCTTGATACCCGGTTGATGCGAAAGGCAATCGGCCGCTGGCAGATGAGACCGCCCTCCCACGCAGCCCGGCGTAAACCGACAACCTGTGATTCATAGCGACTGCCGCTACGGCGGTAGTCTCCGCCCCTTAAGTACATCCCAGAATTGACGAAATTCGCTGCCCTGCTACGTTGATCAGGTGAATGAATAAGCTTGAGCCGATGCCAACGGCTCACGGGAAGGCGAGCCGCCCTCCGGTGCCCCGTCGCAGTCGGCGACTTGGCGGAGAATTAAAATGACGCAAAACATGACGAAATGGTGTTGTGGTCCGGACGGTGCGCCTGACTTCAACAAGATGACGGAGTTTATGGAGCGGCATGATCGCACCAGCAAGTACGATGCGGCAGGCTGGGCCTTGTTCTTTATTTGGGTTGGTGTTGCCTGGCTCGCCGGTTTCAGCTTGGGTGTCGGCTTGCTCGGTGTGGCCGCAATCACGTTGGGTATGCAAGCGGTCCGCAAAGCGTCCGGCGTTCCGTTGGAGGGCTTCTGGGTCCTGGTTGGCATCGGGTTTGCTGTCGCGGGACTTTGGCAAGGGCTCGATGTGCAACAGCCGTTGGCACCTTTTGTCCTCATTGGCGCCGGCATTGCGCTGTTCTTGTGGCGAGTCTTGCCCAAGAATTCGCGGCAGGCGAAGTAGCCGCAATCTGGCCTACTGCTTCGGGAGCAGAAAACTAACCGCCCAAATCAAAATCCTCGATCTTTCGATGGCTTTTTGATGCGGCGACCAACGGAGGCGAGTATGACTGCATACAACGTGGTTCGCATGCACGTGAAACCCGATCGCGAGAAGGAGTTTCTCGCCAGGAACAGCGAGGTCGACCCTCCTTCAATGCCGGGGCTCAAGAAGATCTCGCTCGTCAGGACCGGCGACCTGTCTTATTGCCTGGTCGGCGAATGGGAAGACGTTGACGCGATCGCTGCAGCGAGTCCGCTCATGATCGGTGCGCTCGATACGTTCCGCGATACGCTTGATGACCTGGGTGGAGAGCTGGGCGTTACGGACGCCATTTCCGGAGAGGTCATCCTGGAAGGCCAGGGACCAATCTCGGTCGACAGCTAAGCGACAGTGGGACGGCACGGCGTTATGGCGACCTCGCCCGGCGGGCGTGGGTCAGTGCTACGCGCCTCGGATCGAAGGCAATCCGCCCGCGGTGGTAATTCTTGAGCTATTGGTCGGTGCGGATGGAACAGCAGCTCTGCTGCCTCGCGCTTCGCGCGTCTGTCGGCGCTAAGCGCCTCGGTTGATCTTTGGTGGGTGAGTCGGGGATAGATTCCACGGCGGTGACCGAGGCTACAGGAGAGAGGGATTGAACGGCAGCTTCGCTGCCTCGCGCTTCGCGTGTCTGTCGCACGGCTACGCCGTGCTCGGATGACTCGAATCGGCTTAGGCCCAATTCGCCCACGGTGGAAATTCGTGTGCTCCGGATCGGTGCGAATTGATCTTTAGTGAGTAAGACGGGGATAGCATCCACTGTGCTGACCGAAGCTACGGGGGAGAGGGATTGAACGGCAGATTCGCTGCCTCGCGCGTCGCGCGTCTGTCGCACGGCTACGCCGTGCTCGGATGATTCGAATCGGCTAAGGCCCAATTCGCCCACGGTGGAAATTCGTGTGCTCCGGATCGGTGCGAATTGATCTTTAGTGGTCAAAGTTCGGGATCGGAACCACGGGGGTGGCCGAAGCTACGGGGGAGAGGGATTGACTCAGATCGGCTTTGGCCGATCTTCACCCCGTCCGGAAAAGAACCCCATATTTATCGAGTAACCTCAGAAATCTATCGGGACGGGCGCCCTCGCTTTGCGAGTGCGTCCAGATCGCTGGCGCGATCTGTCGAACCCAGGGGGTGAGAATCTCCAGCTCCCCCAGCCAAAAAAAACGGGCCCCGTTTGGGGCCCGTATTTTTTGGCTGGGGGAGAGGGATTCGAACCCCCGTTGACGGAGTCAGAGTCCGTAGTCCTACCACTAGACGATCCCCCAAATCTCACTGTGTCGATGACAGCAGTGTCTGACGATCGTTACAGCCTGCCCTCCTCGAGGGCTTTGCAGCCGGTAAGCTGCAGGTGTGAACTTAGCGCTTGGAGTACTGGGTTGCGCGACGTGCTTTGCGCAGTCCGACTTTCTTACGCTCTACCTCGCGGGCATCGCGGGTCACGAAACCGGCCTTGCGGAGCGGCGAACGCAGCGACTCGTCGTATTTCATCAGTGCGCGCGTCAGGCCGTGGCGGATTGCGCCGGCCTGGCCGGTCGTACCGCCGCCAGACACCGTTACCGTGATGTCGAACTTGTTCTCGAGGTTCATCAGCTCCAGCGGCTGACGGACGATCATCTGGGCGGTCTTGCGGCCGAAGAAGACGTCCAGCGGGCGGTCGTTGACCTTGATGTCACCACCACCGTCGCGAAGGAAAACGCGTGCCGTTGAAGTCTTGCGGCGGCCGGTTCCGTAGTAGAAGTTGTCACTCATTCTGATTCTCTCATCCGCACTCAGGCGTTAATTTCCAGCGGTACGGGCTGCTGCGCCGTATGCGGGTGTTCCGGACCGGCGAAGACGCGCAGCTTGGACAGCATCTGCCGACCCAGCGGACCGCGCGGCAGCATGCCCTTCACGGAAGCCTGCAGCACGCGCTCGGGCGCCTTCTCAAGCTGCTTCTCCAGCGAGATCGACTTCAGGCTGCCGATGTAACCGGTGTGATGGTGGTACATCTTGTCGGTCAGCTTGTTTCCGGTGACGCGAATCTTCTCCGCGTTGACGACAACGATGTAGTCGCCGGTGTCCACATGCGGCGTATACACGGGCTTGTGCTTGCCACGCAGTCGGCGTGCGATCTCGGTCGACAGGCGGCCGAGCGTCTTGCCGGTCGCGTCTATGACGAACCAGTCGCGCTGTACCTCTGCTGGCTTTGCAGAAAACGTCTTCATTCTTTTGATCCGTTAGGTGTTTTGTCAGTGCTGGCTCGGAGGCCAACGGCCCGCCGGGCAAGAGCATGCCTCACCGGATGGGCGAAAGGCGCGAAATGGTACTTGAGTACGCAGGCCTTTGCAAACAAAAACCGCGATTTAGCGCCAGAACGGACGTCGGGGCAAACATCGCCCCGATGCTTTCTAAATCAGTGACTTACAAAGAGCCGATCCGGCGATCCACGGCGGCCGCGAGCCTCAGAATGCGTATTCGAGCGAGATCGCCGTGAAAGTGTCGGTTTTTTCGTTGCCGGCCGGCACGTCGCTGTTGTTCTTGACGGTGAACGAGGCCACCAGCGACACCTCGCCAATCAGGTTGGCCTTGACCGCCGAGATAGATTCGAGATAGGTGTTGTCGCTGCCGGATTCGACGCTAAGGTCCTGAGTAAACTCGGCATTTTCGCTGAAGACCCAGCGATAATTGAGGCCACCGCGGAGAATGAACTCCTCTACCGTTGTCCCATCAGCGAGGTCTGACTGCTTGGCACCAGCGCCGATCTCGGCATTCAGTTCTTGACGCTCGGTTTCCAGGACGCGTCGTCCGTAACCCGCTGTCTGCGAGAACTGGGTGTCGTAGCCGCTGAAGCGGTCCTTTCGCCAGTCGAGTCGACCGAACAGGAAGTCGGTCTCGCTGAAGTTGTACTCGCTCTTCCAGCCAGCGTCATAGGCCTCGGCCGTCGTATTGTTCTCTTCGCTGGCCTGAATAGCCTTCAGCGTCAACGAATGCTCCCACTTGTTCTTGACATAGTGGATCTCGAAGTCCGACTTCAGCGTCGAGTTCTCGGTATTGCCGGACGTGGCCAGGTAGCCGAGGGAGGCCTTACCGGACCAGGGGCTTTCCTCTTCAGCCTGAGCGAGGCCGCCGGCGAACAACGCGCAAAGCGCGAAAACAGTTATCTTTTGCACAATGTGATTCCCTGATCGGACACGATCGCATTCGTGTCGGTTAAATATGGCCAACGCGGCGGCGCGAGTATAACTTCTCGTCGGCGAGCGAGGCTACCTCCGAGATCGCCTGCAGAGCCAGTCGATATAGCTGCCCGCGCCATGAATATTGCTATAATTCGCGGGATGCAAGAACGCCAATTATCCAGCCTCGATCGCTTGCTCTCCGGGGCCAACAATTTCCTTCGAACGGTCGCCGCCCCTGCCGGCTCTCCGGCGCGTCCTTATCCTGCCCGAGACGTGGACGAAGCCGAGTTGTCCGATTCGGACAGGCGACATGCCGCCGGCCTGATGCGGGTTAATCACGCCGGTGAGATCGCGGCACAGGGTCTTTACCAAGGTCATGCCGCGGTAGCCCGCCAGGACACTGTCGAGAGCCACATTCACGAGGCCGCGCAGGAGGAGTTCGATCACCTCGCGTGGTGCGAGCAGAGGCTCAGGGAGCTGAAATCGGACCGCAGCCGCTTAAGCCCGTTCTGGTACGCAGGTGCGTTCGCGATGGGCGCTGCGAGCGGCGTGCTCGGCGACAAGTGGAGCCTCGGCTTCATCGCAGCAACGGAGCAGCAGGTGGTGAAGCACCTTGAGAGTCACTACGAGAGGCTGCCCAGAGACGACAAGCGCAGTCGCGCGATTATCGAGCAAATGCGCGTTGAGGAAGAGGAACACGAGCATGATGCTATCGAGGCCGGGGCCGCGGAATTGCCCGAAGGCATCAAAAAATTAATGACTATTACGTCAAAGGTTATGACGCGCACCGCTTATTGGATATAGTCTAAGAATCGGCCGCTGTTCGGGGGAACACGGTCAGGGGAATCGTTGGCACGCGTCGCCAACATAATGAGAACGAGGGCGCCAGAGCGCGAGGGATCCTATATGCAGACTTCCGCAAGAACACTGAGTGACGTACCGGCGATTAATCGCTTTCTAAGCTATTGCCGCGTCCGCACCGTTCCGTCAAAAACCGTCATGATTCATGCCGGCGATCTGCCGGACGTTCTTTACTACATTGTCGACGGATCAGTAGAAGTCATGATCGAGGACGAAGACGGTAATGAGATGGTGCTCGCGTACCTGAACAAGGGGCAGTTCTTCGGTGAGATGGGCCTGTTCTACGAACAGCCTACTCGAAGCGCGTGGGTTCGTACCCGGACCGAGTGCGAGATCGCCGAGATGACCTATCCAAGGTTCCGCCAGATTGCGAGCGAGAGCCCCGGCCTCGTATTTGAACTCGCCACGCAGCTCGCGACCCGCCTGGACCGCACCAATCGCAAATTGGGCGACCTCGCGTTTGTCGACGTCACGGGCCGAGTGGCGCACGCCATCATGGACCTCTGCAACGAACCGGACGCGATGACGCACCCGGACGGCATGCAGATCAAGGTCAGCAGGCAGGAACTGTCGCGTCTCGTTGGCTGTTCGCGCGAGATGGCAGGACGCGTTCTGAAGGTGCTCGAGGAGCAGGGGCTGGTGTCCGCCAGCGGCAAGACGATTGTCGTCTACGGCGCGCGCCCAAACCGAAACTGACGATCGTCAGCGCATAGCCTTTGAAAGGGCCGCCCCGAGCGTCAGCTTGCGGCGGCTTTTTCTATTTCTGAGCGCATCGCCGCAATCGTCGCCGCGTAGTCGTCGCTGCCGAAGATGGCAGAGCCGGCAACGAAAGTGTCCGCTCCGGCAGCAGCGATGTCGGCAATGTTGTTCACCTTGACGCCGCCATCGATCTCGAGGCGGATGTCCATGCCACTCTCGTCGATCAGCGCCCTCGCCTCGCGCAGCTTGTCGAGTGCGCTGGGGATGAAGGCCTGTCCGCCGAAACCCGGATTGACCGACATCAGCAAAATCATGTCGACCTTGTCCATGACGTAGTCCAGGCAGTCGAGCGGCGTCGCGGGATTGAACACGAGCCCGGCCTTGCAGCCACTCTCCCGGACCAGAGACAGGGAACGGTCGATGTGCCGTGTCGCTTCCGGGTGAAAAGTGATGTAGTCGGCGCCTGCGGCGGCGAACTCGGGAATAATCCGGTCGACCGGTTCGATCATCAGGTGGACGTCGATCGGCGCCTCGATGCCGTCCTTGCGCAGGGCCTCGCAGATCATCGGACCAATCGTCAGGTTGGGGACGAAATGATTGTCCATGACGTCGAAGTGGATCAGATCGGCGCCCGCGTCCAGGACGGCACGCACATCGTCGCCTAAGCGGGCGAAGTCTGCTGACAGGATTGACGGGGCGATTAATGGAGTCACAGCATGTCCTTGCACGTTTAATTGTAGTTGCACCTAGCGAATCGACCGACGAGCCTTGAGCATTTCGTAAGCGCTACGGATCTCCCGGGTCTTCCTTTGCGCCTCAGCGAGCGCGGCTTCGTCGGGATTCTCCGAGGCCAGTTTATCCGGATGATAGCGATTCATCTGGCGCCGGTAGGCTTTTTTGATTTCATCATTATCCGCGGCAGCGTCAATACCTAAAGTTGCGTAGGCCGCAGCAACGCGCCCGCGATCGGCATGGCCGGCAGGGGACTGGCGAAAGCCCTTCTGCGCCCTGATCATCGCCTCCATCTGGGCCAGTTCGACCCTGCCGATATCGAGCTCTTCGCAAACTGACCAGATCAGCGAGCGTTCCCGGGACCGAACGCGGCTCTTCGACACGGATACCTCGATCAGCAGCCGCAAAAACAGCAGTCTCAGGTCGTTACGCCTCGCGTACCGGCGTTTCAGCTCGCCAGCCCGGGCGGTCAGCGGATAATCGGTGCGCTTGCCGTCGTTGAACCAGGAAATGGCGTTCCTGACGAGCGCCGGTTTCAGGCCCAGTCGATGCATGACCTTGCGCGCCGCGCGGATCTCATCCTCACTGACCCGCCCGTCCGACTTGGCGAGGTGGCCCATAGACTCGAACAGGATCTGGACATAGCCGGCCGGCAGTCGCCCAAGACCGTTCATCTTGTCGTCGAGTGACTGATATCGGGCCTGGAAGCCACGGTCGAACTGGTGGCCGAGAATCAGCCCAAGCAATGCAAACCAGGGTTTGGTTGTCGCCAGTCCCGCGACCGTCCCTATCACTTTTCCCCAGTACACCGACTCGCCCGCTGGCATCAATCGCCCTATCGTATCGTGTGCCCGCGCGCTTGCCAAAGCGCTTGCGACGCCCTGCACGAACGGCGATCATCCAAAATTGACCGAAAAGACTGTCCCGATGAGCACGCCCCTTTTCGAATCCAGCATTCCAGAACTCGAGTTGATTGCTAGAGGCAAGGTCCGCGACATCTACGCGGTCGATGACGATCACCTGCTGATCGTGACGACGGACAGGCTGTCTGCCTTCGACGTCATCATGCCCGATCCGGTACCGGGCAAGGGAGAGATCCTGACGCAGATTTCGCTGTTCTGGTTCGCGATGATGCGGGACATCATTCCAAACCAGTTGACCGGCATACCCATCGGCGACGTGCTCCATGACCGGGTCCTGGCCAGCGAGCTGGAGGGCCGGTCGCTGGTCGTCAGGCGCCTGTCGCCGTTGCCCATCGAGGCCGTCGTCAGGGGCTACCTGATCGGGTCCGGCTGGAAGGACTACCAGGAAAGTGGCGGGATTTGCGGCATCGACCTGCCGGCAGGCCTGCGCCTGGCCGATAAGCTGCCCGAGACCCTGTTTACGCCGGCGACGAAAGCACAGGCCGGCGATCATGACGAAAACATCGACATGGCGACCGTCGAGTCCATGATCGGGAAAGACCTTGCTGACCGGGTTCTCGAGACGTCCGTCCGGGTTTACGAGCGCGCCGCTCGTTACGCCATTGAGCGAGGCATCATCATCGCCGACACGAAGTTTGAGTTTGGCCTGGATGCGGATGGCGAGCTGTATCTGATCGACGAGGTACTGACGCCGGACTCGAGCCGGTTCTGGCCGGCGGATCAGTACGAGGTTGGCAGCAGCCCGTCCAGTTACGACAAGCAGTTCGTGCGCGACTACCTCGAGACACTCGACTGGGACAAGACGGCGCCGGGACCCAGCATCCCCGCCGACATCCTTCAGCAGTCGGCGAACAAGTATCGCGAGGCGCTTGAACGTTTAAGCGTGTAGCGCCTGCCAGCCTCGGATAATCTCCCTCAGCGCATCGAGGCCGTCGGTCAGCGCGGCGGGGCCGGGCTGCAGGATCAACGCCGATTTGACCTCGAATACCTGCTTGTCCCCGACAGCGGGAATGACCTGCCATCCGTCACGCTCGGCCACGCGCTCCGGTCGAAACTTCTTGCCGCACCAGGAACCGATGATGATGTCGGGCGCGCGGCGGATAACCTCGCCGGGGTCCGCGATGATGCGGTCCTTGCCGAGCGGCTGGCTCGCGAGCTCCGGGAAGCAGTCTTCGCCGCCCGCGATCGATACGAGCTCGGACACCCATCGAATCCCGCTCAACAGCGGATCATCCCACTCCTCGAAGTAGACGCGCGGACGCTTCTTATCAACGGCTGCCTCTGCCCGAATCTCGTCGATGTGCTTCGTCATCGACGCGGCAAGCGCCTCCGCCTTCTGCTGTTCGCCTATCAGAGCGCCGACGGTGCAGATCATCGACAGGATTTCATCCACGCTGCGATGGTTGAAGACGTGAACAGGGACACCGTGCCTGATTAGCTCGGCGGCGATATCGGCCTGCAGATCGCTGAAGCCGAGCACGAGGTCCGGCTCGAGTTCGAGAATGCGGTCGATTTTCGCTGTCAGAAACGCGGAAACTTTCGGCTTCTCCCGGCGCGCCCTCGGTGGCCTGACCGTGAACCCCGAGATGCCGACGATGCGCGCTTCTTCGCCCAGCAGGTACAACGTCTCGGTTGTCTCTTCCGTCAGGCAGACGATTCTTTGCGCGTATGCGGGGGCCATTTGCAAAGCAATCCGTGAACAAGGATCGCGAACTATACTCTGACCCACGCTACAATAGTTGATCGCATTCGGGAACGCGCAGATGTCCTTCGATCCGAGGCAAAAAATCGATGCACTGGTCTGGGGTAAGAACCTCCCCGCGTCAGGCACATTCGGTCGCTGGGCCGCCATCCTGCTCAGGTACCTGTACGCGACGCTGCGTGACCTGTTTTCCGGCGAGATAACGATGCGCAGCATGAGTCTCGTTTACACGACGCTGCTGTCCGTTGTGCCGCTGATTGCTTTCAGTTTCTCTGTCCTGAAGGGCTTCGGCGTACACGAAGCACTCGAGGACCAGATGTACCTTGTCCTCGAGCCGCTCGGCGAGAAGGGACGTGAAATCACTGACAACGTCATGACGCTGGTTCGTAACGTCAATGGCGGCGTGCTCGGCGGTATCAGCCTGGCGTTCTTCATCTACACCGCGGTCTCCATGGTGCAGAAGATTGAGGAGAGCTTTAACTTCGTCTGGCACGTCGGCGCGTCGCGGAGCTTCGCGCGCCGCTTCACCGAGTACATGTTCGTCTTGCTGGTCGGGCCGGTTGTGATCGTTATCGCGCTCGGCATGCTGACCTCCCTGCAAAACGATTCGTTCGTCCAGTTCCTGCTGAACAATGAAGTCGTGGGTCCGCTGTTCGTTGCAACGAGCAAGCTGACGCCTTACTTGCTCGTCAGCGCCGTATTTACCTTCCTTTACGCTTTCATCCCGAACACGCAGGTCAAACTGAAGTCGGCGCTGATCGGCGGCCTTGCCGGCGGATTCATGTGGGCCAGCATCGGCCTGCTGATGACGGCGTTTGTCGTAAACTCGGCCCGCACGCAGGCCGTATACGCCGGCTTTGCGATCGCGGTCATCACGCTGTTCTGGATCTACCTGAACTGGATCGTATTGCTGCTCGGCGCAAAGATCGCCTTCTACGTGCAGAACCCGGCCTACCTGCGGCTCGGTCGAGAGGAACCGTGGCTGTCGAACTCGACGCGCGAGCGGATGGCGCTCAACGTCATGCTGCTGGTGGGCAGCGCATTCCGCGAGCCTGGGCAGAAAATCAATCTCGAGTCGCTAAGCCGAAAGCTTCGACTGCCGTCGCTGACGCTGTCGCCGGTGATCGCAAAACTCGAGCAGGGCGGACTCCTGACCTGCAACGAAGATGACGACCTGTTACCGGGACGCGAAATGGCGCGGACAACGCTGGACGACGTCCTGTCCGTCGTCAGGACCACGGATGAATCCCTGGTTCGCGTGACGCCGTCCTGGGATACAGAGGTCGACGCCCTATCCAAGAACATCGACATGGCGATCGCAAAGACGGTCGGGACCCGAACGCTGTCGGACCTGCTGGACGACATGGACGAGCGACGCGAGCAGGCTGCGCCGGAGAGTTAGGCGATCAGCTGCCGGCGATCGTCATCTCGCCGATCAACAACGAACCGCAGCGAATCGCGCCCCGAAGATCACGGTCCTCACCGATGGCGACGATGGCGCCGTAGAGATCGCGCAGGTTGCCGGCGATCGTGATCTCGTGAACCGGGTAGGCAATCTCGCCGTCCTCAACCCAGTGACCCACCGCGCCGCGCGAATAGTCGCCCGTTACGCCGTTAACGCCCTGCCCGATCAGTTCCTCGACGATCAGGCCGGTGCCCATGCGCTCGATCAATGACTGCAGATCGGCATCGTTCGACGAGACGATGAGATTTTGCGACCCGCCTGCGCTTGCCGTCGACTGCATGCCGAGTCTGCGGGCCGAGTAACTGCTGAGCACGTAACCGTCGATCTTGCCGCCGGCGACGATACTGCGATCGTAGGTCGCCACGCCTTCGGCGTCGTAGGGAGCGCTGGCGAGGGCTTTCGGAATGTGCGGCCGCTCGTCGATATCGACCCAGGCAGGAAACACCTGTTCGCCGAGCGCATCGAGCAGGAACGAGGACTTGCGGTATTGCGCGCCACCGGAGATGGCGCCGATCGCGTGACCGACAAAACCCCTCGCGAGCTCAGCCTTGAACAGGACCGGAGCCTTACAGGTCTTGATCTTTTTCGCGCCCAGTCGACTGACCGCACGAAGCGCCGCGGTCCGCCCGATCGTATCAGCGTCCTCCAGCTCTGAAGGGTCCCGCGCCGCACTGTAGTAATAGTCGCGCTGCATGTCGCCGTCCTGCTCGCCGAGAACGACGCAGCTGATGCTGTGGCTGGTCTTTGCGAACTCGCCGAAGAAGCCGTTGGAGTTGCCGTAGGCCCTTACGCCGCGACTGCTGGAGACCGTCGCGCCCTCCGAGTTACTGATGCGCGCATCCGCGGCCATAGCGGCGGCTTCGCAGCTGATCGCCAGCTGGATCGCATCGTCGGCGGTGATCGACCAGGCATGCTCCAGGTCCAGGTCGGGGATGTCGGTGCAAAGTCGGTCCGCTTCGGCCAGCCCGGCGAACTCATCGGCAGCGGTGTGTTCCGCGAACGTGCAGGCTTTCGCAACGGCTTCGTTGATGGCCGCGGGCGTCAGGTCGGACGTGCTTGCACTGCCCTTGCGTTGGTCGCGGTAGACGGTAACTCCCATGCCCCGGTCATTGGTGTACTCGAGGTTCTCGACTTCGCCCAGCCGAGCCGTCGCCGACAGCCCGCTGTCGCGGCTGATGGCTACCTCGGCCTGCGTAGCGCCGAGACGTTTCGCCTCATCGAGAGCCGCGGCGACGAGCGCCTCCGTTTCAGCGTTGGCGGCGATGTCCCGCTCCGTTACCTCACCCATTACGTTCCTTCTCTGCGCCGTCTAAAGATGTGCATGATAGACTGCGGCGCCCGGCAAAGCAGCTACGCCTGTGTCAAACGACAAACCCAGCAAGAGCGCACTGAAACGGCAACACGCCGAACTGCAGGCGCTGGGCGAAAGCCTGATCGATTTCGATGCTGCAACGCTCGGTGCATTGCCGCTGGAGGAGTCGCTGCTGGACGCGATTATCGCCGCAAAATCGATGAAGTCGCACGGCGCGCTCAGACGGCAGAAGAAGCTGATTGGGAAATACATGACGGGGACGGACGTCGACGCCCTTCGCGCCGCTCTGGCTGCCCTCGGCGAGCAGGAGCGACTAAAAAAGCGTGTTTTCGCGCAGGCGGAACGGGCTCGGGATCGACTGTTACGAGAGGGTGAATCAGCGGTGAACGACATGCCGGAGGTCAGCGGGTCGGCCGACGCCGTCAGGACCCTGCTGAGGTCGTATCACAATGCAAACAATGACCGGGACGAAAAGCGATATCGGCGGGAGCTGTTCCGCTGCATCCATCAGGCCCTGATTGACCAACATGGTAGACTTTCGCGATGAGTATTGAGGTAGGAATCATCATGGGATCCCGCTCCGACTGGGACACCATGAAGCACGCGAGCGACACGCTTGGTGAGCTCGGCATCGAGCACGAGACCCGGGTCGTTTCGGCTCACAGGACGCCGGACCTCTTGTTCGAATATGCAGAATCGGCAGCCGATCGGGGCATCAAGGTCATCATTGCCGGCGCCGGAGGTGCCGCTCACCTGCCCGGCATGGCCGCCGCAAAGACTCGCCTGCCCGTGCTCGGCGTGCCCGTACAATCGAAGGCGCTGAACGGACAGGACTCGCTGCTGTCGATCGTCCAGATGCCGGCGGGCATACCCGTCGGGACTCTCGCGATAGGCCGGGCGGGCGCGATTAATGCCGCCCTGCTCGCGGCCGCCATCCTGGCTACGTCTGACGCTCAAGTTGCACGGGCGGTCGATGCCTTCCGCGATCGCCAGACCCGCACCGTACTGTCGCACCCGGACCCGAGCGTCTGAGACCCGTGAGGATCGGCGTCATCGGCGCAGGCCAGCTGGGCCTTATGTTGGGGGAGTCGGCGAAATCCCTGCAACTCGAATGCCTGTTCGTAGACCCCGGCGATCGGCCGCCAGCTGCCTCCATCGGCGACTGTCGTCGGGCGGCGTTCGACGATTCCGACGCGCTGGCTGAGCTGGCCGCGTCGTGCGACGTCATCACCTACGAATTCGAAAACGTCCCGGTAGACGCGCTTGCCGCCATCGACAGCGTGCCGGTTTATCCGCCCCTTGAGGCACTGTCGGCCGCCCAGGATCGGCTCAGCGAGAAGCAGTTGTTCGAAACCTTGTCGATTCCGTTGCCCGGCTACTTCGCGGTCGACTCGCGCAGCGATTTGGACGAGGCGATCGACAAGCTCGGCCTGCCGATCGTCCTGAAGACGCGCCGTTTCGGCTACGACGGCAAAGGTCAGGCAGTCATCCGGGATGACACGGACCGGGACGAGGCATGGGACAAGCTGGGCGGTACACCGCTGATCGCCGAAGCGTTTGTGCCGTTCGACTTCGAGGTGTCTGTCATCGCGACCCGGAGCCAGTCCGGAGACGTCGTCGTCTATCCGCTAACGCACAACACGCATGCCGACGGCATTCTGGATACGTCGATAGCGCCATTGGACAACCCGCAGCTCGAGACGCTGGCCGGGGACTACGCGCATCGACTGCTGGATCGCCTGAACTACGTCGGAACCGTCGCTCTCGAGCTGTTCGTCTGCGGCGAGCAACTGCTCGCGAATGAATTCGCGCCGCGTGTGCACAATAGCGGCCACTGGACGATTGAGGGCTGCCGTTGCAGCCAGTTCGAGAATCACATGCGGGCCGTGGCGGGACTGCCCCTGGGTCAGCCCGAGTGTAAAGGGTACTCGGGAATGCAGAACCTGATTGGATCGATCCCGGATCCGGTCAGGTCACTCGACGACGGTCATTTTCACGACTACGGCAAGTCGGAGCGGCCCGGGCGCAAGGTCGGTCACGTCACCGTCGTCGCACCGACCGCCGGGCAACGCGACCGCGCCGTCGCCGAAGTCAGCAGAATCGTGACGCAGTGGACATCTCGTACCGTGACCTGAACATAGAACCCGCTGTGCTAAAGCAGGTAAACTGAAGAATCTGACTCAAATTTAGGCCGTAATCGACAGAATGTCGTACCTGGAACACTTCAAGCTGGATGAACAACCGTTTCGGCTGACGCCGGATCCGAGTTTCGTGTACTGGAGCAAGCAGCATGCTCGCGCCAAGGCATACATGGAATCGACGATCTGGCTTGCGGACGGTTTCGTTGTCATCACGGGCGAGATCGGTTCAGGCAAGACGACCCTGCTGCAGTCGTTCCTGTCGGAAGTCGACGACGATGTCGTATACGCCGTCGTGTCGCAGACCCAGCTCTCGTCGACGCAATTCCTGCAGGCGGTGCTGACCGAGTTCGGCTTCAAGCCTTTCAACAAGCAGAAGGTCGAACTGCTGGACATGCTCAACATGTTCCTCATCGAGCAATACTCCAACGGCAAGAAGGTCGTCCTCGTCGTGGACGAAGCCCAGAACCTGTCGACCAAGGTGCTCGAGGAGATTCGACTCCTGTCGGGCATAGAGACGCACAAGGAAAAGGTGCTGCGCATCATCCTCGCCGGCCAACCGGAGCTGAAAGACTCACTCGATTCACCGAAACTGAAGCAGCTCGTCCAAAGGGTCAGGCTGCGCTTCCATATCGGGCCGCTGGACCGGGAGGAGATGCAGAAGTACATCGAGCACCGTCTCTCGATTGCGGGTCGCGAGGACAACGAGCTGTTCGCCGACGAAACCTACGACGATCTGTACCGCTACACCGGCGGTATTCCGAGGTTGATCAACACCTTGTGTGATTCGGCCCTGCTGTGTGCATTCGCCGATGAGAAGCCGACGGTGGATGTCGACGACGTCCGCGAAGCCGTCGCCGAACTCGGCTGGTCGGAGCACCCGACACAGACCGGGTTGTATCGGCAGGTGGCCTACATCGAGCAGAAGCACGCGGACCCCGTTGCCCAGTTCGAGGTCCGCGCTGACGGTGAGTCACTGGGCGTCCACCAGTTTCCCGAGGGACGCGTCGTCGCCGGTCGTGCGCCGGACAACGAGCTGTACATCAAGAGCAAATTTGTCAGTCGTCACCACGCACAGTTCGTCAGCGACGAGAAGGGCTGCACGGTGCAGGACCTCAACAGCACGAACGGCGTATTCGTCGGTAATCGCCAGGTGAAGAGCTGCCTGCTGGAGGACGGTGACGTGGTCAGCATCGGCATCCACGAAATCGTCTACACCGACCTGCGCAAGCAATCGGGCGCGGATGCGTCGACGGCGGAGGACCTGGTGGCCGAAGAAGACATGCTCGAAGAGCACGCCTCAGACGAAGACGAGTTTGAAAATCAGGTCGATAAAGATCTGGAGGATAACGGCGACGCTTCCGCCGTCAGCTAGCGACGGTCATTCAGCCGGACTACTCTGCCGGCGCTTCCCGGAGCGCGCATCCCGACGCTTCAGCAGTACGACCAGTCCGGCGACCAGGCAGAAAACGCCGGTCGTAAAGCAGATGGTCGGCCAATACCAGTGGTCCACATACATCGATGCGCTCAGTGTGATGACGCCAGCCACAAGGTAGAAGTAGGGCAAGGCCTCATAAATGGGTTTTGAAATCCACATCGAGAACTCTCCACAGAAGCGGCGTCAGTGTTCCATATTGCGGCGCGTCTCGTCCAGCTGGTTCCGCCTCAGGAACCAGCCGGGGAGAATCTCAGGCGTCTAGCTCCGTGAGCGAAACAGGCCCAGGAAACGCGACAGGATGGACTCGGACAGGCCGTCGACGGCGAGGTCGGGCTCGGCTTCAGAAGCTTCGCTACGCAGCGCGTTTATTAGGCTCTGCGCGTTCGCCTCGAGATCATTCTCGGTTATTGTTCTGTCGCTCGCCATGGCTTGAGTTCCTGTGATTGAAGGACGGTACACAGGGTAGGCAAGGCGACAATCATTTGCCGTGTCACAAGTCACACGCAATCGCGGGAATCCGCGCAAATACTGGCGTTATGTCAATCAGGCGGTGCCGCCGACGGTCAACTCATCGATTTTCAATGTCGGCTGACCGACACCGACCGGCACCGACTGTCCGTCTTTGCCACAGGTCCCGACGCCGCTGTCGAGTTGCAAGTCGTTGCCGACCATCGATATTCGCGTTAGCGCCTCTGGCCCGTCGCCGATCAGCATCGCTCCCTTGACCGGGTTCGTCAGCCGCCCGCCTTCGATCAGGTAGGCCTCGCTCGCTGAGAACACAAACTTGCCGGATGTGATGTCGACCTGCCCGCCACCGAAATTCGGCGCGTAAATCCCCTGCTCTACTGACTCAATGATCTCGCCCGGGTCATGCGGACCCGCAAGCATGTAGGTATTGGTCATCCGCGGCATCGGGATATGCGCGAATGACTCTCGGCGTCCGTTGCCGGTCGGTTTGACCCCCATCAGGCGCGCGTTGAGTTTGTCCTGCATGTAGCCACGGAGCACACCGTCTTCGACGAGCACGTTGTAGGCTCCCGGCGTTCCCTCATCGTCGATCGACAGTGACCCTCGTCGATCCTGGATCGTGCCGTCGTCGACAATCGTGACCAGCGGTGACGCGACCGGCTTGCCGACCTTGCCCGAGAAAGCCGACGTACCCTTGCGATTGAAGTCACCTTCGAGTCCGTGGCCCACAGCCTCATGCAGCAGTATGCCCGGCCAGCCCGGGCCAAGAACGACCGGCATGGCGCCGGCAGGGGCCGCCTGGGCTTCGAGCTGAACCGTCGCCTGCCGCACGGCCTCACGCGCGTACTCGAGGGGCCGCTCACCCGCCAGGAAGTACTGCAGGTCAGATCGTGAACCGCCACCAGCGTAGCCCTGCTCGCGACGACCGTTCTCTTCTAAGATGACGCTGACATTGAACCGGACCAGCGGCCTGACGTCGGCCGCGAGTGTGCCGTCGGACGCCGCTACCAGTACATGGTCCTGTGAGCTCGTCATGCTCAGGATGACCTGTTCGATGCGGGTATCGAGAGCCCGCGTCTCGCGGTCAATTCTCTTCAAAAGCGCTGCTTTCTCGTCGTCCCGCAGACTCGTTGTCGGATCCGTCGCGGTGTACAAGAGCGGCACCGTCGTTCGTTGCCAGGCGGGCACGCCCTGGTTGTCGCCGGACCGCGCGATCGCGCGCGCGGCCGAAGCGGCCTTCGTCAGCGCCGGCAGGAACAATTCGTCTGAATACGCAAAACCGGTCTTCTCGCCGCTGTTCGCCCGGACGCCAACGCCCTGGTCGAGGCTGAAGCTGCCCTCCCGCAGTATCCCGTCTTCCAGCGTCCAGCTTTCCGCGCGGCTGACCTGGAAATACAGGTCCGCGTAGTCGACGCCGCCACTCATGACGTCACCGAGTGTCGACGCAAGGTGCTGCTCCGCCAGGCCGACTGGCTCTAGCACGTTTGCCATGACTGTTTCGATACTGGCCTGGTTTGAGTCGGTCAAATCCTACGTCCTTTGGTCAATCTTCGATTGGACAATGCCGGAAACTCGCTGCGCAGTTTCGCCTGCATGTCGAGGTCGAAGTCTACGGCAATAAACCCGTTGCTGTCCGATGATTCGGCGAGCACCCTGCCCCACGGGTCGACGATCAGTGAGTGCCCGAAGGTCGAACGCCCGTCAGGGTGCGTGCCGAACTGCCCGGGCGCGACGACGTAGGCGAGGTTCTCAATAGCCCGTGCTCGCAACAGCGCGTGCCAGTGCGCCTGGCCGGTTGTCACCGTGAATGCCGCCGGCACCGTGAACCAGCTGGCGCCGTCGTCCAGCAGGGCTCGGTACAGTTCCGGAAACCTCACGTCATAGCAGATACTCATGCCGAGCTTGCCGGCAGGCGTGTCGACGGCGACGACCTCGTCCGCCGGGTACATCGAGAACGACTCACGATAGGACTCGTCGGAGTCGGAGATATCAACGTCGAACAGGTGAATCTTGCGATACACAGCGCGAGCCTCGCCCTCGTCGTCCACGACGACACACGCACCGTAGACACGCTCCGGCTCGGGTGACTTGACGGGAATACTGCCGCCAATAATCCAGACGCCGTGGGCCATGGCGGTCTCCGCAAGAAACGCCTGTATCGGCCCGCTGCCGACCGCCTCCGCGTGCGCGTTCTTGTCGCGGCCGCTTCTGGGCATCAATGCGAAATTCTCCGGCAGAACGACGATACGACATCCATCCTGCGCAGCCGCGGCAATGAGGGAACCCGCGAGCGCGAGGTTTTCCTCGACTTGGTCACCGCTGTTCATCTGGATGGCTGCAACGCGCATCGGAATCTTGCCCTCTCCTGTGACTTACTGAGCGTCTTCTATACAACCGGACAGGCGCCCGGTCTCGGCAAAACTGGCTGCGTCCGAACTCTCGATCGACGGCTCGTCCCAGGTACCACCGATATCGTAATAGACCTGGCTCAGGTCCTGCAGCGGTTTCTTGAAGATCTGGGAGAAGATCAGTAGCGCCGCGGCAACCTGTGGGCCGGCCACGAGGCCGCCAACGACGGGCAGCGTATCGCCGAAACTCGCGCTGACGATAGCCGACTGCGCGTAGTCCCTGTCCGTGAGACCGGCACGCCCGACGATACCGATCGCCGCTGCCGGTCCTTCCAGCGTCAGGTTACAGGTGTAGGTATCGCCGTCGTCAATCCGGAACACGCCCTCGATCGTGTCAAAACCGAAGCCTTTCTGGAATACGTCGCTGAAATCCAGAGACAGCCGTCGAGGCAGTGCGACGATACTCAACAGGCCGAACACGCGGCCGGCGCCGGGGTCGACATCATCCAGCTGGCCGGGACCGAAATTGACCTGCACCTCGCCGTCCAGGGTTTCGACGAATTCTGCTGACGGCCCGCCTGACCAGTTGACGTCGAAGATCACGGACAGGTCGTCGCCGTTCAAGCCCGGCTGGTAGTTGAGTCTGTCCATCGTCGCCTTGATGTCGTTGCTGCGGAGGCCGCCGACAGCGTAGGTCCTGAAGCCGCTGGCGTCGTCCTCATTGACGACCCAGCGCCCGTTGCCGAACACTTCAAAGCTGGCATCGTTCGCGATGATGCGGTCTGCGACCAGCCCCTGACCGGTGCTGTTGACATCCGCCTCCACGCGGCCGAAGTAACGTTCCCTGATTGCAAATTCATCGGCGCGGATCGTCATTGCGGGCAGGTTCCGCGGGTCGATGTCATTTCGGCCGCCAGGCGACAGGTCGTCGCCCGGCAGGATCAGCCGCTGCATCTCGAGTACCAGCGTCGACTCCGGGCCAAACTCGTAGGGCAAGGTAATCGATCCGCTGACCTGTTCTCCGTCCACCTGTATCAGCCAGTCCCTCGCGCTGCGGTCCATCTCCACGCTGTGATCCCTAAAACGCTGGCCGAGCAGGCGCAGGTCGTCGACAACCACGTCGGCCGAGCGAATCTCATCGATGACGACGGAACGCGATCCGTCACCCCGGCCGACGGCCAGCCAGTCATCGAGATAGAACTGCGGTACGTTGCCGCGAATGTGCAAGCCACGCGTCTGGACGAGCTCTGATTCCACGTCCTCACCCACGACGAGGGTGCCCCTCTCGAAGGCCATGCCGTCGTCGTTGACGAAGGAAAGGTCCCATGTGAAGTCGTCGGTACGCCCTGCTGACGCGATATCGCCGCCGCCCGGAAAACGAATGTCGCCGGTGACCTGCCGTTCGACGTCTGCAGATTTTCCGAAAGGAGGCGGCATTGTGACCTCGACGCCCGCGAGATCGCTGGCGATACGCAGCGTCAAAGGCTGACGGTCTTCTTCCTGTCTCGTCGGAAACAGGATTCGCGCCGTGTAGCTCGTGCTGCCGTCGATGAGGCCATCGACAGGCAAGCCGAATCCGTCGGACAGACCCGCGATCGACAGGCTGCCCTCGATGTCCGCTGCGTAGCGGAAACCGGTTTCCTGAGCGTCGGTCAAAACGATGTCGATCGGCTCGCCGAGGAATTGTGCGGTTAGTGACTCGCTCTCGATCGAATCTCTCCTGATCACGACGCGACCGTTCATGCCGGTGATCGGCGGATTCAGACCGTCGATCCTGAGTTCTGCATCATCAGCAACGACGGAAACCTCAATCTCGAACTCGCGGGATTGCTTCAGTGGCACCAGCAGGTCGATATCGGCCGTGGCGGACCCGCCGACGCTGATGCGTCCGAGCGCACCGCCCAGGAGATCGTCGAGCGGGCTGTTGCGTGAGAAATCGAGCAGCGACTGCATTGCACCGTCTGACCGACCGTCGATCGTCAATACGGCTTCTCTGAGATCGGCAATCTCAACCCTGGCGTCCCGGACCTCGCGCCCTTCGTTGAAGGAGAGGTTTCTCTCGGTATAGAGGCGCGTATTGTCCAGCACGATGTCCATCGACCTGACTTCCGCCGCTGGCCAGCGAGGCAGGTACTTGAACAGCAGGTCGGTGATCGTCGCTTCGAGCAGAAAGCGTCCTTCCCCGCCGTCGAACGGGAACTTGTCGAGCGGGCCGTACAGGCGCGTCCTGCCGTTGTTGACGGAACCCGAGAGCAACGCATCCTGGAACCAGCGGTACAGTTTCGGCGACACCAGCTTCTCGGGAATGTAGCGTTTCGCCGAACCCAGGTCTGACAGGGTCCACTCGCTGGCCAGGTCGATCTCGGGCGAAGCGTCGCCGTCGATCGTGATCTGCACATTGGTCTGGCTCTGAAGGTCACCGTTGTTCAGTGAGATATTGTCAGACAGCACCGTTGTCCGATCGCCGCTGCGGCGCCAGATAATCGTGCCAAGCGCGCTGTCCAGTTCTATCGGCTCCGACAGGTAGTCGAACAGCAACAACGTCAGATTCTCCGATCGCATCTCGACCCGACCGCCGGACATGTCGGCCCGCACACGGGCTGAAAACCCGCGGAGCCCCGGCACGCGCTCGATCGCCTCGAACCCTATTTCAGAGAGGTCTGCGGATACCGCATACGTGAGTCGCTCGGTGCCGATTCCCGACAGCGTCAGGTCGAGGTCCCTGATCTCACCGCGCGGCGACAGCGTATCCAGCCGTTCTCCGAGCTCCGGATCGAGCAATGGCGTAACGAACCGCAGGTCGCGAAGATTGACGTAGTCGGACCGAACGTCGAGCTCTGCGATCGACCCCTGTTCATCGAGCCCGGTATCCAGCCGGAACGACGACTGCGGCCATTCCCCGGTCGGCGTCGCAAGCTCCAGCTCGGTCCCGGCCAGCAACCAGCCGTCGTCTTCGCGTCGGTACTCGACGAGCCCCTTCAGCGCGACGGGATCCTGCCCGTCCCGGGACAGGTCGATAAGGTCCACGTCGATCGACGCGGACTGCACACCATCGTCGGCCAGCTTGATCGATACGTCGGCGTCGCCGCCTCCGCTGGTCACGCGCCAGGCCTCGTTGCCGACCAGTGTGGACAACGCGGGCAGTTCGACGTCCTCGATGCGTGCAAACACGTCCCACACGCGCTCTTCGGCCGGTACGTCCGTCAGGTAGGTTGCGGAAACCAGGAGTTCATCGGCGATCTCGCTAGGCGGGTAGATCTCGGCATCGATCGCGATTCGCGTCTCGTCACCCCTGACGACAATGCTGGGCGCGGCGAAGCGCCGCGGACGCTCATCGCCGGAGCGCAGGTACAGCAGCTCAATGTTTTCACCGATGAGCTCGATAGCACTGCTTTGCATCGTCGCGCCCTGCTCACGCGGTGGCAGGAGTTCATCGAGCGAGCTGCCCTGGAACCAGAATTCGCCCGTGTCGAGGCGCCGCACCTCGATCTGCGAGTCCCGCACGACGACGCGGTCGATAGCGACTGTCCGCTCGGTCATCAGGCGGATCAGCGCGACGCTGATGCTAACCTCCTCTGCGGCAACGATTCTGCGCAGGTTGTCGGGTCGGATCAGCTCGGCATCGAGGAACTTCAGTTCCGGGCCGTTCAATCCCCAGCGCGCATCCATCGCAGAAAACTCAACGCCGACACCGATCGCGTCGCTGGCCCACACCTTGATCTGTTCCTGGTACTCGGGGAGCCGTGGCAGGAACAGACGCAGCAGGCCTACGCCGATCGCGAGCAGGATGACGAAACCCGCGATCGTGTACGCGAGCACCTTGAAGACTTTTTGAAACAGCTTCTTCATCGAGCCTACATCAGCACCACGTCGAACTGGTCCTTAAGGTACAGCGATTCGGACTGCAGCTGGATGGATTTGCCGGTCTGCTCCTCGAGTTCGGCCAGCGCGTTGGCCTGGTCGTCCAACAGTCGCTCGATGACGTCCTGGTGAGCGAGCACCATGACGGCATCGAACTCGAACTGGCGCGCCTGCCGTATGATTTCGCGGAAGATCTCGAAACAGACAGAGTCGACGGTCAGCACGAAACCCTTGCCATTGCAGCTGGCGCAATCTTCGCAAAGTATGTGCTGCAAGCTCTCGCGCGTGCGCTTGCGCGTCATCTCGACGAGGCCCAGCGGCGACACCGGGGTGATCTGATGCCTCGCGTTGTCTTTTTCCAGGGACTGGGAGAGAACGGCCAGCACGTTTTCCCGGTGCCCGGCCTCTTCCATGTCGATGAAGTCGATAATGATGATGCCGCCGAGGTTACGAATGCGCAGCTGACGCGCGATGGCCACCGCCGCTTCAAGGTTGGTACGGTAAATCGTTTCTTCGAGGTTACGGTGACCGACGTAGCCTCCGGTGTTGATATCAATCGTCGTCATGGCTTCGGTCTGGTCAAAGATCAGGTAGCCGCCGGACTTCAGCGGTATGTTCCTCTCCAGCGATCGCTTGATCTCATCCTCGATGCCGTGCAGGTCGAAGATGGGTCGACGGCGCTTGTAGTGTTCCAGTTTCGATTCGACTTCCGGCAGGAACGTCGCGGCGAATTCCTTCATGGCCGTAAAGTCGACCTCTGAATCGATGAGAATTCGCTCCACATCCACGTTGACCAGATCCCTGAGCACGCGGAGTGGCAGTGCGAGGTCTTCATGAATCAGGCGCCGCGACGTGCTCGTACCGCAGCGCTCCTGGACGACACCCCACAACCTGAGCAGGTATTTGAGATCGGCGGCCAATGCCTCGCGCGATGCGCCCTCGGCCACGGTGCGAACAATTGCGCCGCACTCGATATTCATCTCGTTGAGCAGTTGCTCTGTCATCTCGCGCAGCCGATCGCGCTCTTCGACATCCTCGATCCTCGCGGAGATACCGACGCCGTCGCTCTTGGGCAGCAATACCAGGTGCCTGGCCGGCAGCGTGATGAACGTCGTCAAGCGCGCCCCCTTGTTGCCAAGCGGATCCTTCACGACCTGCACCAGTATGGAGTCCCCCTCCCGGACAAGCTCGCGGATACTCGGTAGATCATCTTCCGACTGTTCACTGCTGCCGCCGTTACGCGTGATGTCGGAGGCATGCAGAAAGGCGGTCCGGTCAAGGCCGATATCGATGAAGGCCGCCTGCATGCCCGGCAGAACTCGCGAGACGGTTCCAAAGTAGATGTTGCTGATCAGTCCGCGTCGGCCTTCCCGCTCGATGAAGACCTCCTGCAGGATGCCGTTCTCGAGCAACGCCGCTCGGACCTCGGAAGGCGTCACGTTGATCAGTATTTCCTCTTTGGAAGCGTCTTCACTCATCGATCAGTCTTTAAGAACGTGTATCCCGGCCTCAGCCAGCAGCTTCGCCGTTTCGTAGACCGGCAGTCCGACAACGCCTGAGTAACTGCCGCTCATCGACTCGACGAAGATGCCTCCGCGGCCCTGGATCGCATAAGCACCCGCCTTGTCTGCCGGTTCATCGGTATCCCAGTATTCGCTCGCCTCCGCGGCGCTGACACTGCGAAACCGAACATCGCTCACCGACAGCGCAGTTTGCACGGAATCAGCGGAACGCACAGCGACGCCCGTCATAACCTGGTGAACGCAGCCCGACAGCCGGGTCAGCATCGCAATCGCATCTTCGCGGTCGCGGGGCTTGCCGAACACCTCGTCTCCGAGCACGACCGCCGTGTCGGCGCCAATGATGATCGAAGCGTCGCCGGCCGCATTGGCCTTTTCGCTTGCCAGCCGTAGCACCATGTCGGCCGGGTCCTCGCTGCCTAAGCGAGACTCGTCTACATCAACACCCAGCTGAGTAAATTGGAGGCCCAGCGCCGTCAGAAGTTCGGCGCGCCGGGGAGAAGATGACGCGAGATGCAGTGGCTGTTCCATGTGACCTTAAGGGCGTGTCTCATTCCCTGTGATACGGATGTCCTGTTTGCAAGGTCCAGGCCCGGTACAACTGCTCTGACAGCAGCACCCTGGCCAGGCCGTGTGGCAGCGTCAGGTCAGACAGCGACCAGACGAGATGCGCAACCGAACGACACAGGTCATTGACGCCATCCGGTCCGCCGATGACAAATGCGATGTCCAGCCCGTTATTTTGCCACTCAGTCAGTTTTCCGGCGAGTGCTTTGCTGGTGAATTGTTTGCCGCGCTCGTCGAGCAGGATCATACGTTCCTGCGGTCGCAGCTTTGAGAGGATGGTTTCGACCTCGGAATCAGCGGCGCTCTGGCCTGCGCGCGTTCGGCGCGTCGTCGGGACCGTGTCGATCCGAAATTTCCAGTGCGGAGGAAACCGGCCGCTGTAGATGCGGCATGCTTCATCGACCCAGGCCGGCTGCCGGTCGCCGACAGCGATCAGCCTTATATGCACGGACTATGCGTCTTTCAGCGCCAGATCAGCCGACGGGCCCAACGACCACAGCTTCTCCAGGTTATAGAACTCGCGCATTTTGGGCAGCATGACGTGCACCAGCGTGTCCTGCAGGTCCAGCAGCACCCACTCGCCACCTTCCTCGCCCTCCACGCCGATCGGCTTGTGGCCTGCGTCCTTGGCCTTTTCCGCAACATTGTCGACCAGCGCCTGGACGTGGCGGCTCGATGTGCCGCTTGCGAGCACCATGAAATCGGTCACTGTTGTCATGTCGCGTACGTCGAGCTTCACAATGTCCAGACCTTTGATGTCATCGAGCGCGTCGACGACAAGATCACTTAATTGCTCGCTATTCATACGACTGAATTCTCTATCACTCAAGCATTCTCCTCAGTTGCTAAACCACCATAACATCCGTTGCGCCTGATGTAGGCGCGAACCGAATCCGGCATCAGGAATCGTGGGTCCCGACCGCCGGCGATCAGGTCACGTATATCCGTTGATGCGATTTCCAGCTGCGTGACGGCGTGGATATGAATCCTGCCGCTCGCAGCATCATGCAGGTCTTCGACACGATGCGTGCCGTGCTGTTCAATCAGTTCGCCAAGCTGACCCATATCCGGCGCCCGCCAGCCAGGCCTGTGGGCGACGACGATGTGCGCGAGAGTCAGCAGGTCCTGCCAGCGATGCCACGTCGTCAACCCAAGAAACGCATCCATACCGATGATCAGGGCGAGCGAGTGATCCGGGTTCTCGTCACGCAACGCTTCCAGGGTCTCGACGGAATACGATGGGCCGTCGCGACGCACCTCGCGGTCGTCGACGAAGAAGCCCGCCTGGCCTTCAACCGCAGCCTCGACCATTGCCAGCCGTTCGTGAGCCGCTGCAAACGTCGACCCTCGGTGCGGTGGATCGCCGCAGGGAATGAAACAGACGTTCTGAAACCTTAAGGCCTGCAACATCTCGAAGGCGGTGCGCAGGTGGCCGTAGTGTATGGGGTCGAAGGTTCCGCCGAATACCCCCATCGTATTCATCGACGTGGCATCCCGGGAAACAGGATCAAGCCGCGCGCCTCGCGGTGCTGGCTATGCCGAACACGAGGTTCATGATCAGTTGCCACGGGTCGCCGCGGCGGCGCCCCTTCGCTGTCGCATCGGCTTCGGCCGCGGAGATCAGGAGCGAGTGAATCGAGCCGAGCGAATGTCGCGCGAGGCAGCTTCGCAAGAGCGCCTGTCGATTCTGCCAGACGCCATTGCGTTTCATGATCATGCCGACGTCCTGACGCATCTGGACCGCATTCGCGAGCTCTGCGAGGATTCGTAGCTCTTTGGTCAGCGCCCACAACGCGATAACTTCGGATACGCCCTCGTGCTGCAGGCCGTAGACGATGCGGGCGGCCCGTCTTGAATCCCCGCTCAGTGCCGCATCACTGAGCTTGAACACGTCAAAGCGGCTGCTGTCCGCCACGGCCTTACTCACATCATCGGCCGTCACCGACCCTTCCCCGAGGATCAGCCGTAGCTTCTCGACCTCCTGGTGAGCGGCCAGCAGATTGCCCTCGACGCGTTCAGCAATAATCCTGACCGCGCCGCGATCCGCCGCGAGGCCACTCTGTCTCAGTCGAGCGGAAATCCACGCGGGAAGTTCGCGGACGTCGATCGGCCATATAGGAATGTGCACACCCTTGGCAGACAGCGCCTTCACCCACTTCGAGTTGGCGTTGCTGCGATCGAGCTTCGGCGTGATGACGATCAGCATCAGCTCGTGATCGAGCTGGTCGAGCAGGTCCACGATCGCCTTGCTGCCCTTCACTCCGGGTTTGCCGGTGGGCAATCGCAGCTCGATGATCCGGCGCTCGGAAAACAGTGACAGGTTCGCGCCGGACTCGAAGAGCTGCTGCCAGTCGAAGCCGGTTGCCGCCACCTGTACATCCCGGTCAACGAAGCCTGCCGCCTTCGCGGCCCCGCGCACGGCGTCCAGTGTTTCATCGACCAGCAACGGCTCGTCGCCGCTAACCAGGTAGCAGGGCGCAAGAGATGATTTCAGGTGGGAGGAAAGCTGGTTCGCCTGAACTTTCACGCGTTCGGGGCTCTCGTGTCTGGCGAAGTCGGGCGGGAACCCGGCAAAGGACGCTGAGTGCGATTAATGAATCTGCTCCATGTTGACGGACTCTCCCTCCAGCAGGACCGGGATTCCATTGCGCACAGGATACAACAGTTTCCTGTCGTCGGTAACGAGCGCCTCTTCTAGCTCGTCGGTCAGCACACTGCCGCCGCGATTCTGCACGTTACCGGCTTCGATGGCGGAGTTGACCTTGCCTAGATCGCCTTTGCCGGCGACTTTCAGGCCCTTGTGGGTGATCGGGCAGCACAGGATTGTGAGCAGTTTCTTGTCCATGTCGCGATCGAGTTTACCCTAAGCCCATGAATTTAAACAACTTGTCAAACCGGCTCAGGCGTTCCTCGACGGTGAGTCTTTCCCGCAGCCCCGATCGCGATGCAGCGCTAGCGACTGATTCTCAACACCTTTGCGAGGTCCGGGTTCTGGCAGGCCTCGGCCGCGGCGATAGCCGCATCCAGGTCTTCAGACAGCGGCGCGAAGCGCGGGTCCAGCAGCCGACAGCGAAGTATTAACTTCACCGCCGCGACGTCGTAACCCGCCGCCAGGTGTTCGTGGACAATCGTCTGTGCGAACTTCAAGGCCGCGAAGTTATCTTCCCACCGAAGCATCTGGCTGAAATACCACTCCCTGGCGGCGATCGGGTCGGCTTCTTCAGCACTCGCGCTGACGAGAAAATCGACCGCACCGGCAGTGTTTCCGCGGCTGGCGAAGCCGTAAGCATGCGTCAGTTGTTTCTCGCGTTGCGCATCGCTTATCGCGCGTCGCCGTTCTTCGCCAGCGGACTCATCCGGTGCAATCTCGATGTCGTCGATGATGTCGAATGGCCGGATCGCGGCACCGCATGCGCCGAACAGAGCGAACGCCAGGTACAGCAGCAGAAGAATGTCATAGAAGGCCGGCACGTCAGGGAACGCAAGATAGACGACCAGCAGCAAAGCGGCGACGCCGGGCACGACGGCGTAGCTGGGCCCCATCCGGTGTATGAGCTTCCACAGAGACAGTGGATTGACACTTTGCAAGGGCGAATGCGTGATCGCCAACACACAGAGTACAGCCGGCAGTATCGCGAGCCCGAACAGCAGAATGAGCCACGATCCGATGGCGCTATCGACAAGCGCGGACCGATACATTCCCCAGCCTGCGACGCCGGCCAGGACGATCGGAAACAGGCTCCATGTGTTCTCGAAAACTGAAAACCGTTCAAGTCCCGCCACCTCGGGCCGTCGGTCGCGTGCGCGACACTCCAGGTAATCCATCAGGCTCCTGAAGAGGTACGGCAAAACGACGAGTATTCCGATCGCCGAGACTATCCAGACCAGGACCAGAAACCCACTCGGAGGCAGCGACAGAAGCGCCACCGCAATCGACAGCAGCAGCGTGACCACGATGATCTGCAAGACGACAGACAGCACGCGCAGCGGGAAGACCAGCTCCCGGGCGACGGCATTAAGCGTCTCTGCGAACTGCGTCATCATTCCCGGGCGGCACGGGATCGTAGCCGCTGCCGCCCCACGGGTGACAGCGGAAAATGCGGCGAATGGCGAGGCCGCCCCCGCGAAACAGCCCGTGTTGCTTCAGCGCCTCGATCGCGTACTCGGAACAGGTGGGCTGGAATCGGCAGTTCGACCCCAGGAAGGGAGAGATTGCGTAACGGTAGAGGCGAACGAGCTGGATCAGCGGCCACGCAAGCCATTGTCCGATGCTCCGCGCCATTACTCGTTCGCCTGCGCCGCAAACCGCTGGATCGCGGCCAGCATCGAGTCCAGGCCGTTCGACCGAGTCGGGCTCAGGTGCTGAGCGAGGCCCAGTGCCTCTACGAATTCGGTCGATGACGCGAGGATGTCCGAGGGCTTCTTGCCGCTGTAAATCCTCAGCAGGATGGCGATCAGGCCCGACACGATGGCCGCATCGCTGATCGCTCGGAAGTTAAGGCGGTCGTCCTTGGTCTCGGCAACAAACCAGACCTGCGACTGGCAACCCTTGATCTGGTTTTCCTCGACACGTTCTGACGCGTCGAGATCCGGCAGGCGCTTGCCGAGATCGATGATGTACTGGTAGCGGTCCATCCAGTTGTCGAAGAAGCCGAACTCCTCGATGACCTCGGCCTGCGCTTGCTCGACTTCATTGACCATCAGCTGCTTCGCCTCCATGTGGTGCCGCCCGGTCCGTCTTCGATTTGCACACCGGCCTCGGCCAGTTCGTTGCGAATCTCGTCCGCACGGGCGAAGTTCCGGTCGGCGCGGGCTGCCGTGCGCTCGTCGATCAGGGCCTCAATCTGCTCCGCGGACAGGCCCGATGCGTCCTGCCCGGCAAACCAGGTGTCGGGATCGGACTGCAGCAAGCCCATCAAATCGCCCGACGCGTACATCTGCGCCGCCAGTGACCGGCGTTGAGACTCCTCGTCCGCCTTGTTCAGCTCGCGGGCCAGACCGAAGAACTCGGCCATCGCCTTCGGCGTGTTGAGATCGTCCTCGAGTGCCTGGATCAATCCTCCCGGCGGTTCGGCCGCCGCCCGTTCCTCCGCCGTCACGTCGATGCCGCGGACCGCGCCGTACAGGCGGTCCAGCATGCGACGCGCCGACTCCATCGTCTCTTGCGACCAGTCCAGTGGCTGACGATAGTGGGCGCCAAGCAGCGCCAGGCGAATCACTTCACCCGGGACCGTTTCGATCAGGTCGTGCACGAGTTTCACATTGCCCAGCGACTTCGACATCTTCTCTTGATGAAGGCTTAGAAATCCGTTGTGCAGCCAGTAGCGGGCAAACGGCGCGCCGTCATGCGCGCACTGGCTCTGCGCAATTTCATTCTCGTGATGCGGGAAGACGAGATCCTGGCCACCGGCATGAATGTCGATGGTCTCGCCCAGGTGCTTTTGGGCCATGGCGGAGCACTCGATGTGCCAACCGGGCCTGCCCCTGCCCCACGGCGAGTCCCAGCCCGGAAGCTCCGGCGTGGACGGTTTCCACAGGACGAAGTCGTGTGCGTTCTTCTTGTATTCGGCAACCTCGACGCGCGCGCCGGCAATCATCTCGCGCAGGCTGCGCCGGGACAACGCGCCGTACTGCTCGTAGGACGAGACGTCGAACAGCACGTGTCCGTCGGACTCGTAAGCAAAGCCCTTGTCGATCAGCGTCTCGATCATCGCGACCATCTCGGCGATGTGTTCCGTCGCCCTCGGTTCAACGTCGGGCGGCAGCACGCCAAGTGCGGCCATGTCTTCGTTGTAGATGCGACTGTATCTCTCGGTGATCACCGAGATCGGCTCTCCGGACTCCAATGACGCCGCATTGATCTTGTCGTCAACGTCAGTGAAATTCCGGACAAACGTCACGGAAAAGCGGCGTCGCAGGACACGAGCCAGTAGGTCGAATACAACGGCCGGCCTCGCGTTTCCGATGTGCGCATAGCTATAAACAGTCGGGCCGCACAGGTACATCGTCACCTCTCCGTCCCGCAGTGGAACGAAGTCGACTTTCTTACCTTTGAGCGTGTCGTGAAGCTTGATCGTCATAATCCTTTCGCAAGCGCTTTGCCGGTCTCAGGCGAAACGGCGCAATGATAGCAATATTGCTGCGGTCCGCAGAGCCTTGTATCCTCCGCGACCCGCGTTGATTTTCCGGATTCCTGACATGACCGCCGAAGACGTTCGTTTCCAGCCCCGCCTTTCCATCGAGCAGGTGGAGGAGAGCGATGAACTCGCGCCGAAGTTCGATGAGCGCGGGCTCATTACCGTGGTGACCACGGACGCGGACAGCGGCGAGCTGCTCATGCAGGGATATATGAACGAAGAGGCGCTTCGCAAGAGCATCCAGACCGGCGAGGCGCATTACTGGAGCCGCAGCCGCGAGGTTCTGTGGCACAAGGGCGCGACGAGCGGCTTCGTGCAGAAGATCCGTGAGCTATTGATCGACGATGACCAGGACTGCGTCTGGCTGCGGGTCGAAGTCTCAGGCGGCGCCAGCTGCCACGTGGGCTACCGCAGCTGCTTCTATCGCAGCGTTCCGGTCGGCGGCGATTTCGACGCTGCCCAGAAAGACGGCAACATCGATCTCGTTTGGACCGAGACGGAAAAGGTGTTTGATCCGGTCGAGGTCTACGGGGACGCGCCGAACCCGACCAAGCTCTGAGTCGGACAGGATTCGCGCACCCGGCGCTACCTGCGGCGCTCGCGCCTCCGGCTGCGAGGCGATTGCGGACTGAACGCCAGCGCTTTCGCCTCGTAGGCGTACTCGATCGTACCGATGAGCCAGAACAGGTAGCCGAGCAACTCAACGAACTCCTCGACCGCGAGCTTGACGGCCCGCTGGTAGGCGTCTCCCGCTATCGACTGCCACAGTGGCTCGTGACCGACAAGGTGCACGGCGCCCGCCAGCACACAACCCCCGGCAAAAAGCAGCACGATACCGGGCGACGGCCACGCGCGCGCGATGGCAATGTTGAGTTTCCTGTTGTGCCGGTACAGGTAGACAATCGCCAGCGCCACGGCAATCCCTATGATGACCGGCCACAGGTTCTCGACGATCAGCCGGTCAATGAAAAAATCGAGCTCGCGGACCATGAACGCCAGCGACAGACCGCCCACCGCTACCGCGATGGTTCGTTGCGCAGGACAATAGAGGGCCACCCAGAGCATCAGTGCGCAGCAGGCCAGCAACATGATCGGCTGCATCAGTTCGATGGGCGAATACTCGCTGGTGCCGAGGCTGTCTGTCGGGTTCAGGAACACCTGGATGTTCAGGAAGCCCGGATAATGCACTTCGAGTCGGGTCAGCACGCCGAGCACGGCGACGACGAGGACGAAATACAGCGCGTAGCGAATCCAGACCATGACTGACTATACACCGCGCGAAGATTTGAAAATAATCATATTTAATTCAATAAGTTATGAAGATTCCGCGGGCGTGGCGGGCACAGTTGGCTCGCCGTCGCGAAGCTGGAATGTCGGAACCTCGTCGCGCGAGATCAGCCCGTGACCGACGAGCCAGCGGCGAGCGTCGTCGGCATCGGATGCGAACCACGCTGAGGTGCTGCCCAGCCTGAAGCTGTAGCCCCAACGGTCCATGTCGCGCATCAGCCGATCCCGGCCGACCCCGTCGAGGCAGTCGGCGAGCAGCACCTGCAGATAGCAGACGGCCGACTCCTCGACGTCATCCCCGCCGGCATCACGATGCAGGGACGCGCGCCGATCTGCGGTCATGCAAACAATGTGACCCGCCTCGTGAAAGACCGAGTGAATCGGCGTATCGAGACGCGCATAGACGCTGGTGCCGATAACGCCGGCCTCGGGCTCGCCCCAGAAACTGCCGGGTATGGGTGATTCGTTGGCAACGAGCTCGAAGGACAGGTCAAAGCGTTCGAGAAGATCAGCTACCGGATCGGGGCCGATGTCGCGAATCCTCAGCATGCGGGTGCGAATCAGATCGCGTCAATCTGTTTGATGATGATCCGGACGAGGTCCTCGACGATCGACTCCCGCAGCAGCTGCTCTTCTGCTGCCTTGCCCAGCACGCGGTTCTCGTCGTACGTGTAGTCTCGTGTCAGCGTCAACGTCCGAGGCGCCAGCAGGCTTTTTTGGTCGCTGGATAACGCGTACTCGACCGTATAGAAAACCTCGTACTCGGTCGGGACGTTTCTCGCCGATACCGACAGGACACGCTGTCCCGTCTGTTCCGCAAGTATCGTCAACGTTGCCGCGTCTGACGAAGCCGAGTCGGCAACGACGACACCGGATTCCGTCAACGCATCGTCAAGCGCCCGATACAGCAGGCTGTATCGATCACGGGTATCGATGTACGTCGTCGCCATCGAAGGCGGCAGGCTGTAGGCCCCCTGCAGCGCAAAACCGCAGCCGGACAGTATGGCTCCGCCAGCGAGGAGGAGCAGGCCCACGCGTGCCCGGCGTGCAACGCATGCAAACAAACCGCTGCCAGCGCCGTATCGACGCCGCCGAAGCGTATTGGCCGGGCTGCTAGACAACGACGTTGACCAGCTTTCCGGGTACGACGATCGTCTTGCGGACGGTCTTGCCCTCAACGAATCGCTGCACGTTCTCGTCCGCGAGCGCCTTCTCGGCAATCGACTCCCGATCGGCGTCCGCCGGGACAGAAATTTTGCCGCGCAGCTTGCCGTTTACCTGGACGACGATCTCCATGCGGTCCTGTTCCAGCGCCGTCTCATCAACGTTCGGCCAGGCCTCGTCGATCAGCGCCGTCTCATGCCCGAGCGCCTCCCAAAGTGCGTGGCAGATATGTGGCGTAATCGGCGACAGCATCAGCACGACCGACTCGAGCGCCTCGCGCACCACGGCACGACCGTTGTCACTGTCATCGTCGAAACGATTGACGGCGTTCAAGAGCTCCATCGACGCAGCGACGGCCGTGTTGAAGGTGTAACGCCGTCCGATATCGTCGGAGATCTTCGCGATCGTCTCGTGCGTCTTCCGTCGCAGGTCTTTCTCCGCGTCGGTCAGCGCCGACCGGTCGATGGGCGGGACGTCCACTGCCTGCGCCTGCACGGAGCCCCAGAATCGCTTCAGGAAACGGAAACTGCCCTGAACGCCGTCGTCGGACCATTCCAGCGCCTGCTCCGGCGGTGCGGCGAACATCATGAACAGTCGAACCGTGTCCGCGCCATAGCGAGCGATCAGCTCCTGCGGATCGACCGTATTGCCCTTGGCCTTTGACATCTTGGCGCCGTCTTTGAGCACCATCCCCTGCGTCAGGAGGCGGGTAAAGGGTTCGTCGGTATCCGTCAGGCCTTCGTCACGCAGCAGCTTGTGGAAGAAGCGCGCGTACAGCAGGTGCAGGATCGCGTGTTCGACGCCCCCCGTGTATTGATCGACCGGCAACCAGTAGCCGGCACGTTCGTCCAGCATGCGCTCGTCATTGTCGGGACAGGCGTACCTCGCGTAGTACCACGACGATTCGACAAAGGTGTCGAAGGTATCCGTCTCACGCCGGGCCGGTTTTCCACACTTGGGGCAGGTCGTCTCGATGAACTCCGGCATCTCTTTCAGGGGCGAGCCGACGCCCTTGAACTCGACGTCTTCAGGCAACACAACCGGTAGCTGATCCTCGGGTACCGGCACGGCACCGCAGTCATCGCAGTAGATGATCGGAATCGGCGCGCCCCAGTAGCGTTGCCGGGAGACGCCCCAGTCGCGCAGTCGGTAATTGACCTGCCGCCGACCGCGACCGCTGTTTTCGAAGAAATCGGCGATGGCATCGAACGCCGCCTGGAATTCCAGTCCGTTGTATTCGCCGGAGTTGATGAGCACGCCCTTGTCGACGAACACGGCTTCGTCAATATCGATCTCTGTCCCATCCGTCGGCGCTATGACCTGCTTGATTGGCAGGTCATGCTTCTTGGCGAACTCCCAGTCGCGCGCATCGTGTCCCGGCACAGCCATGACCGCACCGGTTCCGTAACTCATCAGGACAAAGTTCGCGACCCACAGCGGCACCGGTTCCCCGGTCAACGGATGAATGACGTTAATGCCGAGCGCCATGCCGCGCTTTTCCATCGTCTCGAGTGTCGCCTCGGCGGCGTCGGTCTTCTTGCATTCCTCGATGAACGCCTGGATGTCGGGATTGTCCTTCCCCGCTTTTTCGGCCAGCGGATGTTCCGCCGCGACAGCCATGTACGTGACGCCGAACAGCGTATCCGGTCGGGTCGTGAAGACGGTCAGCGGCTCACTCTCGCCCTCCACGTCGAAAGACAGCTCGACGCCCTCGGAGCGGCCGATCCAGTTGCGCTGCATCGTCTTGACCGAGTCCGGCCAGCCCGGCATGCGGTCCAGCTCTTCGAGCAGCTCGTCGGCGTAGGCCGTGATCTTCATGAACCACTGCGGGATCTCGCGACGTTCCACCAGCGCGTCGGAACGCCAGCCGCGACCGTCGATGACCTGCTCGTTCGCCAGGACGGTCTGGTCAACCGGATCCCAGTTGACGACCGAATTCTTGCGATACACGAGGCCTTTCTCGAACAGGCGCGTGAACAGCCACTGTTCCCAGCGATAATATTCCGGCTTGCAGGTGGTGACTTCTCGCGACCAGTCGTACGCGTAGCCGAGCTGGTCGAGCTGGCCGCGCATGTAGTCGATGTTCTCATAGGTCCACTTCGCCGGAGGCACACCACGCTGGATAGCGGCGTTCTCCGCCGGCATGCCGAATGCGTCCCAACCCATCGGCTGCAACACGTGCTTGCCCTGCATTCGCTGGTACCGCGCGATGACATCATTGATCGTAAAGACCCTGACGTGACCCATGTGCAAGCGGCCGCTCGGATACGGGAACATCGTCAGGCAGTAGAACTTCTCCTTGTCCGAGTCCTCGGAGACCTCAAAGCAACGGGTCTCTGACCAGTAGTTCTGGGCTGCCTGCTCGACAGTTTTTGGGTCGTACGCGCTTGTCATGGAATTCGATGTGCTGGCTCAAAGAGGCGAAAGCCTACCTCAAGATCGCAAGATACGCAGCAACGACAGGCAAGTCGTCCGGTGCGTGA
>JAAUXY010002662.1_pt1 | contig 35787 bp, 34 predicted proteins | sample 7278121 | NCBI WGS metagenome assembly JAAUXY01 (sample SAMN14350117, study PRJNA611818) | marine sediment metagenome | isolation source: surface marine sediment (1.8m) | place: French Polynesia: Moorea | collected 2018-08
ACAGCATCAACTCGTCCGGAATGCCGAGAAAATCGCCGACGGTTTTTGGCCAGAATGACCAGGATTCCTGGGCGCAGGTATGCAACCCCTCCTCGCGGGCCAGCAACATCAAGGTCTGGATGAACATGCCAAGATCCGACCATTGACCCTCCTGCATGATCCGGTCAATGGCAAAAAACATGGCAACGGGCGCACCAAAAAACCGGTAGTTGTTGGCGTACTGGCGCAGTCGCGCCGCCTTGTCGGTGCGCGGGACTTCGATTGACGCGTACAAGTCTTCGCCGCACTTGAAGCGGCGCGAACGATAAGGCTCCTTTAGTTTCGGCGGGTACACGAGGTACTCGCCTCCTTCACCGCGCGGCATGTCCGGAAGCTTCGCCTCGATTACGGCCTTGAATTCCACCAGTTGTTCGCCGCCCAGCACGTAGACGAACCACGGCTGCAGGTTGCCGCCGGACGGCGTCCGTGACGCCCGCGCCAGCAAACGAACCAGCGTGTCCTTCGGGACCGGCGTATCCAGGAAAGCGCGCACGGAATAACGCGTCGCAACAGCTTCGGAAACCAACATGAACGGCGGACTCGTCTCGGTCGGGACCGTCGAGTCTGCCACAAATGTCCGGACAAGTGGAGCCAATTTAGGGACAGTGACCGCAACCCTGCCGCGGGCATTCGCGACAACGCCAGCCCGGGTTCTGGTCGCTGTCAGGAAAAAGGCAAGGGCGCGACGGCCAGTGCCCTCGCGCCCCGTTCGGCGGACGCGGCCAAGCCACGCCCGGCTACCCGGCCGTTATCAGGCGGCCTTGCGTCGGACGGTCCGCTTCTTGGCTGCCGGTTTCTTGCCAGCAGCCTTCTTCGCCGGTGCCTTCCGCGCCTTGGCCTTTTTCCGGGTCGCCTTTTTCTTTTTCGGCTTGGTCTCGCCGACGACCCACTTCTGGAACTCCGGCTGCTTCGGCGCCGGATGACCCGTTTCGCGCTTGGCGTTCTTCTTCAGCACTTCGATCTTGCCGCCGAAATCGAACATCTTCGGCTTGCCGCGCGACTTCGCCATCCGCTTGCGCAGTGACTCGGTCTGTTTCTGATTGACCGACAGATCCGAATTCAGCACCACACCGTAACGCCGCGCGCCCTTGCGCGTCACCAGGCCAGCCTTGACGTCGAAGGACACCCGCTCAGCATCGCGCTCCAGCGGATCGCCGCAACCACCGCCGCCCCAGGTGTTGAAGTACAGCATGTCGCCGGCTTCCACCTTGATCCTGTCACACTTGGACGGCATCAGTTCCTTCTTGCCATTCTTGCGCACGAGAATCTTTTCGGAGCGCTGGCCCGGCAGGCCACCGTTCACGCCCCAGGGATAAGTGAGCCAGCGATCGTCGTGGATCGAGATCTCACCGGGCTCGAGGAACCGATAGCCGGTGCTGAGCGCGTTACCGCCGCGGTGCTTGCCGGGGCCGCCACTGTCCGGAATGGTCTCGTAGACCTCCATGCGCAGCGGGAAGTAGCTCTCGAGGAACTCGTTCGGCACGTTGGTGAAACTCGGCCACAGCGAGTGCCCATCCGGGCCATCGCCGGTCGGCTTGCCCGGAATGCCGCCAAAGCCGATTGAGTACAGCTGATACCACTCGCCGTTCTTGTCGTAACCCGAATACATGAAGTGCGGGCTGTCAGAGAAACCGGCACCGCACAGGAAGTCCGGGTTACCCTGGCCCAACAGCCCTCCGAGTACGTCGAAGATCCGGCCCAGCGCATGCGTGCGACACGACAGCGCGGCGGGTTCGCGCGGTTTCAGCAGCGTGCCTTCCGGAATGTGCACTTCCATCAGGTCGTAGAAACCGTCGTTGAACATGATCTGCGGGTCGAACACCATGATCATGTACACGCCGCAGAACATCTTGAACATTTCTTCGTTCAGGTAGAAGTTAATCGAACTGATTGACTGCGGATCTGTACCATCGAAGTCGAATATGACTTTATTGCCCTCGCGCCACATCGAGCACTTGATCTTGTACGGCCCCATGCCGAGCCCATCGTCACAGATGTAGTCCTCGAAGAACTGCTTCTTGGTCGGCACCGTGTTCCTGATCAGCTTGCCCATCGCGCGCTTGTTGCGCTCCAACAGCTCATCCAGCGCCGAATAGAACACGTCATCGCCAAAGCGCTCCGCCATTTCGATCACGCGCTTCTCGGCGGTGCGGATCGCGGCCACCAGCGCGTTGAAATCACTGCGATTCCAGTGCGGCAGGCGGCAGTTGTGCAGAATCAGTTCGAGAATGTCCTCCTGCAGCTCGTCATTCTTGATGATCTTGGTCGGCGGTATGCGAATACCTTCCTCGAAGATTTCGCGCGCATCGGTTGGCAGGCTGCCCGGCACCTTGCCGCCGACATCGGTCATGTGACCGAACATTGCCGCATAGGCAATCAGGCGACCTTCCTTGAAGATCGGCCGCAGCAGCAGCCAGTCGTTGATGTGGCTGATCGCCCCCTTGCAGGAGTAGGGATCGGTGGTCAGGAACATGTCCCCTTCCTCGATCGTGCCGTCATAGGCCTCCTTGAAGCCATAAATAAAGCTGCCGAACTGGCCGACCACCATCTTGCCTTCGAGGTTTGCGATCATCGGGAATTCGTCGTGTTGTTCACGAATACCCGGCGACATCGCGGTACGGAACAGCACCGCGTCCATTTCCCAGCGAGCATTCAGCATCGCATTCTCGATGATGTCGAGCGTAATGGGGTTAAGGTCGACCCGCTTGAACGGACGGGGCTTGGATTCAATAATCTTGGCAGGCATTGCTCTTGCTCCTCGTGCGTTTAGCTGGCCGGTGTGATCAGGATGTTGCCGAAGTCATCCACACTGCCCTGGTTATCGGGCAGGATGACCGTCGTCGAGTCCATTTCGAGCACGATGGCGGGACCGTGGATCACGTTGCCCGACTGCAATTCACGCCGGTCATATAACTGTGCATCGCGATCCTTGCCGTCCAGGAAGACCTTGGACTTGGCGATTTTTGCCTTCGCGGGCGGATTGGCCGAGCCCTTGGCGACCCGGCGCGCGGCCAGTGTCGCTTCCTTGCCTTGGGCTACGGCACGGAGATTCACAATTTCCTTGTCACTATCCAGCGCAAAGGTGAACAGCTGGCGATGCATCTCGTCGAACGGGTCACCAATAACGTCCAGCCCTTTCTTCTTGAGATCGGCGAGTTCGAAATCAACCGTCAGCAACAGGCCCTGACCGTGGTAACGAATGTCGACCTGGTAGGTGGTGGACCGGTCGGCCTTGGGCACGCCCTCCTTGTCCAGCGTCTTGGCCGCCTTGCGGGCCAGCTGGTCGAAGATGCGCGAAACTTCGCCAACGCTGGTGTCCGAAAAGCGCTTGATGAATGTGCGCGAAGCTTCGTCGCGCACGCGGGTCGTGGCGTCACCGTAGGCGCACAGGACACCCGGTCCCGGCGGAATGATCACCGGCCAACTGTTCATCAAGCGGCCCAGCGCATTGGCATGCAACGGCCCGGCACCGCCGAACCCGATCAGCGCAAAGTCACGCGGGTCGTAACCCTTTTCGACTGAGACCAGCCGCAGCGCGCCGTACATGTTCTCGTTGACGATGTCGATGATGCCTGCAGCGGCCTCCTTCACCGACAGGCCCAGCGCCTTGGCAATTGGCTGGATCGCCTTGGTGGCCAGGTCCTTGCGGATTTCCATGTCACCGCCGAGGCGCACTTCGGTTGGCAGGAGACCGAGCACCACGTTGGCATCGGTCACGGTCGGTAATTCACCGCCCTTGTTGTAAGCCGCCGGACCCGGCTCGGCACCGGCGCTCTCCGGTCCGACGCGCAATGCACCGGTGAGTTCCGGCACGTGCGCAATGGAGCCGCCGCCGGCACCGACGGTGCGCACGTCGACCGACGATGCGCGCACGGTAACGTCGCCGACCGTCGTCTCGCGACGCAATTGCGCCTTGCCGCCCTCGACCAGCGCCACATCGGTGGACGTGCCGCCCATGTCGAAGGTCAGCAGATTCTGGAATCCGGCCTGCGTTGCCACCCAAACCGCGCCGGATACGCCGCCGGCCGGGCCGCTCATCAACAGGTTCACCGGGAGATCCGCAGCAACCTTCGACGATGCCATGCCGCCGTCGGAACGCAGGATGTGCAGCTGCACATCGTTCATCTTCTGTTTCAGCTTGCGCTGCAGGTTCTTGACGTAGGTTTCGACCTTGGGCCGAACGTAGGAATTGGCGACCGTCGTAATCGTGCGCTCGTATTCCTGCATCTCCGGTACGACGTCGGAGGACAAGGACACTGGCACGCCATTCAGCTCCTTCTTGGCGATGCGGCCGATTTCTTTCTCGGTCGCGCCGTTTGCATAGGAATTGATCAGCGATACCGTCAATGCCTCGATATTTTCTTTCTTGAGCTTCTTCAAATCCCTTGAAAGGTCGCCTTTCTTCAGCTTTTTCACGACCTTGCCGTCGGCGCCCATGCGCTCGTCGGCTTCGATCGTCAAAGCCAGTGGCGCCAGTGGATCGCTCTTGTTATAGATCACCCAGCCGCCGAGCCCGCCGGGTACAAAGGACCGCGCGATCTGCAAAACCTGTTTGTAGCCCTTGGTTGTGACGAGGCCAACCTTGGCGCCGGTGCCGGTCAGCACCGTGTTCGTCGCTACTGTCGTGCCATGCATTACGTGCGTGATCTTTTCCGGGTTGATCTTCGCGTTCTGGCAAACGCGCTCCACGCCATTCAATACGCCGATCGACGAATCGTCGGGCGTACTTGGAACCTTTGCCGTATAGGTATTACCCGTCGAGTCGTCGACGAGCAGTAAATCAGTGAAAGTGCCGCCGACATCGACGCCTAATCGATAAGACATGCTGTGATTTCCTCAGTCAGGATTTTTTTGTGTCGTCTCGCGCCCGAGGTATCCGGGTCCAGAAGAGACAAGCGCAAACGCATCGTATTGTATAGAATCACATTTCGTCGATCCAGCAACGAAATTCGGGCCCGACAGGGACTGCACGCTGGCGCGAATCACCTCGAAACCAGACAAGGTCTAGAAATGCGTTTACCGCTGGAAGGAATCCGTGTGCTCGCCGTGGAGCAATTTGGCGCGGGACCGTATGGGTCGATGTACCTGGCCGATCTCGGCGCAGAGGTCATCAAAATCGAAAACCGGCGGTTCGGTGGTGACGCAGCCCGGCAAACCGGGGCGGCGACGCATCGCTACGGAGATGACGACAGCGCCTACTACCAGGCCTTCAACCTGAACAAGAAAAGCGTCACGCTCGACCTGAAGAATCCCGAAAGCCAGCCCTTGCTGCACGCGCTGGTGGCCAGCGCCGATGTGGTGTGGAACAACCTGCGCGGCAACCAGCCGGCCCGCCTCGGGCTGGACTACGCCAGCCTGAAAGCTGTCAATCCGCAGATCATCTGCAGCCATATTTCGGCCTATGGGCGCGATAACGACCGGACCGACTGGCCGGGTTACGACTACCTGATGCAGGCCGAGTGTGGCTACCTGCACCTGACCGGGGAGCCGGAATCACCCCCGGCCCGCTTCGGGCTCTCGATCGTGGATTTCATGACCGGTATCGTCGCCGGGCTGGCTACGGTGGCGGCGCTGCTCGGGCGGGAGCGCGATGGTGGCTGCGACGTCGATACCAGCCTGTTCGATGTCGCGCTGCACCAGCTGACGTACCCCGGCACCTGGTACATGAACCATGGCACCCGCACCGGTCGGGCGCCGCGCAGCGCGCACCCATCGAACACCCCGGTGCAGCTCTACCAGACCGCGGACGGCTGGATCTTCATTATGGCGATGACCCAGAAATTCTGGGAACTGTTGCTCGAGACGGCCGGGCGCGAAGACCTGGGCGAGGATCCGCGCTTCGCAAACATGGCTGACCGCACCGCTCATCGCGACGAGTTGACCGACGTGCTGGACGAGGTTTTTCAGCAGGACACGACCGACAACTGGATCGGCAGGCTGCAGCGGCGCGTGCCAGTCGCGCCCGTGTACGACCTGCCACAGGCGCTGGACAACCCGTTTGTCGAGCAGATTGACATGATCCAGCACATGCCGCACCCGCACGTCGGCAAACTCAAGGTGCTGCGCAGTCCCGTAAAACTCGCCGGTCGCCGACTCGACGGTACGCCGGGTCACGGACTCGGCGCGGACAATGAGGCGATTTTCGGCGCTGAGCTCGGCTTCAGCGCGCAGCTCGACGAGCTGCGCGACAAGGGCGTTATCTAGCGATTCAGATCATTGCGGGATCATTGCGGGGACATTCTGCAATTCCACTAGACGGAATTGCAGAATGTCCCCAAATCACAGATTAGTTTTTCGAGAGAAACGGAAACAGGATTTCGCAGAATTCGATCTTCTCCTGTTTGCCCGCAACGACATGCGCAACCTGCTCCATCGTGACACCGGTTGCATTCGGCAGGCCTTCTTCCAGCGGCAGCGTCGTGCGCGGCCCGGTGATGATGTCCTGCCCGGCATGAATGACCAGCGTCGGACAGTGGATATCCTTGAGCCGCGCCCGCACGTCGTGACCGTTGCAGGCCTCGATGAACCGCAGGTGCGCTTCGAGCCTGCCGTTCAACTGGCCCCAGACGCCGTCAGGCCCCAGTAGTTTTTCGCGGTTCAATTCGTAGTAGTCGGGCCTGAAGGACAGGCAGCTGACCAGTTCCTGGAAGGCCAGGAACCCGGCGTGCTCATGCATGCGGCCGAGCGCGTTGAGCTGATCAGTCAGCATCTTGTCCGAATGGATCCAGCAGCCCATGTTCACCATGCAGCGCACGAGGTCCGGCCGTTTCAGCGCCACCCACTGCCCGATACAAGCACCAATGCCGACGAGGCCGACAAAGCGCACGTTGCTCCACTCCAGGTGGTCCAGCAAGGCAATGACATCGTCGGCATAGAGCTCGGTGCTCGGCGTGAGCGACAGGTCGTCATCCGACTCACCGATACCGCGGTAGTCGACCAGTAACACCGAATACTCATCCGTGATTCCCCGGGCGAGATACTTCTCGCGACCGTGGCAGAACGTGTCCCAGCCACCGATGTAGACCACGGGCGGGCCCTCCCCGTGGATCTCGTAATACATCTGGTGATCGTTGATGTTTTCAATTGGCATCAGTTTTCTTCCTGTGCGCTGTTGCCGGACGGCGACAGCGTGTTGAAATGTTCCAGTACGTCACCGAGCTTGACGACGTCGGCGTAACGGCGACCGACATCGCGTAAATTGCTCCAATGGGCTTCTTCGTTCTGGTCGCCGACGCACTCCTCGGGCACGATGGTGCGATAGCCATAGGAGAAACTGTCGTTGATTGACGCGCGCACGCAGCCGCTGGTGGTACAGCCGGTAATGATGGTTGTATCGATGCGGTGCCTCTGCAGGAATGTCGGCAGCGGGGTGCGGAAAAAAATCGAGGGCGCCGTCTTGGTAAATTCAAAGTTGTACTCGGGATCCGCGATGCGCGGGTCGAATTCCGTACAGGGATGCCCGTACCAGAAGCTGCCGTCGTAGAGGGAACCGATCTTCCAATAGGCCATGTCCTCACGGCTTTTCCAGGCAACCCGGCAGGAGGCGACCGGAATGTTCAAAGCCTTGGCGGCTTCCAGCAGCACGGCCGTATTGTCGACGGCGCGGTTCACATGGGCGGAACGGCCCAGCGGGTTGGTGGCGTCGGTAAATGCTTTCTGCAGGTCGACCACCAGCACCGCACAGCGCTCGCCGAAGCCAATCGGTTCCTCGCCGTAGCCGGCTTTTTCAAACTCGTCCATTGCCGTCTCCCCCCTGCCCTGACGGGGTCATTCCGGGTGCGTCCGGCGGCTATTTGAGCTAAATTGTCCGAACATTTCAATTCACGATCCCGGCCGCCTCATGCAACCAACCTTCGTCGATCAATTCAGTCAGTCCGTTGACTTGCGCCCATCGAGCACGGCATTGGTCATTGTGGACATGCAAAACGCGACCGGTAATCGCCAGATGGGGCTGGGCAAGCTCCTCGCCGAAACCGGGCGCGCCGATTCGTCAGCCTATCGCTTCGATCGCATAGAGACCCTGTTGATTCCGCGGATCAGTCAGCTCGCCGGCGCTTTCCGGCAATGCGGCGCCCGGGTTATCTACATCACCTACGGTGCCAATCTGCCTGACTGCAGTGATGTGCCGCGTCACATGGCGGGGATTATCAAAGCGACCAACAATATTGCCGGTCAGCCGGAACACGAGATCGTCGGCGCCCTGCGGCCCGAGACCGGCGAACTGGTGCTGAACAAGACGACCCAGGGTGCCTTCCGCTCGACGTCGATCGATACGCAGCTCCGCGCTATGGGGATCGAAACCGTGGTTTGCGTTGGCGTGTCCACCAACAATTGTGTCGCCATGACCGCAATGGAAGCCTGTGACTCGCAGTACGGCGTGGTCGTCGTCAGTGACGCGACCGCGACCGATAGTGAGGAGATGCAGGATGCCACGCTCAACATGTTGCGGCGCCTGTGGGCCCGCGTCATGACCACCGACGAGGTGATCGCGGAACTGACCGGCGAACAGCGAACTGCCGCAACCGGTTGAGGCTTTCCTGACCCGATCGACACACGGCGGCACCCAGGCCTGCGCCGCGCTCTAGGTCTGGCGCAGCGTCATCGCGGCATTGAGGCGGCCAAGATCGGCGGCCTCGTCGAGTTGCATAATCGCGTCCCACAAGGCATCTGCCTGACTCCCGGACAGGCTGCGGTCGACATTGCCGTTGAACTTCGTGCGTACATCGTCGGCGGACAACGGTCGTGTGTCCGCGCCCCGGTTTTCCGGTTCGAAATGTTCCAGCATGCGCCCGTCCATCGTCTCGATTCGGACACCGCCCGAGTAGTACAGCGGGTAGCGCGACTCCGCGTAGTGTCCAAAGCTGATCCGGTCGCAAAGTTCGAGTGTCACCCTGTCCTGTAGCGCGTCGTCGTCGAGTTCCGCCAGCGTGAAACGGCGGCGCACGGCGGCCGCGGCGAGCGCATAATGCAGACTGAACTTGGCATCGTAATCGTTCCTGGGTCGTCGCTTGGCCGACTCCGGTTTGCACACGACATCGTGCTGCTTCTCGTGGATCAGTCCCGTGACGGACTTGATGTCACCCGGTTGCAGATCGTGTTGCTCTACCAGCGCGAGCATGGAATCGATGCAGGCGTGATTGAAATGGCATACCGGGTAAGGCTTGATCGCAACGCGCAGCATTTCCCAGGTTTCGCCCAGGTCCGTGGCTACCGCCGCGGCCGTATCCGGCTGCGAGCGCAGATAGAGGTTATAGAGTCCATACCGACCTTCGTACGCATTCAGTGGCGCCACGAAGTCCTCCGCCGCCAGCGCGATCGCGGTGATCGCACTCGATGCGGCCCAGCCGGGATGCATGCGCTTGGTCCAGGCACCGTCTTCGAGGAATTCGAGGCTGCCGCTGGCCATGCTCAAGGCGATACCCTGCGCCCGCGCAAGCTGCTGACCATTCAGGCGTCCCAGGTACCCGGCCGCCACGGTACAGCCGAATATGCCGATCAACCCGGTCGGGTGAAAACCGATCTTCTGGAACATGCCCTCGGCAACCTGACCAATGCGTGCGTCGGTTTCGATGGCGAGAATGTAGGCCGCTAGCGCGGTCGCGCCGTCAACCTGGCGGCGTTGGCCGTCGGCCAGCACCACTGGCACAGCGCTGGTTGATCCGTGGATCACTGCGCCGCTGTGCGTATCGTCGAAATCGAGCCCGTGAATCAGTAAGCCGTTCAGCAGCGCCGCATCGCGCGGGGGCAGCAACAGGGGTGTGCCGATGACCGGGCATTCGCCATCGCCCGCCAGATTGCTGATGGCGCGAATGCTCTTCGGCGCAAAATCGTAGTGATGGGAGGCGAAGGCAATGCCGATGGCATCGGCCACGCACAGCTTGGCGTAATCAACCACGGCGTCGGGTACCGCCGCGAGCGAGAAGTCCTGCGCATAGTCTCCGAGCCGTTGTGAAATAGTCCGGGCAGATCCCAGGTCACTGGCGGATTCGATTACGGCACTCATGCTGTGAGCTCCCGACATGGCCGCGGCGGCTGCGACCGCGGCGAAATTAGCCTAAATGTCCGGACATTATAGCGGAACCACGCTGGTCAGCGCTGAACTCGGCGAGCCAGCGCCAGCAGCTGCTGCGCTCGTTTCAGCACCGCATAGTCCACGAACTGGTCACCCACTGTCATCGCTGCTGAACCGCCCGCCTCGGCCTGTTCGAACGCGGCCACGACGGCCCTCGCCTGCTCGATGTCAGCCGCGCTCGGCGTGAAGACTTCGTGGCAAATCGCAACCTGGCTGGGATGAATGCAAAGCTTGCCGCCAAATCCAAAGCGGCGGCCGCGCTCGGCGGAGTCCCGGAATCGCTGCTCGTCCCTGACCTGCAGCACGACCGTATCGATTGCCGGCGCGAGTGCCGCGATGCGGGTCGCATGCGTCAGCCGGGCGCGCGCGTACGCCAAAACTTCTTCATCAGGCGTCCAGTCGTAGCCGAGGTCGACGGTATAGTCGGCGCCACCTAGCGCCAGCCGACCAAGCCGCGGCGATGCGGCGGCAATCTCGAGCGCGTTCTCGACGCCCACGGCCGACTCGATAATCGCCATCAGTTCGATTGCGCCGGCGCGCAACCCCCGGCTTTGTTCGTGACTGGCAATCCAGCCATCCACGGTCGCGATGTCTGCCGCGGATTCGGCTTTGGGCAGGACGACGCCGTCGACCGGCGCGGCCCCCACGATCGCCGCGAGGTCTTCCCGGCAATACCCGGTGCCGGGAGCGTTAACGCGGATATACCCGCGACACTCACGCGGCAATTGCATCGCGGTAACCACCGCATTGCGGGCTGCGGCCTTTTCTGCGGGCGGCACCGCATCCTCCAGGTCGAGGATCACCGCGTCGGCGCCCAGCGTGAAGACCTTGTCCAGCTTGCGCGCATGATTGCCGGGTGCAAACAGGATACTTCGCAGGCCAATGGTTGCGTCGTCTTCCAGCGGAATCAGCCCTCGGTCCAGCCACTGTCCGAGTGCCACCCGCGTTTCAGCGTCAGTGAAAACTCGAAGCGGTCCGCCGGATGCTCGGACACGGAGATCTCGAACTGACGCTGACCGCGACCGAGATAGCGGCGGACCAGAATCAGCGATGACGTGCCGGGCTCGACATCGACGGCTGCAGCAACCTTCTCGTCCACTGCGCTCGCTCTGAAATCGACCTCGACACTCTCGATTTTTTCATCGAATGTGCGTTCGATGATCTCGTAGACCGGTCGGCGACTGCGACCGATTTTGCGCGCGACACCCGCATACTCCGGCAACACATAAATGTCCGTCCAGCAAATCGGCAAGCCGGTTTCGGCCAGTTTGCGCACCGCACCGATCCGTGTCCATTCGCTTCCCACCGGGCATTTCAGCAGTCTCGCGAGCGACCGCGACGTTCTGACGGGCTCTGTTTCCACGAGGCTCAGACGACTGTTCTCCGGGTACTGCATGAGTTCCGCCGGTGAATGCATGAGTTGGACGTAGGATCGGTTGGCCTCGTTGGAACGCACGACCGTGCCCAAACCCTGGTGACGCTGAATCAGTCCCAGCTCCTGCAGCACGCGCAGACTCTCCCTCACGGTATGCCGGCTGACCTGGTATTGCTCCACGAGTTCCAGCTCACCCGGCATCCGTTCGCCCACGGCCAGGCGGCCGGAGCGAATGTCCTCCATCAGGGTTTCGGCCAACTGCCGGTAACGCGGTTTCGCGTCCTTATCCTTGGTAACTGGCATGCGACGGACCTTTGCCAAATTGCATTGCAACAGTCGCAACGATATCATTTGTCCGGACAAATCCCCAACCCAATTCCCATGACCGCACGCACCGATGAACAGCTGGCGCCGCAGCGCTACCGGGCCGCCGAAGGTCGGTATTACGAAGAGTTCACCATCGGCGATGTCTATGAGCACCGCCCGGGTCGGACGATCAGTCAGCAGGACAATGCCTGGTTCACGCTGTTGACCATGAATACCCATCCGCTGCATTTCGACGAGGAATACGCCAGGCAAACCGAATTCGGGCGACCGCTGGTGGCAAGTCCGCTGACGGTGGCGGTCATCGTCGGGATGAGCGTCGCCGATGTGAGCCAGCGGGCCATCGCCAATCTTGGCTGGAAGGAGATTGCGCTGACGCACCCGGTGTACCCGGGCGACACGCTGTATGCCGAATCGGAAGTGATCAGCAAGCGCGACTCGAAGTCCCGCCCGAATGCCGGCATAGTCAGCGTGCGCACGATCGGGCGCAATCAGGATGGCACCGTGGTTTGTACCTTCGAGCGCACGATGCTGATCCCGAAACGTGATGCATCGATGGTTGTCTGAATTAGGGTCGAACCGAGGTTTTCGCAAGGTGAGTCGTATTCCCTGTCGGGCACGATCTTCGCGGTTCGAAAACCTCGGTTCGATCCCTTGTGGAGAAACGTATGGCAGCTAACGAACACCTGCTCGACGCGCAGGCCGCCGCCGAGCGTGCGGAGCTCGACACGCAGATCCTGGACGCGATAGATCGCTGGGTCGAGAAAGAAGTACGGCCGATTGCCCGGGAGTACGACCAGGCTGACCGCTATCCGGAAGAACTGGTCGAGCAGATGAAGGAGCTTGGCCTGTTCGGCGCGACCATTGGTACCGAGTACGGCGGGCTGGGACTCTCGGCGGGCACGTATGCCAAGGTGGTCGCACGAATTTGCGAAGTGTGGATGGCACCCACCGGCATATTCAATTCGCACCTGATCATGGCGAATTGTGTGGAGCGCGCCGGCACGGCAGATCAAAAAGCCCATTACCTGCCCAGGTTTGCGACGGGTGAGTTGCGCGGCGGCATCGGGCTGACCGAACCGAATGCCGGGACGGATCTGCAGGCGATCCGCACGGTCGCGCAACGGGAAGGCGATGACTACGTCATCAATGGCACGAAGACCTGGATTTCCAATGGCATTAAAGGTAACTGCCTGGCGGTTTTGACGAAAACGGACCCGACGGCCGAACCACCCCACCGCGGCATGAGCATGTTCCTGTGCGAAAAGGGACCGGGCTTCACGGTCGGCAAGAAACTCGAAAAGCTGGGCTACCGCTCTATCGACAGCGCGGAACTGGTGTTCCAGGACTACCGGGTATCGAAAGACAAACTGATTGGTGAGGTCGAGGGCCAGGGTTTCAAGCAAGCGGCGGGCGGACTCGAACTCGGGCGCATCAATGTGGCGGCCCGCGGCGTGGGCATGGCGCGCGGCACGTTGGCGCTCGCACTGGCCTATGCGAAAGAGCGCAAGACCTTCGGCAAACCGATTGCCAAACACCAGGCCATTCAGTTGAAGCTGGCGGATATGTCGACGCGCGCCGAAGCGGCAGCGTTGCTGGTGCAGGACGCCGCGGACCGGTTCGATAGTGGACAGCGTTGTGACCTGGAGGCAGGTCGCGCCAAGCTATTCGCATCGGAGGCCGCGCTCGAGAATAGCACCGAGGCCATGCGGATTTTCGGCGGCTACAGCTACTCCACCGAGTACGAAATCGAACGCTTCTACCGGGACGCGCCGTTGATGTGCATCGGTGAAGGCACGAACGAAATCCAGCGCATCATAATTGCGAAGCAGCTCGTGGAACGCTCCTGACGAGCAATCAGCTGGCCTCGCGGTACTGTTCCGCGACCTGCGGGAAAATGCCTGCCTTCGGCAACATCGCCGGCACGCTGCGACCGAGCTGTTCCTGTAACCACGCACTCGTCGCGACGATCTTCTCCAGGTCGACACCGGTTTCCACACCGGAACGCTGCAGCATGTAAACCAGGTCATCGGTCGGAATATTGCCGGTGGCTGCCGGCGCGAACGGGCAGCCGCCAATGCCACCAATACTGGCATCGATGGACGAGGCACCCGCCGTGACCGCTGCCTGCGCGTTGGCGAGACCGGTGTTGCGGGTATTGTGAAAATGGCAGCGAATCGGCGTGCCGCCAATGCGCTCCCGTACCGCGGCGATCATTTCATCGACCTGTGCCGGCACGCCAACGCCAATACTGTCAGCGAGGCCCAACTCTACCGGCTGCGCCTCCATGACCTGGTCGACGATCTCCAGCACTCGCGCCAACGGCACTTCGCCCTCGAACGGGCAACCGAAAGCGGAAGACACCATCACGTTCGCGCGAATGCCGGCCGCTTTGGCGTCGCGTGCAATGTCGAGCCAGGCCTTGATGGACTCGCTGGTCGGGACACCCTGATTTCTCTGGTTGTACGTATCGCTCGCCACGACTGCCATGCCGATCTCGTCGATGCCGGCGTCGCGCGCCCGGTCGAAGCCTTTGCGATTCAATACCAGGCCGATATAGATCACGTCATCGCGCTGGGGCAGGCCAGCAATCACGGCCTCGGCGTCGGCCATCTGCGGCACGCGCTTGGGGTGCACGAAGCTGCTGACTTCCATGCGCCGGATTCCCGCATCGATTGCGCGCTCGATAAACGCGAGCTTGGTCTCGGTTGACAGTATTTCCGGCTCGCTCTGCAGCCCGTCGCGGGGACCCACTTCGATGATTGATACCCGCTTTGCTTGAGTGGTCATTTTGTGATTAATAAAAACGTAAAGATCCGCTATTGTAGCACTCCTGCAAGGAGACCCCGATGTCTGAAGAAACAACCAACAGTCGCGGACCGTTGGCCGATCTGCGTTTAGTCGAGATGGGCACGCTGCTGGCCGGCCCGTTCTGTGGCCAGCTCATGGGCGATTTTGGTGCCGAAGTCATCAAGGTAGAACCACCCAACCAGGGTGACCCGATGCGCGATTGGGGGCAGGAAAAGGCGCATGGAATGTCGCTGTGGTGGCCGGTGATTGCGCGCAACAAAAAGTCGGTCACGCTGAACCTGCGCGAGCCGGAGGGGCAGCAGGTTGCGCGCGACCTCATTTCCAAAGCTGACTTCCTGCTCGAGAACTTTCGCCCCGGCACGATGGAGCGCTGGAACCTCGGCTACGATGAACTGAAGAAGATCAATCCGGGCCTGATCATGATTCGCGTCTCCGGTTTCGGGCAGACCGGCCCATACGCAAAGCGCGCCGGTTTCGGCGCGGTCGGCGAAGCGATGGGCGGATTGCGATATGTCTGCGGCGACCCGGCGACGCCGCCCAGCCGGATGGGTATCAGCATCGGCGACAGCCTGGCTGCGACCTTCGCCTGCGTGGGCGCATTGTCCGCGTTGCATTACCGAGAACGCACGGGCGTTGGCCAGGTCGTGGACTCCGCGATCTACGAAGCCGTCCTGAACATGATGGAATCGTTGATCACGGAATACGACAAGGCCGACTATATTCGCGAACGACAGGGCTCCATCCTCCCCAATGTCGCGCCGTCGAACATTTACCCGACCAGTGACGACCGGATGATCCTGATCGCGGCCAACCAGGACACGGTATTCAAGCGGCTGGCGGACGCGATGGGTCAACCGGAGCTGGCAGAGGACGAGCGCTACGCGACACACTCGGCACGCGGTGGCAATCAGCAGGAGCTGGACGAAATCGTCGCCGCCTGGACGCGCACGGTTACGGCCGATGAACTCGAAAAGAAGATGGAAGACTTCGGCATTCCGTCCGGCAAGATCTATCGCGCGCCGGAAATGCTCGAGGACGCGCAGTTTCGCGCTCGCAACGCCATTATCAAAACACTGCATCCGACTTTCGGCGAACTGCACATGCAGAACGTGGCACCGAAGCTGTCCGAAACTCCCGGCGGCGTGAGGGGGCCCGCGCCCGCACTGGGCGAACACAATGACGAGGTGTATCGCGACCTGCTCAATTACGGCGATGCGCGCATTGCGGGATTACGCGAAGCTGGCATCATCTGATGCACTGCTAATCACATGACGGCGGCGAGCGAGCGAGGAACGACCACTGGTCCAATCATTGGTCCCATTACCTGCGTGACATTTACCGCTCCCGACCTGGATGCCGTCCGGGAGTGTTATAGCGCGTACCTCGACTATCGGGTTGTCGAGGATGGTGAAATTGATGCGGACCTGGCGGATGCGTGGCAGGCACCGGGGGTCGCAGGCCGGCGCTATCTGTTGTTAGCACCGGCCGCTGCCGAGGATTGTTTTTTCCGCGCCATCGAAGGTCCGGCCAATTCGGATTACCGGCCGTTCTCTACCTACGGCTGGAACGCCGCGGAACTCATGGTCGAGAATGTCGACGCGATGGCCGAGCGTCTGCACGACTCACCCTTTCGTATTGTCGGCGAACCCCAGGATTTGTCCTTCAGCGACGACATCCGCGCCATGCAGATTCTTGGTCCCGGCCAGGAACTGCTCTACCTGACGCAATTCAAGCGCGAAGTTCCGGGCCTGTCCGTGCCTATGCCCCGCTGCTCCGTGGATCGCACCTTCATCGTCATTCTCGGCGGACCCGCGATGGACGAGCTGCAGTCGTTCATGGCGGAAACCTTTGCTATCGAGCGGGCGCCCGCGGTCGAATCCCGGGTCAAGGGCATGTCGGCGGCTTTCGGCCTGTCACCCGAGCATCGCTACCCGATTGCGGCCCTGACGGTCGCCGGGCAGTGCCTGATTGAAGTCGATCAGATGCCGGCACAGGCGCACGCGCGCGCGACGATCGACGGTGAGTTGCCGGCCGGAATCTCCATAGTCAGCTTCGCGGGCCGGGCCGACGCGGCAGCCTGCGCAGCCCGCGGCAAGCTCTACGAACCCGGTGGCGCCTGCCAGTTGGTGCGCGGCGTGGCCGGTGAGTTGATCGAAGTCATACCGGCCTGATCGAGACGTCAATCGGGCTTGCGTGCCAGCGTCAACCCGTCGCCGATTGGCACCATGGAGATCGCAAGTCCCTCGCGCTGATGCAGCCAACGATTGAATGCCCGTAGCGCGAGCGTGTCATCCTTCTGGTTCGCCGGGTCCGCGACACTACCGCCCCACAGCACATTGTCGAACGCCAGCAGCCCACCCGGTCGCAACAGTTCCAGGCCGAGCTCGGCGTAAGTCTGATAACTCTGCTTGTCGGCATCGACGAACATGAAGTCATAGCGCCCGGACTCGCCGGCGCTCAACATCGCGCGTAAAGACGCCTCCGCCGGTCCAATGCGCAGGTCAATCCGCTCGGCGACGCCGCCGCGCTCCCAGAACTGCCGCGCAATCGCAGTCCATTCTTCGCTCACATCCAGTGCCACGAGGCGACCATCCGGCGGCAGCGCGCCGGCGCACACCAGCGCACTGTAGCCAGTGAAGGTACCCACCTCGATACAGCGGCGCGCGCCGAGCAGGCGAATCAGCAGCGCCATAAACTGACCCTGCTCCGGCGCGATCTGCATCCGCGCATACGGCAGTTTGGCCGTTTCCTCCCGCAGTGCCACCATCGTCGGCGTCTCGTGTAATGACACCGAGCGCAGGTATTCCAGGAGGCGATCGTCCAACCCGACAGACTGTCTTCCCATGGGGCCGATCATAGCAAGCGCAATCGGATCGGCTACAATGCCGCGCCTCGCCTGCTCCCGAGCGCGATCGATTCATGACACCCGCCGACGCCCAGTCTCTGTTGCTCTGGCTCGTGCCATTGCTCGCCGCAACCGGCGTGCTGGCCGGAATTCTCGCCGGCTTGCTCGGTGTCGGCGGCGGCATCGTCATCGTACCGATGCTCTATTACCTGTTCTCTTACCTCGAGATCGACGAAACCGTGCGCATGCACCTTGCGGTTGGGACTTCACTCGCAACGATCATCGTGACCAGCATTCGATCAGTCCGCGCGCACCAGAGCCGTGGCTCATTCGATCGCGCGATCTTCCGCCGCTGGACGCCGGGCTTGGTCGCCGGCGTATTGCTCGGCACCTGGATTGCCACGCTGTCGAGCTTCGACATCCTGGTAATCGTGTTTGCCTGCGTCGCGCTGGCGGTCGCCGCGCAGATGGGCTTCGGCCAGGAAAAAGAACCGGCCAGCCATGGCACGCTGACGGGCGCGCTCGCCTGGCCAATCACCCTGGTCATCGGCGGCCTGTCCGCGATGATGGGTATCGGCGGCGGCGCGATGAGTGTGCCGGCCATGTCATGGTTCGGCGTACCGATTCATCGTGCCGTCGGCACATCGGCGGGCTTTGGCCTGGTAATCGCGATCCCGGGCACACTGGGCTTCATCGTCGGCGGCTGGGGCCAGCCTGCGCTGCCGCCGGGCAGTCTGGGCTATGTCAACCTGATCGGTTTCGCACTGATCGTACCGGCGACGATCCTCACGGCACCGGTCGGTGCGCGACTGGCGCATGCGTTGAATCCCGCGCCCCTGCGTCGGGCCTTCGCGCTGTTTCTCGGGATTACGGCGCTGAAGATGCTCGGCGACGTCAGCGGCGTGCTTTAGGTTCGGTTCGTGGAAAGCTGATTTCGGTGTCGAGCGTCAGCCGCTCACCGAATCGCGCGGTAATCCGATCACCGTGCCGCAGTGGCCGGCGGTCATCGATCGGCGCGGCGGCCATGCCGAACGCAACCATGTCACCCGGTCGGAAGCCATAACGCCGGGACAGTGCGGCAAGCAATGCAGGTGCATCGCTGACGGAAAACGAACGCGGCTTGCCGGCGACTCCGTTGATGCGTAATTCCACCGTCAACGCTTCGGTGCCGTCGATTTCATCCCGGGTCAATAACGCCGGCCCTGACGGAAACGCACCGGGAAACTGTTTGCTATCCAGGTAGCTACGCCACTGTCCGGCATCAACCGGTGGCGCCGGCTCGGGCATCGAGATGTCGGTCGCCACGGTCCAGGCGGCAATTGCGTCCTCTGCCGCCTGAGCGTCACCCTGGTAGAGCGGCCTGCCCAGCACGGCGACCGGCATCGCGCTCGCATGCACCGCATGGTCGTGCGCCCATGGAATCGTGACGGTCGCACCGTGCCCGGCGGCCGTAGCCGGGCCCTTGATGAACGCGGGCGGTTCCGGCTCGTGCGAATTCGAAGCCGCCATTGCCACCAGCATGAGACCGGGCCGCCGCACGGGTGCCATCAACTCGGTACTGGCGAGGGGTAACAACGCCCCGCTCGTGGTCAGATCCGCCGCAGCAGACGGATTCCGCGCCGCTTCCAGCATTTTGGCAACGTGATAGCGTCCGTCGTCGCCAGCCGCCAGAATGCTGACGACCGACTGCGGCAACCATTGCGATTCACTGAGGGTCCGGGGCGCTGCGACGAGGTCGAGAATCAGTTCATCGCTCAACAATACGCCCGGCCGGCCGGCGACTTCCCGGCTGTCGATCGTCACGAGTTGCATGGCGAGGTCTTCGCTCAGGCTTCGTTGTCGGCCACGTGCACGATCAGCCCATCGAGTTCATGGGTTATCTCGATCTGACAGGTCAGGCGGCTATTGGACCGGCGCTCGGCCGCTGCATCCAGCATCGCGTCTTCCATGTCCGCCATTGCCGGCAAGCGCGGGAGCCAGGATTCGTCGATGTAAGCATGGCAGGTCGCGCAGGCGCAGGCGCCACCGCATTCCGCAACGATACCGTCGACGCCGTTGTCGATGGCGCCCTCCATCACGGTGCTACCGACATCAACATCATGCGCGTGACGTGCCCCGTCACGGGTGAGATAGACGATTTGCGGCATGGATCGGTCGGCGGCAATCAGCCTGGGACCTGGCGTGTGCGCACCTGCTGCAGCGAGCGTTCGAGCTGTCTCAGCCGCTCCTGTTCCCGCTCGATGAACGTAATCCACTGTTTCGCGGTCTTCTGGCTGCGCTTGTCCTTCGCCGCCGCGCGGAAGGCTTTTTTGGCGGCTTCGTACTGGTCATTTTCGAACAGGCACATGCCGAGCACGACCTGGGCATTGTCTTCACGCCGCAGGCCGCCCTTGCGAATGCCACTGCGTGCCGCTTCGATGCACTGGTCGTATTCGGACAGGTTCAGATAACTGTTGGCCAGGCGCGCATCGAGGTCGCCGTCGTCGGACATACTGGCCGCGGTCTTCAGCGCCGGGATGGCCTTGCGGTCCTCGGCGGCGAGCATCCAGGCCTGGGACAGGATCCGGTAATTGTCGGCCTTCTTGTCGATCAGGCCTTCTTCGATTCCCTTCTCCATGATCTTCGCAGCCTTGTACGGCGCCTCGGCCTGGAGGTAGAGCTGCGCGAGCTGCACGAGCTCGGCGCTCCGCGTCAACATACCCTGGTCATAGGCCGACGCATATGCGCTCAGTTGTTTCCTTTCCTGGTCGAGCTCGCCGTACATCGCAGACAACTGCGTCCAGTACTCTTTCTTGGGCCAGTTCACGACCAGGATTTCGAGAATGTCCCGCACCTTCTGGTAGTTGTCTTGCTCGAAGTACGCGACGCGCAGCAACAGCCACCACTGCTCCTTGACGGGCTGGTCGCGATCCCTGGCAATCTGCATCGCACGCTCGATCGGTTGGATCATGCGATCAAACTGGTCCATCGAGTAATAGGCAGAAGCCAGCAGGATGAACGGATCCGGCCCCGGATTTTGCGCCGTCGACATCCAGTCGTTAATCAGATCGATGGCTTTCTGCCAGTTCTCCATCGTGAAATGCAGCTGCGCCAGCGTGTATTTTGTCTGATCAGCCAATCCCTGGGGAATCTCGGGCTGCGCCAGGACGGTTTCGTAGGCGCGGATACTGTCCGCGTAACGTTCCTGCGCGTAGTAAATGAAACCGAAAAAGTTATACAGCTGGGCCTTTTCGTACGGGGTGAGCTTTGGCGAAGCCGCCAGTTCGTCGAGGATCTTCCTCGCGCCGGCATAGTCTTCCGCATCGGTCAGCTCCTGCGCCTCGGCCAGCTTGCGATAGACCTTTTCGCTCATGGCCTGCGTCCGACGGGTTTCCTGCTGTTGTTTCTCTTCTTCCTGCGCCATCACGGCTGCCGGCGTCAACAAGACCAGACCGGTAAACAATGCCAAGAGTAATCGCGCCATGTGTCAGTCCTCGATCTCGAAACTGATACGGTGTTTGACCCCGGGCACGTCGATCGGTTCGCCATCCACGACCCGGGGTTTGTACTTGAATTTCAGAGCCGCGTTCGTCGATGCACGCTCGAACAGCGAACTGGAACATTCCAGCGTGCGGACATCCGCCACGGTGCCGAGTTTGGTAACCGTGAATTCCAGAATGCAGAACCCTGACAGCCCGCGTGACTGCGCGCGGCGCGGATAGATCGGTGCGACCTTGACGATCGGCAGGTATTCACCGTCGACGTTGTCGAAACCCCCGATGCCACCAATACTCACGTCGGTGTTCACGTTGACCGGTGAAATGTTCACGCTGCCCGCGGAAGGATCGATGTTGTCGAGATCCGGAGGTGGCATATCCGGCGGCGGCTTGTCCGGCTCAGGTGGCTTCTTCGGTTTGGGTTTCTTGGTTTCCAGTGCCGATTCACGCTCGACCCGCACGAAATCGACGAACTTGAATTCCCGCCCCTCGAGAATCGCCTTCTCACCGGTCGCAATCAGGATCTGCATGAGCCACAGCAAGGCGAAGGTCACTACGACGCCAGTGACGAGAGAAATGCCTAATCGTGCCAGCATCTTTTCCGTAACCTCCGCCTGTCGCTCAGTCCTGTTTCGCCGACAGAGCGATATTCTGCACGCCGGCCAGACGTGCTGCTTCCATGACTGTCAGAACGGCCTCGGCATAGGACTCCCGGTCGGCCTGGATGACCACCTCGCCTTCCGGATTTTCCGCCATCAGCCGCTCGATCGTCGTGCGCACAGCCTGGGGCGGGGTTTTCTTGCGGTCGATCCAGATCTCATTATTCGAACTGACTGCAATCAACACGCTGGCCTTTTCCTGCGGCCGGGCCAATTCTGCTTCCGGACGATTGACGTCGATCCCGGCTTCCTTGATGAAGGTTGCCGTGACGATGAAGAAAATGAGCATGATGAACACGACGTCGAGCATCGGCGTCAGATTGATCTCGCTCTCTTCCTCTTCCGCAGCGCTGTGATACATCGATCGCCGCATCAGTCAGTTGCTCCTGCTTGTATACCGCCTACCATCTTATTCCGGTAGCGGGCTGATCGGAATGGATTCACCGTAATATCCGGCGCTATTGGCCGCATCGATCACGCCAACGATCAGCTCGGTCTTGGCCCGCTTGCCAGCCAGGATAGCGAGCGGCGCGTCGGGATCCTCCGCCTTGCGCCGCGTAATGACCGCGCTGACGGCCCGCGGGTCCACACTCCGCCCGCCGATCATGATCTTGCCCGTGCTGGTAATCCTGATCGTAATAGACTCGGATTTTTCCTGCTGCTGCTGCACCGATGGCGGCTTGTTCGCCTCGAGGCCGGCCTCCTTGACGAAGGACGCGGTCACGATGAAGAAAATCAACATGATGAACACGACGTCGAGCATCGGCGTCAGGTTGATTTCGGCCTCTTCCTCGCCCTCGGCCAGGGCCTGGCTCAGTGTCTTGAGTCTCGACATAATCGCCTAATTCCGTTCAATCCAGCTCGTTAGTGGTCCATCGTCAGGTCGTCTTCCAGGCTCTCGACCTCTTTCTCGACACGTCGGGTCAAGACAGTGACCAGGAACACGCCGGAAAGCGCGCCCACCATACCGGCCATCGTCGGGATCGTGGCCCGGGAGACGCCGGAGGCCATGGAACGCGCATTACTGCTGCCGGTCGCCGCCATCACATCGAAGACCTCGATCATGCCGGTCACCGTGCCCATCAGGCCCAGCAACGGGCAGAGCGCCACCAGTGTCTGCACGATCGGCACGCCGACATTCGCAGACATCGAAAACTCGGAAATCATGGCTTCCCGAATCCGGTGCGCATGCCACGATTTGCGTTCCGCGCGGGCTTCCCAGCTCTCGCGAACCGACTGTCCGAGCGCCTTCAAACCCGTCTGAAAAAACACCAGGCGCTCCACGATCATGATCCACATCGCGAAGATGGTCCACCCGATTAGAGTCAGTACCGGCCCGCCGAGTTCCATAAAATCCCGGACGGCAATGAATGCGTCAATGAGCCACTGCATCAGTCGCGGTCTCCGTTAACGCCTTCAGGCAGTCGTCGTCGCGCCATGCTTCTCCGCATGTTTCGCAATGATCCCGGCACTTTGCTCCTGCAGCACCTGCACGATGCGTTTGCTGCGGCCGCTAACAAGCGTGTGCAGCAAGACCATCGGAATGGCCACAGTCAGGCCCAGCACCGTCGTCACCAGCGCCTGAGAAATACCGCCGGCCATGAGCTTCGGATCGCCGGTGCCATACAGCGTGATCGCCTGGAAGGTATTGATCATGCCGGTCACAGTACCGAGCAGTCCCATCAGCGGCGCCACGACCGAGATGATCTTTATAAACAAGAGTGCCCGGTTCAGGGCCGGCGTCTCCTTGAAGATCGCTTCGGACATCTTCAGCTCGAGAGTCTCGGTGTCGACATTGCGGTTTTCGTCGTAGACGCTCAGCACGCGACCCAGCGCGTTGTCGTCGCTCGGCGTGTCGCTGCCCAGCTGCGCCGTGACCTTGCGACTGGCAATACCCAGCACGACCATCCGCTCCAGCGCGATGAGCAGCCCGATAATGCCCAGTGAAATGATCAGATAACCAACGAGACCGCCCTGGTCGATACGCTCACGCAGGTTGGGCCGTGCGACCAGCGAGTTCAGCACGCCACCCAGTGTCGGATCGAGACCGAAACCGACCTTGCCCTCGGTCGCGCCAAACAGATCCGACGTGCTGTTCGTGAAGCGCGCCTGTTCCGGCTGCCGCGGCAGTTCCGATACGGTCTGCGTGGTCGGCTCGAACTTGAGGTACTTGCCGTCTTTCACGATGTTGAACAGGCCAACCCGGACGACTTCCGTGGCCGACTCGGTGCCTTCAGTGCTGACAACATTGGTCGTGAAGCGCACGACCCGACCACTCTCGGTCATTTCGCGCTGCAGTTCGAACCAGACCCGCTCGATTTCCTCCAGCGACGGGAGTTTCGCGCTGCCGCCGATCTTCTTCGCCAGGTCCTCGAGGAACTGGCCACGATCAGGATACTGCACGTTGGTCAGCGACGCATCGAAGTTGGCGCGCGCGTCCCCGGCCACCTGCTGCATCACGCCAAACAGTTCCTTCAACGAACCCAGGCGCTGATTCAGTGTCTCGGTCAGCTGGGCGATATCTTCTTCGTTCGCGTCATAGGCAGTCTCGAGTGCTTCACTGCGGTTCTCCGCCGTGCGCTTCTCGGCCCTGGCTTCGTTCAGCAAGCGCTGCTGATCACTGCGCGCCTCGCGAAAACGCTGCTCCCGCGCCTGGTTTTCCCTGTTCTCGGCCACCCGGCCGGATTCCACGCGCCGCAGCAGTTCATCCAGTGACAGCGCCTTGGCCTCCTGCGCGGATGCGGCGGCGGGAGCGAGCAGGCAGGCGGCGACAACAGCCGACGGCAGAATTCTGGTTATTGTGACTCGCATCAGCCTGCCTCCGCTGGACTGACGGGCAGGATCACGAGATCAGGTGCAACCTGTTTCTTCGCAATCTGCAGACCCATCTTGATCTGATTCTTGAATTCATTGCCAACCGGCACCCAGTTACGCGCGCGCTGATCCCATGCACCCGACACGCTGCCATCGGCGGTCTGGTAAACGAGGGCCACCCGGCCGACGCGCAGGAAATCGACCTCGCGGGTCGCGCCGTCGATATTCAAGTTGTCCTTGTAGGACTCGATGGTGCGGCCGAAGTCGTTTTCGATCTGGTAGGCCTCTGTGACTTTCCGGAATTTCTCCGCAACCGTCACGTCCTGGCGTTCCATCAACTCGCGCAGGCCGGCGACGCGCTCCTTGCGCTCATCGAGCAGGAAGGGGACGTCCAGCTCGATGAACTGCTCGAGACCGTCGATCATCTTGGTCATGATCGGGACGATCTGGCGGTTGATGACTTCCACCTGGTCGATGGAAGCTTTCAGGTCTTCCATCTGCACCTTCTGGTTGTCAACCTGACGCTGCAGCAGCGTGTTGTAGACATTCAGGCCCTCTATTTCTTTAAGGAGTGCCTTGTACTGGTCTTCGAGACTCCGTGTCTGTTTCACGACCGCGTCGATGCGTTCCTGCGACTCCTGCGCAAGGCGCGTGCGACGCTGCTGGGCATCCAGCACCTGGTTCAGGTTTTGTGTCGAGCCCACGAGTGGCAGATTGAGCGCGATCGACACGCAACCAGCCACGAGCCACGACTTCCAGTTGGTTGGACTCATGAAGGATCCCCTTGACTACTGTTCGGATTGTTTCAGAGTGTCAGTTTTTTTTTCGCCGGCACACAGGGGGTCGGCGCAGCCGCAAACGGCTGAACGTTCTAACCTTACTACAGGTTGGCCCAATACTGCATCATTGCCGCAGTGCCGTTTTGTTTGCCAATTGGGCACGCAGACCTGCGATTCGAGCGGTTGACATCGCCTGCGACATCGCAGAACATCGCGGCGCTATGTCTAATGTGTACGCAAAATTCTGCCAGCCAGCCGTCGTGACCCGAACCACCGGGCCCGCCGGCCGCGTACTGCCCCTGCTCCTGCTGGACCTTATCCCACGGAGGTGCGGGCCGCTGGCCGCCTGAACAGGCAGCTGAACACCAGGACCCCGCACCCATCCCAGGTGGCGGGGTTTTTTTTTGCCGAATCGTGATGCCCAGGAATTTAGGAGAACAGAGATGAAGATCTATTCGGACGCCGAAGTCGACACCGGTGGGCTCGCCGGCAAGCGAGTTGCGGTGCTCGGTTACGGCAGTCAGGGCCGGGCCCATGCGCTGAACCTGCGCGACAGTGGGATCGATGTGGTGCTGGGCCTGCGGTCCGGGGGCAAGACGGCCAGCGCGGCTGCAGCAGCCGGCTTCGAAGTGATGGAACCCGCCCGGGCGGTCGCCAATGCGGACCTGATTGCCTGGCTGCTGCCGGATACGGCGCAGGCTGCGCTGTACGCGGCGATTGCGGACCAGATCCCCGAGGGCGCCACGCTGCTCTTTGCCCACGGCTTCAATATTCACTATGAGCAGATCAAGCCGCGCGCCGACCTGGATGTCGTCCTGATTGCGCCGAAGGGCCCCGGCGACCTGGTGCGGCGGCAGTACGAGCAAGGCAAGGGCGTGCCCTGCCTGATCGCGATCGCGCAGGATGCCAGTGGCAACGCGCGGGATATCGCGATGGCGTATGCCCACGGGATCGGTGGCGGCCGCGGTGGCGTGTTGGAAACGACGTTTGCCGAAGAAACCGAGACGGACCTGTTCGGTGAACAGGCGGTGCTCTGCGGTGGCGCCACGGAGCTCGTGCTCGCTGGCTACGACACGCTGGTCGAGGCCGGCTACCAGCCCGAGGTCGCGTACTTCGAGTGCATGCACGAACTGAAACTGATCGTGGACCTGCTACACGAGGGCGGGTTGAAAAAGATGCACCAATTTATCAGTGAGACCGCCCAGTACGGTGACCTGGTGAGCGGCCCGCGGGTCATCGACCGGCACACGCGCGACCGCATGAAAGAAGTGCTGAAGGACGTCCAGGATGGCGTGTTTGCGCGAAACTGGATTGCAGAAAACGAGGCCGGCCAGCCGGAATTCAAACGGATGGTCACCGAGGACCTGGAGCACCCGATCGAGCAGGTCGGCGCGGAGCTGCGTGGCCGGATGCCCTGGTTGAACGAGGAAACCTGAACCGCCGGAAAGGAACCGGCTGATTACGGAGGCAAGCGATGAACGAGCAAGCCAAAGATAGTGTCACGATATTCGACACAACCTTGCGTGATGGCGAACAGGCACCCGGATGCAGCATGACGCTCCGGGAAAAGCTGCGCGTGGCCGCCGCACTCCGTGATCTCAAGGTCGACGTCATCGAGGCCGGTTTCGCGGCCGCATCACCCGGCGATTTCGAATCGGTCCAGACCATCGCCCGCGAAATCGACGGGCCGGTGATCTGCAGCCTGGCCCGCTGCCATCCGGGGGATATCGACCGGGCGGCAAGGGCCGTGGAACCGGCTGCCCGGCGCCGCATCCACGTGTTCGTCGCCACCAGCGAGATTCACCGCAAGTACAAGCTGGAGCTGGCCAAGGAAGAGATCATCCGCAGCGCCGCGGATGCGGTGCGCCTGGCCCGTGAGTCCTGTGATGACGTGGAGTTCTCCGCCGAGGACGCCTCACGCACGGAACCCGCCTACCTGGCCGAGGTCGTGGCGGCGGCCATCGAGGCCGGCGCCGGTACCATCAATATCCCCGATACCGTGGGCTATACGGTGCCCGGCGAGTTCGCCGAGCTGTTCCGCTACCTGCGGGACAATGTACCCGGGATCGAAAAAGCGACCCTGAGCGTGCATTGCCACAACGACTTGGGGATGGCGGTTGCCAACAGCCTGGCCGCGGTCAGCGCTGGCGCGCGGCAGATCGAGTGCACCATCAATGGCATCGGCGAGCGCGCCGGCAATTGCTCGCTCGAGGAAGTCGTGATGGCAATCCACACCCGCGCCGAGCACTTCGGTGTCAGCACCGGGATCGACAGCCGCAAGCTCTACCCCACCAGCCGGCTGGTCTCGAGCATCACCGGTATGCACGTGCCGCGAAACAAGGCCGTGGTGGGCGAAAACGCGTTCGCGCACGAGGCCGGCATTCACCAGCACGGCATGCTGAAACATGCGTCCACGTACGAAATCATGCGACCGGAGGACGTCGGTATCAGTCGGTCGAACCTGGTGCTGGGCAAGCACAGCGGCCGGCACGCGTTCCGCGAGCGGGTCCAGGAGCTGGGGTTTACGCCGGATGACGTGGAACTGAACCGCGCTTTCGAAGAGTTCAAGAAACTGGCTGATCGCAAGAAAGAGCTGTTCGACGCGGATATCGAAGCCATTATGATGAATGCCGACGTTGCGAGTGACGGGCCGTGGTCACTTCAGGAGCTGCAGATCACGGCCGGGACCGGCGCGATCGCCGGCGCGGCCGTGCGGCTGGAGCACGAGGACGGCCGCGCCGTCACCGAAGCCGCAGTTGGCGACGGACCCGTGGAAGCCGCGTTCAAGGCCCTGGAGCGCGCCAGCAATGTGGACCTGGACCTCCGGAATTTCGAAGTGCGCAGCGTGTCGATCGGCGAAGACGCACAGGGTGAGGTCACTGTGACCGTTGAATATAATGGTCAGAGCTTCCGCGGCAACGGGATCAGCACCGACATCGTCGAGGCCGGCGCACGCGCCTACCTCGAGGTCATCAATCGCGTCACGCGTCGCAAGAATAATCTGACCGGCGACGGCGATCAGGAAGCAGCACAGCAGGCGGCGACTATTTGAGCGGCGCCCGCGACTGGGAGCGACAACCGGGATGAACAAGACCGAATGGATCTGGCACAACGGTGCCCTCGTGCCGTGGGACCAGGCAACCGTGCACGTTCTCACGCACGCTTTGCATTACGGGTCCTCGGTGTTCGAGGGCATTCGCGTGTATCCGACGCCGGACGGTTCCGTGATTTTCAGGCTGCGCGCGCACACACAGCGCATGCTCGAGTCCGCCAAGATTCACCGGATTCCGGTGCCCTACTCGGCCGACGAGATCGATGCCGCCTGCCGCGAGGTCGTGCTGCGCAACAATCTCACGAACGGTGCCTACATTCGCCCGATCGTGTTTCGCGGCTATGGCGATATCGGGCTGGCGCCGGCCGCCAGCCACCCGGTCGACGTGTCGATTGCGGCCTGGGAATGGGGCGCGTATCTCGGCGCGGAAGGCCTCGAAAAAGGCGTGGATGTATGCGTCTCGTCGTGGCAACGCGTGGCGCCGAATACCATACCGGCGCTGGCGAAGGCCGGCGGCAACTACCTGTCGAGCACGCTCGTCAGTATGGAAGCGAAGGATCGCGGTTTTGTGGAGGGCATTGCGCTCGCCAGCGACGGCACGGTCAGCGAAGGCGCCGGGGAGAACCTTTTCCTCGCGCGCGACGACGTAATCTACACGCCGCCGGCGACCGCCTCGATCCTCACGGGCATTACGCGCCATACCGTCATCACGCTGGCCGGGGAACTGGGAATTCCGGTGGTGGAACAGAGCATCCCGCGCGAAATGCTGTACATCGCGCACGAGATATTTCTCACCGGCACCGCGGCGGAGATCACCCCGGTGCGGTCGGTCGATCGGATCGAAGTCGGCAGCGGCAGTCGCGGTCCGTTGACGAAGCGCCTGCAAGACGCATTTTTCGGACTGTTCAATGGCCAGACGCGCGATCAGTGGGGCTGGCTCGAACCGCTGGACGCGGGCGCGACCGGGCAAGGTATCGCCGCCAGCAATTGAACCACCGGCTCGCCGCCGCCCGGCTGCGAACTGGTAGAGCAAAACCTGCATCAGGAGCAGACCGACCATGAGCGGTAAAACCTTGTTCGACAAAGTCTGGGACGACCACGTCGTCGTGCCGGAGACAGCCGACAATCCGGCCGTCTTCTATATCGATCTGCACCTGATTCACGAGGTCACGACACCCCAGGCGTTCAACCTGTTGCGGGAAAAGGGCCTGCCCGTGCGGCGGCCCGATTTACACCTGGCGACGATGGATCACTCCACGCCGACGGTGCCGGTCACCAAGCTGGCGGACCTCGACGTGGTTGCCGAACCCGAGGCGGCGAAACAGATTCGCGCCATGATTCAGAATTGCCAGGATTTCGGGATCGAGCTGCACGGCTTCGACAGCGACTATCGCGGCATCGTGCACGTGATTGGTCCGGAAATGGGCGCGACCCAACCCGGCAAGACGATCGTGTGCGGTGACAGCCATTCGAGTACGCACGGCGCATTCGGCGCCATGGCCTTCGGCATTGGCAGCACCGAAGTCGGTCATGTGCTGGCGACGCAGACCCTGTTGCAGCGCCGGCCGAAGACGATGGCCATCAACATCGACGGTCAGTTGCCCGCCGGCGTCGGTGCCAAGGACATTATTCTCGCCCTGATCGGCCAGATCGGCGTGGACGGCGGCGTCGGCTATGCGCTGGAATACCGCGGCAGTGCAATCCAGGCGCTGAACATGGAACAGCGCATGACGGTCTGCAACATGACGATCGAAGGCGGAGCGCGAATCGGCATGATTGCGCCGGACGACAAGACCGTCGAATTCCTCGCGGGGCGGCCGCTGGCGCCAGCCGGGGCGGATTGGGACGCAGCAGTTTCGCGTTGGTTGTCCCTGGCCTCCGATCCGGACGCGCGTTTCGACAAGGAGGTGAACCTGGACGTGTCACAACTCGCCCCGATGGTCACCTTCGGGACCAATCCCGGCATGGTGATTCCGGTCACCGACCACATCCCGGCCGATACCGGCGATGTGAGCTTTCGCAAGGCGCTCGACTACATGGGGCTGGAGGCAGGACAGGCCATGCTTGGCACGCCGGTAGATATTGTGTTTGTCGGCAGTTGCACGAACTCGCGCATGACCGATTTGCGCGCCACCGCCGCCAGGATCAAGGGCCACAAGGTGGCCGATTCCGTACGCATGCTGGTCGTACCCGGCTCACAGTCGGTCAAGCAACAGGCAGAGGCGGAAGGCCTGCACGAGATTTTCCTCGCGGCCGGCGCCGAATGGCGGGAATCCGGCTGCTCCATGTGCCTGGGCATGAACGGGGATGTCGTGCCGCCCGGCAAGCTGTGCGTGAGCACGAGTAATCGAAATTTCGAGGGCCGCCAGGGGGTCGGCGCCCGGACGGTGCTGGCCAGTCCGGAGACGGCCGTCGCGTCGGCGGTCGCCGGTCGCATCGCAGACCCGCGGCAACTGAACTGAGCGAGCAGCCACCATGGAAAAAGTCATTCGTATCGAGTCCGCCACCGTCGTGCTGCCGCAGTCCGACATCGACACGGACCAGATCATGCCGGCCCGCTATCTCACGACGACGACCAAGGCGGGGCTGGGGGAAGCGGCTTTCGCCGACTGGCGCTATGACAAAGATGGCCAGCCCATTCCGGACTTCCCGCTGAACCAGCCGGGGGCGGCCGACAGCAAGATCCTGGTTGCCGGCAACAACTTCGGCTGCGGGTCCTCGCGCGAACACGCGCCGTGGGGCCTGGTAGACTTCGGGTTCCGTGCGATAATCAGTACGCAAATTGCTGATATTTTTCGAAATAATTCTCTGAAAAACGGCCTGGTACCGGTGGTCGTCAAGCCCGACGTCCATGACTGGCTCCTGGCCAACCCGGGCGCCCGGGTGGTGGTTGATGTCGAGAAACGGCAGCTCGAACTGCCGGACGGCCGCAGCATCGAATTCCCGCTGGGCGGTTTTTCCCGCACCTGCCTGATGCAGGGTGTCGACCAGCTCGGCTACCTGCTGCAACAGGATGAGGCGATTGGCCGGTTCGAAGAGACTCGCGCGTGGCAACCCTGATTGCAGCGTTGCCGGGTGACGGCATCGGACCGGAGGTTCTGTCACAGGCCCTGCGTGTCCTGGAATCCGCCGGCCAGATCGCCGGCCACGCGTTCGAAATTCGCGAAGCCCTGATCGGCGGTGCTGCGATCGACGCGACGGGCGACGCTTTTCCGCCCGATACCCGCTTGTTATGCAAGGACGCCGATGCCGTGCTGTTGGGCGCGGTCGGCGGGCCGAAGTGGAGCGACCCGAATGCGGCCGTGCGGCCCGAACAGGGTCTGCTGGACATGCGCGCAGCCATGAAGGTGTTCGCCAATCTGCGCCCGGTGAAAACCCACCCTGCCCTGTACGACGCGTCGCCGCTGAAAGCCGAGCGGCTGGCCGAGGTCGACATCCTGGTGGTCCGCGAGCTGACCGGCGGCATCTACTTCGGCGCCAAGAAACGCGAAGCAGACAGTGCCGAGGATCTGTGCACGTACACCCGCGCTGAAATCGAGCGGGTCGTGCGCATGGCCGCGGAATTCGCGCGCGAACGCCGCAGCAAGGTGAGTTCGGTGGACAAGGCCAACGTACTGGAAACCTCGCGACTGTGGCGCAGTGTCACCGATGAGCTGATGGCGCAGGACTACCCCGACGTCGAACTGGAGACCGTGCTGGTTGACGCGGCCGCGATGCACCTGCTGTCGCGCCCGGCCGACTTCGACGTGCTGGTTACCGAAAATATGTTTGGCGATATCCTCACGGACGAAGCGTCGATGCTATCGGGCTCCATGGGCATGCTGCCGTCCGCGTCTCTGAATGAGCATCGTGGCGGCCTGTTCGAGCCAATCCACGGCTCCGCCCCCGACATAGCCGGCCAGGGGATTGCGAATCCCTGCGGCACCGTCCTAAGTGTCGCCCTGATGTTGCGCTATACGCTACAGCAGGCGGACCTGGCCGACACGATCGAAAACGCGGTCTTCGCCGCGGTGGAAAAAGGCGCACGTACTGGCGACATTGCCGGGCCGGGTCAGAAGGCGATCGGGACGGTCGAGATGACCGACGCGATCCTCGCTGAACTCGGCAACTAAGCTCTCTCCGTTACCGCGGGCCGCGCCGGCGATAATTCGCTTCGCTCCTGTAAAAAGTCGCTGGTCGCTGCGCGCCGTCCCTGGCGCTTCGCGACACTCGTACGTCCGTGTACGTCGCAGCGAGTTCTCCCCGTCACGGCCCGCTGCGTAGGAGCGGAATCAATGTATCGTGGTTCGGCGCGGGTGGGGATTTCAGCGGGCGGGACCGGCGCCCGACAGGGATGTCGGGCGCGAGCTTTCAGGGATGTATTCACAGCGTGTCCCGACCGCTGAAATCGCCGGCCGCGCCGGGCCTTGGCAGATCAATAGCGTGACGCGTCGAGGGCCTGTTTGACGTCGTCAACGAGGTCGTCGGTGGCCTCGATGCCGGCCGACAGGCGCAACAGGCCTTTCGAGATACCGGCGGCCGCGAGGGCCTGATCGTCGTACGTCGCGTGGCTCATGCTCGGCGGATGGCACACCAGGCTTTCGACCCCGCCCAGCGAGACCGCGAGCGTAAACAGGCGAATCGCGTCGAGGAAACGCGCCGCGGCGGCCTCCCCGCCCTGGAGCTCGAAACTCAGCATACCGCCGAAACCGTCCTGCTGACGTTGCGCGAGCTCGTGATACGGACTGTCCTTTAGTCCGGGGTAGTGAACCGCGCTCACGGCCGGGTGGCGCGCCAGCAACTCGGCCAGCGCGGTGCCGTTTGCCTCATGCTGGGCCATGCGGGCATGCAGGCTGCGCACTCCGCGCAAGGTCAGAAAACTGTCGAAGGGTGACGCGCTGACACCCAGCGTGTTCGACCAATGCTGCATCTGTGCGTGCAGCGGGTCCGTCGCGGCCACCACGGCACCGCCGAGCACATCGCTGTGACCGTTCAGGTATTTCGTGGTCGAATGCACGACCAGGTCCGCGCCGAATTCCAGCGGCCGCTGCAACGCCGGCGTGAGAAATGTATTGTCGACTGCCATCAGCGCGCCCGCTTTTTGGCTGATGTCCCGCAGCGCCGCGAGATCGACCACGCGCATCAACGGATTGGTCGGCGTCTCGACCCACAGCATCTGCGCACCGTCGGCCAGCGCGGCACGCACCGCGGCCACGTCAGTCTGGTCGACCAGTTCGAGACGGAACAGACCCCGCTCGGCGCAGCCCGTCAACAAGCGGTAGGTCCCGCCGTAACAATCCACCGGGCCAACCAGCAAATCGCCCGGATTCATGAGCTGCAGCGCCAGGTGGATCGCGCTCATGCCGCTGCTGGTCACGGTCCCGCCCGCTCCTCCCTCAAGGTCGACCAGCGCCGCAGCCAACGCATCGTTGGTGGGATTCGCGGTGCGGGTGTAATCGTAGGGTCTCGACCGGCCGTAACCCTCGAAGCTGAAACTGCTGGTCAGGTAAAGCGGGGGCATGACGGCACCGAACTGCTGGTCGGCGTCTACGGCTGCGCGTACGGCGCGGGTTTGTCGGGACTGCTTGTCGCTCACGGCCGGCCCTCCGCAATGGGGCGCGCAGTGTAGGAGCCGGACATCCGGAGGGTCAACCGCCCTGCCTTTGTGAATCGGGCCCTTGCGGAACCTGTACCAATGTATTAACGTGCTAATACGTTAGATCACCGAGGGCCTATGAAGGACCATCGCGTACTCGACGAAAACGAGGAGCTGGCCGCCGAAGAGGAGCTGTTCCGCGCAATCCTGAGCCTGCGCGACCTCAACGAGTGTCGCGCGTTCTTCCAGGATTTGTGCACGCCCGCCGAATTGCAGGCACTGAAGGATCGCTGGGCCGTAGCCGAATGCCTGGCCGAGGGCCTGAGCTATCGGCAGATCCACGACCGGACCGGCGTCAGCCTCACGACGATCGGCCGGGTCGCCCGCTATTTGAGCAGCGGCGCCGGCGGCTATCCCATAGCGTTAAAGCGCTTGAATAAGTAGTTCTAAATGATTGATAAGAAAACACGAATCAAGATAGCCATCCAGAAATCCGGACGGCTCACGGACCAATCGCTGGAGCTGCTGCGGCACTGCGGTTTGAAATACACGCGCGGCCGCGACCAGCTGATCTGTTTTGGCGAAAACATGCCGCTGGATATCCTGCTGGTCCGCGATGACGACATCCCGAGCCTGGTGCGCGATGACGTGTGTGATCTCGGCTTCGTCGGCCTGAACATCGTCGAGGAAAACCGGCTGCAGTACGTCGCCGACGGTAACAGCGAACCCTTCTCGGTGATTCGCAACCTCGATTACGGCCACTGCCGGCTGTCATTCGGTTACCCGGAGGACGGCCCGACCCAGCAGGTCTCCGACCTCAAGGGGCAACGCATTGCCACCAGCTACCCGAACACGGTCGGCGACTACCTGGCTCGCCAGGGGATCGACGCGGATGTCGTCGAGTTCTCTGGCGCGGTCGAAATCGCGCCCAGCCTGGGCCGGGCGGATGTGATCTGCGACCTGGTCTCGACCGGAACCACGATGGCAGCACACAAGATCCGCGAGGGCGAGACCATCCTCGAGAGCGAGGCCGTGATCATCAAGACGCCGGTGGAAATACCACCCGCGAAACAGGAATGGATCGAGCGGCTGCTGCAGCGGCTCGACGGTGTCATGCAGGTCCGGGAGAGCAAGTACATCATGATGCACGCGCCGAAAGCGGCGCTGGCGGAAATCAGTCGCATCCTGCCCGGCTCGGAGGCCCCGACCGTGCTGCCACTGGAAGGCCGGGACGACAAGGTTGCGGTACACGTCGTGTGTCGCGAGAACGTGTTCTGGGAAACACTCGAGAATCTGAAGGGCGCCGGCGCGAGTTCCGTACTGGTCGTGCCGGTGGAGAAGATGCTGGCATGACCGCAACGCTGAACAGAATCGACTGGCCTGCCCTGAGCGAGGCCGAACGTGACCAGGCGCTGATGCGTCCCGCTGTGGCCGCGGGTCCGGAAATCACAGCGCAGGTCGCCGCATTGATCGATGAGGTGCGGCGCGATGGCGATGCGGCCCTCCTGCGACTGACGCGCGAATTCGACGCGGTGGGACTCGACGCCGTCCGGGTCGGCGAAGAAGAGGCCGTGGCCGCCCATGCCGAGATGAGTGGCGCGGCCCTGGACGCAATCGACATTGCCATCCGCAACGTCGAAGCGTTTCACCGCGCGCAACTGGCTGACCCGGTTCGCGTGGAGACTTTTCCCGGCGTGGTTTGTGAACGGCAGACCCGGCCAATCAATGCGGTTGGCCTTTACGTCCCGGCCGGCAGTGCCCCGCTGCCCTCCACCGCCATCATGCTGGCGGTGCCGGCCAGCCTGGCGAACTGCCCGGTCCGGATCGTCTGCACACCGCCCCGCCCGGACGGACGCGCCGACCCGGCGGTCGTCGCGGCCGCGCGCGCGTGCGGCATCGATACCATCTTCAAGGTCGGGGGCGCGCAGGCTGTGGCGGCCATGGCCTATGGCACTGAGAGCGTGCC
>JAAUXY010082118.1_pt1 | contig 35781 bp, 30 predicted proteins | sample 7278121 | NCBI WGS metagenome assembly JAAUXY01 (sample SAMN14350117, study PRJNA611818) | marine sediment metagenome | isolation source: surface marine sediment (1.8m) | place: French Polynesia: Moorea | collected 2018-08
AGAAATGGTGCGCCCCGAGGCGCCGAAAAGTGACGGTCGTCACAGTTCCCACAGTCCAGGCGCCGAGATGGCGCCTCACTGCCGGGTCTTGAGCGGCGAGAGCTGGACGATGGCGATGGTCACGAGCGGCGCCATGAGCGTGATCAGGGCCACGGAGATCAACAGCCAGCCGAGTTCGCCGTAGTCGGCGGCGACCTCGACGGCGCCCGTCGCCCGGTCGACGACCTCGCGCGTCACGACGTAGATCTGGTTCATGTACTTCGTGCCGAGACTGGCGGCGGAGAGCGCGAGGTTGGTGAAGGAGGCCATGACCGCGAAGAAGGTCGCCTTCAGGTGCGGCGGCGCGTTCTTGGCGATCCAGGCCAGCATCGGGATCATCGAGATCTGCGCCAGCGGCGATTCGATGGCGGTGTCGAGGATCGCGATGAAGCGCGCGTCGACGATGCCGCCGCTCCAGCCGGCGGTCCATTCGTGCAGGCCGTAGTACAAGCCGATGTTGGGCAGCGAGAGCAGGCCCGCGGCCAGAGTCAGCAAGGCCATGACGTAGGCGATGGAGCGCGTCGCCATCAGGGGCCGCAGAACCACCATGCCGACCAGCGCCAGGCCCGAGGTGATCAGCGACAGCACGGAGAGAAACTGCTGGTCGAAGCCGAGGACGTCGATCTCGAACCAGGTCACGCCGGGGCCGGGCAGGGGCACGGCGCGGAACACGAAGATGATGATGGCGGTCCCGACCAGGGCCTTCCGGACCCCGGCGTCCAGTTCCCGGATCAGCCGGTTCATCAGGAAGATCACGATCGCCATGGATCCGGCGAAGACGATCTCCTGGGCGTAGGGCACCTGGCCGAGGCCGATGCCCAGGGTGAAGACGGCGAAGGCGAGGCTGCCCCCGAGGATATACCAGTTGGGCCGTGTCTCGCCCGCGGGCTGGAACAGCAGCCGTTGGATCCGGAACTCGTCGACGCCGCGCCGGCGCAGACGCCGGGCCCGCAGGCGCAGGGTGAGCTGGCCGAGCAGAACCCCGGTGACCGAGACCGCGGGGATGCCCAGGGCGAGCAGGTAGATCCGGGCGTAGACCTCGACCTTGTCGGCCTCCGACATGGCCTCGACCCCGGCGAACATGAAGATGTTGACCGCCGAGACCGCGGCCAGGCCACTGATGATCGCGAAGCGGCCGAGGGTCTGCATGGTGGTGTGCATGGCCTTGATCTCGGCTTCGGGATAGGGCCGGCCCTCGTCGTCGGCGGTCGGGACCGCTTCCACGGTCATGGCGTCGGCGACGACGTCCTGGACCACGTAGCCGGTCGGCGCCAGCAGGGCCGAGGTCACGTACCAGGCCTCGATGGGCATGAAGCCGGTCATCCACCCGGTGTGGGCGATCAGGCCGTACATGATCCCGATTGCGAGCGCGATCAGCGCCGCGCCGAGGTAGACCAGCAAGGCCTTCCAGCGCCACAGCAGGTCCACCAAGTGGCCGAGCGGCATCTTCAGTGCCCAGGGAATCCCGGCCCAGAAGCCGAGACCGGCCAGAAAGGCCGCCGAGAGACCCAGGTACTCCTTGATGAAGAAAGTGCCGACGATCGCAGTCAGCCCGGAGACGCCGGCGGCGAGGTAGACCAGCAGGGGCGGCAGGTAGGACCAGCGCAGCTGGCGCGCCAGGTCGATGAAGGTGGCGTCGAGCCAGCGCCAGAGGGCGCGGGCGGTCATGTTCGCGCAGCTCCACGCCGGCCGCAGGCCGGCGCGCACGCCTGCAACGTGGCGTCGGGGCAGGGTCGCGAAGTCACCCTAAGGCCCGCCGATCACTTCAGGTATTTCGAATCGAGCGGCTTGGCCGTCTTGTTCGGGTCGATCCAGAAAACGTGCCCGCGCAGATCGTCGGGCAGGGTTGTGTGCTCGGAAAGGTCGAAGGTGTAGTCGACGATCCCGCCCTCGCCGTCGGACGTCTGCGCGCCGATGTAGAGCGCGCCGTGCCGGACCGAGTAGACCATCTTCGTGACCCGCTCGCCGGGCGGGTTGTCCAGGGTGATCTTCAAGATCTTGCCCTCGTAGCGCACCTCGGCCTTGTAGCGGGCCAAGTCCTCCTGGCTGATGTCGGAGGAGATGGTTTCGCAGGCGAACAAGAGGAGGCAGGCGAGGACGGCAGAAAGCTGCTTCATGGTGTTCCAGTCGCTGTGACGCCGAATCCGAGCGTATTGACCGGGAAACGGGCGGTGGAGTCAAACGCCCGGCCACCCGGTCTGCCGCCGGGCCGCTGGGCGCCGGAATCTCCTCTTGCCTTGGCCTCCCGGCTTCGGTGGATTGACACGGCCGGACGAGGCCCGCGCCTTCGGCCTGGGACAAGAGGCGGAGCGAAGAGGAGCAGAGGGACAACATGGCTGCGACACGTTTTGGATTGGGACAATCGGTCAGGCGCGTCGAGGATCGGCGCTTCCTGACCGGCCAGGGCCGCTACCTCGACGACATCGCATTCGACGGCCAGCTGCAGGCCCGCGTCCTGCGTTCGCCTTACGCCCACGCCGAGATCCGCCGGATCGACGTTAGCGCGGCGGCCGCCGTGTCCGGCGTGGTCGCGGTCCTGACCGGGGCCGAGGTCGCGGCCGACGGCCTGGGCGATATCCCGCCGGGCGCCCTGGTCACCAATCGGGACGGCAGCTCGAACCACGTGCCGTCGCGGCCCGCCCTGGCCCGGGAGCGCGTGCGTTTCGTCGGTGAGCCGGTGGCCCTGGTTCTGGCCGAGAACCTCGAGGCGGCGCGCGACGCCGTAGAGCAGATCGTCGTCGACTACGCCGATTTACCGCCGGTTGTTGCGACCGAGGCGGCCCTGGCGGCGGGTGCGCCGCAGATCTATCCGGAGGCGCCGAACAACCTCTGCCTGGACTGGGAAAAAGGTGACGAGGCGGCGACCGAAGCTGCCTTCGCTGCGGCCGATCGTGTCGTGACCCTGGATCACGTGAACAGCCGCGTCGTGGTCAACCCGATCGAGCCGCGCGGCTGCGTCGGCCTCTGGGACCCGGCGACCGAGAGCTACACGCTCTACAACGCCGGCCAGGCGGTCCACGGCATCGCGCGCATGCTGGCGACCGGCGTCTTCAAGACCACGCCGGACAAGCTGCGGGTGATCTCGCCAGACGTCGGCGGCGGCTTCGGCACCAAGAACTTCGTCTACCCGGAAATGGCCCTGGTGCTCTGGGCCGCGCGGCGGCTGGGCCGGCCGGTGAAATGGATCTCCGAACGGACCGAAGGCTTCGTCAGCGACACCCAGGGCCGCGACCATGTGATGCGAGCGGAGCTGGCGCTGGCCGCCGACGGCCGCTTCCTTGGCCTGCGCATCGCCTCCATCGCCAACATCGGCGCCTACGTCTCGACTTTCGGCGCGATGATCCCGACCAACCCGGTCGCGGTCGTGCTCGGCGGGGTCTACGACATCCCGGCGATCCACTACCGGGTCAAGGGTGTCTTCACCAACACCGTGCCGGTCGATGCCTACCGCGGCGCCGGCCGGCCCGAGGCTTCCTACGCCATCGAGCGCCTGGTCGATCTCGCCGCGCGGGAGCTCGGCGTCGATCCCTTGGAGCTGCGCCGCCGGAACTTCATCCGGCCGGAGGCCATGCCCTACACCACCGGCGTCGGCAGCGTGCTCGACTGCGGCGAGTTCGAGCGGATCCTCGACCGGGTCCTGGAGACCTCGGACCATGCGGGCTTTACGGCGCGCCGGCAGGAGTCGGAAGGGAAGGGGCGCCTGCGCGGGCGCGGCTTCGCCTGCTACTTCGAAGCGACCCTGGGCCTGCCCAGCGAGAAGACCGAGGTCCGCTTCGACAAGGACGGCGGGGTCACCGTCCTGGCCGGCACAATGTCCAACGGCCAGGGCCACGAGACCACCTACGCCCAGATCCTGCACCAGCGCCTGGGGCTGGACTTCGAGAGCATCCGTTTCCTGCAGGGCGACAGCGGCCGGATCGCGGTCGGCGGCGGCCACGGCGGCTCGCGTTCGATGCAGCTGGGCGGCAACGCCCTGCTCGCCGCCGCCGACATCATCGAGGAGAAGGCCAGGAAGCTGGCCGGCCACCTGCTGGAGGCGGCGCCGGCCGACATCGAGCTGGCCGAGGGCGCCTGCCGCGTGGTCGGGACCGACCTCAAGATAAGCCTGCCCGAGCTGGCCCGGATCTCGAGGGATCCGGCGCGCCTTCCCGAGGGCATGGAGCCCGGCCTGGACGCGGTCGGCGGCTACGAGCGGGAGGCCAACACTTTTCCCAACGGCGCCCACGTCGCCGAGGTCGAGGTCGATCCAGAGACCGGCGCGGTGCACCTGGTCGCCTATCACGTGGTCGACGACTTCGGCACGCTGCTCAATCCCATGATCACCGCCGGCCAGGTCCACGGCGGCGTCGCCCAGGGGGTGGGACAGGCCCTGCTGGAGCGGACCGTTTTCGACCGCGAGAGCGGGCAGCTGCTGTCCGGGTCCTTCATGGACTACTGCATGCCCCGGGCCGACGACCTGCCGGATATCGAGGTCGTCTTCGAGCCGGTGCCGACCGAGACCAATCCCCTCGGCGTCAAGGGCTGCGGCGAGGCCGGCTGCATCGGCGCCCTGCCGGCCGTGATCAACGCGGTGGTCGACGCACTGAAACCTTACGGCATCCGCCATCTAGACATGCCGGCCACGCCGGAGCGGGTCTGGCGCGCGATCCAGGATGCCACGTCCGGACGACAAGGTGGGTCGTGAAGCTTCAGCCTTCGGCGAGCTGGTCGAAGGCCTCGAGGGCCTGCGCCCCGTAGACGTAAGAGGGCCCGCCGCCCATGTAGATCGCCATGCCGACGGTCTCGAGAACCTCTTCGCGCGTGGCCCCTAGCCTGATCGCCGCCGCGGTGTGGAAGCCGATGCAGCCGTCGCACCGCCCTGCGATGCCGATCGCCAGGGCGATGAGCTCCTTGGTCTTCATGTCCAGCGCACCCGGTCCGTTCGCAGCGCTCGCGAGCTCGGAGAAGGCCTTGGCGACCTCCGGCGCGAGCGCGCGGTAGTTCGAGATCGCCTCGGACAGGCTGCTGTTCTCGGCTTTCCAATCCTTGTGCATGGCTTCCGGCTCCAGGCTTGCAGGGAGATTCTCCTGTTCGCGATCTTGCGGCCACCGGTGAGTCCGAGCGCTGACCCACGTCAAGTCGAAGGGTTCTTTCGGGCAGGTTCGGGCACAGAGTTTACTGGCAGGAGTCCAGCGCCGAACCCAAGTAGAGTTGCGAGGAGGTCCGCATGACAGAAGAAGCCTCGAAACTCAGCCGACGCGCTGTCTTGGCATCGCTGGGCGCTGTCGGGCTCGCGGCGGGGATCGTTCGAGGCCGTGCCGCGGCGCGAACCCGGGCGGCGGATGGCCCCCTGACCAGGCCGATCCCGGCGAGCGGCGAGGCGCTGCCGGTGATCGGCATGGGCTCCTGGATCACCTTCGACGTCGGCGCCGACCAGGATGCGCGCGACCGGCGGGTCGAGGTGCTGCGCGCCTTCTTCGAGGCCGGCGGCGGGATGATCGATTCCTCGCCCATGTATGGGTCCTCCGAAGAGGTGATCGGCCACGCCCTGGCGCGGCTCAAGGACGGTGCGCCGCTGTTTTCCGCGACCAAGGTCTGGACGCCCTCGGTGCGCCGCGGGCCGGATCAGATGGAGGCCTCGCGGCGGCTCTGGGGGATCGAGCGTTTCGACTTGATGCAGGTCCACAACCTCGTCGAATGGGAAGGTCATCTGGAAACGCTCAAGGCCTGGAAGGCCGAGGGCCGGGTCCGCTACCTCGGCGTCACCACCTCCCACGGCCGCCGGCACGCCGCCCTGGAGCGGCTGATGGCGACGGAGCCGCTGGACTTCGTGCAGTTCACCTACAACCTGATCGACCGCGAGGCCGAGCGGCGCCTCTTGCCCCTGGCCGCCGAGCGCGGCCTGGCGGTGATCGTCAACCGGCCGTTCCGGCGCGGCGCGCTCTTCGACGCCTATGCCGGCAAGCCCCTGCCGGGTTGGGCAGCCGAAATCGACTGCGAGAACTGGGCGCAGCTCTTCCTCAAGTTCGTGGTCTCGCACCCGGCGGTGACCTGCGCCATCCCCGCGACCTCGCGGGTCGACCACATGCGCGAGAACATGGGCGCGGCCTACGGCCGGCTGCCGGACCCGAAGCTCCGCCAGCGTATGATCGGCTACATCCAGAGCCTTTAGCGGTGGATCGCGACCGCCTCACATTCGCCTGGTACGGCTTCGGCTTCGAGGCGGTGTCGGAGGAATACCTGGTCGAGGGCGGCGTGCCGCACATCGACATGCGGCGGTCGCCCTTAGCTTGAGGGCCGCCTCTAGCCGAGCGCCGCCGTCACTTCGACCGGCGGGCCGGCCTTCAGGGTCTGATAGACGACGCAGTAGCGCTCGGTCAGCTTGAGCAGGGTTTCGAGCTGCTCCTCGCTCAGATCGCCGTCGAGGTCAAAGGCGAGGCGGATCGCGCGGAAGCCGACCGGGGCCTCCCGATCGACGCCCAGAGTGCCGCGGAAGTCGAGGTCGCCCTCGGCCTTCACGGTTGCGTCGCGCAGCGGCAGCTCGAGCGCGGTTGCCACGGCGTTCAAGGTGACGCCGGCGCAGGCCACCAGGGCTTCGAGCAGCATGTCGCCGGAGCAGGCGTGGACCCCGCTGCCGCCGGTCGCCGGATGCAGCCCGGCCTCGACCAGAGCGCGGCCGGTGTCGACTTTGCAGGTCACGCCTTGGCCCATCCGCCCTTCGGCCTTGAGGGTAACCACCGCGGCCTCCGGATCTTCCCGGTATTTGGCCTTGATCGGTGCTTGGGTCTCCTTCAGCTCTGCCGCGTCCATCGCGTCCTCCCGTGCTGTGGCCGCCGGCGTCCCGCCCGCCGAAGCGAACCCGATGATGCGGGCCGTCAAGCGCCAAGGCAAGACGCGGGGCGCGCGTGGCAAAACCCACCCCTGCCACCGCCACCGCATGCTAGGCCTCTTGCCGCTGCGGGGGCGTTTCCGCTGCCGCGGATCGGAAAAGGAGGCCGAACCATGCCGCGCTCGCCGATCGTCTTTGCCCTCGCCCTGCTGATCGTCTTGGCGGCGCCACCGATGGACCGCGCCAAGGCCGGTTTCGGCGGCATCCAGGGCACCTGGGAGGTTACGGTCACACCCCAAGCGACGCCCGACGTCCCGCCGCCGGCGCCGTTCCAGGCGCTCTTCAGCTTTCACTTCGGCGGTACCCTCTCGGAGACCGACGGCGGCATCCACCCCGGCAGCCAGGCCGAGCTCTTTCCCGAGCTTGGCACCTTCAGCGCCAGCGACGGCCTCGGCGTCTGGTCGCGCAGCGGGCATCGGCGCACTGCCTTGACCTTCTTCAAGGTCCTCTTCGTCGAGCAGGAGCAGGTCGGCTATCTGCGGATCCGCGGCAAGGTCGCCTTGAGCCACGACCGCAAGCGCTTCACCGGCGAGGCCCTTTCTGACTTCATCCTCGGCCCCGACCTGGAGACCGGCGAGATCTTCTTCACGGGCCCCGTCCGCCTGGACGGCCGGCGCCTCGGCGTCGTGGCGGCGACCCCCTGAGCGGCGAAGCGAGAGGAGGCTGTCATGGCGAGCGAAGGGGGCGAGCGCTACGCGCTGGGGCGCCTGATCCTGGACTACCTGCGCAGCTTCACCTGGCCGGCGATCCTCCTTGCCGTGGTGCTCTTCTACAGCAGCGACGTGCGGGAAATCCTGCGCAGCCGCGAGCTCGAGGTCGTGGGCTTCCTCAAGATCGGCCAGAAGGTGGAGGAACTGGAGGCGCAGGCCGCAGAGGAGATCGCCGACGTACGGGCCCTGCTGCAAGAGCTGCAGGCGCGGCCCGACCTGCCGGCCGAGGCGGTGGCTGCGGACATCGACGGCAAGCTCACCCGGCTGAGCAGCAACCTTAGCCGCGAGGTCCAGCAGATCCAGCAGATCGCGCCGGACCTGGCCTCGGGCGCGGCGACCGCCCAGGTCGCGCTGACCCCGCGCCCCGCCGCCTCGGTCGTCGATCTGGAGCGTGAGGGCTTCGAGGCCTTGCTCGACCGCGATGCCGAAAGGGCTCTGGAGACCTTCGGGAGGGCCGAGGCGCTGGTGCCCAACCACAACAGCGTGGCGGCCATCCGTGCCCTCCTGGCCGAGCACCGGGCCGAGCTCGCGGACCCCGAGTCCCGCGCCTGGAGCAAGCTCTACCGTGTCATCCTGACCAAGCACTCCTGGGGCATGCCCAGCGGCTTTCGCCCCAAGTTCCGGCGCCTGGCCGCGGCCTCCTAGCGAGATGCTCTCGAAGTCCGGCGCTCTTTGTGCGTCTGACCGGGAAAGGGCCAAGACACAAGAAACCCGGCTCTGCCGTCGCCTAATCCCCGGAAATGGGTTACCTCTATGGGCTTGATCGAAAGCCTGCCGAGGAACTTGCCCCATGCCGAGTGCTTGCTCTAGAAGTCTCGTTCTTACATTCGCGGTCCTGATCGTCCTCTCGGTCGGGTTGCGCGAGGTCTCTGCCCAAGGCGATATCGATGACATCCTCGGTGCCGGCGACAAGGAGCTCTCGCTCGAGGCGATCTTCGCGCTGATGGACAAGAACGGAGACGGAATCGTGACCCGCGACGAGCTGCGCACCCACAAGATGGGGGTGTTCTTCCAGCTCGACCGCAACAGCACCGGCAAGCTGTCCCGAGAAGATCTGCCGCGCCTGACCGACGCCGAGTTCGTATCGATGGATGAGGACGGCGATGGGCAGATCTCCGGCTACGAGTTCAATCAGGCCAAGGTGATCGAGTTCGAAGCCCTCGACTTGGATGGTGACGGCAAGATCACCTTGGAGGAATTCCTGAACGCTCCCAGCGATTCGGCCAAGTGATGCTTTCCGGCACCGTGGCGCGCTCGGTCACGAACGGCGTCGCGCGGCCGGGCCGCGGCGGGAAGCGGGCAGCATTCCGGCCGAGCTGACCGAGGCAAGCGGATGAAGGAACCCGGACTTCAGTGGCTCCAGGCCCCAGTCCTCACCCTGGTTGCCATTCTCTTGATCACGCTGGCCAGCGGCGGCACCGAGTTCATCTTCGGGCTGACGATGTCGGTGGTCATCTTCGCCGGTGTCGGGACCATTTATCTCCTGTTTCCGGGCAGCCGCTTCTTTTCGATCTCGCTGGCCAACTTCCTCGCGGTCTACGCCTGCGTCTACGTCTTCCTCGTCGAGACGAACTTCCTCAAAGCCTCCGACATGGCCGGAAAGATCGGGTTCATGCTGCCGGTCGCCGCCTTCATCGGCGGGGCCTTGCTCCGCCGACGCGAGGTTCAGGAGATCATTTCCGAAGCGCCGCGCCTGGGAGCCGAAGCTGTCGGGCGCGGCCTGCTCTGGCTGCTTCCGCTTGCCGTAATCGGCATGCTCAGCTTCGCCGTTCCCATGCTCGCCTGGAGCGCCGACCAAGAAAGCGTTGCTCTCCTGGCTTCCATGACCTTGGTATCCCTGCTCGTTTTCCTCCTAAGCCCCAGCATCGGCGCCTTCCTGCTCTTCGCAGGCCAGATGTTCGATCATTTCTTCGACCGCGTCGTGGGGCTCGTGATACCGGCCTTCGCCTTCATGACCTTCTACTCGCTGCAGGTGATCCTCTTCGCCTGCCTCTACCGGATCATCGACCTCTATGTCCCGGGAAATCACTTCAACTTCAACGGCGCGCCCTACGAGCCCAGTTTTTCGGACAGCCTCTATTTCTCGATCGTGACGATGTCGACCCTTGGCTACGGGGACATCGCGCCGGCCAGTCAGCTGATTCGCGCCCTGACCGCCATCGAGATCGTCAGCGGCGTCCTGCTCTTGCTCTTCGGCTTCTCGGAGATCATGCGTTATGTCCAAGACCGGGAACAGGCGACCGAGGGCCCAGCGAAAGACCGGCTAGGCGCCGGCTCCAGCCGGCGTCTTGACACCGAAGAAGAGGGCGTAGAGCACCGGGACGAGGAGCAGGGTCAGCACGGTCCCCAGGGCCAGGCCGAAGGCGATCACGCAGGCCATGGAGAAGAACAGGGGATCGACCAGGATGATCAGCGGCAGCACGCCCAGGATCGTCGTGGTCGCTGACATCAGGATCGGCCGGAAGCGCGAGACGGCGGCGAGCACCACCGCCTCGTAGTCCGAAAGCCCGGCCGCCCTTTGGCTGTCGATCCTGTCGATCAGCACGATGCCATTGTTGAGGATGACCCCGGCCAGACTGAGCAGGCCCAATATGCCGAAGAAGTCGAAGGGCGCCCGCATGATGATCAGGCCGACCAGGGCGCCGGCGAAGGCCATGGGGATGGTCAGCATGATAATCGTCGGCCGGCGGAAGGAATTGAACTGCCAGATCAGCAGGACCACGATCCCGATGACACAGGCCGGCATGTAACGGAACAGCTTCTCGTTGGTCTCCTCCGAGTCCTCGATCTCGCCGCCGACCTCCCAGCGATGGCCGAGCTTGAGGCCCAGCGCCTCGATCTTCGGCGTCATTGCTGCCAGCAGCTCCGGCGCCTTCAGGTGCTGATGGCGGGCGTCGACGGTGACGGTGCGCTCCTGATTGTACCGGGCGATCCGGCTGTATTCCCACTCGCCCCGGTAGTCGGCGACCTGCGACAGCGGCACCATCTCCTCGCGAGCCGAGGAATAAACATTCACGTTCCACAGGTCGCCCAGCGTCTGGCGTTCGTCCTCGACCGCGCGGAAGACGACCGGGATCGCGGTGTCGCCCTCCCGGTAGTCGGTGATCTGCGCGCCATCCATGAAAGCGTTCAATGAAGTCGCGATCTCTCGCGATGTGACCCCGGCCCGCCGGGCGCGGGACTGGTCGACGACCACGTTGACCTTCAGGACCTTGTTCTCCCAATCGATCAGAGCGTAGTCGATACCTGGCATGTCCTGGAAGGCCCGCTCCAGTTCGTGTCCCTTGGCGAAGAGATGTTCGGCATCGATGCCGATCAGGCGGATCTCGAGCAAGCCCGGCTCGGAGGACCCCATCCACATCCTCTTCAACTGGGGCTCGACGTCGGGGAAGGACTCGGCAAGATAGAGCTTGCTGCGCCTGATCACTTCCGGGACCTGATCGGCCTTGGCCGTATTCACAACCAAAAAGCCCCGGTGGGGGTCTGGGTCCTTCGGCGAGAGCGAAAGGAAGAATCGGGGCCCTCCGGTGCCAACGTAGGCGATGCTGCTGGTTACTTCGGGGTTGGCCGCCTCGTCGCCCAGCCAGGCCGCGTATTGCTGCACCACTTCGTCCGTCGTCTGGATGCGCGAACCGGCGGGCAGGTCCAGATAGACCAGGAACTGGTTTCGGTCGCTCGGCCCGAAGAACTCCCGGACCAGGGAGGATGCTGCATAGCCGGCGACGATCAGAAGCCCGAGCGTCACGGCGAGGGTGGCGTATCGCTGCCTAAGGACGAATTCCAGGAATGAGCGATATCGGCGGTAGAAGCCGCTGTCGTAGGGATCCTCGCCTGAGTCTTTCCCACCGGCCGGCGCCTTGACCACGAGGAACCAGTTGCACATGGCCGGGGTCATGTACATCGACAGCAGCCAGGACGCCAAAAGCAGGATGATCACGACCATCGGCAGAGCGAAGGCATACTCTCCCGTCTGGCCGTCGATCAGCAGCATCGGCAGGAAGGCCAGGATGGTGGTCAGCGACGATGTCAGTAGAGGGACCGCCAGGGTCTGACCCGCGGCAAGGCAAGCCTCGCGCTGCTCCTGGCCGCGCTCCATGCGGGCCCGGATGTCTTCGACCACCACGATCGCGTTGTCGACCAGCATGCCCAGGGCCACGATTGCGGAGAGGATCGAGACGCGGTGCAGCTCGATGTCCATGAGCCACATGACGATCAGGCCGAGCAGCATGGTGATCGGGACGAAGGAGCCGACGATCAGCCCCGCCCGCAGGCGCAGGAAGAGAACGACCACCACGAGCACGGTCACCAGGGTCTGGTAGACGTTGCTGAGCGCACCGTCGACCGCCGCCTGGACCAGGTCTGGTTGGAAGGTCGCGTACTCCATCACGTAGCCGACGGGCAGCCCCGCTTCGAGCTCCCTGATCTTGCGGGTGAGCTGCCTCCCGAACTCCACGCTGTTCACGCCGGGCGTTATGGAGAGGCTGATCACGACCGCCGGCTTCCCCTTGTAGTAGGCGAGACTCGACGGCGGGTCGACGTAGCCGCGCTCCACCGAAACCAACTCGGTCAGGTTGACCAGCTGGTCGGACTCGGGGATCGAGATCAGCACCGCTTCGATGTCTTCGATGCTCTGGAAGTCGCCGGAGGGTTCGATGACGAGGTCTTTCTCTTCCACTTCGACGGTGCCGCTGGGCAGGATCACGTTCTGCTGCTGCAGGGTGGTCAGCACGTCGTAGATGCTGATCCCGAACTGGGCGAGCTTGGCGTTGGAGAACTTGAGATAAACCTGTTCGTCCTGAACCCCGTAGAGCTCGACCTTGCGGATTCCTTTGAGCTCGTAGAGCCGGTCGCGCACGTCGCGGGCGACCAGGCGCATCTCGGCCATCGAGAAGCCGTCGCTCCAAAGCGCGATGGTGGCGACCGCGGTCAGGCCGAACTCGTCATAGACCAAGGGACCGACCGTGCCCTCTGGCAATTGCGGCCGGACGTCGTCCATCTTGTTGCGTAGCCGTTTCCAGATCGCCTCTAGGTCCTCGTACTCGTCGCGCAGGATGGCGTGGATGACGGTGATGCCGGTCTTGCTCTCCGAGGTGATCTCGTCGATCTCGGGCATGGTCCGGATCTCTTCTTCGATCCTGCGGGTGATCAAATCCTCGACCTGAAGCGGATCCATGCCCGGAAAGGCCGCAGTGATCACCGCCTCGCGGATCACGATCGGCGGATCCTCGAGGCGCGGAAACTGTACGAAGAGATAGATGCCGACGATGACGATGCCGAGGATCGCCGTGATGGTCAGTCGGCTGGTGTTGATGGCGAAGTCGGTGATCGAGAACATGGCGAACTCCGGCAGCGGGGTGGGACGGGGCAGGGCTGACTACTGCGAGAGCAGCTTCACTTCCTGGCCGTCCTTCAAGAAGCTGACCCCGGCGATCGCCACGACATCGCCTGCGGTCACACCCTCCGTGATCACCACCAGGTTATCCCGGACTCCGTCCGCCTTGACCGGTGTTCTCTTGACGGCCGAGGTCTCCGGATCGAAGACGAAAATGTAGCCTTCCCTCGGGTTCTGCGGATCCACCCCGGGCGCGAGGGCCGAGATCGGCACCAGGTAGGACTCCGCCTCGTCCTCGCCGCCCAGGATCAGGCTGACTTCGGTGGTCATGCCGGGCAGCGCGCCCTCCTGCTGCTCGAGGATCGCAACCTTGACCGGGAACACGTTGCCGGCCTCCGCCTGTGTGCCGATTTCCGACACCCGTCCCTTCACGGTCCCGATCGGCCCGGTCAGGAATCGGACCTCGGCGGGCAGGCCGAGGTAGATGTCGCGAACGGTGCCCTCCGGCACGCTGATCTTCGCCTCCATGGCGCCCTCGACGTAGACGTCGAAGATCGTCTGGCCTCGAGAAACCTCGGCGAAGGCGTCGACGTAGCGCCTGGCGACCACCCCGTCGAGCGGCGCGAGCAGCTCGGTCTTCTCCAGATCGCGGCGCGCAAGGTTCAGCTCGGAGACCCGGTACCTGACCTGGTTCTGCGCACTCTCATAAGCCGCCAGGGCCTGCTCCTGGGCCGACCTCGCCACCCATTGCTTCTTGTAGAGGGCGTCCTGACGCTCGAACTCGGTCCTCTTTTCGGCCTCGTCGGCCCGGGCTCGGCCAAGCGCCGCCTTGGCCGATTCGACGCTCAGCTCGAAGGTCTGTCTGTCGAGCGCGGAGAGAACCTCCCCGCTCTTGAAGCGATCGCCGACATCGACCTTGAGCTCCCTGACGTTGCCGGCGACCTCGAAGCTCAGGGCCGAAGTATCGACGGCCTCGATCACGCCCGGGAACTTCCTGAGTTGCCCGGAAGCTCTCTGCGAGACCGTGGTGGTCTTGATCGCCCGGACCTGCTCGATCGTCTCGGGCGCCTCCTTCTCGCAGGCGACGAGCCCCCCGGTGCCGAGCAGCATCGCGGCCACCAGGCCGAGGTACCGGGGTCTCGGGCAGGGACGCCAAGAATGGGTCCTGGTCGACAACAAGTTGCTTCTCCCCATTAGATTGACCTTCGATGACAGGTTGCGCGGCCTCAGGAAGATCACTCGAGCCCGCTACTGCCTCTCCTCCTTGATCGCCCGAAAGAACTCCGTCAGATCGCTCTTCATGCGCTTCTGGCCGACCGATTGCGCGACCCCGCTGAAGAAGCCCGTGATCTGGTCTGTGAAGGCGCTGTTGACGAAGAAGACCGCGCTGCCGCCCTCGACCGGGAGCGCCACCGCGATGACCTGCAACGACTGATAGGTGTGGCCGACGAAATACTCGCGGCTGGTCAGGAGCGTGTAGTCCTCGTTGCCCGCGACCATGTCGTGCATGAGTGTCAGGGCGGGCCGGCCTTCCACGTTGCGTTTCAGCCAGAAGAAGTTGTGGGTGATCTCGGCATTCTTGGTCTCGGGGAACCCGAAGAAATCGGCCGCGAAGTCGGGAAAGTAGCTCTCGAGGAAATTCCTTGCCTGCTCCGATATGTCTTTCAGTTCCTTCGCCGGCTCGAGAGTCGCGTTGCCGCTACGGTAAGGCGCGATCCCGCCCAGACCGCCCTTCTGGTAAGCCTCGAAGCGCCCGACAAGGATCTCACGATATGCGGCAGAGACCGTCTCGACCATGTCCTGGGAGTCGGCGTCCAGGTCTCTCAGTTTGGTTCTCAGCGTCTCGATCTCCTCGGCACTGAGATTGAAGTCCTTGCCGCCCCGATAGCCGAGAAGCTTCCTGGCCTCGGCGCCCTCCGACGGCGCGAAGCCAATCGCCTGCCATTCCGCAGGTTCGGTGGCAGGGCTCAGCGCACCATAGGCGAGAATGCCTTGGTCTTGATCGAAGCCTCTTCCCTTTCGCGTGTCGTCCGTCAGCGTCTTCACCGGCACCGGAAGAAACACGGCCGCAGCCGCGATCAGCTGATCGTCCCGCGTCCGCTTGACGTCCGTCGTGACGATCTTGCCGGACTTGAGGGCCTGGCGGTCCTTCTCGCTGTAGCCGAGGCGCGACATCACCTCGTCGACGCTCGGCGGCTTGGTGTCCTGCGCCGCCGCCGCGCCGAGGGTGACCGTCAAGAAGAGCAGCGCGCTTGCACAGGTTTTCAGCATGATCTCTCCCGATGTCGGCCGATTGCGTCCGCCGTCCGGCAGTACCCTAACCCTCAAGACAGGCCGACACCAACACATCCAATGAGACCGGCGCAGACCTCTGTCACGCCCCGGCGCCGGCGGGCTTTGCGAGAGCCCCCCTGCGGCCGAACTTTCTGGCAATGCCCGCATCATATGCGCGAAGTGGATAGTCCGGTTCTGCCAATTGCGACTAAATTGAGGGTCTTCTACCGCGACACGGCAGCTCAGGCCTTGTGTCCCCGCTACGTCGCCAGCGCGCGGGTGCGGTTGTTGGCCGAAGGGCCGGATAGAGAGGGTTCCGAATCTGCGCCTTGGAATGTCGGACCTGTGACAGCCCGGGATATCGGCTACGATGGATCGTACCAGTCAGCTGCGAAGTGGAGGATCAGGATGATGCGTGGATTGGCTCTGGCTGTCGGGGCGTCAGCGGCGCTCGCGGTCGCGCGGCCGGCGGCGGCCCAGGAGCTCTATTTCTATCCCAGTCAGGGACAAAGCCAGCAGCAGCAGAACCAGGACTTCGGGGAATGCCATGCCTGGGCGGTCCAGCAATCCGGCTTCAATCCCATGGCGCAGCCGGCGCCGCCGCCGCAGGAAGCCACGCAGGGCGGTCTGCTCCGCGGCGGTGCCCGCGGCGCAGCGGCCGGCGCGGTGGTCGGTGCCATCACGGGCAATGCCGGCCGGGGCGCCGCGGCCGGGGCCGCAGGCGGCGCCCTGATCGGCGGATTTCGCAGGCAGGATCAGCGCAGGCAGCAGGAGCAGGCGCAGCGGCAGTACAACCAGCAGCAGGCCGCCGGCCGCTCCTCCTACAACCGGGCCGTCAGCGCTTGCATGCAGGGCCGCGGCTACGGCGTGAGCTAGGAAAGGATCCGCATATGCGACTCTTCGGTACGCTTGTCCTGGCCGCGCTCCTGCTGGCTTCACACGCTGCTCGGTCGGAGGGCTTCGACAGGTCGAATCCCGTGATCTGCGCCTCCGTCGACAGTCTTTCCTGCGCACCGGGCGAGGCCTGTCAGGCCGCGACCACGGAGGCACTCAACATTCCTCAGTTCTTCCGCATCCACTTCGCCGAGAAGGTGGTGAAGGCGGAGCGACCTGACGGCGAGGAGCGCACGTCGGAAATCAGGAGCATAGACGAGCTCGAGAACGAGCTGATCCTGCAGGGGGCGCAGGGCGGCCTCGGGTGGAGCCTCACGATTGCCCGCGCGACCGGCAAGATGTCCTTATCCGCCGTCGGGGACGAGGTCGCCTTCGTGGTCTTCGGCGCCTGCACCCGCCTGTGATGGGGGTGAAGTCCGGGCTCGGTCGGTGATGGAAGACCTGCAGTGGTTCAGGAGCAGCGAGGCTCCGAGTGAATTCAGGGAGACGAAAAGGAGGCTAGAAGCATGAGTAAGACGGCATTGGCTCTCGCCACGGCCTTGGCCCTTGCTGCGACCGGCGCTCTGGCGCAGGGCAGCAATAAGATCAAGACCCTTTCGGTCGATGATTTCCAGCTCGACACCGCCAAGGAGCTGGTGGAGATCTGCACGCTCGAATCCGCCCATCCCGATTTCCAGACGGCCATAGGGTTCTGCTACGGCTATATCTCGGGCGGCGGCCATTTCCATAGGGCGCTGGCCAATGGACCGGAATTCGATCCCATGGTGTGCCCACCGACGGAAGTCACTCACGACCAGGTGGTGAAGATCTTCACGGCCTACACCCAAGCCAATCCGCAGTTTCTCGAGGAGCCGGCGATGGATGTCCTGTTCCGTGCCGCGGTTGCCAAGTGGCCCTGCGGGTAGAGGGCTTTCGTGGATCGCCTTTGAATTTGGGAGTAAGGGAACTATGACGAAGACCATGGCAATAACCGGTACTAGCCACCCGGACGGCGGCCTGCTGCGGCGCATCGCGATTCCGTTTCTCGTGGCCTGCGCACTCATTCTCGCTGGTTGTTCCTCGGATCCCTCGAAGCGGGAGACCGAGGAGCGTACCGGCAAGGGCGTCGGCATCGGGGCGGCGGCAGGCGCGGCAGGCGGCGCCTTGTTCGGCGCAATCGCCGGCAAGCCCGGAACCGGCGCAGCGATCGGGGCGGCGGCAGGCGCGGTCCTCGGCGGTGCCGGCGGCTACATCTACGACCAGAGCCAGAAGCGCAAGGACGCCGAGAGCGAGAACGAGCAGCTCAAGCGCGAGAATGAGGAGTTGCGCCAGCAGCAACAGCAGCAGCAGTAGCTGTCCTCGGCACCGGGATTGCGGCCCCGACGAGGAAGCGAGCCGATCTCTGCACCGCCTGGGGGAGGGTGGGCATTGCCCACGCGAGGGATTCGCGGCCCAAGGCCTTCGGAAGTCGAGCCTGTGAACCTTCCGCCGGGCGCCGGCCGCGCCCCGAGCGAGAGGTTCGAGCCCCGCCGCACACCCGGGTGGCCTTCGTCGCAAGATGGCCAGGCTTGCGGGGTGATGTATGGTAGTGACCTGAGTGTCACGGTGAAGGAGGGTATCTGAGTCAAGGGGTTGCTAGGTTCGATCGGGGCCGGGTCTGCGCCCGGCGCCGTGTGCGGGGGCGGGAGCTGTCGTAGTTCCAAGCGTCCTATGGGGGAGCGAAAATGACCGCTGAGACAACAGCGACGAAAGGCGGTGAGCTTGAGCTCGAACCGACGCGGGAGGCCTTGGTCCTCAAGCTGAAGGGGCCCTGGCGGTTGGCCAGGGGAATCAGTTCGATGGAGAGCCTCTTCGCGCGGCGCGAGCTCACATCGATCCCCAAGCAGATTAGGATCGATTCCTCTGCGCTGACGGAGTGGGACAGCGCTCTGATTTGCTTCCTGGTCGAGCTGAAGAAGCGCTGCCAGACCTTGAACATCGCCTTCGATGCGAGCGATCTTCCCGAGGGCGCCAAGCGCCTCGTCGACCTCGCCCTGGCCGTTCCGGAGCGCGAGGATTCCAAGCGGGCGGAGAGCCGCAGCGACTTCCTGACCGTGATTGGTCGCGATGTCATAGACTCCCTCAAGAGCGCCGGCGAAATGCTTGATTTCTTGGGCGAGAGCTTCATCGCCTTGGGTCGCGCGATCCGTGGCCGCGCGCGCTTCCGCATGTCCGACGCGTTACATCTGGTTCAGCAGTGCGGGCCCGACGCCCTGCCGATCGTGACCCTCATTTCATTTCTCGTCGGCATGATCTTGGGCTTCGTCGGTCTGGTCCAGCTCGAGCAGTTCGGCGCCGACATCTTCGTGGCCAATCTTGTGGCCGTCGCCATGGTCCGTGAAATGGGCGGCATGATGACGGCGATCATCATGTCCGGGCGGACCGGCGCCGCCTTCGCCGCCCAGCTTGGCACCATGCAGGTCAACGACGAGATCGCCGCCTTCCGGACCATCGGCATCCCGCCGATCGAGTTCATCGTCCTGCCGCGCATGCTGGCGCTGATCTTCGCGGTTCCCCTGCTGACGATCTACGCCAACATCATCGGTATGCTGGGCGGCTCGCTGGTCACCGTGGCCCTCACCGAGGTGTCGATGCTGCAGTACTACGTGCAAACCGTGCAGTCCGTCGGCCTGATCGATTGGGCCAGCGGCCTCGTCAAGGCCACCGTCTATGGGATCATCATCGCCATCTCGGGCTGCCTGCGCGGCATGCAGTCCAAGAAGAGCGCGGCTGCCGTGGGCGAGGCCGCCACCTCGGCCGTGGTCATGTCGATCGTCTTGATCATCATCGCCGAAGCGATCCTGACGATCATGTACCAGATCCTGGGGATCTAGCGATGGCCGAACAGCAGGTCCCCGAGCCAAGCAGGGTCAGCCCACCGGCCGTCGGGCCGCAGGCCGGTGCGGATGCGCCCATCGTGATCGAGGACGTGACCATGGCCTACGGCACCTTCGTGGTGCAGAAGGACCTCAACTTCACGGTCAAACGCGGCGACATCTTCATCATCATGGGTGGCAGCGGCTGCGGCAAGAGCACGGTGATGCGCGCCCTCATCGCGATGCAGCCGCCGGCCAAGGGTCGCGTCTGGTTCGAAGGCGAGAGCCTGTGGGAGATAGAGGAACAGGCGCGCCAGACCCTGATGCAGGAGACCGGAGTCGTCTTTCAGAGCGGCGGCCTGTGGAGCTCCATGACCCTGGCCGAGAACATCTGCCTGCCCCTGGGCGAGTACACCGACCTCTCGGAGAAAGACTCCTTCGAGGTCGCCAAGCTCAAGCTCGCCCTGGTCGGCCTGGCGGGTTTCGAGGATTTCTATCCCTCCGAGATCTCCGGCGGGATGCAGCGCCGCGCTGGTGTGGCTCGCGCTTTGGCGCTTGATCCGCAGATCCTGTTCTTCGACGAGCCTTCGGCCGGGCTCGATCCGATCAGCTCCCGGCGCCTCGACGACCTGATTCTCGAACTCCGGGACAGTCTCGGCACGACGATCATCGTCGTCACCCACGAGCTCGCCAGCATCTTCACCATCGGCAACAACTCGGTGGTTCTCGACCCGGACAGCAAGACCCAGATCGCGACTGGGGATCCGAAGTGGCTGCGCGACCATAGCGAAGATCCGCGTGTGCGTGCGTTCCTGAACCGCGGAGAGGAAGAATGACGTTCACGGACCGCGCAACGGAGGGGGAGGACTGAGACGCCATGGCCAAGGCCAATCCTAGAACCGTTGGGGGGTTCGTGCTCGGCGCCGTCGCTCTTGCCGTCGCCGCTGTTGCCGTCTTCGGCACCGGAAGGTTCTTCGAGACACGGGACACGGTGGTCTCTTTCTTTTCTGGCTCGCTCATGGGCCTTCGCGTTGGCGCCCCGGTGGAGATGCGTGGGGTCCTGATCGGCACGGTCACGGACCTATGGGTCGAAGTCGATCCGGAAACTCTAGAGTTTACCTTCCCGGTCCTGATGGAAATCCAGCAATCGAGAATCCGCGGCATTGCCGAAGTCGAAGAGGATCGTCTCGACGAACTCATCGACGACGGGCTTCGCGCGCAGCTCGCCACACAGAGCCTGGTGACGGGCCAGCAGTCGATCCAGATGCAGTTTCTGCCGGAAACGGAGGTCGAGTTCGTAGAGACGACTCTTCCCTATGACCAGATTCCCACCGTGCCATCGGTGTTCGAGCAGATCGAGAGCGATGTCAGCGAGGTGATGAGGCGGGCGAACATACTGCTGGACCGTGTGAATGACATACTCTCCGATGACAACCGGTCGAGGGTCGGAACCATTCTGGACAACCTGACCAAGACGACGACCGAACTTGAGCAGGGCATAGACTCCCTGAACCGGCTGGTGGAGGATGCGCAGGAGGTGGTGCTGAACGTCAAGAACACCGATCCGAAGATACAGAGACTTCTCGATACCGCGAACGGGACTCTGGAGCGCTATGGTGCCCTAGCCGAGCGCAGCACGGCGCTGGTCGAGGAAAATCGCAAGGGCATGAAGGACTTCACCACGACCGGGCTCTACGAGCTGACCAACCTGGCGGTCGACGCCCAGGGTGCGATCGAGCAGTTTCGACGGGTAATGGAAGAGATGGAGCGCGACCCCGCGCGCTTCTTCCTGGGCAGGCCCGCAGAGGTGGAGGTGCAATGATGGACTGGCGCAAGCAAGGTCAGACTCCGATTACAAGGCGCTTTTTTGGCGGTCTCTTGCTCTCGGTTCCGGCGCTGGCGCTGGTTGCTTGCAGCCTTCCGGGCGGGCGCAAGGCGCCCCGCCGCGTGAGGCTGACGGCGGCCGAGGACTTCCCGCCGAACATGCCTTCGGTGGCCTGGACCTTGCTGGTCAACGAACCGCAGGCGACGCTCTCGCTCAACTCCGCGAAGGTCGCCTACATCGGCGAGAAGAAACAGATCGCATATCTCGCGACCGCTGAGTGGGCGAGCCGGGCGCCGGAGATGGTCATGGAACTGCTGGTCGAGTCCTTTCAGAACTCGAACAAGATCCTGACGGTCGGCGACCGTCGGGCGCGGATCCGGCCGGACTTCGAGCTCGAAACCAGACTCGTCGAGTTCTTCTTCGAGCAGACCGACAAGAACGCCGGCGAGGTGCGGGTCCAGCTTGAGACGACCCTCATCAAGCGCCCGCAGCGCTCGCCCCTGGCCACCTTTTCCTTCGAGTCCACCTCCACAGTCTCGCCGCGCTCTCTCGACAACATTATCGCGGCCTTCGACGAGAGCCTGAGGGACGTGATGGAGCAGACGGTGGAGTGGACGCTCCAAACCGGCGCGCGCGCCTAGCGCGGGCCGGGAACGCCAGCCTGTCCGCGCTCGGCCGAAAGTTCGATCTAAAGCGGGGTGATTTGAAGCTGAACCGGCTTCAAAACTGAATCCCGCTTTCCCTTAACGATTGAGAGTACGGCTCAGACATGAGGTCGATTCGACCTCATGTCATCGTGCTCTAGGCTCGACCGCCCGCGCTGGTTGATGACACCGGCGGCGCTGCGACACGGTGCACCGGCTTCCGCGCGGCGGGCGAACGCTGCGTCCGGAAGAGCCGTGGCTGCCTCTGGGCCAGCGTCTTGGACGGCACTTCGCCGAAGTGCTTGCCGTAGGCCATCGAGAAGCGTCCGAGATGAAAGAAGCCCCAGCGGAAGGCGATGTCCGTCACCGAGGCCTCCGAGGGCTCGGATCGTCTCAGATCGGCGTGGGCACCCGTCAGGCGCCGCAGCATGTGATACCTCGTGGGCGAGATGCCGAAGTAGTTCTGAAAGGCATATTGCAGCGTCCTGACGCTGATCCCGACCTCGGCGCTGAGCTCGGTGAGTCCCAGGGGCTCGTGCCGCTTCGCCTCCATGATTTCGCGGGCGCGTCGCGCGTGGAGGCGCACCTGCCGGGAATTCCCGGCAAGGCGCTGTCGTTTGTCCCAGTCGACGCTCGAAAGGGCCATAACCAGCAGATTGCCGATGTCAACCGAGATCGTCCGGACGTCGGTCCCGAGACGATGGCGGTCCGTCGAGACAGCCCCTTTCATGAAGATCCTTGCGACATGTTCTTTAAGCGCCGCTGTCGCGGGCCCGTCGATTATGCAGTCCTGACCCCGGGCGCCCGGCATCTCGGCATCCGGGCCGAAGGCGGCGCGCCAGACGGCGAGATAGGCCGCCTCCGTCATGTAGACCCCGGCCAGCTGGGTCTCCTGCTGTATGAGGACGTCTTGCTCGGTACGGCCGTGAAATACAATCGCTTCGGCTTCGGTGAAGGCCCGTCCCTGGCAGCGCAACGACCGTCCGATTTTGACCGGCAGGATGATCGGGACGAGCTGCCTTGGACGCGTGCCCAGGCCATGAAGCGCAGGGCAGCGATGGGTTTTTAGCGAAAGATAAAGCCCGGGAAGCGCGAGACTTTGGTATCTGGCGGTATAGCTGCCGGGGGAGAGCTGTATGTAGCGAAGATCCCATCCCTCGGCCTCGGCGTAGTCCTGTGCCTCCTCAACGTCTGCGATGGTCTGACTGTGGATTTTAGGAACCTTGTCACCTGCCAGGTCGGTGATGTCCACGCGAAGCCCCCCTAGATCATCGATAGCCTCAATCAGAACACATACATATCACTGCGGTGTGCCATTTCACGACAGTGTGCCTGTTCACGACAATGCGATGCTTCACAAGCATCGGTCCAGCGAAAAGCTGCCGCCGCAACATCACCCACGCGATGCGGTCTGAAGAACCGGAGCGTCCGAGGTTCACGGCACCGCCAACCTGTCGGCCACCTCTATGAAGACGCTTTCCGGGGCGTTTCCGGGTCCGGGACCGGCGGTCTGCGGGGCGCCCGCCTGGTCGCCGGTGTCCGCTGCCCTTGGAACAGCCGCGTCTCGCGGCGGCTCAGCGTCCTAGAGGGCAACTCACCGAAATGGCTTCCGTAAGCTCTGGAGAACCGCCCGAGATGAAAAAAGCCCCAATGCGTGGCGACTTGCGTCACCGAGACCTCTGCCGGATCCGCTTGCTTGAGCTCGGTATGGGCGCCAGCCAGCCGGCGAAGCAGATGGTAGCGTCCCGGCGAGATGCCGAAGTGGTCCTGAAAGGCGTACTGCAACGTCCTGACACTGACCCCGACCTGAATGCCGAGGTCGGTGAGCGTCAGCGGCTCGTGCCGCTTTTCCTCGATGATGTCGCGGGCACAGCGGGCATGACGTGCTTTACGCTCGATGCTTCCGGGCTGCCAGGGGGGCAAGTCCTGGTCCTGGCCATAGACAGCGGCCACCAACAGGTCTTTGAGGCGCCCTGAGAGGCCCGGGCTGCGCAGGTCCGGTATCTGAGCCTCCGGATCCGGTCCGAACAACGCGCCCAGCATTGTTTTCAAGAGCGCGACCTCCGGACCGCCCACGATCCGTATCGGCTTCGAGAGGTATTCCGCCCCCGGTTCGGAACCGCGAAGGACTGTAAGACGGGTTTCCTCTGGCAAATAGGCAACGATCGCATGGATGCCGCCATCGATGGCCAGGTCGATGTCTTCTTGGCGGTCGACGAGGATCAGATCCGCGTCGCTGACCTTTCGCCCCTGGAACTGAAACGACCGACCGGTCTTGACCGGAAGGATCACGGTGGCGAGGTCTCCTGGTGCTCTGCCTGAGATGTGCAGCGAATAACCGCGGTAGTTCTTCCGCACCAGAAAAAGAGCGGGTAGATCTAGGCGAGCGTAGTCACCGACGAAGCCACGGCTGGGGAGGGGAAGGAATCGGACATCCCAGCCTTCCACCATCGCCTGCTCCCGAGCTTCGTCGATGGTTTTGAGTTGCCGCCGCGAAATCTTGGGCCCGAGACCTTTCCCGAAAGGTGCGATTCGGCTCAAACCGGATTCCCCCCAAGCACTTCGTCATCCGAAGTCATTTTTGTTACGGGGATATGTCGGCGCCGGATCAAATTCCTTGCGTTCGCAGTGTCAGTCGGGGCAGGCACCCGGTGGTCGCAAGGAATTACCATTTTAGGTCAGGCGAGCGCCGCGACCCGCTTCGGAGGCCCTTCGCATTGTGATCGGAAGCAGCGCAGGCTAGGCTCTGCGGCGTGGGTTCGCTGAGCGTAGAGGAAGGGAGCGGCGGCAATGCACTTTCGAAAGTCGGGTCGTCTCGCTTTGGCGGGTCTGGTCCTGCTGGCTGTACCCGCGTCGGCGGAACCGATGGAGGGGTCGATGGCCAAGCTCGTCGGCCATCCCTCGGCCGACCTAACGCCCGAGGGCGTCTTCGAGCGAATGGACGAGAACAGGGACGGCAAGCTCAACCGCGCAGAGCTGAGAAACCGCAAGATGAACGTTTTCTTCGTCCGCGATAAGAACCTGGACTCCTATATCTCGCGTGAGGAGTTCGATTCACTGAGCGATTCGGTCTTCGCCGCGCTGGACGAGGACAAGGATGGCCGGATCTCCGGGTTTGAGTTCAATCAGGGCAAGCTGACCGAGTTCGAAACGATCGACACCAACGGCGACAACGTCATCAGCCTCGAGGAGTTCCAGGCCTTCAGAGTCCGTATTGAGGGATAGACTCAACCTCAGGCCCTGGAGACGGTCACCTAGCAGCTGCGCCCGGTCTTGTGCCGCGCGTGCGTCCGCTTTGATCCGGCGGATTGCGCTAGGGATGGTAGGGCGCGGAAGGCGGATCGAGAGGAGTCTCGAATGCGGAGGTGGAGCGCCGCTGCCTGGCGAGACGGCGTTTTTGCGCGAATCGGATAGCCCCGGTTCGAGGCGCGCGCTAAATTTTCGACCGTTGCGAGACAGCTGGCTTGGCGAGAAGGCCGAATGACGGCGTGAACCTTTTGGGGGGTATCGCGAGAATCGGTCCACGCGAGTTTCGGGGGAGGATCTCAGATTCGAGGCACCCCTGGACGGACAGAAGGGGGAGTAGTCCGGTGTCGGCAAAGGTCCTGGCGATCATCTTTGTTTCGTTGTTCTCCTTGTGTGCCTGCGTGAAGGTCGGCCCGGATTTCGAGCCGCCGGAGGCGCCGCTTCAGGACGACTGGCTCGAGGACGCCGAGGCGGGGGTCAAGGCCGAGCCCGCGGACTTCAGCACCTGGTGGCAGGTCTTCGAGGATCCGGTCCTGACCGAGCTGGTGGAGACCGCGACCAGGCAGAACCTGACCCTGCAGTCCGCCGGCCTGCGGGTGATCGAGGCGCGCGCCCAGCTGGGCATCACGGTCGGCCAGCAGTACCCGCAGGTCCAGGACGCGGTCGCCGACTACTCCTACAACAAGGAGGCCAACAACGCACCGAACACCAGGGGGAACGACCGCACCTACCAGAACCTCACCATGGGCATCGACAGCACCTGGGAGATCGACTTCTGGGGCAAGTTCGCGCGCGCGATCGAGTCCTCGAGCGCCAGCCTGGGAGCGAGCGTCGCCGACTACGACGACTTCCTGGTGATCCTGACCGCCGAGGTGGCGCGGAACTACGTCGTGGTCCGCGAGGCCGAGGAGCGCATCCGCCTGGCGCGCTCGAACGTGGTCATCCAGCGGCGCAGCCTGGAGATCGCGTCCTCGCGCTTCCGCGCCGGCGCGGTGAGCGAGCTGGACGTTCAGCAGGCGCGGGCGCTGCTGGCGGAGACCCAGTCCTCGATCCCCTTCTTCCAGATCCAGCGGCGCCAGGCGCGCAACGCCATCGCGGTGCTGCTCGGGATCCCGCCGTCGGAGCTCCTGGAGATCTTCGGCGAGGATCCGGAAGAGGAGCTGGACGCACCGGAGGAAACCGAGCTGACCTTGATCCCGACGGCGCCCGGGGAGGTCGCGGTCGGGATCCCGGCGGAGCTGCTGCGGCGCCGGCCGGACGTTCGCCGCGCCGAGCTGGACACCGCGGCCCAGAGCGCGCAGATCGGCGTCGCGCGCGCTCAGCTCTTCCCGGCCTTCAGCCTGGGCGGCTTCGTCGGCCTGCAGACCGCCGGCAGCACCGACCGCCGCTCGAACAACGCCAGCCTCACCGATCTCTTCAAGACCGACAGCTTCACCGGCTTCATCGGCCCGACGGTCTCCTGGCCCTTCCTGAACTATGGCCGCCTGACCAACAACGTCCGGGTCCAGGACGCCCGCCTGCAGGTCCTGATCGCCGACTACCAGAACACCGTCCTGGAAGCCTACCGGGAGGTCGAGGACGGCCTGGTCGGCTTCCTGCGCTCGCGCGAGCAGGCCGACTTCCTGACCACCAGCGTCACGGCCTCGAAGCGCTCGGTGGAGCTGGCCCTGCTCCAGTACCGCAACGGCGTGGTCGACTACACCCGGGTCCTGGACACCCAGCAGGACCTGGTCGAGCGCCAGGACGAGCTCGCGGTCTCCCAGTCCGCCATCGCCCAGAACCTGATCCTGAGCTACCGCGGCCTGGGCGGCGGCTGGCAGACCCGCGGGCCGAACGACTTCGTGCCGCCGGAGACCATCGAGGTCATGCGCGACCGCACCGACTGGGGTGGGATCCTGCCGCCGGACGATCTCGGCGACGCCCCCGACAGCGGCACCGCAGCCGCCGAATCCGACACATACTTCAGAAGGCCGGACTTCTAAAGGGGCGGCGGCCGCGTGACCCCTCGAGACCACCGCGTCACGCCTCCCGGTCAACTCGAAGAAGCGCAATCCGGCTCCGTCGACAGGCTGCAGTGGCGGAAATGCGGCCCTCCAGCATTAAAGTTCTGTTACAGCCATGGGTTGCATTAATCGGATAGCACCCGTCTGCGCCTGCCGCTAGGCTTTCTCATCTTCGACTTCGCCCGCATGGCGAGCGATTGGAGGTGAGGCAGGTCGCCTCGGGCGCTGTAAGTGGTGTCACGCGGTATGGGCGGCTCTCTGTCACGCAGCGTCCGTTCGTTTGGGACGCGGCCGCCGGCTGAATCCAAAGATGCCGACTTTCGAGGTCCGAGGCCGCGCCGCCCGCTCTTGCCATCCAAGAGACAGGAGAAAGCGGTTATGAATCAAAGACGTAAAGGAACTTCGCGAAGCTTTGCGGGCGCACTCCTGGTGGCTGTCTTCACCGTGTCTTTCGCCTTCACGACCGTGGCTGGTTCAAAGCATGACCCTTACGCGGGCCTATCCGGAGAAGACCTGGCAGCCGTCTTGTCGAGCTTTCATACGCGCGTGATCGGAGATGAAAAGCGGGTCAAGGGAACCTCGAAGGAAAGACGAACGGCGAAGTACATCGCGTTTCAGTTGCGCCTAGCCGGCTATAACCCACGGCTGCAGCGGTTTGACGCGGCGACGGGCGAGCTGATCGGTCCCGAGAAGAAACGATACGGGCCCAGACGGGACCAAGTGATTTCCTACAATGTCATCGCTGAGAAGAAAGGCAGCGTCGACCCCGAACGTGTTCTCGTTTTGGGCGCTCATTTGGACTCGGTGCCGCAGAACGATGGCACCGGCTACTCGGACAACGGCGCCGGTGCGGGCGTCGGGCTCGGTGTCGCGCAGGTACTGGCCAAGCAAGATCTGCCGTTCACCACCGTCTTCGTCTTCTTTGGTGCCGAGGAAAGCTGTCCGAGCTACATCGACTACTGCGTCGACAGCGGCCTGGCCGGCACCGGCGGCAAGAAGGGCTCAACGGCCTACACATCGACGTTCACCCCTCAGCAGGTGAACGATACCGTCGCGATGCTGAACCTCGATACCGTCGTCGGTGGCGACTTTCTCTATGCCCATGGCGCGTCAGAGGGTTCGGACGGCTGGGTCCGGGAGCGCCTGCTCGAGATCGCGGCGGAGGCGGGGATCGACCTTCGCATCAATCCCGGCTATCCGATCGACTATGCCGACGGCAAGGTGCTGTATCCCCGGGGTACGACCGGTGACTGGGGGGATCATTTCCCCTTCGAGGAAAAGGGCGTCGAGATCGGCTTTATCGAGGCGACCAACTGGGACATCGGCGATCTGGACGGCTACGAGCAGTCGGAAAAACTGCTGAACGAGACCGGCGACGGTGCGATCTGGCATACCGACCGGGACATCTTCAAGTTCCTGAAAAAGACCTTTCCCGGTCGGGTCCAGCGCCAGAACCGGGAAGCTGTTGCGCTGGTCTACCGCTTCCTGCGCGATCCCCAGCCGCCCGCCGAGCTTTCGCCCGGCGCCCTGGCCCGGCGTGAGGCCGCGATCTGCGCCGAGGTCATCGGCAAGAAGGTCGCGGGCACCTCCGGCGAGCTGGCGATGCGGGACTACATCCTCGAGCGGCTGCTGGAGATGGGCTACGACGCCGACATCCAGCCCTTCGAGATCCCCGAGGACGCCGACTACAGCAGCGGCGAGACCTCGTTCAACGTCTTCGCGGTCAAGCCGGGACAGAGCCCCACGGAAAGCGGCAAGGAGTTCGTGATCGGATCGCACTACGACTCGGTGCCTCAGAACGACGGCAACGGCTACACCGACAACTGCGCCGGCACCGGCACCAACCTGGCCCTGGCCGATGTCCTGCAGGACGAAGCCGTGCCGGTCACCGTCCGGTTCATCTTCTTCGGCGCCGAGGAGCTCGGCAAGATCGGCTCGGAGGCTTATGTCGACGCCATGGATGGCGCGAGCACGGGAGTTGCAGGCGAGCCGCTCGGCGATATCGACGATGTCGAGGGAATGCTGAACCTCGACACGCCCTGGGGCGGCGATTTCAACTATGTCCACGGCGCGTCGGAGGGCAACGAGGGCTGGATCCGGGAAGCCCTTCTGAGCATTGCCGAGGCGAAGCGCTACCAATGGCAAGAGAACCCGGGCAACTTCATCTCCGTGGCCTATTGGTACGGCGGCAACGGGACCGTCCCGCAGGACACGGCTTGCGTGACCGGCGAGACCTACGATACGAAGGCCGCAGAAGAGGGCGAGCCCCTGACAGTCGACGACTTCGACAGCGACGAGCTGATCGACACCTCCGACGAGGAGGGCACCGACGTCAGCGCGGCCGACTACTGCGTCTTCCTGCCCGAAGGCACGACCGGTGACTGGTCCGATCACTTCCCATTCCAGGCCCAGGGCAAGGAGATCGGCTACATCGAAGCCACCAACTGGGATATCGGCGACTTCGACGGCTACCAGCAGTCGGCGGAGCTCTTGGAGGAGTTCGAAAACTGCATCGCGAGCGGGGGCGATACCGACGATTGCGGCGACGCCGCCGGGGCCATCTGGCATACCGACCGGGACGAGTACGGTTTCCTGAACGAGACCTTCCCAAGCCGGATCCAGCGACAATCGACCGAGATCATGGAGGTGTTGCTCGCGTTCCTGCGCGCGCCGGAACTGCCTCTTGTCGCCAGCGTGCCGCCGAGCGCCGAGGTGGTGTCTGCCCGCAGCAGCGATGTGCGGGAGCGCATCTTGCGGCGGGGCCTGCGCGTTCGGCTCAAGGCCTTGGTTGAAGACCTGGGCAACAACAACGAGAGCATCGATCTCCTGATCGAGGCGCTGAAACGGCGCGACGTCAACGACTCGGTGCTGATCAAGCGGATCCCGCCCGAGGCGGTCGCGCGCCTTGAAGAGCTGCGGGAGGAATTCGGAGACTTGCTGCGCGAAACACCGTAGCTTCACGGGCCGTCGTGGTGCGGGCGGCCCGCGCATCTCCGGGCTCCGGTCGGCCTCGAGGTTTCGGAGCGATCGCGGGTCGGAGGGCTGCATTGCCGCGGCGTCAACTGGCAAGGCGCGGCGACGAGGCGGTGAGCGACAGCGGCTCGGTCTGTGCCCGCCGGCTCGCGATCCGCCGTCGCGTGCCGAAGAGACCAAGACGCTTTCGTAACCAAAGTATAACACTTGCGTCCGGTCCCAACTCCTCGCGGTGGTGAGACTTCGATCCGCTCCGTCGGGTTTCTGTCGAACCCTCTCGAACCCGGCAAGACGCCGCTTGTGTGCGCAAAAGTCAATTGAGTTCAAAGCATTGGTTCAAGGCTCGCCCGCAAGGATCCTAGCGTGCTCGCGGCCTGCCGATGCGACTTGACGCTCGGACGATGTCGTCCTTTCACGGAGACAGCAGCCGTCTGTGTTCAATTGTTGCGTGAATCGGATAGCGCGGTATCGACGGCGGGCCTAGGGTCGTGATGACAGCCACAATCCGCGAGTGAACCAGCGGGGTGAATGTTGAAGGGGAGGGCCGTCGGCAGGGCTGGCGCGCAATGGCAGGTTTCCGATGCCTCTGTTTCCTACTGTTGCGCCGGGGCTATTCGCTGACCGCAGGGCGCCGACGGTCATGTTTGGCGGCGCATTGAGCGCAAGGTAACGGAAACGCGGCAAGGATGGCATCAATCGACGACGACGGAAGTGGGTCTCAAGAAACGGGTCCCGGGCGCTAGATGCCAGTCATTCCGCTGATCCGAGGGATCAGGGTGGGAGCGGAAGATGCTGATCAGAACGTGGTCAATCGCATTTGTTATCGCGATCTCCGTACAGGCTTTCCTCTCGGTACCGGTTGGGGCTCAGACGGTAGCCGTAGATGCGGAGCTGCTCAGGCAACTGCAGGAGCTCGTCAAGGAGCAATCCGACCAGCTCAAGCAGCAGTCTCAGCAGCTCGGCTCGCAGGCGCAGACCATTGAGACGCTCAAGTCTCGGGTCGATCAGTTGGAGCGGGCCTCGACGGAAACACAGAACATCGCGACCCAGGCGCAATCCACCGCGGCCGAGGCCCAGACAACCGCGACCGAGGCCCAAACGGTCGCCGCTAAGGCCATAGACACGGCGGAGCAGACGAGCGCTGGCCAGCTGCCAAGCAACGTCGTCACATCGGGCGACGACAAGATCAAGGTGACGGTTTCGGGCCAGATCAACCGGGCCGTCAACTTCACCGACGATGGCGAGGAAACCAGAGCGTACTTCGTCGACAACGACGTCTCGAATTCGCGCGTCCGCTGGGTCGGTGAGGGAACGACGATCGACGGCACCAATCTGGGCTCGAGGATCGAATTCGGCATCAGTCCCAACAACTCCGGCGACGTCAGCCAGCAAAACGAGACCTCCGACGACTTCCTCGACGTGCGGAAAGCAGAAGGCTGGGTCCGCAATGACACCTACGGCATGCTGCAATTCGGCAAAGGCCAGGCGGCGGCCGACGACACGGCGGAGTACGACCTCTCGCTGGTCGGTGCGGTGAATACCTACTCGGGTGTTGCCGATCTCTTCGGTGCCATTGAGTTCACCGAAAGCAACGAACTGACCGGTATCCGGGTCGACGACGTCTTCTTCAACTTCGACGGCGACCGGCAGAACCGCGTCGGAATCGATTCACCGGTCATCGGGCCGGGCCTTCAGATCGCGGCCTCGGCCGGCGACGACCAGCGCTACGACATCGCGCTCAAGTGGGGCTACGACTACGGCGACTGGAGCGGTGTGCAAATCGGCGACTTCCTGACCCTGGGCGCCATTTCGATCCGGGATCCGAGCATAAACAAGACGGACTGGCGCCTGGCGGGTTCCTTCTCGGCGATCCACGAGCCGACCGGTCTCGGCCTCACCGTTTCCGGGGGCATGGATGAGAGGGACCAGCGGGACAATCCGCACAACATCTATGCAAAGCTGAGTTGGGACACCAGCTTCTTCGATTTCGGCGACACCGGGTTCGGAATCGACTACACCTACGGCAAGAATAGACAGGCCGACTCTGACGAGAATCAGTCCTACGGCATCGGCGTCGTTCAGCTCATCGACGCCTGGGCGACGGAACTCTACGCCCAGTATCGCATCTTCAACTACGAACGCGAAGACGAGCAAAACCCCGACAACATCATCGCCGGCACGATCGGTGGGCGGGTCAAGTTCTGATGCGCGCCGCAATTATCCTTGTGTGCCTTCTGGCGACCGCCTGCGGCGTGACGATGAAGCCCGGCTCGGAACCGCGCAACCGCCGGGAGATTCCTCCGGGCCCGGGGATCATGAGCGGCGAGGAGGGCGAGTTCGTGATCTATCGGCTTAATCGGACGCCCCCCGCAACGAGAGCCTCCGACGAAGCAGCGGAGGCGCCTGAAGAGGATGCCTCCGACGCGGAGTCAGGCCAATAGGGCCAGCGAAGACCTTACTGGAAGCCGAGGTCAGCCTGGCCGACGCAAGCGCAACAGGGACAGAGAGCAATGGCGCATTCACATGGACGACCCTGGGGTCTTCGTGCGCTGGTCGCCATCGCGGCGATTCTGATATCGGCGGCCTCGCCGGCCTCCGCGCAGACCTTGGAACGGATCGCTGAAACCGGCGTGCTCAAGGTCGGCTACCGCGAGGACGCACGGCCTTTCTCTTTCAAGGGTGAGACGGGCGAGCCGAGCGGCTACGCGATCGAGCTCTGCCGGGAAGTCGCGGCCGACGTGGCGATCAAGCTCAAGCTGCCCGAGCTCTCGATCGACTATCGGCCGGTCTCGACGGAAGAGCGCTTTCGGGCCGTCGCGGAGGGACGGATCGACATCCTCTGCGGTGCCAGCACGGTCACCCTGGCGCGGCGGGAGATCGTCTCCTTCTCGATCCCGACCTTTCAGACCGGGATCAGCCCGCTGCTGCGCGCCGATGCACCGGCCTTCCTGCGCGAAAGCCTGGCGCAGCGCAGACCGGCGCTGCCGCCGCGCGTCGTCCTGATGCAGGCCTTCGAAGACCGGAAGTTCGGCGTGCGCGCCGACACCACGGCCGAAGCGTGGCTGCGCAAGAGCATCAAGACGCTCGCCTCCAACGCGGAGATCGCAACCGTCGACAGCCACGACGAAGGCCTTCGCCAAGTCCTCGACGGCGAGCTCGACGCCTACTTCGCCGATCGGGCGATCCTTCTGGGCATGGCCTTGGCCAGCGACCGAATGAGCGAGCTCGTGGTCGGCGAGCGGCTCTACAGCCACGAGCCCTACGGTCTGGCCCTGGCGAAGGGGGACGAGGACTTCCGCCTGCTGGTCGACCGCAGCCTCAGCCGGCTTTACCGGACGCTCGCGATCACGCCGATTTACGCCCGATACTTCGGATCTCCGGGGCGGCTGGTCCTGGCCCTCTATCAGATGAATGCCCTTCCGGAGTGACCCCAGGTGCCGATCTGTCCCACCACGAAGGGCCGGCGCCCGGACCCGGAGGCAAGCTCTGCGGCGGTGGCGCTCGCCCTCCGTGACGGCGCATTGGAAAAGGCTAAGGCGAGAAAACGCAGGGGAAGCGTGACACCATGAAGTTTCCGAGCGCATACACCATTCTCTTCGGTCTCATCATCGCGGTCGCCATCGCGACCTGGTTCGTCCCGGCCGGAGAGTACGACCGCGAGATGAACGAGGCCCTCGGCAAGGAGGTGCCGGTGCCCGGCACCTACAAGGAGGTCGAGCCGAACCCGCAGGGCTTCGTCGACGTGGTGCTGGCGCCCATCGCCGGCTTCTACGATCCCGGCAGCTACGAGGCGGCGGCGATCGATGTCGCGCTCTTCGTGCTGGTCATCGGCGGTTTCCTGGGCATCGTGACCAAGACCGGCGCGATCGATGCCGGGATCGGCGGTGCTATGCGCAGCCTCGAGGGCCGGGAAAAGTGGATGATCCCGATCCTCATGGCGCTCTTCGCGGCCGGTGGCACGATCTACGGCATGGCCGAGGAATCGCTGGCCTTCTACACCCTGATCATTCCGGTCATGATTGCCGCGCGCTACGACGCCGTGACCGGTGTCGCGATCATCATGCTGGGCGCCGGCGTCGGGACCCTGGGATCGACCATCAATCCCTTCGCCACGGTCATCGCGGCCAATGCCGCGGGCGTGCCCTTCACCGACGGGATCGTCCTGCGCTTCGTCGTTTTGATCCTCTGCTGGCTCGCCTGCGTGATTTACGTGATGCGCTACGCGGAGCGAGTCCGCAAGGATCCCGAGGTCTCCATCGTCGCCGACCGGCGCGCCGACAACGAGGCCCATTTCCTCAAGGGGCGCGATGAGGCGGATAACATGGAGCTGACCTTCACGCGCAAGATCATCCTCGTGATCTTCGCCGGCAGCTTCGGTGTGATGATCTGGGGCGTTTCCGCCGGCGGCTGGTGGATGGCCGAGATGTCCGGCCTCTTCATCGTCGCGTCGATCCTGGTCGGGATCATCGCGCGCATGAGCGAGGAGGACTTCACCAACACTTTCGTCGACGGCGCCCGCGATCTTCTGGGCGTGGCTCTGGTCATCGGCATCGCGCGCGGCATCGTGGTCGTGATGGATGCCGGCAAGATGACCGACACCATCCTGTTCTGGGCCGAGAGCGCGGTCTCCGGGCTGCCGGAGATCGCCTTCATCAATGCGATGTTCGGGCTCCAGGCGCTGCTGTCCTTCTTCGTGCCTTCGTCCTCGGGCCTCGCCGTGCTCACCATGCCGATCATGGCGCCCTTGTCCGATTTTGCCGGGGTCCAGCGCGATCTCGTGGTGACCGCCTATCAGTCGGCAAGCGGCCTGGTCAACCTGATCAATCCGACCTTTGCCGTGGTGATGGGCGGTCTTGCCCTCGGTCGGGTGCCCTACGAGCGCTGGCTACGCTTCATGTTCCCGCTGCTCGTGGCCCTCACCGTCATCATCATGGCTGCGATCAGCGTGGGGACGATCCTGAACTAGGTGCGCGGGAATGCTGCGGGAGGATGCCCAGATCGGCACGGCGCTGAACGGCGGTCACAGCGAAAGCCTGCCGGTCAGAAAACTGGGGCTTTGGATGTGCACGGCCCTCGTGGTCGGCAACATGATCGGCTCGGGCATCTTCCTGCTGCCGGCCGCCCTGGCGGCCTATGGTCCGATCTCCATCGCCGGCTGGCTGGCGACCTCGACCGGGGCCATCGTGCTGGCCCTGATCTTCGGGCGCCTTGCTCGCCTGGTGCCCAAGACCGGCGGCCCCTACGCCTATTCGCGGGAGGGTTTCGGCGATTTCGCAGGCTTTATCATCGCCTGGGGTTACTGGATCGCGCTCTGGGCCGGCAACGCGGCGGTGGCCGTGGCCTTCTCGGGCTACCTGGGATTCCTGGTCCCGGCGATCGGCGACAATCCGTTGGCCGGCCTGGCCTCGGCCCTCGCAGCGATCTGGCTGCTCACCTGGGTGAATGCGCGCGGCATCAGCGAAGCGGGCTTGGTGCAGCTCATCACCACGGTCTTGAAGCTGCTGCCCTTGTTGCTGGTCGCGCTGATCGGCCTGGTGTTCATCGACCCCGGCCTCTTCACCCCGATCAACGTCAGCGAAGAGAGCAACGCGGCCGCCGTGGCCGCCTGCGCGGCCTTGACCCTCTGGGCCTTCCTGGGCTTGGAGTCCGCGACCGTGCCGGCTGGGGACGTCGTGGAACCGGAGCGCACCATCCCGCGGGCGACCATCATCGGCACCGGCCTGGCAGCGGTCGTCTATATCGCCGTCACCGTGGTCGCCTTCGGGCTCGTGCCGGGTGCCGAGCTGAAGAGCTCGACCGCCCCCCTGGCCGACGTGGCCACGGCGATGTGGGGCGCGCTGGGCGGCACCTTCATCGCGGTCGCGGCCTGCATCTCGACCTTCGGGACCCTCAACGGCTTTACCCTGCTCACCGGCCAGGTGCCGCTCGGTGCCGCCCGCGACAGGCTCTTCCCGCCGCGCTTCGCCCGTCTGTCGAAGGCCGGGACGCCGGTCTTCGCGCTGGTCGTCTCGAACACCCTGGCGAGCATCCTGATCGCGATGAACTTCACCAAGGGGCTGGTCGACCAGTTCGTCTTCATCATCCTCTTGGCGACCTTGACGACCCTGGTGCCCTACCTCTTCTGCGCCCTGGCCGAGCT
>JAAUXY010027372.1_pt1 | contig 35715 bp, 35 predicted proteins | sample 7278121 | NCBI WGS metagenome assembly JAAUXY01 (sample SAMN14350117, study PRJNA611818) | marine sediment metagenome | isolation source: surface marine sediment (1.8m) | place: French Polynesia: Moorea | collected 2018-08
AGCTTCGGCGGGATCAACCTCGAGGACATCAAGGCGCCGGAATGCTTCATCATCGAAGAGCGGCTCCGGGAGCTGGTGGACATCCCCGTCTTCCACGACGACCAGCACGGCACCGCGATCATTGCCGCCGCCGGCCTGCTCAACGCGCTGGAGCTCACCGGGCGCAAGATCGAGCAGGCGACCATGGTGGTGAACGGCGCCGGCGCCGGAGCCATCGCCTGCATTGACCTGCTCAAGAAAATGGGCATGCAGGCCGACAACATCACCATGTGCGACACCCGCGGGGTAATCTACCGCGGCCGCGAGCAGGGCATGAACCAGTGGAAGTCCGCCCACGCGGTCGACACCAAGGCGCGCACGCTGGAAGAGGCCATGAAGGGCGCGGACGTGTTCTTCGGCCTATCCATTGCGGGCGCCGCCAGCCAGGACATGATCAAGTCCATGGCGGACCAGCCTTTGATCTTCGCCATGGCCAACCCGGATCCGGAAATCACCCCCGAAGAGGTGCGCGCGGCGCGCGACGACGCCATCATCTGCACGGGCCGGTCGGACTATCCGAATCAGATCAACAACGTGCTGGGCTTTCCGTACATCTTTCGGGGCGCCTTGGACGTGCGTGCTTCGACCATCAACGACGAGATGAAGATCGCTGCGGCCCGCGCGCTCGCCGATCTGGCGCGGGAAGAGGTGCCGGATGAAGTGGCCGCCGCCTACGCGGGAAAACGGCTCCGGTACGGACCCGACTACATCATTCCGGTGCCGTTCGACCCGCGGTTGATCTCCGCCGTGCCGCCGGCGGTGGCCCAGGCGGCCATGGATACGGGCGTGGCCCGCCGGCCCATCGTCGACACCGAAACCTATGTCGCGGAGCTGTCGGCCCGGCTCGACCCGACCGCCAGCAGCCTGCAGATGATCTTCGAGAAGGTGCGCAACAGTCCCCGTCGGGTGGTCTTCGCCGAGGGCGAGGAGGAGCGCACGATCCGGGCGGCCCTGGTCTTCCGCAACGGCGGCTACGGGACCCCGATCCTGGTCGGTCGAGACGACGCCATCCGCGAGGCGATCGCCCAGATGGGGTTGAGCGAGGAAGGCTTCGAGATCCAGAACGCACGGCTGTCCAAGGACAACGAACGCTACTCGGACTTGGTCTATCAGCGCCTACAGCGTCAGGGCCTGCTCTATCGCGATTGCCAGCGCATGGTGAACCAGAACCGAAACGTGTTTGCCGCCTGCATGGTGGCGCAGGGCGATGCGGACGCCATGGTCACCGGGCTCACCCGCCGGTTCCACGTGGGTTATGAGGACATCACCCGGGTGATCGACGCCGAGCAGGGCCAGCGCGTGTTCGGTATCTCGATCCTGGTGAGCCGCGGGCAAACGGTGTTTCTCGCGGATACCAGCGTGCATGAAGAGCCGTCTTCGGTCGAGCTTGCGGACGTCGCCCTGCAGGCCGCGGACGTGGCCCGAAAGCTGGGCCACGAGCCGCGGGTTGCGTTCTTGTCCTTCTCCAACTTCGGAAACCCGATGAGCGACCACACCGTCAGGCTGCGCGATGCGGTTTCGCTGCTCGATGCCCGATCCGTGGACTTCGAGTATGACGGCGAAATGACCGCCGATGTGGCGCTCGAGCCGGCGATGATGGAGCTTTACCCGTTCTGCCGGCTGTCGGGACCGGCCAATGTGCTGGTCATGCCCGATCTGCATTCCGCCAACATCGCCGCGAAGATGTTCCAGAAACTTGGCGGCGGCACGGTGATCGGCCCAATCCTCAAAGGTTTGAGCAAACCGGTGCAGATCAGCCACATGGGCGCCACCGCGAACGATCTCGTCAACCTGGCCGCTCTGGCCGCGCACGACGCGCTGGAGTGAACAAGGCGCCGCGGGCAGCACGCGGGCCTGAAGCGCATGCCGAGCGAACGGGACCCCGCCGGCCGTAGCGATTCCGCGGTGCCGACCACCATGGTGATCGCAGCACCTGGCGTGATCGTGCTTGGTTTTCTCGCAGCGACCGGCCTGCTCACCCCCTTGCCGGCCATTCTGGCGGCGGCCGTTGTTCTGGCGGGGGCCGTTTTCCTGGCGGGACGGTTGCGTCGCGCCCTCGCCTCGGTGCGTGCGTTCGTGGACCGCCTTAGCAGCGCGCCGGACTCGCTGCCGCCGAAAACGAACATTTCGGGCCTGACGGAGTTGGTCTCCGCAGTTGTCCGGCTGTCCCGGTCACAGGACCGCGAACGCCAAGCCGGCGAAGAGCGTTTTCACGCGGTGGAGACAATCTTTGACGGCTTACCGGACCCTGTGGCTACGCTCGATCAGGACTGTCGGCTGCTCTCGGCCAATGCGGCGGCACAGGACCGCTTTGGCGACCACATCATCGGGCTTGATCTGGGGGCGGCGCTGCGCCATCCCGGTCTGCGCGACGCCGCAATCGAGGTCATCGCCCTTGGCGCCAAGAACAAGCAGGCCCGCCGGGAAGTGGAGTTCTCGGTGGCCGGCGCGGTGGTCCGGTTCTACCGTGCGCTGGTCATCAGTTTGCCAGCTTCCTCGGACTCCGGACCGGCGGCCGTCCTGGCCCTGCAGGATCTCACCGCGGCCAAACGCATTGATGAGCTGCGGGGCGATTTCGTTGCCAATGTCAGCCATGAACTGAAGACGCCGCTTTCGGGATTGGTTGGCTTCATCGAGACCTTGCGGGGCCCCGCCGCTGGAGATGAAAAGGCGCGCGAAGAGTTCCTCGACATCATGGACCAGCAGGCGGCCCGCATGTCGGGCCTGATCAAAGACCTCTTGTCCCTGTCGGCGATCGAGGCGAACGAGCATCTTCAACCGATCGAGCGGATCGACCTCTTGCCGGTCGTGCGCCGATCAATTCGCCAGATGGAGGGGCGGGCCAAGAGCCGAGGCGTGAAGCTGTCCCTCATGGTGGCCGAAGATCTCCCGCAGGAGGTCATGGTGATCGGAGATCTGGATCAGATTGCACAGGTCTTCGAAAACCTGATCGACAATGCCATCAAGTACAGCCCGCAGAGTGGCGAGGTGCGCGTTGCCATGCGCCGCGCCCGTGGCGCGGTGCCCAGCTATGCCGTGGAAATCGCCGATCAGGGAGAAGGCATCGCCCCCGAGCACGTCCCGCGCCTGACCGAACGGTTCTACCGCGTCGACCCCGCCCGGTCCCGCCAGCTCGGCGGCACAGGCTTGGGCTTGGCGATCGTCAAGCACATTCTCAACCGTCACCAGGGCAGCCTGCATATCTCCAGCACGCCTGGCGAGGGCAGCCGGTTCACGGTGCGCCTTCCGACGGCGCCGGAATCGTCCTGATCGCCAACATTGGCCCGTCGGTCCGCCGCATCTCTATCTCTAAAGTGTCGGCGCAGAGATGGCGCACTAACGAAATATTAACCACAGAGTTTGAGGACTCTATATTTGTTTTGAAGAGTACTTTTCTTTATAATTCATAAAGATATTGCAGTTATGATATAGTTTCCAAAACAACGTATATGCAATAAAACAATATATACTGAGCAGATAGTGAAGCAGTAATTTCTCCACCTTTCGGGGTGGGTCGAGCATCCAAGCCGGCCCAGTTCCGGGCCGGCATCTTTCGGGGACGCTGAAGCTCTGGGTTTGCGAGTGCCCTGTTCGGGCGCTTGGAGCCTTTCTGCCGGGACCAAACGGTCGCCGCCGGGACACGCGGCGACTGGCACAAGAGACGGAGATGAGTATGACAGCGACAGGCGGCCCCTTCACACCCGATCACACAGAAGACACAGCAGGCAAAGGAGGGACCGCCGAGACCCGTTCAAAGCGATCCCGGTCCTCGCGCACCGGCAGGCGGCCGCTCGACGCCTTCCTGCACCGGCAGACGATCTTTGCCCGCATCAACATGCTGGTGGGGCTGGGGCTGTTCGCGATCTTCGGGTTGGCCGGCATCTACCTGTACAACAGCAGCCAAGTGAGCGCTTTGACCCGGGCCGAGCACACCGACGTCGCCATCAAGGACCTGATACAGACCGTCGACAAGGGCATGCTGCAGATGCGCCGGCGGGAAAAGGACTTCCTGCTCCGCAAGGATCTCAAATACGCCGAACGGTACAACCAGGAGCTGGCTGCCGTCACTGAGACCCTCGACGAGCTTGCCGCCCAACCAGTGACCGGGGCGATGCGGGAGCAGATCGAAACGATCCGCGGCGGCCTGCAGCGGCACGGCGAGAAGTTCAGCGAGGTCGTCACGCAGCAAGAGACCATCGGCCTGAACGAGAAATCGGGCTTGCAGGGCAGCCTGCGCAAGTCGGTGCATGCCGTGGAGACCCGGCTCAAGGACTTGGGCGCTCCGGCCGAGATGACCGTGACCATGCTGATGATGCGGCGCCACGAGAAGGATTTCATCATGCGGCGCGCGGACAAGTACATCGGCCGCATGGACAAACGCCTGGAAGAGTTCACCGCTCAGCTCGCGCTCTCATCACTGGCGCGGCAAGAACAAGAGGAAATCGCCGAGCTCATGGCGTCCTATCATGCCGACTTCAAGGCCTTCGCCCAAGGCACCTTGACGCTGATGGACAAGATCAAGGAGCTGAGCAGCATATACGCCGAGACCGCACCGGCCTTCGCCGAACTGATTGCGGCAATCGATGCGCGCGTGGCGGCCGAGGAACAGCAAAGAGAAACGGTTGAGGCCCGAGCGCGCATGATCTTGGCCATTGCCGGCCTGTTTCTGCTGGCCGTGTTCGTAATCGCGAGCGTGCTGGTGGCGCGCAGCATCACCCGGCCCGTGCAGCGGCTTACCACGGTCATGAACAAGCTGGCCCAGGGCGAGATCAACGTTGACATACCGGCGACCGCACAGAAGGACGAGATCGGCCAGATGGCCCGCGCCGTCGAGGTTTTCAAACAAAACGCCGTCGAGAAGGAGCGGCTGGCTGAGGAACAAAAACAAGAACAGACCCGACAGGAGGAAGAACGTCAGCGCCGGGAAAGGGAGAAGCAAGAGCGGCTCGAACGGGAAGAAGACGCGCGCAAGCAGGACGAGGCGCGGAAAGAGCAGGAGCGCCAGCGCGAGGCCGAGGAGCAACGAAAGCAGGTTGAGCGTGCGGAGAAGATCAGACAGGTCTCGGACGACTTCGACGCCGGTGTGTCGCAGGTGATCGACGCGGTAACCACCGCGGCGACGGAGCTGCAATCCACAGCCGAGTCCATGTCAGCGACGGCAGAGCAGGCTAGTCGCCAGTCCACGGCAGTGGCGGCCGCCTCGGAGGAGGCTTCGACCAACGTGCAGACGGTGGCGTCCGCGGCCGAGGAGATGTCCGGCTCGATCGGCGAGATCAGCCGGCAGGTGAGCCAGTCGACCGAGATCGCCCATAGGGCGGTGACCGAGGCGAACCGGACCAACGAGACGGTGCAAGGCTTGGCCGAAGCGGCCCAGAAGATCGGCGAAGTCGTGGACCTGATCTCGGACATCGCCGAGCAGACCAACCTGTTGGCGCTCAACGCCACCATTGAGGCGGCCCGGGCGGGCGACGCCGGCAAGGGCTTCGCGGTGGTGGCGTCGGAGGTCAAGAGCCTGGCCAACCAGACCGCCAAGGCAACCGAAGAGATCGCCAGCCAGATCGGCGCCATGCAGTCGGTCACCGGCGAGGCGGTCGACGCCATCAAGGGCATCGGCGGCACCATCGAGCAGATCAACGAGATCGCCACCACCATCGCGTCCGCCGTCGAGCAGCAGGGTGCCGCGACCCAGGAGATCGCTCGCAACGTGCAGGAGGCGTCGAAGGGCACCAGTGAGGTGACGTGCAATATCTCGGGCGTAAACCAGGCGGCCAGTGAGACAGGTAATTCGGCCAGGCAGGTGCTCGACGCGACGGGTCAGTTGACCGAGCAGTCGGACAACCTGCGCACCGAGGTGGCCAGGTTCCTGGAGTTTATCCGGGCGGCGTAAAGCCCAACACGAAGAGGAACGGCGTCGAAGCGGCGGCTATGGGGCGAGATCCGATAGGCGCGAATGCCAGACGGACGGTGTGACGGTCGCGCGGTTGCGACCGGAGAGACGGCGGCTCGTCGTCCCGCAACGTGCGGCCAGCCTCTAACTGGCTTCGCAGCACATCGATAACACGCCTGGCGAGGGGAGCCAGTTCACGCCGCGCCTGCCTGCTTTCCGATCGCAAATTCGCAAACGAGGTACCGCTCGAATCACCCGAAGATCAAGACGACTTGACAATCCAACCGGCGCACACAACGGCGCAATTTCCTACCGACTTAATACCAAAGACAATCGGGGGTTCGAGCAATGATGCGGAAAAGACACACCAAAGCGGAAACCTGGCGCTGTTGCAGACCTATAATGTAGCCGTAACAGTCTTGTCACAATTACCCTGTTTAACCGGAGGTCAATAGAGGGGTCCTTTGGCCTGCGGCGTTTTTGCGTTGCCGTTGAAGGCCATCGGTATACAATGCCAAGTGCGACTGCGAACCACTCGCAATTAGGGCACCAAGGAAAAGCAGGAGTGGAGAGGGTTATGACAAGTCAAGCAATCGGGTCTCACCGGATGGACCTATCGCGCCGGATGGGACGTGGCTTGCTAATGGGCGGTACGGCGCTCGCGCTGGTTCTCACCGTGGCCTCCGGGCCGGCGTCGGCCGAGACCAAGCGGGAACGGCAACTCGAGAAGCGCATCGAGAACCTCGAGAACATGATGCGCGGTATGCAGGAGGAGCTGAAGCGCGCCCGGGACGAAGCCAAGCAGGCCAAGGAGGCGGCGACCAAGATCCCGGAGAAGGTCACCCGTTCGGGCAAGAAGGGCATCACGCTCACCGTCTCCGGCCAGGTGAACCGCGCGGTCCTGATGGCCAGCGACGGCGAAGACGTCAACTGGTACAACGTGGACAACGATCATTCGTCGACCCGCGTCCGCTTTGAGGGCCGCGGCAAGATCAGCTCGGACTTCACGGTCGGCACCAATTTCGAAGTCGAGATGCAGACCAATCCCAGCAACTCGGTCAACAAGTTCAACAACGAGGATCCTGGTGCGACGAGCTTCCGGACCCGTAAGACCGAGATCTTCTTCGACAGCAAGAAATTCGGCAAGCTGACCCTCGGCCACGGGCCGACCGCCTCGGACGGCTCGTCGGAGATCGATCTCACCGGGACCAACCTGGTGATCAAGTCCAACCAGGGCGAATTTGCCGGCGGCCAGATCTTCATCCGCGAGCGGAACGAAGGCACCAGCCAGAAGCTGCAGTCGACCAATCCCACGATCGGCGGCACCTTCTCGAACTTCGACGGCTTGAGCCGCCAGGACCGTCTGCGCTACGACACGCCCAAGTTCTTTGGATTCCGGGCCGCGGGCTCGTTCCTGAACGAGTCGGCGATGGACGGCGCCGCCCTTTATGTCGGCAAGCACTTCGGGGTCAAGATGGCTGGCAAGATCGCCTACGCGCACGACCCGCAGGGCAGCAACGACCGCAACCAGCTGAGCGGCTCGGCCTCGGCCCTGCACGAGAGCACCGGCATCGGCCTAACCTTCGCCTCGGGCTGCCGCAACGCCTTCGGTTTCTCCGACGGCCCCAACGCGCAGAGCTGTACCGAAAAGTCCTTCTGGTACATCAAGCCCGGCTGGCAGTGGGACATCTTTGACTTCGGGCGCACCCATTTCGCGATCGACTACTACGACTCCCGCGGCATCGGCACCCGCGGCGACCGTGCCCGCTCGATCGGCGGTGGCATCGTGCAGAAGGTGGACGGCTGGTCGACGGAGATCTATCTGGGCTTCCGCAACTACGAACTGCAGCGCTCGCCCAGCGGCAACGTGAACTCCGACTTCCAGGACATCTTCGCGATGCTGGCCGGCGCGCGGATCAAGTTCTAGACGCCCTGGCGGCCCACGGGCCAGGTTTTGCGCCCGTCAACAGGCTCATGGCCGATGGCAGGAGTCGGTTGACGGGCGCTTCGTTTTGCGGTCTCTAGAGCCGGTCGGGGCTGGGCCAAGCAAAATCGGTGACGCGTGCGTTCAAATTCGATCCTTATGCTTTCCCTGTTGGCCCTCGCGCTTGCGAGCTGCGGCCCGCGCGAGGATTTCGAGTATATCGACCAAAGCGAGATCCCGCCGGGGCCGGGCCTGTTCACCGGGGACGGCAAGTTCGAGATCATCGGCGTCACGACGGGCGGGGACGTCGTCGTCGGGGACGATGCCAGCGAGCTCTCCGATGAAGGAATGCTCGACGCGCCCAAGACCGAGGCCGAACGGGAACAGGTCCCGGAGGGTCTGGCGCCGGACAAGCGGTATCGCAGCGGCTCCACGAAATAGCCTGCCGGGGCGCGTCAGGTCGCCAAATCCGGCTCAAGAGACCCCGCGCAGCCTGTCATAAAACCGTAACAAAACGGTCGTAAAAGCTTCCTGTCGCGCACCTATTCTGCGGCCGCCGACGCCCGGGGGCGATGTCTCGTGCGCTGGCAAGACACCTCAGGAAAGGTTTGATTGGAGGCAACCGTGATCAGGAAATCGATCGCACTTGCCGTCTTGGCCACGGTGGCGATCGCCGCCCAAGCCCAGGCGCGCGACCAGATTCGAATTGTGGGTTCGTCCACCGTTTACCCCTTTGCCACCGCCGTTGCGGAGGCTTTCGGTAAGACCACGAAGTTCAAGACCCCCGTGGTCGAGAGCACCGGCTCCGGCGGCGGGCTCAAGCTGTTTTGCGCGGGTGCCGGTGTTGAACACCCGGACATCACCAACGCCTCGCGCCGCATCAAGAAATCGGAAGTGGAGGCCTGCGCCAAGAACGGCGTCGGCAACATCACCGAGGTCAAGATCGGGTCCGACGGGATCGTCATCGCCAACTCGAAGTCCACCGAGCAGCTGAACCTGACCTTGCAACAGGTCTTCCTGGCCTTGGCCAAGCAGGTGCCCGAGGGCAACAAGGCCGGGGGCAAGCTGGTCGACAATCCCAACACGATGTGGAGCGATATCGACCCGAGCCTGCCGAAGGCCAAGATCGAAGTGCTCGGCCCGCCGCCGACCTCCGGCACACGGGATGCCTTTGCCGAGCTTGCCTTGGAGGGCGGCTGCAAGACCTTCCCTGAGCTCAAGGCCATGAAGAAGACAGACAAGAAGGCCTACAAGGCGATCTGCCATGGCGTCCGCGAAGACGGCGCCTATGTCGAGGCGGGCGAGAACGACAACCTCATCGTGCAGAAGCTCCAGGCCAACCCCGCCGCTCTGGGCGTATTCGGGTTCAGCTTCCTGGACCAGAATCTCGACAAGATTCAGGGCAGCAAGGTGGGCGGCGTCGAGCCCACCTTCGAGAACATCGCCGCAGGCGATTACCCGGTGTCTCGCGCCCTGTTCTTCTACGTCAAGAACGCCCACGCGGAGTCAATCCCCGGCATTCGCGACTATCTCGCCGAGTTCACCAGCGAGAAGGCGTGGGGGCCGGACGGGTATCTGGCGGAGAAGGGGCTGATCCCGCTGCCGGAGGCGGAGCGGAAGAATTGGGCCGAATCCGCGGCGCAGCTTGCCCCGCTGAGCATGTAGCCAGGGCATGCGTTCGGAAACCGGCGGTCGATCAGATGACAAGACTTTCGACGGCCGCCGGTTTGCCAGCTCTTGATCGTATCGCGCCGCCAACATTCGTTGCTCGGTTTGCGGCCGCCGCCGGAGGAATGCGTTCACAATGAACCTTGGACTCATCGCCGGCGTCATTCTGGCCCTCGCCTTGTTCAGCTACCATGTGGGACGCGGGCGCGCCCTCCGAACGGCCGGGGGTCATATCCGCGACCTGCATTCCCTACCCAGCTACTACGGTGCCTATGTCGCGGTTTGGTGCGGTCTGCCCAGCCTGCTCATCCTCGCAGTCTGGGCTGCGCTCGGCACGACGATTGTGGAAGCGATGGTTGTCGGCGGGCTCCCCGATGACGTTCTGGCCTTGCCGCCCGACCAGCTCAATCTGATCGTCAACGACATCCGAAATCTCGCGAACGGCAATCTCACCGCTGGCTCTGCCGATGATCCGGTGGTCCAGGCCGGGGCGGCCCGCTACGCCGAGCTGCGTAGCCTAGGGCTGCTGGCGACGGCAGGCGCGACTGCGGCTGTTGCCCTGCTTGGTCTCTCCTACGGCCTAAAGCGCGTGCAACCGCGTCTGCGGGCCCGCAACGTCGTCGAGGTCTTTATCAAGGTGGTCCTGATCGTAAGCTCGACGATCGCCGTTTTCACCACCATCGGCATCGTCCTGTCGCTACTCTTCGAAGCCATCCGGTTCTTCCAGAAAGTGCCGGTTCACGAATTCCTGTTCGGCCTCGAGTGGAGCCCGCAGACCGCGATCCGGGCCGACCAGGTGGGCAGCTCCGGCGCCTTCGGCGCCATACCCGTGTTCGCAGGCACGCTGCTGATCACGCTGATCGCCATGTGCGTGTCGGTTCCGGTCGGGTTGTTCTCTGCCATTTATCTCTCCGAATATGCGGACCACCGGATCCGCGCCGCGGTCAAGCCGATCATGGAGGTGCTGGCAGGCATCCCGACGGTCGTCTACGGCTTCTTTGCAGCCTTGATGGTGGCGCCGACCATCCGCGGCTTCGGCGAGTTCCTCGGCTTGGACGTGGCCTCCGAGAGCGCCCTGGCCGCGGGACTGGTGATGGGGATCATGATCATCCCCTTCGTCTCGTCCCTCTCGGACGACGTCATCAGCGCGGTCCCGCAAAGCCTGCGCGAAGGCTCGCTTGGCATAGGCGCCACCAAGTCCGAGACCATTAAGCAGGTCATCCTGCCGGCCGCGCTGCCAGGGATCGTCGGTGCGATCCTGCTGGCCGTTTCGCGCGCGATCGGCGAGACCATGATCGTTGTGATGGCGGCGGGCCTAGCCGCCAATCTCACCGCCAACCCGTTCGAGGCCGTTACGACCGTGACCGTGCAGATCGTGACGTTGCTGGTCGGCGATCAGGAGTTCGACAGCGCCAAGACCCTGGCCGCCTTCGCGCTCGGTCTCGTGCTGTTTGCCATCACCCTCATGCTGAACGTCGTCGCGCTGCGCGTGGTTCAAAAATACCGGGAAAAGTATGACTGACGTGGTGGGAGAGGTGGCTGCCGATCGCCAGAGCCGGGCCGCGCGGGACGCCAAGCTGATCCGCAAGCGCTATGCGGTCGAGCGGCGCTTCCGCCTGTACGGCATCGCCGGCGTCATCGTCGCGCTGCTGGCGCTGGTCGTGTTGATCGGCAGCATGGCTTGGCGCGGGCATTCGGCATTCATTCAGTCTTACGTGCAGCTCGAATTCCATCTGGACGCGGAGCGCCTCGATCCACAAGGAGCCCGCGACGTTGGCCTGCTCCAGCGCGCGGACTATGGCGGTCTCGTTCGGACCGCAATCCGCGAGCGGTTTCCCGAGGTCAAGGGCAGACGGGACAAGCGGGCGCTATCCGCACTGATCAGCACCGGTGCGGCAGACAAGCTGCGCAAGATCGTGCTCGAGGATGCGGACACGATCGGCACGACGGTGAAGATCTGGGTTCCCCTATCCGACGATGCCGACATGTTCCTCAAGGGATACATCGATCGGAACGTGCCGGAGAGCGAACGTCGCCTCAACGACAAGCAGATCGCCTGGCTCGATCAGCTTGAAGCAGACGGCGCCCTGGAAAAGCGTTTCAATGCCAGGTTTTTTGCATCGGGCGATTCTCGTGAGCCCGAGCTTGCCGGCATCCGGGGGGCGGTTGCGGGATCGTTCTTCACGCTGCTGGTGACCCTGTTGCTGGCCTTTCCGATGGGCGTGATGACCGCGATCTATCTGGAGGAGTTTGCCCCCAAGAACCGCTGGACCGATCTGATCGAAGTGAACATCAACAACCTGGCAGCGGTGCCCAGCATCGTCTTCGGCCTGCTCGGCTTGGCCGTGTTCTTGAACTTCATGAATCTGCCCCGTTCGGCACCGTTGGTTGGCGGCATGGTGCTGGCTCTTATGACCCTGCCGACGATCATTATCTCCGGCCGGGCAGCGCTCAAGGCGGTGCCGCCGTCCATCCGCGAGGCGGCCCTAGGGGTTGGCGCATCGCGCACCCAGGCCGTCACGCAACATGTGCTGCCGCTGGCCATGCCGGGCATGCTGACCGGCACGATCATCGGCATGGCGCAGGCGCTGGGCGAGACGGCCCCGCTGCTGATGATCGGCATGGTGGCCTTCATCGTCGACATTCCCGGCGGGCCCACCGATCCGGCTACGGTGTTGCCGGTGCAAATCTTCCTGTGGGCTGACAGTCCGGAGCGGGCCTTCGTGGAGCGGACCGCGGCTGCTACTCTGGTTCTGCTCGCTTTTCTGGTGCTCATGAACGCAATCGCCGTCGTATTGAGGAAGAAGTTTGAGCGACGCTGGTAGGAGGAGGACAGCCATGGACGTGCAGACAGCGACGGTCACCACGGCCGACGAGCCTCCCGCTATGCAGCCGGAGACCAAACCGTCGCGGTTCAGCTGCCGCGATGTCGCTGTCTTCTATGGGGAAAAGCAGGCGCTCAAAGACGTCGACCTGGACATTCGGGAAAACGAGATCACGGCGCTGATCGGCCCCTCGGGGTGCGGCAAATCGACCTTCCTGCGCTGTCTCAATCGGATGAACGATATCATCGAGGGCTGCCGCGTGACCGGCGAGATCCTCCTGGACGGCAAGGATATCTACGACAAGGGGATCGACGTCGTGCAGCTGCGCGCGCGTGTCGGCATGGTGTTTCAGAAGCCGAATCCCTTTCCAAAGGCGATCTTCGACAACATCGCCTACGGACCGCGCATTCACGGCATGGCCAGCAGCAAGTCCGAGCTGGAGGAGATCGTTCGGACCAGCCTGGAGAGGGCCGGTCTCCTCAAGGAGGTCGAGGACCGGCTCAACGAGCCGGGCACGGGCCTGTCGGGTGGTCAGCAGCAGCGGCTCTGCATCGCCCGCGCCATCGCGGTTCAGCCGGAAGTGATCCTGATGGACGAACCCTGCTCCGCGCTGGACCCGATCGCGACCGCGCGCATCGAAGAGCTGATGGAGGAACTCAAGGAGAACTACACCATTGTGATCGTGACGCACTCTATGCAACAGGCAGCGCGCGTGTCCCAGAGAACCGCATTCTTTCATTTGGGGGAGGTCGTCGAGGTCGGCGACACCGAGATGATCTTCACCAACCCGACGGATGAGCGCACCCAGGGCTATATCACCGGCCGGTTCGGCTGATCGCTCGGCAAAGGAGCCATTCAGGCATGGCAAAGCACCAGCACATCGTGAGTTCCTACGACGACGAGTTGCGCCATCTCAACGAGACGGTCGCGCGCATGGGCGGGATCGCGGAAACCGAGCTCGCCTCGGCGGTCGAGGCCGTCGTCAAGCGGGATCGCGCGCTGGCGGAGAAAGTCATCGAGAGCGATGCGGATGTTGACGCACTCGAGCAGGAGATCGACCAATGCTGCCTGCGGCTTTTCGCCCTGCGCCAGCCCGTTGCGGATGATCTGCGCGAGATCATCGCCGCGCTGAAGATATCCAGCGATCTCGAGCGCATCGGGGACTACGGGAAGAATATCGGCAAGCGGGCGATCGCGCTGTCGCATACCCCACCGATCAAGCCGCAATTCGCGATTCCGCGCATGGCGCGCATGGCCCAAGGCATGATCAAGGACATCCTCGACGCCTATGTCCAGCGGGATGCGGACAAGGCGCATGACGTCTGGGAGCGGGATGAGGAGCTGGACGAGATGTACAACAGCCTGTTCCGCGAGCTTCTGACCTACATGATGGAGGATCCGCGCAGCATCTCCGCCTGTACCCATCTGCTGTTCATCGCCAAGAACATCGAACGCGTCGGCGATCACGCCACCAACATCGGCGAGATCATCCATTTCCTCGTGCACGGGACCCATATCGAGGAAGAACGGCCAAAGGGCGATACCACCAGCAGCAATGTGATCACCGCCGCGCCCGAATCGGATCTGGTGGCGCGGTCGCGCGACGGGACCTGACCATCGCAATGAAACCGTCAATCCTAATCGTCGAGGACGAGACCGATCTCGTCACCATGCTGCGCTATAATCTGGAAGCCGCCGGCTTCCTGGTCTCCGCCGCAGGCGACGGCGACGAGGCGCTGGTGGCGATCGCCGAAGATCCGCCCGATTTGGTGGTGCTGGACTGGATGCTGCCCAACCTGTCCGGCATCGAGCTCTGCCGGCAGATCCGTCGCCGGCCCGAGACCCGCAATCTTCCAGTGATTATGCTGACCGCTCGGGGCGAGGAGGCCGATCGGGTGCGCGGCCTCGAGGCCGGCGCCGACGACTATGTCGCCAAGCCCTTCAGCCCCAACGAGCTAATCGCGCGTATCCGTGCGGTGCTGCGCCGTATCCGGCCGGCCTTGTCCGAGAATCGGCTGCTGTACGCGGATCTGGAGATGGATCTGGTCGCCCATCGCGTTCTCCGCGGCGGACGGGCCGTACATCTGGGGCCCACGGAATACCGATTGTTGCGCTACTTCATGGAGCACCCGGGACGCGTGTTCTCGCGCGAACAGCTCTTGGATGCCGTCTGGGGCCGGGACATCTATATCGAGCCTCGCACGGTGGACGTCCATATCCGTCGTTTGCGCCGCGCGATCAATGGCCGTAGCGAACGGGATCTGATCCGAACCGTGCGCGCCGCGGGCTATGCGCTGGACGCCGGCGCCTGAGCAAGTCGTTGGCAGACGGCTGAGCTGGCCCCCTACCCGTCCGCAGCACCCTCCAGAATTTCCCGGTAAACGGCGGTCGTTGCCTCATCGAAACAAACAAAGACGACCCGTTCGGGCAGCTCCGAGCTGGCCAGGACCCGGCGCACGGTTTCGACCGCCAAGCGGGTCGCCCGCTCGAGCGGAAACCGATAGACGCCGGTGCTGATCGCCGGAAAGGCGATCGAACGGACGCCATGTTCGGCGGCGAGCGCCAGCGAGTTCCGGTAGCAGGCGGCCAGCAGCGCGTCCTCGTCCTGCCCGCCGCCATGCCAAACAGGGCCGACCGTGTGAATGACGTATTTGGCGGGCAGCCGGTAGCCCTGGGTCAAGCGGGCCTCGCCGGTGGGACAACCGCCGACCGAGCGGCATTCCGCCAGGAGTTCGGGACCGGCGGCGCGATGGATCGCACCGTCCACGCCGCCCCCGCCCAAAAGCGACTCGTTGGCGGCGTTCACGATGGCGTCGACCTGCTGTCGCGTGATGTCGCCCTGCTCGACCGACAGGCGCGTGTCCAACTCGTCGCTCACGCCTTCTCGTCCGCCGCGGCCTCCTGGGCCGCCCGGTCCACCGCCTCCATGATCATCTTGGTCGCCTCCTCGGCCTCGCCCCAGCGCTTGACCTCGACCCATTTCTCCTTTTCCAGGTCTTTGTAGTGGCCGAAGAAATGGTTGATCTGGTCGCACAGCACGTCCGGCAACTGGCGATAGGAGGTGACGTTCGAATAGTAGGGATGCAGTTCGTCCACCGGCACGGCGAGGATCTTTTCGTCCGGCCCGCTCTCGTCCTCCATGACCAGGACGCCGATCGGCCGCGAGCGGATCACCGAGCCCACCGCCACCGGCACCCGCCCGATCACCATGGCGTCGGTGGGGTCGCCGTCCTCCGAGAGGGTGTGCGGTATGAATCCGTAGTTGGCCGGATAAAACATCGCCGTGTGCAGGAACCGGTTGACGAATAGCGCACCCGACACCTTGTCGAGCTCGTATTTGACCGGTTCGCCACCCAGTGGGATCTCGATGATGACATTGATGTCCCAAGGCGGGTTTCGGCCAACCGTGATCTTGTTGATGTCCATCTGCTGTTCCCTAGGCTGCCAGCACCGTATCGGCGGGGGTGTAGTCGTAACCCAAATCGCGTGCCACCGCCTCGTAGGTCACGCGCCCGGCATGCACATTGAGGCCGGCCCGCAGATGCGGATCGTCGGCCATCGCCTGCCGGTAGCCCTTGTCCGCGAGCGCCAGGGCAAAGGGGAGGGTCGCGTTGTTCAGCGCAAAGGTCGAGGTTCGCGGCACTGCGCCCGGCATATTGGTGACGCAATAGTGGACGACCTCCTCGTCCCGATAGGTCGGCTCGGCATGGGTGGTGGGGCGACTGGTCTCGCAACAGCCGCCCTGGTCGATGGCGATGTCAACGATGACCGACCCCCGACGCATTTGTCGCACCATATCGCGGGTGACCAGCTTGGGCGCCGCCGCGCCCGGCAGCAGGACCGTGCCGATCACCAGATCGGCATTGACCACATACTCCTCGATGGCATGCGCCGTAGAGTAGATGGTGTTGCATTTGGGCGCGAACTGCAGGTCCAACTCATAGAGCCGGTGCAGCGACCGCTCGATGATCGTCACCGAGGCCTCGAGCCCCATGGCCATGCGGGCCGCATTGGTCCCGGCCACCCCGCCGCCGATGATCACCACCTTGCCGGGCGCCACCCCCGGCACGCCACCCAACAGAATCCCGGCGCCGCCCTGCTCCTTCTCGAGACAATGGGCGCCCACCTGCGCCCCCATGCGGCCGGCCACCTCGCTCATCGGCGCCAAGAGCGGTAGGCCGCCGCGATGGTCGGTCACGGTCTCGTAGGCAATCGCGGTACAGCCCGAGTCCACCAGGCCGCGGGTCAGGTCGGCCTCCGCCGCGAGATGCAGATAAGTGAACAGGATCTGCCCCTCGCGCAGCATGCCGACTTCCTCTGGCTGCGGTTCCTTGACCTTGACGATCATGTCCGCCTCGGCGAACACCTGCTCGGCCGTGCCGGCAACCTGTGCGCCGGCGGCTGCGAAGTCCGCATCGGTGATACCGATGCCCTCGCCGGCCTTCGTCTCGACCAGCAGTTCGTGACCGTGCTGAACCAACTCGCGCACGCTCGAGGGCACGAGACCAACCCGGAACTCGAGCGTCTTGACTTCCTTTGGCACGCCGATGCGCATGTGCTGCCCCCTGTTGCTCCGCTCCGCTCTTCTGCGCCGGGGCCTCGCCCGGCAGCGAGGAAAGCATGGATTACCGGCTCACGTGCGTCAACGCGATTGCGCGGTCGCCTGTCGGGCCGGCGCCTGGGCGTCGGCGCTCACATACTTCATCAGGTACAGCACCAGGAGGATCGCCGGGATGCCGAGCGACGAAGCATACAGGAAGAAGACGATATAGCCCTCCGCATCGACGATCACGCCCGAGAAGCCCGCCAGGATCTTGCCCGGCAGTAACATCAACGACGTGAACAGGGCGTACTGGGTGGCGGTGTAGGAGACGCTGGTGAGCGACGACAAATAGGCGATGAAGGCAGAGCCCGAGATGCCGAAGGCGAAGTTATCGGCGCTGACCGCGACGGCGATGACCCAGAACTCGCTGGACCCGAACCAGGCCATCCAGGCGAACAGCAAATTCGTCAGCATCAACAGCACAGCCGAAATCAAGAGCGCCCACATGACCCCGATACGGTAGACGAGCAGCCCGCCGAACCCGGCGCCGGCGATCGTGACGGCGAGGCCGAGCACCTTGGTGGCGGTGGCGATGTCGGACAGGCTGAAGCCCATGTCGATGTAGAAGGGGTTGGCCATCACGCCCAGAGTGATGTCGGAGAGGCGGAACAAGCCGACAAAGAGCAGAATGACCAAGCCCAAACGGCCGTTGCGGGCGAAGAAGTCGACGAACGGTTCGATGATCGCGCGGACGAACCAGCGCAGCGCCTTGCCCGGCAGCCCGATCAGACGCGATCGCGCCGGCGCGGCCACAACGGGCTGCGCGACGCGCTCGGCCGTGTCGGGCTCGCGGATGATCAGAACCGTCACGAAACCGACTCCCATGCAGGCAGCCATGATCAGGTAGCTCGTGCTCCAACCGAATTGTTCCGCGATGTAGAGCGCGAAGGCGCCGCCGACGATGCGCACCCCAAGCATGTAACCTGCTTGGTAGGTCCCCGCCATTCCGCCTTGCAGCTCCAGGTCGACGGCTTCGATACGGTAGGCGTCGATCGCGATATCCTGCGTCGCGGAGCAAAACGCGACGATGAGCGCGAACAGAGCCATCCTCCAGAGATCCTGGGCCGGGTCCGTCGTGGCCATCCCGACCAGCCCAGCCGCTACACCGCATATGGCCAGGATCATCCAACTGCGGCGCCGGCCCAGCGCGGAATGCAGCACCGGGATCTTGACGTGATCCACGATCGGCGACCACAGCACCTTGATCGAGTATGTGAGCGCGACCCAGGAGACAAACCCGATCGCGGTTCGGGAAACGCCAACGTCGCGCAGCCAAGCCGACAGAGTGGCGAAGACCAGCACCAGCGGCAGCCCGGCCGAAAAGCCCAGGAACAGCATGCCGATGACGCGAGGGTGGCGATAGACGGATAGGGATTCGCGCCAGCTGTGCTTTGCCGTAGCGGCGTGGCTCACCCCAGCCTCTCCTTGACCAAGGCCTGCAACGGCCGCTCGGGCCGAGCGCCCATGTGACTGATCACCTCGCCGGCGGCAATCGCCGCGATGCGGCCGGCCACGGCCAGGCCCAGCCCGTGGGTGTAGCCATAGAGGAACCCGGAGGCATAGAGATCGCCCGCACCGGTGGTGTCGACCACCTGTGCGACCGGCTCGGCGTCGATCACATGCACCTCGTCGCCCGCGACGATCAACGAGCCCTTCTCGCTGCGCGTCAGGCAAGCCACGTCACAGTCGGCGCGCACCCGTTGCAGGCCCTCGTCGAACTCCTCTACCAGGTAGAGCGAAGCCAGCTCGGTCTCGTTGGCGAACAGGATATCGATGTGCCCCGCGACCAGATCGAGAAAGGCATCTCTATGCCGGTCCACGCAAAACGGGTCGGACAAGGACAACGCCACCTTGCGCCCGGCCGCGTGCGCGATCTCCGCCGCCTTGACGAAGGCCTCTTTCGCGTGTGGCGGATCATAGAGATAGCCCTCGAGATAGGTCACCTGGGCGGAGCGAACCAAATTGGCGTCGATGTCCGCCGGGCCCAGATCGATGCACGCACCCAGAAAGGTCTGCATGGTGCGTTGCGCATCCGGGGTCACGACGATCAGGCAGCGCGCGGTGCCTTCGCCGTCTTGCGCCCGTGGCGTGTCGAAGTGCACGCCGGTCGCCCGGATGTCGTGGCTGAACACCTGGCCGAGCTGATCATCGCGGACCTTGCCGATATACGCTGCAGAGCCACCGAGCGAGGCCAGACCGGCCATGGTGTTGGCGGCGGATCCGCCGGAAACCTCAACGGCAGGACCCATCCCGGCGTAGATCGTTTCCGCCTCGGTCGCGTCGACCAAAGCCATCGTCCCTTTGACCAACCCATGCCGCTGGAGGAACGCCTCGTCGCCATGCGCCAACACGTCGACGATCGCGTTGCCGATGCCGACCGCATCGAAAGCCGTCTGCGTCACAGCCGTAGTCTCCTGAAAGCGTGGCGGCGCCGTTCGGCCGCGCCGGGAGTATATAGAGTGCCGAGACGGATCGCACGCAAGGGCCGCCGGAAGGCGATTCCCGGCGCGGCGAACGCACCCTCCCGACCTGAACCTCCCGGCAGGAAAGAGCGGACGAATGGGCGAATCAAACCAGGCACTAGCGGCAAGTCCCGGCGAGCGCTCCTAGGGCCTTGATATTCCATACCTTCAAGCGGAACCAAATGCGAACATCGCCGATGGTAGGGCTTCCGGCAGACGTTTCAACGACCGCTCGACCGCATGGTCTCCCGTCTTCCAGCGCCCAAAGGAGGGTCGGCGGGCCGTATCCTGCTGCCATGAGACTGCATAGAGATCAGGGGATTAGGGTCTCTTGTTTGCTTAGCGTGGGAATTGTGTTCTTGATTTGATCGATTGCGGCGGACGAATTGCAGGCGCGGGCGTGGCGCGGTCCGGCCTGGGCGGGTAGGATGCGCCCCCGAACCCGTGCTCTCCGTTTCACGCTCATGATCGGACAATTCCTGAAGGCGGTTGGACAGCTGGACGACCCGCGGGTGCGGGGCGTGATCCTGGGCAGCCTTGTCGCCACCTTGCTGTTGTTCTTTCTTGTCGGGGTCGCGGTCGTGACCGGCCTCGGCTTCTTGGAGCTGACCGGCGTGCCGGCGTTCGAATGGCTGATCGAACTGCTGGGCGCGGCAGCCGTCGTTCTGCTCGCTTGGTTCGCCTTCCCGGCCTTCATGGGCGTGATCGCCTCGCTCTTTCTCGAGCGGGTGGTCGATGCGGTCGAGCATCGCCATTACCCGGGCCTGCCCGCGCCCCGCAACCTCGGCGTTTCAACCAGCATTGTGATGGCAACGCGTTTTGCCGGCGTGGTTCTCCTGGTCAACCTGGTCGCCCTGCCGTTCTACGCCATCTTTCTGTTCTTCCCGGTGCTGAGCTTCGCCTTGTTCATCTGCGTGAACGGCTACCTCTTGGGACGGGAATATTTCGAACTGGTCGCGGCGCGGCGCATGGACCAGACCGGCTTCCGCGCCCTGTTCCGGGCAAACCGCGCCACCCTGTTCCTCGCGGGCATCGTGGTGGCCCTTCTGACCACGGTGCCGATCATCAATCTGTTGGCCCCGGTGGTCGCCACCGCGTTCATCACCCATGTCTTCCACGGCCTCTATGCGCAAGCACCGGCGCACGCCTAGATCGCCCGCATGGGGCCTGGTTGCCGCCATGATGCTGTTTGCCGCCTGTTCGGAGGACGGCGCAGACGTGGACGCCGTACTCGACGACCCGGGTCGCCTGCGCGGCCAAAGCCCGGAACAGATCCAAGCCATGTTCGGCGCGCCCGGCTTCAAACGGCGGGAAGGTCCCGCCCGGATCTGGCAGTACACCGGGCCGACCTGTAATCTCGATTTGTTCTTCTATCCCGCAAAGGACGCACCCGACGGACCGATTGCCGTGGTTCATTTCGAGATCCGCGACGTCACGGCGCAGCCGGTCACCAGTCGCGGCTGCCTTGCGACCCTCGCCAATGCACAAAGCGCGGCACGATAAGGGTCCTTAAACTGTGGTCTTTGCCTTGTAGCCGCAGAGGTCGCTGACCACGCAGTTCGGACAGTCCGGTTTGCGCGCCTTGCACACATAGCGCCCATGCAGGATCAGCCAGTGGTGCGCGTGCAGCTTGTAATGCGGGGGCACGACCTTCTCGAGACCGCGTTCCACCTCCAGCGGAGTCTTGCCCGGCGCCAGGCCGGTGCGATTGCCGACCCGGAAGATATGCGTGTCGACGGCGATGGTCGGCTCGCCGAAGGCAACGTTCAGTACGACATTCGCGGTCTTGCGCCCGACGCCCGGCAGCTTCTCCAGCGCTTCGCGATCCCTCGGCACTTTGCCGCCATGCTCTTCCAGCAGGATCTGGCTGAGCCGGATCACGTTCTTGGCCTTGCTGTTGAACAGGCCGATCGTGCGGATGTGCTCTTTGAGCCCGGCTTCGCCGAGCGCCAGCATCTCTTCCGGTGTGTCGGCCACCTTGAACAGGGTCGCCGTCGCCTTGTTCACGCCGGCGTCGGTCGCCTGGGCCGAGAGGACCACCGCGACCAGCAGGGTGTAGGGGTCGACATGCTCGAGCTCGCTGCGCGGGGCGGGGGTCTTCTCGGCGAGCCGTCGGAAGAATTCTTCGATGTGGGCGCGTTTCATGGCGGCAAAGGTATAACAGAAGCCCCCGCCTTAGGCCGCAACGACCCGCTGCACAAACGCAGATTGCCGCCTTCCCCCGGACCGGCCTATGATGACCCCATGTCTGGGGACGACACGATCATCGCCGACAACTCCGCCGATCTGCATCTGGTCTTGCGCCCGCATCGGAGTCTCGGACCGGTGGGCTTCTGGATCCTGATGAGCGCCATCTGCGCGGTCAGCTTCGCTGCCGGCATCTATTTTTACGTCCATGGGGCGTGGCCGGTGGTGGGCTTCCTCGGCCTGGACGTGCTGGCCATCTATTGGGCGTTCCGCGCCAGCTACCGCAGCGGCCAGCTGATGGAAACCGTGGAGTTGACCCGCGACAAGCTCACCGTGCGCCGACTGATGCCCGGCGGCCGGCTGTATCAGTGGGAATTCCAACCTTATTGGCTCAACGTCGATCTCGACGAGCCGATTGAGCATGCAAGCCAGATCCGGCTGCGCTCGCACGGTCGTTCCCTCGTGATCGGTTCCTATCTGCCGCCCGATGAACGCAAGGAGGTGGCCGACGCACTGCGCCGCGCGCTTGCCCGGCAGCGGGCGCCCGCCGCGTCCTAAAGCACCGCCGTCCGTCGTCTCCCGTGCCTGGCAAGATCCGCCCTCTGGACGTGGCAATGTTGTTTTTCCTGGGCTCGGCCTGGGGCTCGTCCTTCATGTTCATCAAGATCGGCATCGGCTCGATCCCGCCGGTGACGCTGGCCGCGGCGCGGGTCTTGATCGGCGCCGCACTGTTGGCCGCAATCGCCCGGGCGCAAGGCCGCCATTTCCCGCCGATCGGACGCGTGTGGCTGCTGTTCCTGCTCATCGGGCTGACCGGAAATGCCCTGCCCTTCGCGCTGATCGGAGTGGGCGAGACCCTGATCGACAGCGCGCTGGCTGCGGTCCTTATAGCGACGGTGCCTTTGTTCACAATGTGCCTGGCGCATTTCTTTGCGGCCGATGACCGCTTGAGCGCAGGCAAGATCCTCGGGCTGGTGCTCGGCTTTTCGGGTGTGGTGCTGTTGATCGGTCCGGACGCGTTGGCCGGCGCGCAGGCCGACGTGCTGGGGGCCGCCGCGATCGTCGGTGCGGCCCTGGGCTATGCGGTCACCAATATTGCCGCGCAACAGGCCCGCAGGTTGCCGGCCGTAGTAGCAGGCGCCTGTACGCTCGCCTGTGCCGCGCTTTGGGCGGTGCCCGCAAGTCTGCTGCTCGAGCGCCCGTGGACCGTCTCACCGGGGACGGACGCGCTGCTCGCGCTTCTGGCTTTGACCTTGGTCAGCACAGCGGCCGGCAATCTCGTTTTCTTCCGGCTGATCGCGCGCACCGGCCCGAGCTTTGTGTCCTTCAACAACTACCTCATCCCAGGGATGGGCGTGATTTTCGGCACGCTCTTCCTGGGGGAAGAGATCGGCCTGCGAACCCTCGGCGCGCTGGCGCTCATCCTGTTGGGCATCGCCGCGGCGACCGACGCCGGCCCCCGGCTCTGGCGTAGCCTGCAATCCCGGCGTACCGGGCGGATGCCGCGGGCTTAGCGGCGGCGACGCAGGAGAACATAGAGCGCGCCCGCGCCGCCGTCTTTGGGGCGGGCCGGCGCCGTCGCCAGCACAAGCGCTGCGTTCGGCGGTCCTGAAAGCCATTGCGGCACGGCCTGGCGCAAGACTCCTGTTCGTTGCGTTGTCGAAACATCCTCCGCCCGGCCGCCTTTGCCGGTGATGACCAACACGCAGCGCCGGCCGGCATCGTGCGAAATCGCGATGAAATCGGCCAGGGCCCGGTGCGCCTCGGCCTGGGTCATGCCGTGCAGGTCGAGCCTGGCGTCGATGGGCAGCTGCCCGCGCCTGAGCCGCATCTCGAGGCGACGGTCGAGCCCAAAACCCGGCCGAGGAACCGGTACCGCTTCGGCTGGTGGGGAAGGCTTCGTAGGCGACGGACCCTTTGCGGGCGTGGCTGACCTCGCCCGGACCTCCTCGGGGTCCCCGGCCTCAGTCTGCGAGGGGCGGGTCCGCTTGCCCGGCTCCAATGGCCGGGCGCCGGCCTTCACCTTCGCCCAGAGCGCGGCCTCGGCATGGGTCAGTCCAGAGGATTTTGCTCGGTCGCCCGCCTTGCGGGCGCGGTCAGGACGCTTGTCGTCCTTGCCCGACATAGTCCGCCACGAGCAGGATGTGCAGCCGCCGGGGCCCGTGCGCGCCCATCTGAATGGTTTGCTCGATATCCGCGCTCCTGGACGGCCCGGTCACGAACAATACGGTGCGCGGCAATCGCTTTTCTCCGTCGCCTTGCGCCCGGCGCAGCAGATCCCAGCCGTCCTCATACGCACCGACGATCTGGTTCTCATGCAAAACTACCATGTGAGAGTCCGGCAACAGGTTCAAGGTGGACGGATGATGCGCCCCCGAGATCACCATTAAAGTGCCGGACTCGGCGATGCCCGCAAACGCGGCGGTCAGGCTGACCTCGTCCGCCGGATCGGCCTTGCCCTGGCGCAGGGCGAGCATCGGCTCCAGCTTCCAGGGAATTCGATCCAGCGAAGAGTCCGGCGCCATGGTGACCCGCATCGGCAAGTTGTGGCGCGCCAGATAGCTGACCACGGCGCGCGGGATGGCCCCAGCGTGACTGACGCGCTGAACGGTCGCCGCCGCTTCCTCCGCCATGGAGACGAACAGGTCGACGAGGCGCGTCCGGTCCAGATCGCTTCGCGCGGGCACGAGGTTGCGCTTCGGGGACTCGAGCCTATCGATCAGCTCCCGTGCCTTCTCGTCGTCCAGCGCATCGTCACGGCCAATGCCGGCACGAATCCGCGCGAAGATCTCGCCACGCGTCGTCACGCGAGTTCTTCCTCCAAGATCTGGCGTTGATGCGCCCGCCATTGATCGACAAAGGTTGACCCTTCCGGCACGGGAAATTCCCGGTACGCAGTCCAGCCTTTGGCCATCGGCAACCGCTGCAGACGGGCGCCGCCGTGGGCCCAGCTCGCCAGCATGTGCACGGCAAAGCCGGTCAGCCGCCGATAGAGCCATGGCCTGCGCACCATGAACGCCCACAAACGCAGGCCGGTGCGCGCCACCGTCGGCCGGATCTGCCGCTCGAACTCGCGCTCGCGCCAGTGCCGCATCATCTTGGGCAGCGGAATACGCATCGGGCAGACCTCTTCGCACCGGCCGCAGAACGAGGACGCATTCGGAAGATGCCCGGCCTCGCCAATGCCGATCAGGCTCGGCGTCAACACGGCGCCCATCGGTCCCGAATAGACCCAGCCATAGGCGTGCCCGCCAACGGCGCCATAGACCGGGCAATGGTTCAAGCACGCGCCGCAGCGGATGCAGCGCAGCATCTCTTGGAACTCGGTCCCGATCATATCGCTGCGTCCGTTGTCCAGGAGCACCACATGGTACTGCTCGGGCCCGTCAAGATCGTCAGCCCGCCGTGCCCCGGTTGAGAAGGTCGTGTAGACCGAGAACTCCTGCCCGGTCGCCGACCGGGCTAACACGCGCAAGATGGTCGAGGCGTCTTCCAGGGTCGGGACCACCTTCTCGAGGCTCGCCAGAACGATGTGCACCCGCGGCAACGTCTGGGTGAGATCGCCGTTTCCCTCATTGGTGACGATCACCGACGAGCCGGTTTCCGCAATCAGGAAGTTCGCGCCGGTGATCCCGACATCCGCGGCCAGGAACTTGTCGCGCATTTCCTGGCGCGCCTCGGCCAGAAGTTGCGGCGGATCGTCCAGCAACCGGCCCGGCTCCAGATGCGTATGCTCCTTGCGGAAGGCCTCCGCGACCTGCTCCTTGTTGACGTGGATCGCGGGGGCAATGATGTGACTCGGCGTCTCGTTGCGCAGTTGAATAATGTACTCGCCCAGGTCGGTCTCGACCGGCGTGATGCCGTGTTCGGCCAGGAAATCGTTGATGCCGATCTCCTCGCCGATCATGGTCTTTCCCTTGGTGACGGTCTTGGCACCCACCAGTCGGCAGACGCTCAGGATCGCCCGGCGCGCATCTTCCGCGGTCCGGCACCAGTGCACGGTGCCGCCGTTATCCACGACCTTCTGCTCGAAGCGCTCGAGATAGAAGTCGAGATGGGCCAGGGTATGGTTCTTGATTTCCCGCGCTTGGTCCCGAAGCGCCTCGAACTCAGGCAAGCGCGCGGCCGCCTTGCGCCGCTTCTGGATAAAACCGTGCTTGATGTTGCCGAGCGCCTTCTGGAGGGGCGCATCGGCCATCGCCTCATGAGCATTCTGCTTGAATCTTCTGGCGGTCGACTGCATGAGCGTCAGTCCTGCACCGATGCCGAGGCCGGCGGCCAGGACGGCACGTCGCGCTTTGGCTTGATCTCGCCGATCGGTGGCCGATCCAGCATGCCGGCCAGCACTTCAGCCACGTGACGCACCTGAATGTCGACGCCGTCGCGGCGCAACTTGCCCCAAATGTTCATCAGACAGCCCAGATCGCCGGCCAGCAACATCTCAGCCCCGGTCTCTTGCACGTTCTTGACCTTCTCCTCAACCATGCGGTTGGAAATCTCGGGATACTTGACGCAGAAGGTTCCGCCAAACCCGCAGCACACATCGGAATCGGGCAATTCATGGAGATCCAGACCAAACACGCTGCGCAACAGCGTTCGCGGCTGCTCCCGAACGCCGAGTTCGCGCAGGCCGGAACAGGAATCGTGATAGGTGCAGCTACCGTCATGACGGGCCACCACGGCACGCCGCCCCCGGACGTCCGTGATGAAGGAGACCAGCTCGTAGGTTCGGTCTGCCAGATCTTGTGCGGCCTCCGCCCGCTTGGGATCGTCCTTGAACAGCTCCGGGTAGTGCCGGCGGATCATCGCCGCACAGGATCCGGACGGCGCGACCACATAGTCGTACCCGGCAAATGCCTTGATCACCTTGGCGGCGATGCGCCGCGTGTCTTTGCGATCGCCGTTGTTGTAGGCCGGCTGTCCGCAGCAGGTTTGCACGTGGGGGACGGACACTTCACAGCCCGCATCCTCGAGCAATCGCGCCGCAGCAAATCCGACCGTCGGGCGAAACAAGTCTACCAAACAGGTTGCGAACAGGGCGACGTTCGGTTTCTCGTCTGCCATCGTAGCGGGCCGTCTCCGAATTCTGGGAAAGGCAATGAACGTCAGGAGCTTCAGAACGGAAGAATGTGCCGTGTCGGTGCGGAAAGCAAGGTCCGGCTGGTCCGTCGCCGCGGATATCGCGCGCCAGAGGCTACGAACGGCCGCCCGCCCGCGGCAGCAAGAGATAGTAGCTGCCGGGCTCGTTCATGCGTCCGGCTTGCTCGAGTGCGGTTTCGCCCGTGCCCCAGTATACATCTCCCCGATGTACGCCCTTGATTGCGGCCCCGGTATCCTGGGCCATCATCAAGCGTTGGAACGGCCGGTCACGTCGGCCGGGCCAGAAGGTGTCCACCCACACCGGCGCACCCAGAGGCAGATAAGTCGGATCGATCGCAAGGCTTCGGCCCGGGGTCAGCGGCACGCCCTCCGCGCCCACCGGGCCCTCGCGCCCGACGATCCGAAAGAAAATGTAGCGGGGATTCTCCGCCATCAGCTCTCTGGCCTGTTTCGGATGCGCCTTGAGCCAGGCTCTGACCGACTGGGCTGAGACCTTCCCGGCTCCCAGCAGGCCCCGCTCGCGCATCAGTCGCCCAACCGCAACGAACCGGTGCCCATTGTCCGCGGCGTAGCCGATCCGAACCACTCGACCGTCCTTGAGCTTGACGCGACCGGATCCCTGCACGTGCAGAAAGAACACATCGACCGGGTCTTGCGCCCAGAACAGGACGGATGCGCCGGACCGTTTTCGCCAACGGCCCGGGTCCCGCTCGATCTCGGCGCGGCTGGTCCGCTTGGCAACCGCCAAGTCACGTGGAACGCCAAGGATCGGCACGGTGTAGGAGCCGTGTCGCCGGCGCGCACCGTTCAGTTCGATCTCGAAATATCCGGTGAACTTGCCAGAACCCTTCGCCGGGTTCGCCCTGGTTCCAGTGATCTTGTACGGCACGAAGCGGCTCTCCATAAGGGCGCGCACCGTTCCGTCATCGCCGGTCTCGCCAGCCGCAAGTTCGGCACAGGCCGACTGCCAGTCGCTGGCGGTGCGCCCCATTTCCTCGGGTCCGACCGACTTGTCAGGCGGCTGGCGCTTCAGTCGGCCACAGGACCGTCGCAATGCAGGCAGCACATCTGCGACGCTATCCGCACGCCAACCCGGAAGATCGTCATAGGCGACCGCAGTATAGGTCGCAACGGACGTTTCAAAGGTCTGCGGAAGGGCGGAGTCCGATGCCTCGCATGCGGCCAGCAGCAGTGCTGCACAAGCGGGCGCGGCCCAGACGAGTTTCAGCGGGGAGACGGGATCAGTTCGGGCTGCGCGTTTCAACGAGAACCCAGTTCGGGTCCCGCGATTGGGTATCGCGCATAAACGTCCAAATGTCAGTGACTTCGGATACCCGGTCTTCCTCGCCATCGACCACCTCGCCGGCCGAGTTCCGTACCACGTTGATCTGTTCGCTGACGAATTTGGTGGTCAGCAGTGCGTTGCGGCCTTCCATGCGCGCTTCGAGGATATCCGACTTGTTGATGCCGACGATCGTGTTTTCGAGCGTTTCGCCGCTTTCTTCCCGGCTGGCGATCGCGTCCTCGAAGTTGCGGTAGACGTCGGCCGCAACGAACGTCTTGACCGGCTCCATATCTCCCGCAGCGAAGGCCTCGAGGATCATCTCGAACGCGGCGCAGGCTCCGGTCAGGAACTCGTCAGCGTTGAACGTCTTGTCGGCCTTCTTGATCTGCCTGAGCCCCAGCTCCAACGCTGAGCCCGGTTTGGCCCGCTCATAGGTCAGATCCATGCCGGTCTTGCGGGTGGTCGTCTCGGGGAAGTTGACGACCTTCTTGTCGGCATCCCGATCTTTGCGGCTTGCCTCCCGATCCCGGCCGAAGGTCACCGGAGGCGGTCGCTCATTGCCGGTCCGCCGCCCCAACACGCTGCGCAAGCGCAGCACGATGAACGCAGCGATAGCCGCGAAAATAATGATGTCGATCGGCAACCCGTCAACTCCCATCCTGGATCCCTTCCGGTGGAGACGGGCGGTTCGGCGAAGGTGCCAGCGTTCCCCGCGCTGCCCTCCGCTGGACCCGGCACTGCGCTTCAGATAAACACAGTGGCACGACTCGCCGGAGACCGCTTCCGCGGCCAATCAATGAACCCCTATCGTTTACATAGGGGGTTGCTCGGGAAAGAGCAAGAATGGCTCTTATTCTTTTCCTGACATTTATTACCGTTCCCTTACTGGAGATCGGTGTTTTTATCGAGGTTGGCGGTCGTATCGGCACCTGGCCCACGGTGGGAATCGTCATCCTGACCGCGATCATCGGCACCTGGATGATCCGACTGCAAGGCCTGTCTGTCCTGGCCCGGGCGCAACAGGCGCTGGAGCAGGACCGGTTGCCGGTCACCGAGATCTTCGATGGCCTCTGCCTGCTGATCGCCGGCGCGCTCTTGCTGACGCCAGGTTTTGTCACGGACACGGTAGGCTTTGCCCTCCTGTTGCCGCCGGTGCGCCTCTGGGCCGGCCGCTGGATCTGGAGAGTGCTGCAGGCCCGCGGAGGGATCACCATCGTCGGGCGCGCCGCTCACCGGAGGTCACCCGAGGACGATACGATCATCGACGGCGAATACCGCGAGGTGACGCCGGACGACGACACACCGCCCCGCGATCCGCCGGACCCTGACCAACGTAGATTGCGGTAGACATGGCGAAACATTCGCTGGTGCACGGCAGATGATCCTAATTCGACATGGCCAGTCCGAGTTCAACGTGGTCTATGGACAAAGCCGTATAGACCCCGGCATCGAAGACCCGCAGCTGACCGAAGAAGGCCGCCGTCAAATCGAGGCCGCGGTGGATGAGGTCGCGGCGCTTGGGGCGCGGATCTTGATCTCGAGCCCCTACTCCCGGGCCCTTCAAACCGCAGACATCATCGCGGCGGCCCTCGAGCTGCCGATTTCGGTCGAGCCACTGGTCCGCGAGCGGCGCGCCTTCACCTGCGATATCGGATCACCCCGATCGGCGCTCGCCGGGTCATGGCCTGAGCTGGACTTCGACCATCTCGAGGAACAATGGTGGTCGGCCGGAGAAGAAGCAGAGACAGAGCTCCTGGTCCGCTGCGCGCGGTTTCAGAGCCACATGGCCTCGCGCGAGGACTGGCGCGATGTCGCGGTCGTCAGTCACTGGGGCTTTATACGCGGCCTCACCGGCCACACTCTCGGCAATGGCGAAATCGTCCGGTTCGATCCGACGTGATTCCTTCGCGTTGCGGTCAGCGGGGCCAACAGTTGCGGCTCCGGGTCAGACGTGCTAGCCCAAGCCACGTCCTGCGGAGACAGCGATCTCTGACCTTTCCGAGAGGAGAGCCGGCATGGCCGACACGCCTTCGAACACTTCCGACGAGAACGACAACAGCGGAGCCAAAGAGGAATCCGCGGCAGCGCAGGCGAGTCCGGCCGAGGCGGCTACACCACAGATCACTGTCCTGTCCCAGTATGTCAAGGATCTGTCCTTCGAGAACCCGCGCGCGCCGAACAGCGTCTCCCCGGAGGAAGAGCCGCCGCAGGTGAACGTCAACGTCAATGTGGGCGCCCAATCGCTCGACGACGAAAACTACGAAGTCAGCATCAGCATCGAGGCGACGGCCGAGCAGGGCGAAAACACAGTCTTTGTGGTCGAACTGCTGTATGCGGGCGTCTTCTCGCTCGGCAATGTCACGGATGAGCAGCGGCAGATGCTGTTATTGATCGAATGTCCGCGCGTCCTGTTCCCGTTCGCGCGCAACATCGTGGCCGAAGTCACGCGTGACGGCGGCTTTCCGCCGTTGCTGATCCAGCCGATCGATTTCGTTGCTCTGTATCAACGGCAACAGGCACAGGCGGAGGCGGCTGGAACCGCCTAAACCCGCTGACCGGCGGCGTCACCGTCGCCAGATCGGATCCCTAAGTTTCTCCAAGAACGCGGCATGGGCGGCGACCTCCGCCTCGCTGGCGGCGTGTGGCCGCGGCTCGCGCACGACGATCGGCGCAGACGGTCCCTGTTCCTCTCGGTCCGGTCCGCTTGCGGCATCGCTGGCCAAGCCGAGGCTCGGCTGCTTGCCGCCGAGAAGTTCGAGATAGACTTGAGCCAGCAGCGTGCAGTCGACCAAGGCGCCGTGTTTTTCGCGTCCCGAAAGATCGATATCGAAACGCCGACAGAGTGCATCCAGACTTGCCTGCGCGCCGGGATATCTACGACGGGCAAGATGGATGGTATCGATGGCGCGGCTGATCGCGATCGCCGGGCGTTCGAGACGCGCGAGCTCCGCATTCAAAAAACCGATGTCGAACTCGGCGTTGTGAATTACGAATATCGCTTCGCCAACGAAGGCGAGAAAGCCCTCGACCACGTCGGCAAAGACAGGATGCTGGCGCAGAAACTCGTCGGACAGGCCGTGCACGCGATAGGCCTCAATCGGCATGTCGCGTTCCGGATTGACGTATGTATGGAACTCGCGGCCGGTCGGCACGTGATTGATCAGCTCGAGACATCCGATTTCGACGATACGATGGCCGTCATGCGGACTCAGTCCCGTGGTCTCAGTATCCAGCACGATTTCACGCATGGCTCGAATCCGATTCAGGAAGGGGTGACCAGTTTGATGACCGCCGCGAGGGAGTCCAACGTCCGTCGCCGGCCGTCGCCCGTGTGTACCACAAAATCGGCGCGTCGACGCTTCTCCCCGTCCGGCATCTGGCGGGCGCGAATTCCGGCAAGCTTCTCCGGTGTCATGCCCGGTCGGCGCAACACGCGCAGGTCTTGCAGAAAGCGCGGGGCCGTGACCACGACGACGGCGTCGCAATTGGCCTCACCGCCGGTCTCGAACAGCAATGGAATATCGAGCACCACGACAGGCGCGTGCCGTCGGCGTGCCATGGCCAAGAACCGCTGTTGTGCCGTTCTCGCCATGGGATGCAGGATGGCCTCAAGCTTGGCAAGTGCCTTGGAATCGGCAAAGACCCGCTTGCCCAGCGCATCCCGGTCCACTTGGCCGGCGTGCACAACGCCTGGAAAGGCCTTGCCGACCAGCGGCACCGCCCGCCCACCGGGCGCCAGCAGACGATGTATTTCGGCATCGGCGTCGTAGACCGGCACACCGAGCCGCCGAAACAGCTCCGCCGCTGTGCTCTTGCCCATGCCGATCGAGCCGGTCAAACCGAGGACCACCATTGCCCTGTCAGCTCCGCAGGGTCTCGAGGACCGCGGCGCGCAGCTCGGGCGTGACATCCGGTTCGACCCCGAACCAGGCCGCAAAGCCGGGCCGCGCTTGATGCAACAACATGCCCAGCCCGTCGACGACCGGATTTCCCCGGCTCCGCGCCAGCTGCAGCAGGTCTGTGTCCAGCGGGTCGTAGACCAGGTCGGTTACAATGGCGCCGGCCGGCAGACCATCGAGATCGACAGCCAGCGGCGGCTGGCCCGTCATCCCCAAGCTCGTGCTGTTGACCAGGAGCGCGGCTTCGCGCAGCGCCGCTTCCTTCGGGGGCCAGGGTAAAGCGTGACATCGCGGCCCGAACTCGGCCGCCAGCGCCTCGGCTCGTGCCGGGGTGCGGTTGACGATCCTGATTTCGGGCGCCCCGGCGTCCAGCAACGCCACGATGACGGCGCGGGCTGCGCCACCCGCCCCGAGGAGCACGGCTGGATCTCCAGCCGCATCAAACTCCGGCACATCGTCGATCAAGCTCTGCAAAAAGCCAAAGCCATCGGTGTTGCGGCCCTCGATTGTCCCGTCCGGCGCGACCACCAGTGTATTCACGGCACCGATCCGCCCGGCTGCGTCTTCGACCCGATCGACGACATCCAGGGCCGCGACCTTGTGGGGCACCGTGACATTTGCGCCTTGAAACCCCAATCGCGGCAGGGCCCGAATCGCCTCCGCCAGATGCTCCGGCCGCACCGGCAGAGGTACAAAGGCACCGTCAATATCGTACCGCTCCAGCCAAAAGCCGTGCAGGGTAGGCGAGCGGCTGTGTCCGATCGGCCAGCCGATCACGCCGGCGACTTTGGCATGGCCGGTGAGTCTCACGACCGGATCACGCCCTGATCGCGGAGAAATCCGAGCAGCGGCAGCAAAGGCAAACCGAGGACGGTGAAATAGTCGCCGCGCACGCTCGTGAACAGTTGTGCCCCGACGCCTTCGAGACGGTAACAACCGACCGAACCCAGCACGCTGTCTCCAGCCTTGCCCAAATAGTCATCGAGGAACGCATCGCTGAACGGCCGCATAGCCAGCTCCGCGCTGTCGGTCTGATGCCAAAGCCGCTCCCCGTTGCGTATGACGACGGCACTGCTCACCAGTCGGTGACTGCGGCCTCGCAACGCCTCTAGGTTCTTCCGAGCCGCCGCCAGATCGACAGGTTTATCGAACCAGGCGCCGTCACATTCAAGGATTTGATCCGCGCCGATCACCAAAGCGCCGGGCGCACGAGCGCTGACTCGCTGTGCCTTGAGCGCGGCCAGCGCCTCGGCCGTGTCGCCGGCGCTGGCGCCTTCGGCCCGCAGAGACTCTTTGAGCTCCGCCTCGTCGACAAGAGCCGGCGAGACCTCCATCTCGATGCCGGCTTCGGTCAACAACCGTGCCCGAGTCGCCGATCCCGAGGCCAGGATCACTTTGGGCCTCTTGGGTTCAATGTCGCTCACGGGCGCCGATCCCGCCGGCGCTGTCCATAGAGATGTAGAATGGCCGCTGCTGTCTCCTCGATCGACCGTCGGGTCACGTCTATCACCGGCCAACCCTGCTGGCGAAACAAGCGTCGTGCCGCAGCGACCTCCTCTTTGATCCGGTCCAGATCCGTGTATTCGGTTTCCTGGTCTTCCTTGAGCATTCGAAGCCGGTTTCGGCGGATCTGCACAAGGGTTGACGGGTTCTCGGTCAGCCCGACAATCAACGACTCGCTGGCCCCGAACAGTTCCGCCGGCAACGGACAGCCGGGAACGATCGGCACGTTGGCTGCTTTGATCCCGCGGTTCGCCAGGTAGACACACGTAGGGGTCTTTGATGTCCGAGAGACGCCGACCAGGATGATATCCGCTTCCGTCAGATCCGCGGTTGCCTGGCCGTCGTCATGAGCCAGCACATAGTTCATGGCGTCGATGCGGGTAAAATATTCCGCGTCCATGGCGTGCTGCCGTCCGGGTCGTCCCGCGCTCTCCACGCCCAAATGACTTGCCAGGGCGGCGATGACCGGATCCAAGACCGCAATACAGGGCACGTTCTCCTTCCGGCAGAAGTCCTGAAGACTGACCCTGAGAGTGTCGTCAACCAGGGTAAACAACACGATGCCGGGTTCGGCGGCGATCTCTGCCTTGACTTGTTCCAGCTGGCCTTTCGTTCGCACCAGCGGCCAAAGATGTTCCATGACGGCGACGCTCTCGAACTGGACTAAGCAGGCGCGCGCAACCGCCGTGAGTGTTTCGCCGGTGGCATCGGAGACCAGATGCAGATGATAGGTTTCAGCTCCGATGGCTGCGGGAAGATCAGTGGACAAGCGGTGGCCTTTCTCTGAATATCTCGAGCGCTTGGAGTCTGTCGGCTTTTCCACCCCCGCTCAAGGGAATCAGCGCGATCGGTTCTGAGCCTGTGCGAAACTCATTCGCAGCCGGTGCAGAAAAAGTTATCAGCAATGCAGTCCACAGCCAGATCCTCTGGATTCTCCTTTTTCGATCCGGTGGAGAGTACTTTTAGTCGATATATTACAAGGACTTAGATTTGATACCGTTACTTTGCGCACAAGCGGTCCGCGCGCCTATGGCATTTCATCCAGAGCCCGGGACAGTCTTGTGTATGACGGCCAATCCACTGGACTCACAGGCCCAACCACCACCACCACTTCTTATTTCAATATATATGTTTGTTTGTAGAGGGATCGCCGTTCTGCGAAACCGGGGAGACCGTATTGCCGCAAGCCAGTAGAAAGCCGCTGCTAGAGACCCTCTCCGGACAGGCGACCGGCCGAGCTCCGTTCTGGTTCATGCGGCAGGCAGGACGATATCTGCCCGAATATCGAGAAATTCGCGCGCGTGCGGGGAGTTTCCTGGATTTGTGCTACGCGCCGGATTTGGCGACCGAGGTAACCTTGCAGCCGCTTCGCCGGTTCTCGATGGACGCAGCGATCTTGTTCTCGGACATCCTGGTGGTTCCGCATGGTTTGGGCCAACAGGTCGACTTCCGCGAAGGAGAAGGGCCGGTCTTGGACCCGGTCGAGTCGGCAGCGGACCTCGCGAGACTGGATCTCAACCGAATTGGAGTCGCGCTTGCGCCTGTCTATGAGGCCGTTGCCCGGATCTCGGGCGAGCTGCCGTCCAATGTCACCTTGATCGGGTTTGCCGGAGCCCCCTGGACGGTTGCGAGCTACATGGTTGAGGGAAGCACCAGTCGCGACTTTGCCCGGGTCAAAGCCTGGGCCTATGGTGATCCAGCCGGGTTCAAGGAGCTCGTCAATCTATTGGTCAAGGCGACCGTCGAGCATCTGTCCCGTCAGATCGGAGCTGGGGCGGAAGTCGTACAACTCTTCGACAGCTGGGCGGGCGTGCTGCCGGATGAGCAGTTCCAACTCTGGTGCGTGGAACCCGTGGCGGAAATCGTGACTCTGTTGAAGGCCCGTCACCCGCATATCCCGGTCATCGGATTTCCGAGAGGAGCGGGAGGTCAGTATCTCGGCTATGCGACAAACACGGGAGTCGACTGCGTCGGTCTGGACACGACAGTGCCTCTTGACTGGGCGGTCGAGCGCTTATCCGATGCGCGCGTGCTGCAAGGCAATCTGGATCCGGTGGCCTTGATTACCGGCGGTGAAGCGATGCGTAGCATGGCGGCAACAATCCTGGAGCGTCTTGCCGGTCGGCCGTTGGTGTTCAATCTGGGTCACGGCATTCTGCCAAGCACACCCCCGGAGCATGTTGCCGAGTTGTGTGAGCTGTTGCGAGCAGATGGGGACTGAATGAGCAAGACAGCAATCGTGCTTTTCAATTTGGGCGGACCTGACAAGCCTGAAGCGGTCAAACCATTTCTGTTCAATTTGTTCAACGACCCAGCGATCATCGGCTTACCGA
>JAAUXY010035049.1_pt1 | contig 35572 bp, 30 predicted proteins | sample 7278121 | NCBI WGS metagenome assembly JAAUXY01 (sample SAMN14350117, study PRJNA611818) | marine sediment metagenome | isolation source: surface marine sediment (1.8m) | place: French Polynesia: Moorea | collected 2018-08
ATAAGGCAGCGGTAGGCGCTATAAAATCTGTTAACCGTCAAAAACATACCCACCAACTAAGTATATCGCCCATGCTATCGACCCGAAGTCTATTTACCGCTATTGATTTATTAAGTGGGTGCTTTACATTCAAAAAATGAAAGAATGGATCTAAAAACACATAGGAGGTTTACAATGAGCTCCCTTTCTATAACATCAAGAGATGGGACGGCCAAATCCCTCTCAACAGATATTTTAGCCAATCTTAAAACCGATCTGCACGGCGAACTCATTACACCGGCGGACGATCAATATGAATCTGCCAGAAAAATATGGAATGGAATGATCGACAAAAAGCCGGGCTTGATTGTGCGGTGCAAGGACGTTGCCGACATCACCGCCGCAGTGAATTTTTCCAAAGAACATAACCTGCTTTTCTCAATCCGCAGTGGCGGTCACAATGTGGCCGGTACCGCAATTGCAGAAGGCGGCCTGGTCGTTGATCTCTCGGCTATGCGACACGTCATGGTGGACCCTGATCAGCGAGTGGCGCGTGCAGAGGGTGGGGCCCAGCTGGGCGATCTGGACCTTGAAACCCAAAAATTCGGTTTGGCGGCTGCGACGGGGCTGGTCTCTGCCACCGGTGTGGCCGGCCTGACGTTACATGGTGGTGCGGGCTGGCTGCTGCGTAAGCACGGGTTAACAATCGACAACCTGCTCTCGGTAGATATTGTGACCGCTGATGGGCAGTTGAAAAAGGCCAGCGGTACAGAAAACTCAGATTTGTTCTGGGCCGTGCGTGGGGGCGGCGGAAATTTTGGCGTCGTTGCCGGCTTTGAATTCAAACTCCATCCGGTGGGGCCAAAGGTGTGGATGTCGGTGCCCATGTATCCGCTCGATCGCGCCAATGAGGTCATGAGCGCCTGTTGCGATTATATGCAAAAAGCCCCGGAGGACCTGATGGTGCTTGGTGTTTATTGGAGTGCCCCTGAAGTACCGGAGGTGCCCGAACAATATCATGGTACCCCGGTGATTATTTTGCTAGGGTGCTACACCGGCCCTTTTGAGGAGGGTGAGCGGGTGATTGCCCCTTTGCGGAAAATCGGCACACCGATTGCCGACCTCAGCGCACCTATGACGTGGGTGGAAGCCCAGAAATTTTTAGATGAAGATTACCCGGACGGCGCTTTTTACTACTGGGTGTCAATTTATATGGATTATCTAAATGATGAAGTGTATGAGGCGCTGGCCGGTCACGCAGCTGCCCGTCCCTCGCCGGAATCATCAATTGATGTGTGGATGCTCGGTGGCGCCATGAGCCGCATCAGCCCCACCGATACGGCCTTTTGCAAGCGGGATGCGCCTTACATGCTGGGGATCGAAGCCAACTGGTCCAAGCGGGAAGATACCGCCGCCAATATCAACTGGGCCAAGCAGGTTGTTAAGGATATGCAACGATTCACCAATGGCGGTTCATATCTCAACTTCCCCGGTTTTGTTGAGGAGAAGGAAGCGCTTCTGCACGGCGCCTATGGGCCCAATCTTGAACGGCTCAAAAAAATCAAGGCCAAATATGATCCCACCAACCTTTTTCCCGGCATACTTAACATCGCACCCAAATAAGCCAAAAAGGGTCAGAAAAAAAACAACTCCTGATTGTTACACAATTCATTGACCCCTCATCCAGATACTGTAAACGTCTATGCAGAATTGACCATCCCAAAAGAATTGTGATATCTGCGGAGACAACAATGATTTCTTTTAGGTGAAACTAAACATTTCTTTGTATTTTTAATTTTCTTTGTTTTTGGTCTATATTCTCTTTCACTTTGCGCAAAAGGCAACTATAAAAACTCATAAAATGTTCTATAGAATTTTATGAGGGCAATCGCCATATTAAGTTAAAAGAAACCGGAAAAGAGGAATACCATGACAGATTATTATGTGGCGTTCTGGAATCTTGAAAACCTTTTTGACGTGAACCAATCCCCGCGCAGAATCGACAAACTGCAGCGCACAATAGGAAACGAACTTAAAGGTTGGACAAAGAACATTCTCGCTAAAAAGATAAAACAACTCGCATCGGTGATAAAGCAAATGAACCAGAATAAAGGTCCAGACTTAATGGGCGTATGCGAGGTCGAAAACGATTATGTTCTTAAGCTTCTGGTAGATGCGTTAAGCATTCCCAATCGAAATTATGCGATCGCGCACCACGACATGCCAGATAACCGGGGTATTGACGTGGGCTTCATTTACGACAAGACGCTTTTTAAAGCGGAACACCAGTTTTCTCATTTCATCGTAAAACGCTACGCTACCAGAGATCTGTTTCAGGTCAACTTTCGCACCAAATTAGGCAGGCTGCTGGTGGTCGTTGGCAATCACTGGCCATCCCGCAGCGCGGGTCAGTACGAGTCAGAACCGTATCGCATCGTAGCCGCCGAAACCATTGCATATTGGCACCAGCGGATACGTGAAATATGCGGAAAAGATACCGCAATTTTAGCGATGGGAGATTTCAATGATGAACCTTTCAATCGGTCCTTGGCTAATTATGCACTGGCTATGAGGAATCGATCCGAAGTGACCAGGGCAAGGAGCCCAAAATTCCTTAATCTTATGTGGCCGATCATGGGAGGTGGCAAAGGAACCCATTATTACGGTGGTGGGCCTAACTTTCTCGACCAGTTCCTGGCTTCCAAGGGGCTTGTAACCGGTAAACTGAAGCTGTGCGTTCGGCCGGAGACGGTGGAGATAATCCAGTATCCTGGAATGGCAGATAAAAAAGGCGCTCCTATAAGATTTGGAAAAGGCCAAAAACCCAATATCAAAGGATACAGTGATCATTTCCCGATAGGCGTCAAAATTAGGGAAAGCTGATCAATAGATTCGCCGCTTCTCCATCATAACAAGCACCGTCTCTTATAAAATGCCTTCGGGAATATTGTCGACTTTATCACCCCCGAGAACATAACCGCCGTCCAGCCGGATGACGCTGCCGGTCATAAAAGGGGCATCCGTGATGATAAAATTGACGGCCTTGACCACATCTTCAATGGCGCCGGTGCGCGCCAGAAGGGTATGTTCCAGAATCGCTTTTTTCTGTTGGGCGGTCAGCAAGCCCCAGCCTCTGGTATTTTGCGCATGCCGGGTTTCAAAAAAGCCGAGCATGATCTCATTGACGCGCACCTGCGGCGCACCCATGCGTGCCCAGGTCTCGGTTAAAAGAGATACGCCTCGGTTGGCTGCAGAATAGCCTTCGTTAAATACCATGCCGGCCGGTCCCGATCGACCAACAATAGCGGCGATAGAAGACAGGTTGATTGCGACGCCATCGCCGTTGGCTTTTAAATGCGGTAAGGCGGCATCAAATACCCAGCGCTTGGCCCGCAGGGTGGTCTCCATTTCCAGGTCCCATTGTTGCTGATCGTAGGGCCCGTGCACCACCGGCCATCCGCCGCGCTCGATATTGTTGATTAGAATATCCAGATGTCCGAAACGTTCGATAACCGCATCGATCATTTTAGGTATGGCTGCGGTTTCAAGCAGGTTGGTTTTTAAAACAAAGTGATCACTACCGACAGCGGCCAGATCGTCTTTTAACTTTGACAGCTCCTCTTCCCAGTCAAAGTAGGTAAGCGCGACCTTTGCCCCGGCTTGCGCCAGGGACAGGGCGATGCCTTTGCCGATGCCCTTTATGGCACCTAGCACCAGCGCCACTTTGTTCTGAAGTTCCATAATATTCCGTTTCGAGTTACGGGTTTCGGGTTGCGGGTCATGACTATTGCAGTTTTTGAGTCACGCGTAACGCGTAACCCGCAACCCTGATAACTTAACCAATTATCCTTTTTTAACAACTAATCCCAAGCGTTATGCATCTTCCTTTTTGAAGAGCACCTGTTTGACCCAAGCCATCCCGACTTCCAGCAGCGCCGCATCGTCGGTCTTGGCTTCTGCTAGTTTTTGGGGATCCACTTCGATCTGATCCAGAATGTTATTGTCAAATATTTGGGTTCTGAAGCGATCCAGATCGTAAAGCGCCAGATAAAATAGTTGGCGGGATTTCAAATCCAGTGGGCCCGGCTGCAGCTGATTTTTCAGACGAATGATTTCCAGCAGCTGGTCGTTGAAATGGTTGTAAATCTTTAATTCCTGGTCGTCTATCCATTGCCTCGCGGTCTGCGATTTAGAGGCTTTAAAGCCCAAACAGTGTGGTTCCTTTAACAGCATGAAATGTTCGGTGACCTTTCCGGTTTCACGATTGCAGGATATGGCCCGCGCCAGCGGATAAGTGCGGCAGGATGCGGGTCGATCCGGATAGACATGGCATCCTTTGGGGGTAACAAACGGGCATATCAGCCGGTGCTCATCTGAGGCTTTCAGTGTCACCATTGGCAGCCCTGATTCGGGCCCGATGTGCTGGACTGTGTAGCGCTCCAGAAATTCTCTGGACGAAAGTCCCAGTCTTTTTTTGAGGCGTAAGATATCGAAAGGATATAAAAACTGATTCAAATCCCGGCAGCATTCATTGAAACAAGCCACTTCAGGAGAACAACCAAACCGGAAAAGTGTGTCCGGTTCTATCGGTTTAAGGTGGTCATTCATTTTCCTCTTATTCTCCGATTCAAGGTTTCAGCATTCAGGGGTTTTAGATACTGGCTGCTTGCTGCTGGCTACGACTCGGCTGAGCTCGTCGCAGGCTGGCAGCTGGCTAAATATATTCGAGCGACGAGCAGAAAAAGCCAGTGACCAGAAGCCAGAGGCCAGAAGCAATGATAGCTGATCTCTGAACTTTTGAAGTATCTATCAGGTTTTTTTAGCGCGTCAAAGAAAAATAATTTGAGCCTGATTTTGTTATTTTCATGCCAAGGAACTTCGCGCTACAGCATTGGGTTCAGCGGATCAATAACTGACACCTGACACCTGACACCTGAAACCATTCCTTAATGCTTGAGCTTGAGAATTTTTTTAGCTGGATAAAGCGAAGCGAATACAACATATAGTACTGAATTAACCGGCTAAATACAGCCGGTAGAAGTTACGAACATTGTCTCATAACTGCTTGAAATTTTGGTTTTTGCGGGGCCAAAAGTCCTTGACAAGGTCATGGTTCAATGATATGTTTTCCCCTTTGGACAAACTGTATCTTGCTGATTTTATAGGAAATAATTACTGCCTTCGGCTGTAAAAATCTCCGATTTTTCTCAAATATTAACCGGTGGGTACCGGTTCAACCGATAAATAGCCCATTAAATTCAATAAAAACCAAGCAATATGAAGGGAGGTGCAAACACGTAATTCTTTTCGACGGTTAAAGTTTGCTACAATAACTTACCACATTATTAATTTTAGGAGGTATGATAAATGCCAAGTTATGTAATAGACGAAAAATGTGACGGATGCAAAGGCGGGGACAAAACCGCCTGTATGTACATTTGTCCGAATGACCTGATGGTTCTCGAACCCAACTTGATGAAGGCTTACAACCAGGAGCCGGATCAGTGCTGGGAATGCTTCTCATGCGTCAAGATCTGCCCCACCCAGGCAATCGAAGTCAGGGGTTATGCTGATTTCGTTCCTCTAGGAAGCAGTGTTATGCCGATGCTGGGAACCGAGGATGTCATGTGGACCTGTAAGTTCCGCAACGGAACCATCAAACGCTTTAAGTTCCCCATCCGGACCACTCCCGAAGGACAGGCCAATGCGTACGCAGAGCTGAAAGGCCAGGATCTGGAAAGCGGCTTGCTGTCAACCGAAGAAGCCGACGGTTACACCCTTCCGACGCCGCAGGCAACTGTCTAACGACACGTGGTTTGTTTAGTTAAAGTAAATGTATAATTAGCACTATAATTCAAGGAGGATAAGATATGGCATTACCGAATAAACCATTGGGGGAACTCAAAGCTGTCAGGGACCCTGAAGTTGAGGAGCGTGAAGTTGATATTTTGATCGTCGGTGGCGGAATGGCTGCCTGCGGCTCTGCTTTTGAAGCTAAGAAATGGATGTCTGATGATCAGAGCGTACTGCTGGTCGACAAAGCGGCTTTGGAAAGAAGCGGTGCCGTTGCCCAGGGCCTTTCGGCCATCAACACCTATATTGGCGAAAACACGCCTGATGATTATGTGCGCATGGTCCGCAATGACCTGATGGGCATCGTGCGCGAAGACCTGATCTTTGATCTGGGCTGCCACGTGGACGATTCCGTGCACCTGTTTGAAGAATGGGGCCTGCCGATCTGGAAAAAAACCGAAGACGGCAAAAACCTGGATGGTAAAAAAGGCCAGAAATTGGGAACCCTGAAAGCGGGCGCCACCCCGGTACGTACGGGCAAATGGCAGATCATGATCAACGGCGAATCCTACAAGCGCATCGTGGCTGAAGCTGCCAAGCTGGCCATTGGCGAAGATAATATTCTGGAAAGGGTTTTCATCGTTGAGCTGTTGCTGGATGCCAACAAAGAAAACCAGATTGCCGGTGCGGTGGGTTTTTCCGTGCGCGAAAACAAAGTCTTCATTATCAAGTGTAAGACCATGATGGTTGCCTGCGGCGGGGCTGTCAACATTTATCAGCCGCGTTCAGTGGGTGAGGGCAAGGGCCGCGCCTGGTATCCGGTCTGGAATTCCGGTTCCACCTATACCCTGTGCATGAAAGTCGGCGCCGAACTGTCCATGATGGAAAACCGTTTCACCCCTGCCCGTTTCAAAGACGGTTACGGCCCGGTGGGGGCCTGGTTCCTGCTGTTTAAGGCCAAAACCCTCAACGGTCTGGGCGAAGCCTTTGCCGGCAGCGATGCCGCCAAAGCCGAGCTGGAAAAATATGCACCTTATGGAACCGCAGCCATTACACCAACCTGTCTGCGAAACCACCTGATGCTCTTTGAGATGAAAGAAGGCCGCGGGCCCATTATCATGGATACCGTCACCGCTCTGGCCGAGCTCGGCAAGACCATGGACAAAAAAGAGCTCAAGCATCTTGAATCCGAAGCCTGGGAAGATTTCTTGGATATGACTTGCGGTCAGGCCAATCTGTGGTGCGCCACCAACACCGAGCCCGAAAAGAAAAATTCCGAAGTTATGCCCACCGAGCCGTATCTGCTCGGATCCCACTCCGGTTGCTGCGGTCTGTGGACCTCCGGCCCGGATTTTGACTGGGTGCCGGATGCATACAAGATCAAGGCCGCCAATGGCAAAGTTTACAACCGTATGACCACAGTCGATGGTCTGTTCACCGCCGGTGACGGCGTGGGCTGCTCCGGCCATAAATTTTCCTCTGGTTCCCATGCCGAAGGTCGAATGGCTGTCAAAGAAATGGTCCGCTTTGCCAAAGACTACGCTGACTTCTCACCGGCCATCAGCCAGTCAACTGAGGAACTCGTCGACATTGTCTACAAACCCGTACGCCATTATCTGGATCATTGTGCCTACACCACCGACGATGACATCAACCCCGAATACATCAAACCCAATGGCATGATGTATCGCATGATGAAGGCCACCCACGAGTATGGTGCCGGAACCGCCACTTACTACCAGACGACCTCCAAAAACCTCGAGATCGTCATGGAACTGCTGGCGACCATGCGGGAAGATAACGAAAAACTGGCTGCCGGTGACCTGCACGAGCTGATGAGGGCCTGGGAGATTCAGCACCGTATCTGGACCGTTGAATCGCACCTGCGTCACATTCAGTTCCGTAAAGAAACCCGCTATCCCGGATTCTACTATCAAGCCGATTATCCGGGCCAGGATGACGAAAACTGGTTCTGCTTTGTCAACTCCAAGTATGATCCCAAAGAGCAGAAATGGGATGTCTTCAAGAAAGATTATGTCCAGATCATTCCGGATGCCTAATGGATCAGTTAAGAAGCAGACGAATCTATAATAATTAACCAACAGATGCCTCCAGGTGTCATCTGACACCTGGAGGTTTTTGTTCATAGGGCTCGCCTATCGGCAGCTTGATGTGAGCAGGCGATAACATTTCTCAGTGTGTTATTCTATTTTTTAGGCGTCAGTCGCCTGGTTCAAAGGTTCCCTCCTTCGCCTATGCGGCTATGGAGGACAGGCAACGTTCATCCGCCTCGCGAAAGCTACGGCGAGATGGGATAGGTTCATAGGTTAGATAACTACAGAAATAAGTCTTCAAATGATAGAGAATACAGAACCACAGGCTGAAACTCGGCAGTTAAGTCCTGATATTTTTGAACCTAGAACCCAGAACCGATGAACCCTGAACCCGGGGACTGAATCCTGACAACAATTGGGACTTCGCGAAAAGAAAATGAAGTCTCTGTGGTAGAAGTTTGCCACTATTAATCGAACATTACTTATCGTACGGAGGGAAGTATGACTGACGAAAAAGCAGCTCCGGCAAGCGGAAGCATATTGGTCGTTGGCGGCGGTATCAGCGGTCTGACCACGGCAATTGAAGCTGCCGAAGTGGGGTATGAGGTTTTCCTGGTCGAGAAAAATCCGTATTTAGGGGGAAGGGTCGCGCAGCTCAATCAATATTTTCCCAAGTTGTGCCCGCCCACATGCGGCCTGGAAATCAATTTCAGACGGATTAAAGATAATCCCAGAATCAAGGTGTTGACTTTGGCGGAAGTCGAATCGGTTTCCGGCGATGCCGGCAACTATGACGTAGCGGTCAAAGTCAATCCCAGGTATGTAAACGAAAACTGCACTTGCTGTAATGCCTGTACCGAGGCCTGTCAGGCGGAAATCGACAGCGAATACGATTTCGGAATGCAAAAGATCAAAGGTGCGTATTTACCATTTGAAATGGCTTTCCCGACCCGTTACGTAGTAGCGCCTGAGATCATCGGCACTTCCGATGCCGCCCGGGTTCAGGAAGCCTGCAAGTATGACGCGATCGATCTTGAAATGGAAGCCAAGACCCTGAATTTGAACGTCGGCGCCATTGTGTGGTCTACCGGCTGGCAACCTTATGATGCCGCCCAGATCGACAACCTGGGTTTCGGCGAATATCCGAACATCATCACCAATATGATGATGGAGCGGCTGGCAGCGCCCAATGGGCCCACCCAGGGCAAAATTCTGCGCCCCTCGGACAACAAAGAGCCCAAAAGTGTCGCCTTTGTTCAGTGCGCGGGCTCCCGGGATGAAAATCATCTGCCCTACTGTTCCTATATTTGCTGCATGGCATCCTTAAAGCAGGCCACCTATATGCGCGAGCGCTATCCGGATGCCAAGATATACATTTTCTATATCGATTTGCGGACACCGGGTTATCGCTATGAACGCTTTTATGAATCGATTAAAGAGGATGAAAACATCTTTTTGATCAAGGGCAAAGTAGCCGAGGTCAGCGCAGATGCAGGCAACCAGAATGTAACCGTTGTGGCCGAAAATGCGGTTACCGGCGAAAAAGTCCACCAGGAAGTGGAGATGGTGGTTCTGGCAACCGGTATGCAGCCGACAGTGGCCACCGACAAGCTCCCGGCCGATTTGACGTACAATGATGATGGATTTATCGTCAATGATTTCGAAAAGGGCGGGATGTTTGCGGCCGGTTGTGCCAATAAACCGGCTGACGTGGTTTCATCCAATCAAAATGCTACCGGAATGGCCCTGAAGGCGATTCAAACCCTGGTGAGCAGATAGGAGGAAAGTCAGACATGGATAAAAAATACGGTATTTATATCTGCGAAGGTTGTGGGATCGGGGACGCCATCGATATTGAAAAGCTTGGCGATGTCGCCAAGGAGGAAGGTCTCGCGGTTAAAACCTGCCCGATTTTGTGTGATCAGGCCGGGGTTGAACTCCTTAAAAAGGATATTGCCGATGAAGGCGTCAACACGCTGGTCATTGCCGCTTGTTCCCGACGGGTGCTGCACGATGTCTTCCGTTTTGACGGCTGCATCGTGGATCGGGTCAACCTCAGAGAAGGGGTGGTTTGGACCCATCCCCGATCGAAATATCCGGCTCCCACTGAAGAACAAAAAGACGATGAAAATTTCGTCGATCATATTCAACTGATGGCTGAAGACTACCTTAAGATGGGGATGGCGCGAGTCGAAAAAATCGAGCCGCCGGAACCCTATCTGCTGGAAGCGCTCAATAAAAAGATCCTGGTGATCGGCGGCGGTATAACGGGGATCTCCGCAGCCATCGATGCCGCCAAAACCGGTTATGATGTCACCATCGTTGAAAAAGAAGCGTCCTTGGGTGGCAATGCTGCTAATTGGCGTAAACAGCTGCCCGGCGCCTATCCCTATGAGAACTTGGTCCCGCCGGCGATCGAATCAAAAATTGAAGAATTGGGCCAGTACGCCAACATCACCGTCAGAACCGAGACCGTGGTCGGGCGCATCGCCGGGGAACCGGGTGATTTTTTAGTGACCCTAAAAAAGCCTGGCGATAGAACGGAATTCGACGTTCCGTTCCCCCTGCCGGATGAGATGAAGCTCGATGAGAAAGGCCAGGAACTGGATGCCGAAAAAATGCACGAAGCCTTTATGGAATACAACAAGGGCAAACAGGACATTTTGCAGCTGGATCCCAATGGTGAAAAATTCGGTGCGGTGATTCTGGCAGCCGGATGGCGGCCCTATGAGCCTGAAGATGATGAATTTTCCCATCTGGGCTATGGCCAGATTGCCGATGTGGTCACCAACCACCAATTTGAAGAGATTGCCGCCGCCGGCAAAATTGTGCGGCCGTCAGACGGCCAAGAGGCCAAATCGGTTGTCTTTATTCAGAGCCCCGGCCAGGGAGACGACAAGGACTTTGGTTATGCCGGTGCGGTGACAAGCCTAGTGGCGCTCAAACAGGCCAAATATCTGCGCGAAGATTATGAAGACGCCAAATCCTATGTCTTTTACCAGCATATGCGTGCCGTCGGTTTGACGGAAAACTTTTACAAAAACATTCAGCAAGATCCGGGAATCTTCTTAACCAAAGGAGAAGTCACCAGCGTTTCGACAAACGGCGGTGGCTTAATTGTTGAAGCCGACAATACCCTGCTAGGTGAAAAGGTACAGGTTAAAGCCGATATGGTGGTGCTGGGAACTGGTATGGTGCCGGTTACCGCCGATGATCCGATCATCAACCTGGCTTACCGACAAGGCCCCGGGTTTCGTGATAATGAGCTCTTTGACGAGTATGCGGATTCTAATTTTATCTGCTTTCCTTATGAGACGCAGCGAACCGGTATTTACGCCGCCGGGGCCATCCGACGCAGCATGACCACCGAAGAAGCCGTAGAGGATGCCAGCGGAGCGGCCTTGAAAGCGATTCAATGTCTGGAATCGGTCAACCGCGGTGTTTCGGTTCATCCGCGATCGGGTGACATGACCTTTCCCGACTTTTTCTTTCAGCGCTGTACCCAGTGCAAACGCTGCACTGAAGAATGTCCCTTTGGCGCCATCGATGACGATGAAAAGGGAACGCCCAAGCCGAATCCGGCGCGCTGCCGCCGCTGTGGTACCTGTATGGGCTGTTGCCCGGAGCGCATTATTAATTTTTCCGATTACAGCATCGACAGCATCGGATCGATGGTCAAAGCCATTGGGGTGCCGTCTGAAGACGATTATGAGGAGCCGCCGCTGCGTATCCTCGGGCTGATCTGTGAAAATGATGCTTATCCGGCCCTGGATATTGCGGCGCTCAACCGGCTCTCATATTCAGCCGATGTGCGCCTCATACCGGTCAGGTGCCTGGGATCGGTCAATGTGATCTGGATCAAAGATGCGCTGGCGCAGGGTATGGACGGTGTTTTTCTATTGGGTTGCAAACACGGTGACGACTACCAGTGTCATTTCGTCAAGGGCAGTGAGTTAGCCGAAATTCGCATGAAAAAAATCGGCGATGCCCTGTCCAGTCTGGCGCTTGAGGAAGAACGGGTGGCGCAATTCCAGGTGGCCATCGATGAATATGACAAACTGCCGCAAATCATCGATGATTTTGTGGCCTCTGTCGAGGAAATGGGTCCGAACCCCTTCAAGGGATTCTGATGGCAGTCATTGTGGAATCTTGCAACTTTTTGCTTTCGATTTGCTACTTTCAAAATTATTGATACGAACAGAAAGGAATGGTGGAATACTGGAAAAATGGAATACTGGGTGATAAAAGGATCCGGTCATTCGAAACATTCGCACATTTTATTTCCCAATATTCCAACATTCCAACATTCCATTATTCCATGGGTGAACGAAGCGAATAACCCTTTTTTCATTGAAGATAGGCGGCATGAAATGCTCGCCGCTGGTTTTCGATTCTGTAGGAGGTAAGAATATGGCTGAGCCTTATGTTATTGAGCCTGATTTGGAATTTATTAAAGAAGTCGGTGCCCTGGGGGGTGAAGACCTCAAAAAGTGCTATCAATGCGCAACCTGTTCGGTGGCCTGTGCCATTTCGCCGGATAACAAACCGTTTCCCCGCAAAGAAATGATTGCCGCTTCGTGGGGCTTAAAAGATAAGCTGGTGGGCAATTCCGATATTTGGCTGTGTCACAACTGTGGCGATTGTTCCACCCGTTGTCCGCGTGAGGCCAAGCCGGCCGAAGTTCTGGCTGCGGTACGATCCTATGCGATCGAGGAGTATGCGCAACCGAAAATACTTGCCAAAGCCTTGAAAGATCCCAAGAAACTGCCGATCCTGCTGGCCATTCCCGCACTACTATTTCTGGTTGTGGGCACCATCACCGGGTTGTTGGATTTCACACCGGATATGAGCGAAGGCATCAAACATTGGAAATTTTTCTCGACCTGGCTGGTGGACATGACGATGCTGCCGGCGGCCATTTTTGCCGTGGCGGTTTTTGCATTGGGTCTCAAACGCTTTTTAGGCGATCTGCATCAAAATGCACTGGTAGAAGGTAAAACCAATAAAGAAACCATCGAAGTTCGCGGATTTATAGAGTCGTTGATTAAAGTTATCCCGACCATTCTGTTCCATCGTAAATTTTCGGACTGTACTGAGCATAAAGATCGCGAAATTGCCCACTTTCTGACATTATGGGGTTTTATCGGGCTGTTTATCGTGACCAATATTTTCTTTGTTGTCATGTATGGATCCTATTTGCTTCCCAGCGGCCCGCTGCATGGTCCCTGGTCCCAGATGAATCCAGTCAAATGGCTGGCCAACATCAGCGGTATCGCCCTAATTGTCGGAACCAGTTTGTTGATCAAGAATCGCCTTGCCAAAAAGGATCAGGTTTCCAAGTATTTTGATTGGTATCTGGTCTACCTCGCCTTTGGGCTGGGTGTCACCGGCATGGGTGCCCAACTGACCCGACTGGCAGATTGGGCGTTTATTTCTTTTACCACCTACTATGTGCACCTGGTTCTCGTGTGGGCCTTGTTTGCCTATCTGCCATTTTCAAAGCTGGCGCATTTGGTTTACCGGACGGTGGCGATGGCATACAATGAATATGCAGGTCGTAACTTTTAAATAACCTTAAGATTATTCAAAAAGGGGAGCGCATCATCGGTATGCCTTCCCTTTTTTAATGGTGTCAGGTGTCAGTGTTCAGGTGTCAGCAGACAGATGACAGAGGACAGAGGTCAGAGAACAGATAATTTGTCTGATCTTCAAGTTTGCCGTCTGTCATCTGTCGTCCGAACACTGACACCTGACACCCGAAACCAAAAGAAAAGGGAGCACACCTTGCGGCGGCTCCCTTTTGATTTCTGCGCAATTTTCAGATGATCAAATCAATCTCCAGTTGCAGCTCCGTGCAGCTTGATCTCTACTTTGTCGGTCAGGCCTTCGTAGTATTCGCGCAGAATAACAACAACTTCGTCACGCCCAAAGTGATCGGGCAACGCCTCGCCATCTGAGAGCATTTTACGCAACATGGTTCCGCTGAGCAGAACGCGATCTTCTTTTTCATGCGGGCAGGTCCGCAGCGATGCCATGCCGTCGCATTTGTAGCAGTAAAAGGTCCAGTCAATTTTCAAAGGTGTGCAAAGCAATGCTTTGCCTTCCTCTTCCGGAGTCGGAATTTTGTCAAAAATGGTCTGGGCTTCGAACATACCGTAAAAATCACCCACACCGGCGTGGTCGCGGCCGATGATCATACGAGAGCACCCATAGTTTTGCCGGAAAGTAGCGTGCAGTAGGCCTTCTCGAGGGCCGGCGTAGCGCATATCCAGCGGATATCCGCCCTGGACGACCTTATCTTCAACGAAATAGTTCTTAACCAGGGTATCGATGCATCTAACGCGGACTTCAGCTGGAATGTCGCCCGGTTTCAGATTGCCGACCAGAGAGTGGATATAGACACCATCGCAAACCTCAACGGCAATTTTGCACAGATATTCGTGGGAGCGATGCATGGGGTTTCTCAGCTGTAGCGCGGCCACTTCGCTCCAACCTCGTTCTTCAAACATCTTACGGGACTCTTCCGGTCGCATATATACCCCGGCATACTTGGTGGGATATTCGGCTTCACTGAGCACCTTGACCGGTCCAGCCAGGCTGATATCTTTTTGCTCCATAACCATCTGAACTCCCGGATGATCGTCTTTGGCAATCTTCCAGAAATCCTCAGCTTTGGCAGTACCTTCGCCCATGTAAACTTTTTCGCATTCGTACTTTTTGTCGGCCTCGGTCATTTCGAATTTTTCAGTGACCTTCATGGTGGCCATGATTTCATCGCCTTCGGGATCATAAAGGGCAATTTCCTCACCCTCACTAATGCCTTCGGCATCCTCTTTTGACGCTGATAAGGTTACCGGAATGGGCCAAAACGTCCCATCGGCCATCAAAAAATTATCGCATACCCCTTTCCAATCGGCCTTGGTCATGAAACCGGTCAACGGGCTGAAGCCGCCGATACCCATCATGATCAAGTCACCCTTTTCACGCGGTGATATCGAAATCTTTTTGAGGCCCTCAGCCTTTTTCTTTTCAGCTTCCAGCTCAGCGCCTTCAAGCAAGCAGCAGGTTAGTCCTTTTCCGCCATGAGGTGGAATTAATTTAGCCATTTGTTTTCATCTCCTTTCAATCTGTTTTTCTAATTTTAGATCGTCGGTCACCAACAACGATCAGTATTATTTCGGTTAAAAGGATATTGATTAATAGGGTTGGCCACTTTTGTCAAGCGGAATTGCACCCTTAAATTAAAGAATTTATGATAATTTGAAACCTTTTAGCCGATATCCTCAGCATAGCTGGAAAAAGATGTTTTTTTTAAATTTTCGCTTGATTTGGGGGCCTATCCCGGTTAATGAAAACAGTGCGACATCCCGCCGGCCAAGACATATCCACACCAATTTTGATTAACGTGCAAACGAAAATTTCTGTTGTTTCAGAAGTCGGAGTGTTGATTATGCCACAGGTTAAGTGCTCAGCGGAGCGGCGACAGCAAAAACGGTTCAAGGCTGCGGAAGGTGCATTTGCCGCATTGGTTGACCAGGAAAGCAGACTGGGTCAGATCAAAGATATCAGTGTTCGAGGCCTTTCGTTTCGGTATATTGACAGTAATGAAAAGCTTGAAAATGCCAAAGAGCTGAAGATTATTTTGGGCCGCCATGGTCTTTATCTGGATAAAGTGCCGTTTAAAAAGATTTCTGATTTTGAAATCAAAAGTGAATTCAGTTTCAGCAGCGTCAAAATGCGGCAAATCGGATTAGAGTTTGGGAGATTGTCATCGGAACAGCGCATGAAATTGGAGCGCTTCATTCAATATCATACCGTCGGTGAAACTTAATACCCGACTCGTGCAAATCTCAGGTAATAAACCGGCGGATAGGTTTCGGACTCCTGCGAGATACCCTACCAGATTCGTCATATCATCCCCATTATTAGTATCCTATCAAATTTCGAATACGAGGACGACGACGAGCACGATATTAGGACGCTATTAGAAGGTAAACAATCCGCCCAATATTAAAATTGCCAAAGCCAGTATAATCAAAACCGCCACAATAAGCTTATGATGGCTTCTTGTCGGCGGTTTTCTGTTGGGCAATGGCGGTGGTGATGGTTGTTCTGTGCCCCTCTGTTTTTCTGATATAGGCGGTGGCAGGTTGGGTTGTGGAGGCGGCGTTCTAAATAAAGTGGTCGGTGGCGGTTCTGCCGGTGGTTTAATTTGCGGTCGGTTTTGTGTGGCGGCGGGTTGCGGCGCGATGGTATGATCATCAAATGGCTTGCTGGCCGTTATTTTTTTTTCCGGTACAGGATTAACATCACCCGGTCTGGGGTCTACCTCTGGTGGCGTTAAATCCGGTGGAATCGTCAAATCAGCCGCGTCGATTTGGACAGGTTCGGCTGCGATTTCAGCCCCGCAGTGGGGGCAAAAACGATATTTGAGCGTTTCTACTTCCGGCAACAGTTGGTTGCATTGGGGGCATTTTGGGTCCATCTACTTTATCGCTTTCAAATACAAAATTGGAATCCCTATTTAGTTTCTCAGTTTCGAGCAATGGGTTTCAGGTGTCAGGGAGCATAAGACTGAAAGCAGAAACTCTGACACCATATTACGGTCGCGTACTGTTCAGCCCCACAAATGTGCCGCCGTTTTTGTGGCACAAAATGCGCATCAAGGTCGCAAAACGTTCCCCTGTATTTCCCCGCATACGGGTTTTGCCCATTACAACCGGAAAACCGACAGCATGTATCCGAACCCGTCGTGAGCCGTCTCTCGTCCGCTTGTTAATGCGATCGACGGCATCGATCACCGGTTGAATTCGGGGTCCGCTGAATTCATCTCCAAAAACATAGAGGCTTATTTTCTTATCCGTGGCATAGAAGGTGCGAATAGCTGCCGTAATACCTTCCACCGGGCTGGAATTGCTGAACGCGCGCCAGGAACTGAGCCGTGAAATAATAGCGCGCCGACGGGCCGGTGTATCAGGTATCCACTTACCCCGGTATTGGGAAAACATGTATTCTCCCATATCATTCATGATCTGAATGCCTTTGACTGTTGGATATACTTTCAGGGTTTCTCTTAATTTTCGCTGGACCAGCGCCCAGGCATTGCGCTGCATGCTGCCGGATGTGTCGATTATGAAAATAATATACTCGCTGTCTACTGGAATGCCGCCGATGGAACTTTCGATTTTGCGGGGTTGCGCCTTCAGCAGGCGTTGCATCTCTTCGGTTAATTCCTGCAGCGCACGGGCCAGCTGCCCCTCAATAATATTCTGGACCTGGGCTCTATCTTTTGAGGCCGCATACTGACCTTTGATTTTGGACAGATCTCCCTGCAGGCGAGCCAGCCGGATTTTTTCTTTGGACAATTGTTCTTTTTTAGCGGTTAAGTCACGATTAAGAATCGCTGTTTCTCCCCTGATCTCAACCAGTTCTTCTTCTAGCTGTACGATTTTGGCTTCCAGATCTTCTTTGACCTCTTCAATAATCATCGGTTCGGCAAATTTGGACAATACGAACAGCAGAATAACTGCACCAAATCCACAGCAGATGCAGTCCAGAAAAGATAAGCTAAAAATCTGGATATCTCGTCGTTGTTTTCTCATCGTTCAAAACATATTTTTCATTGCGACCATTATGATTGAATGGTTTCAGCTTAAAATTTACACCGCTAATTTTCTGTTTTCAATTCCCCATTCCGCATTCCACATTCCCCATTCCCCATTCCTCATTCGACAATCCTCTATGGCCAATCCTTTGACGGCGAAAAAAACGATCCACGCGTGCGCTTTGCCAGGCGCCAATAAGCATCGGCTGCCAGAGGGTCGCCTTCCATCGGGTAAAGAATGATATTTACCGGTGCTTTTGGGAAATCGTTGATCGCGGCCTTAAAAAGACTCAACCGCTTAGAGCCGGAAACGCGTTTGCGCCAAGGCTTATCCTTTCCCATCGTCGGCAGGCCGTCAGTCAACAAGAAAATGTTATCCGGACCCGGCTTCATCGCGCGCATGGCGGTGATGGCATTTAAAAGGCTGGTGCCTTTGTCCGGGACCACATTGCGAATTCCGTTGGCGGCCTGATTCAATTGATCCACATTACCGGCGTCCAGCCAAGTCCCTGCGGTGCCTTCAAGCAAGGGGCGCGCATTTTCATTAAATGCGTAAATTTGAAATTGGCTTGTTGGCGGCAGCTGAGTTGTCAACCAGTTGACAGTGGCGACGGTCTGACGCCATTTTGTGGATTTTAGTTTTTCTTTGGTGCTCAAGTTGCGTTTTCGGATAATACCGACAACCGTCTCGTCCAACATGCTGGCGGAGGCATCTACAAGGATGAATATTCTCCGTCCGCCCATCTTCAGATCGGTTAAATATTGTCGATCGCCCTGTCCCGGGAACTTTCGCAAGCGGGTGCCCTGATCATCTTCGGTCTTAGCTCCGGCTCGCAGGCGCTTAAGTTCTTCTTCTATGGATTTCAGATCCGCTTTTAATTTGTTGACATGTTCGGTGGTGGCCAGCGTATCTTCCTGACGGTCGGACAGCTCGATTTTTTTTTGTTCGAGTATTTCGATGATTTTGCGAGACAGACCTTCTGTGCGCACTAGTTGTGCTACGGTCTGTTCTAATGAATTGCGCGCGAGTACCAGATCCTTTTTGGCTTCGAGGACTTCCTGTTCTACGCGATCGGCTTCTGCACGAAAATCCGAGGTAATGGCGTCTCGTTGTGCGGCGCTTTTCGCATTGACCAGCACAAACAAAAGGATAACTGCCCCTAATCCACAGGTGATGATATCCAAAAAAGATAAATTAAAAACGTTGACGGCTCTACGTTTCATTAGATGCTGTATCCAAACATGCAATCAGTTTCAGTTTTTCACCCGGCGTACCGACCCGAATGACCTGGCCAAGTTCCAGCTTCATTTCGCCTGCCACCGGTTTTTCATTTACATACGTACCGTAGGTGCTGTGATCACTTAAAACGACCGTATTGCCGCGTAGTTGTACCGAGCAATGCTTGCGGGAAACGCCGGCGATTTGGCCCTGAATTTGAATGCCGAATGTTTTTTTAACCGCTGCCAGCCCAATGGTTAAGGGTTGCTCGTTAATTGGATAGGCCAGATTGCGATACAGGATGTGCGTCGGCCGCTGTCGCGTTTGGGCCGATTTTTGAGGTGCTGTAACCGGAATCTTCTCTTCTCGCGGCAAAGGCCGGGTGGTTAGAAACGGAGCGCTATCGTCTTTATTTTGCCGACGCAAGATATCGTAAAATCCTAATGCTCCGAGCGCACCGGATCCGGACGGCAGCGCGATTACTGAGCAATTGTCAATGCCGGCCAACACATTTTGAATCCCCGGTAGCCGGGCAAGGCGATGGCCGAGCATCAACACGCGGCCGGATGTATTTTTACCGTAGCGATTGCAAAAACGATCAATAAGGCGACGGATTTCTTCGAATTCAGGTGCCGCGACTTTATAAAAATGATCTGTTGTCAATGTTACATGATATACCTTGGAGCCGCCGGTCATTTCAAAATGCATATTGGGATTTTGGCTGAGCTGTGCCAAAACGCCGGGCAGCCGGTCGTACAGCTCCTGCTCGGTTGCGGCCTGATGCAGTGGATCAAAACGGGTGTGGCGCACAAATTCTTCTGCGATGGCATCGACCCATCTGCGGTAAATTGCGCTCAGACCACTTCCTTCGACGGATATAGAATCCGCGATGCTTAATTGGCTTTTGGGCTGGAGATAGGTGATCTCAAAACGGTGCAAATGCACATCCACGTGTAGCAAAAACCCTTTTGGCAGCTGATCAGGCACTGCGGCGATAGCCAGAGGAACAAACCCTTTTACCGGCATGGCCAATTCTTTCGTGATCCCCAAAAGCAATCCCAAATGTTGGTGTGTATAAAATCCTGGTACGGCGATAATTGTTTCGGTGCCGTGCTGCTTTACCTTTTGCCAAATATGGGTGAAATGCTCGAAAGCGATTTCAGCGTGATTGTGTGCAAATGAAATGGGCTGATCAAGGGGTTCGGTGTTTAAATGATCCCAAAAATGATTAAGAATCTGCCGGGGATAAAGATGCGCTTTTCTTTCAGCCGTTACGCCGACGATCAAACGATTGCTTTCCGGCAAAGCAAATCCAGGACTTTCCACGTTGTCGCCATCGATTTTCAACAGACTGGGCGGGTTGCCTCCGGCAACCGTAATTCCGGCATCACTCAGTTCTATTCCCAAAACACTCATGTTCATCCATTCGTTTCTTTAAGATTTTGTTAGGTGCTACAGGCTTTATCTCAACATTTATTGTTATACTCTTAGGTGTCAGGTGTCAGGTTTCGGGTGTCAGGATTGATCGAGTTGAAATTCAGATATTTCTGATGCTGACATCTGACACCAGGCGGGCCTTTGGGATCGAATGCTGACACCTGAACACTGACACCTGAAACCTCACTTAACGTATAGATGGCCAATGAGATTTTCATCACAATAGTTTTGTGCATCCAGAACATAGCGCTCTTGCATTTGTTGTAATTGGTGGAGCAAAAACATCAGCCCGATGCTGATTAATAGCGCAATTAAAGTTGAATTAAAGGCTACCCCCAAACTACGCGTAACATCAAAAATATCACCTTCGATGGCTTTATGCGCCTGTCCCAGCGCATCGCCGATGCCTCGCACCGTTCCGATGAATCCGACAGATGGAATGGCCCAGGCGATATAGCGAATCATGGACAGTTCGGATTCCAGACGCTCGGCCTCCGTATCGCAATAGGCTCGGGTGGCGCTGGCCACATCCTGAATGTTGCGTGTGGTGCTGAATCGCTGTAAACCTGCCAGCAGCGCTCGGGGCAGCAGCGATTCCCGCTGCTGAACCGGCAGGGCTTGAATCTGACGAGACACATCCCGGGTGTCCTCCGGCAAAATGCGCACACCTTCAGCGAGAGGGATCAGATCAATTTGTAACAGAGCGCGCTGCCGTGACGTTTTAAAGGCCTTAAACCCCATGATGGCCATCGCCCATAACATTAGAACAAAACAGGCTTCTTGCTCATAATCACGGACGAGCACAAACACCGAACGTTCCATGACTTGAGATTTGTCTTCGGCCAGCGCAATGGCCTGCTGGGCCAAAATGGCATCGGCTTTGGGACGAATCACCGCCACATAAATAGCATGTACGATAATGACGATGACGATTAAAGAAAATACCTGGTAGATGAATTCAAACGAAAATGGAAAAGTCTTTTTCATACTTTTTTACCATAGGTTGTATAGTGGGTTTTTAAACCTCATATTTTGCCCGATGGCTGTGTTGCAAGACGACTCAAAATGCTCACGTACTGACGTGTACGCTCCGCTTTTTCATCGCCTTGCGCCTTGCCCTCGAACAAAATCTGAGGTTTTCGGTCCAAAGTTTTTTTGATTTATATCGGGTTGTTTTCAAAATAGAAATGAGAATTTTTTTTGATGAGCTCGGCCGCACAAGTTTTTAAGCTTTCGGCGTACTGGTCGTACGTCGAAGGTTTAAAAACGCGGAGAACACAGCTCATCAGAACAAGGCGAAAAAAGGCCATTTCTATTTGAAAACTAAATGTCATAGGGGAAGTCCACTGCCTGCTCCGCTTCGATTTGTTCTGACGGACGAAAATCTTTTAATTTTTTCTTTTTAGGGCTCGCCGATTTATCCTTTTCCTTAGTTTGAGATTCTGATCCACGACCTTCAGCCGGTGTCTCGGTTTTTTCTTTGGTGGATGTCTGGGTTGGGCTCTGTGCGACGATTATGGTTGTCGGTGTCTTGGCATCCTGAACGCCCATGATCGGATCGACGGCATCAACCGGTATAATACCATCTATGACCATCCCCATAGCTGCCAGGGCAAGCGTGATGAAAGCGAACCTCTTGAATCGTGATGATTTTTGAGTTGTCATAATCTTTTCTTTATCTAAATTGAGCGCTTGTCGAGGTTTATCCGCCTACGGCGGATTGCCGCCTTGTTGGGCCGTAGCTGAAAGCGAAGGCCAAAGCTACACGGCAGATGTTGTTCCGCTATAGTGTACTATGCGGAACGACATCTAACACAGTAGATGCGGTAAGATCGGCAAGCCCCTTGGGGTTTCAAAATAAAAATAATAAAATCGATAGAATTCCATAATATATAAGGTATCTTCCTTATTTTTATTTTGAAACGCTCAACTTAGATCATTTGGCGTACCGACATATCCGAAACCCGAGATCCGTTCGTTTCGAGTTGCTGTAATCGCGATAGGCCAGTCTTAATTTGGTCATGCTGGCATGTTTCCAGCTTGCACCCTTAACCATATGATGGTTTCCCTCCGCCGGGCCGGTTGGATCAACTTCGGTCTTACTGCTATTATAGGTATAAATTGTATAAAAGTCATGGCACCATTCAGCAACATTGCCGCCAAGGTCATATAATCCCAGACGGTTGGCCTTAAATTTAGCCGGTGGTGCCGGGCCTGGAAAGCCGTCATTGTAATTTTCGATCACAGCAGCCAAGAGCTTTTTGGCGGATGTGTCGGCATAATTGCCTGAAGGTTTTGTTGGTGGAAATTGATTTCCCCAGGGGTATTTGAGACCGGCCGAACTGCTTGTGAAGCGGGCACAATATTCCCATTCCGCCTCGGTGGGCAACCGGTATCCGGTGCCAATGGGATCGGCTGCGACCAGGCGCCCCTGTTTTTCAACATATGCCGGCGTTAAAGATTCCTGCTTGCTCAACCAATTGCAAAATAATGCTGCCTGCTGCCAGGTGATTTGAACAACCGGGTGATCGCTTTGGGATAATCGCTGTCCGTTAAATACACCGGAGTTGTGGCTGGCTAAAAATTGTTTAAACTCCCTGTTGGTCACTTCTCTTAAGCCCATATAAAACGGCCGTTGCAGTCTAATATTCCGAAGGGTTTCGTTGGTGCGGCGACCCTGTTCGCGGCGTGATGAGCCCATGGTGAACGGCTGTGGACTGATGAGTTTCAATTTATAACCGTTTTTAGCAGTGACAACACCTGCCGGATCAGCAGGTGCTGATAGGCGTTGTTTGAGGGTGATTTTAACGATTTGCGGAAACCCGGGTCGCGGGGTGATCCGGGTTCTATAGGGTTCGTAGCCAGGTTTTCGGAACTCCAACTGGTGACTGACGGCCAACAAGTTTAATTTTGCCGGTACCGGCCCTTGGCTTTTTCCATCTACAATGAGCTGGGCATCGGCCGGTTCAACCACAAATTGAATAATTCCCAGCATGGGTTTCAATTTAACAGCCAATGTTTTTACTTTTCCAGTAGCGACCTGAACCGTTTGGGTGGCGTTTTCATAACCGGCTTTAGAGATGTGAATGTCATGCCGAATATCGGCCTGTAAGGATATTTTTAAGGGTGTTTTACCCACAAATTTCTGGTCAATGGTTACATTCGCGCCGGCCGGCGTGGTCTGCAAGGCCAAGGTGCCGTCGGCCGGCTGCAATTGCACGTCTTTTATGGTTTGGGGTTGGTTCGGCACAACAGCCAGCCGGGTTTGCCAGGGTTTAAAACCTTCAGCGCTTAACTGCAGCCTGTAATTGCCTTCGGGCAACTCAACCGTTACAGGTGTCGTGCCGGCCGGTTTGCCGTCTATGCTGACGGTGGCGCCCTCTGGAACCGAACTGATGAACACGTCCGACCAACCGGGGATCAAGGCAAATTCAAACACTTGTTCTTCCGGGCAACCGATAATGTGTGCTTCGGTTTTGATATCCTGATAATTTTCGGCTTGGATTTCCAGAATCCTTGAACCCGCTTTAACTTCCAGGTCTGAAATCGGGGTGACGCCGACCTCCTGCCCGTCAATAATTAACCGCGCTCCGGTCAGCGCGACGTCTGGTTTGCTGTCCGGGTGGGTCCGGACAGATATGCGGCCGGGAAGTCTTTCCATTTTGAACTGGACCGTTTGGTTTTTTTCTGCTCCGACCTCAAAAGGTTGTTCAAGTGCTGTGTAACAGTCCTTAGTGGCATAAAGTATATACTTTCCGGGTCGCAGTAAAAAGTGCCCGCCAAAGCGCGGAGCCAGCAAGCTGCCGCCGATGGAAATATCATCCGCCTGGGGCTCGATTTGAATCGTGATCTGTCGGGCGGTAAAGACAAACCAACCGCTAGCGAAAAGGATCAGCAAACCGAGACTCAGCGCCAGACCGAGTAATCTCCGATAGCGCAGAATGGCGCCGGCACCGCGCTGTCTGCGATCGGGCCGGAAAGACACCGGATCGATTTTCAGGGCCTTCTCTGAGCTGGCGGCAGATGTTGATGGGACCGATGTTGCAATGGGTTGCGGGCCGACAACCTGGATAATGAAATCATTGCCACGAACCCCAAATTGTATTTCACAGTTGGCGATTTCAACCCGGTCGCCATGCATCAACCAGACGCTGCCTGTTAATGCTCGTCCGTTATAGGTTACGGCAATGTCGGTGTGTCCGGCTTGTAAAAACGGCCGCTGTTGCGATAACCCGATGAAGGCCGCCTCTGCCTTCGACTTTAAATCGCTGATTTTGATAGCGGCGGTCGGGCCTGCGCCAATGACGAGCGGAAAGGCCTCAGCCGTGACAGTTCGTTCACCTTGGCGGTCTATGATTTTGTAGCGGTTAATCAAATTTTAACCTCACATTGAATGATCACCCGTATCGGCCCTTGCTCGGGTTTGACGATGATTTTTTTACGGACATCCTGATATCCGTTTCGTGTTCCTACAACCGTATAGGATCCAGGTCGCAGATTCAGCTCACGGCTGTCAAAACGGCCCAGTTTACCCACTTTGTAAACGGCAACCTCAGTGAAAGTGTCGGATACAAGGATTATTTTCACGGGTGTTTGGGCGTCCTTTACAATGCGCTTCAGCTTAATAAACTGTTCTGAGAGTCGCGGTCCCTTGGAATCCAGCGCCTCAATTTCGGCAATCAGCTCAAGGGCGTTTTCCAGTTGAAGATCTGATTCTAAAGCTGCCGGCTTTTGAAGAAAAAAATTAAGCCGCTTTTCGATTCGAAGGTGCTTTAAGGCACGCTGGTTTCCCTGCACCGCAAATGCTACCATAGAATCGATTTTAAGAACCCGCTGGTAAGCGTTTGAGGCCTGTTGCCAGTTTTCAGATTTTTCTGCAGCAGCGGCCTGTCTGCGATAGGCTTCGATCCGAGATAGGCGAATGGATTGGTCCACCTGAGCCAGAGCATCTTTGACTTCGCGCGATTCTGGTTGATATTTCAAGGCCTCGCGCAGTTTTGCCCGAGCCACCTGAAAGTCTTTACTGTGAAAAGCTGTTAGACCCTCGGACATTAACTGTTGATATTTTTGTTCACGGATCGTGTCGTCAACCCGCGACAGTGATGACTGGGCCTTCTTTGAAGCCGGGTCCAATTTGACCGCTTCCTGGTAATCGGCCTGGGCGGCAACGAGATTGCCTGACGCTTCATGGCGATTGCCGGATTCGAGCAACCGCACGACCGCATCGGTGTTTTTGGCCCGCTGCAGATTATCCCGGGCCATTCGGTTGTCCGGATCGATCATCAGTGCGATGGCAAATTTTTCTTCAGCCAGCACACCGTTGTGTTCCTCGAGTGCGACCCGGCCTTCATCCAATAAGCGTTCTAGGGTCGGTTTGATCTGGTTGACCAATTCCTGCGCCTTGGCAGTGGCTGCCGCATATCTTGCAGCAGCCTTAGCATACTGGTTTTCGATTAAAAATCTATCGGCTTCATCGGCCAACTGCGTCATATCACGATAGATCTGGTTGCCCCATTGCGCAACGCCTTTGGCTTCCAATTCCTGTTTGAGCTGCAGATATTCGGCCAGCCTGGTATCGGCCTCAGCTTTATCAGCGGCCAACTGGGACGGATCCGGTACTGGTTTCGCTGTTGCCTCGGTCGATGCTGCTGCCTTTTCTAATTCCGACAAATTTTGAGTGCTGACCGGTTTTTGTGATGCGGCCGGTTTCCCGTGCTGTCGGGCCAGATATTGCCACAACCACACGCCGCCGGCTAGCAAAAAAACAAAAGCCATCAATAAGATAACGCCTTTGACCATGTTGCTGTGCCTGTTCAGCGCTAATTTCTTACGGCGCCTTTTAGGGGTTACGCTGACTGGGACAATCATTTCGGTGCTGTCTGATGAGGGTTGTCGCTCGATAACATTTACCGCCACGCTGTCCGGAGCTAAAGTCTGATCCAAATCCGGACTCAATATTTGATCAAAAACTGTTTCAATTTCTTGCATACGTGCCGGGCGATCAGCGGGGTTTTTGGCCAGCATGTCGGCAATTGCGTATTCCAGCGCTTCAGGGATGGTTGCATCGATGGCGAGTTGCTGTAGACGTTGATTTACGGGAACAGGTGTTTCATGTCGAATTCGCTCATGGCTGATATCCGGATAGAACGGCGGATAACCGGTGAACAGTTGATAGAGCAATACACCCAGTGCATACATGTCATCTGTCGGTGACGGTCGCAGATTATCCAATTGTTGCGGGCTCATGCAAAACAGCGATCCGCCGGATGTAATTTCCAAGGCATGGTGGCCGGACTTGAAAACACCGGCGATACCAAAGTCAGTCAAGCGCGGGGCTTGTTGCCGATCCACCAAGATATTGCCGGCTTTGACATCTCGATGGACCAGTCCCATTTCGTGAGCATAACCCAGGGCATTGACGATCGGTTTTATCAGCTGGATTATCTGCAGTGTGTCGATCTGTTTCCATCGGTGGCGGTAATCCTTCAGGTTTTGACCATCTACATATTCCATGGATATGAAGGCTAGATCTTCAGATCGATGAAAATCAAATACGCGCACAATATTGGCGTGGGCCAACCGTCGGGTGTTGCGGCACTCATTCTTCAACAGTTGGACACGCTGCGGGTCGGACACAATTTGCGGATGTAAAATTTTTGCAGCAATGTCTATTTCAAGCTCTTGGTCCCAAACAAGCCAGACCTGACCCATGCCGCCCTGTCCGATCATTTGGCGCAGGCAAAAACGGGACAGCAGTATTTGATCTGGTGTTAAATTCAACATGTTATTGATGTGTTTAATTCCGTTAATGATCCGCTGTTGGGGCATTACGGGTCGCTTCTGGATTAAGGCACCCTTGAGGGACCAACTATATAAAAAATCACGAAAATATGAAAGGCCTGGAGTCGACCACAGCCATTTTCGTGATTTTTGGAATTGAACCCGCCCGCACTGTCGCTGTTGAGCAGGGACATGAGGTTATTGAACGACGACAATCTTCAGTAACTTAAAAAAGCGCGAAACTAAGGATTTTGATCTTGCTCTGTTTCCACTTGATCGGTTGGAGGCGGTGGATTGAAACCGGTTTCGGCAAAATAGATTTGACGCAGCAGCGTTTTCCAGCTTTTGAACTGCTCCTCGGCGGATCCGGTTAATTTATATTGTTGTCCTTCAAATTCCATTGTTACCGGCTGCATTTCTGACCCGAATGATTCGCTAAGCTCTTCGATAGCCGCTTTATGCATGTCGGCTTCTTTGGATACGTTCCAGCCGCTGATGAACACCTGCCCGCCCAGGATAGCCATTGTCGGGGCTAAAACACGGCCCATGTTACTATCTTGTGAACCGGCGGCAATCGCTCCGGCCACCATCAAAGCGCCAATCAATTGCCGGGTCATTGCTTCGCGCTTGATTTTCTTTATGGCCTGACGCTCGGTCAAGTTCAACTCGCGCCAATTTTCGTAGGCCGGCCACATTTCGGTGTAAAACTTTTCATACTGCTGGTTAAGGGTATCCACATACATGTATTCGCGATCCCTGATTTGCAGCAGGCGCTCTAACATGGGGTCATTGTTAGCCGGCAGACGATTGACGCTCAAATGTTTCTTTTTGTCCGTTGCCAGATAACCGTCAAATGCATCCGGTGCAAATTCCTGGGCAAATTTGAGTTTGGCGACCGTTCGGATGTTTTCGATCTGGGTTGCTTTGAGCTTCATTTTATAGCGAGCCATATCATTGGCGACGGCGTTATAAAGGTTTTGAAATGCATCTTTTTCCCCCGGCTGGTTACCGTGATAAAATGTTTCCGACGCCTCGGCGCTGTAAACCTTTTTAAACCAGCGCTTTTGGGTCGCATCGACCACATCAATTTCGATGACCAGGTCCTCGCCATTTGATTCCAGTATTTTACCTTTAACCAGCAAATCCACGCTATTGGTTTCGGCCGGCACCACCTGGATGGCACCCCAATGACTGCTCTGATGCAGCGTATTTTTTAAATGATAGGGAATAAAATGAATTTCGGCATTGCGGATATTCGTGTTGGTGCCTTCTTTTTCGGCCACTTCCGGTGTCAGTTCTTTTGTTTCAAAAACAAGGATACCGACGTCCAGCAATTGCGCTTCCGGGATTTCGGTTTTGGCATGCTCGATTGTCGTAGGGCCTACCTTTTGGGCATTGTAAGTGGCACAGCCCCACGGAGCGATGGTCGTCATAACGATCAAAATGCAGTAAAGTACAGGTTTTTTCATTTCGATTACATCCTAATTCAGCAGTTCATGCCATGCGCTTGGCCTGATCGAACGGGCATCAACGCACCGTGTCATCTGAGTTCCATTGTGCTTGGTGCAAATTGTTTTAAGGTCAGCCTCATCATTGCGTGTTTTTCTTATAATCTTCATATTCTTTCCAGAGCTTTTCTTTGAGCTCCGGGTCGGTTTCCTTTTCGGCCGCCTCACGCAGCTGGCGAGCAACAATGTCATCATCTTCTTTGCTGTAACGGCTGCCCCTATCTTTTTTAGGACCTGAGCCTTGACCTTTGGCCCGGTCTCTAGAAGCGACCGCATCATCGTCGCCGCCCTGTTCGGATTCGGCGTCATCTTTTTCAGCCGACGCCTCTTTATCGCCCATCTTTCCCTGCTGCGAGTCGTCATCTGATGATTCTGATTCTGCAGAACCCAAATCGACGCCCTTTTCTTTCAGGCGCCTGGCGGCCTCAGCTGCCTCTTGGGCTAGATCGCGCATTTTGGCTGCAGATTGGGTTTCAATCGTTTCCATCTCCTTTAACAGCATGGCATCAAACTGGCTAAGCGAGGCCGTTAGCTGACGGTCAAGCTCTGCTAACTGATCCTGAGTTTGTTCTTCAGGGATGGGCTCATGCGACTCGGGAAACTCATTGCCAGCAGGCTCTTGAGACGTTTTTCTTTCTGGTGTGTGTTGGCGGTAGGCGCGCTCCATTTTTTCGACCCGCTTGCGGTTTTCAGCGACCATGTCCTGGACGCGTTCATGATAAATTTCGTAATTGCGGATATCCTCGGCCGATGCATTGCCGGATTTTTTGAGCTGCTCGAGCTTGGCGGCGATTTTTTGCTCTGTGGCCTCGCTGACCCGCAAATCCTCCCGCGCTTTTTCTAATTTGGATTTTGCCGTTTGCGGCGCTTGAGGTTGACCTTCGTATGGTTTTTCAACTGCTGGTGTCGGCGCGGTTTTACCCGCCTCCGGGGATGCAGCCGGCGGGTCCTGGGGTTTTTCTGGCGATTTTTGTTTTGTTACTTCAGCGGCCGCAGGAGGCGTCGTCTGACTGGTTTTAGACTCCGACTGCTTGCCGGCTTGAGTCGGCTTCTGGGGTTTAGATGAGGGGAGCTGGCCCTTTTCGGCTGTATCTTGGGTTTGCGGCTGTGGGGGCATTGGCGGGGTAGGCTCCGGCGTTGTTTTGCAGGCCGACAACCATAAGACGACCCAAGAAGCCCACACAAGCAACAGCATTTTTGTTTTAGGCGTTGATTTCATCAGAGATATTTATACAAAAATCCCAATTGTTACACGGTAAACATAAGATTTGGCCAATTGGGTGTCAAGCGTTATCAGTTGGCCTCCATTACTGATTTCTTTAGACCGGTGGTGGAACTGTTTTGTCTACAAAATTCAAGCCATTGCACATTTAATTATGCTGGAGCATTGGCGTGTTGGAGTACTGGAGTACTGGTTAAAAGATGAGATGTCATTTGCAACACTCCATTTCTCCAATACTCCAGCATTCATTTATAGCTGCGGGCTATGAAGCCCATATAAAATTTTGACTGAGCCGCATCTTATAAATCACGACACCCATTTTTACGGAAGCTGTCTTAAAAATTGTTTGAATATTCATGCCTCCGATGCTAAGTCAGGCAAATCAAATCGGGCGGCCGCTTATAAAAGGTGACGTGATCCTATGCGCATATCAGTCATTATTCCTGTCTATAATGAAGAACAGACGATTACAGAAATTGTCGCTCGCGTGCAGGCAGTTGATTTGCAACCGGAAATTATCATCGTTAATGATGGTTCCACCGACGGTACGTCGGCGCATTTGAAAACAATTGACAGCGATTATGAAAATGTCAGCATCCTAAAACATAAAAAGAATCGAGGCAAAGGAGCAGCGCTCAGAACTGGCTTGGCCGCAGCCACCGGTGAGGTTATCATTATTCAGGATGCCGACCTGGAATATGACCCGCGTGATTATGCAGCATTGCTGGTTCCTATTTTGGACAGTAGGGCAGATGTTGTATATGGCTCCCGCTTTCTAGGCGGACCCCAACGGGTATTGTTTTTTTGGCACTATGTTGGAAATAAATTGGTGACGCTTCTGTGTGATGCTTTCAGCAACCTAAACCTCTCTGACATGGAAACCGGTTATAAAGTTTTCAAAAAGGAGGTGCTCGCTGACATCACCCTAAAGTCGAATCGGTTCGGTTTTGAACCGGAATTTACGATGAAAATTGCTAAAAAAGGCTTTCGCATCTACGAAGTCCCGATCAGTTACAGCGGCCGGACGTATGAAGAAGGCAAAAAAATCGGTTGGCGAGATGGCTTAGCGGCGATATTTACGATCCTGTGGTTCCGTTTTTTCGATTAAAACCGATCTCAAGGGTGGTTGGGCATATAAAATGGCAAAAAAAATTGCTCAGATTGTGGGTCCGGTGCTCTTGTTGGCCTATTTTATCACGCTGGTATTACATATTTCGGCCCAATCCGATCAATATCAATGGGATTTTCGTACGCACCGCAAAGCAGCTGAAATTTTTGCCGCCGGATCCGATCCCTATGACCCCCACATCTTACTCGGTAGAAAAGATGCCAGTTTCCTTTATACCTATCCACCCTTTACCCTCTTTTTTTATGCCCTGTTTAGCCAGACAGACTATCATACGGCATTCCATATTTTTTTGCTAGTCAAATGTGCTGTGCTCATCGGGCTGGTTATTTTTTGGCGGTGGGCGTTCCTTGGTTCCGCCGGAGATTCTTTGTTTTTTTTATTTTGTCTGCTGGCTTTCAACAGTGCCGTTTTCGCTGATCTGATTGCCGGCAATATTAATTTGGTGGAACAAATGCTGCTGTGGATAGCCTTCTTCTTTTATCTAAAGCAACGGCTAATTTACTTTTGCGTGTTTGTGCTGTTGGCCGCCAGTTTTAAAATGACCCCCATATTTTTCGTGGTTTTATTGTTAACTTCTGACCATCCTAAAAAATTTCATTATTTTGGTTGGGCAGCAGCCATTTTTTTAGCATATCTGATTGTTCAATATCTCATTTATCCGGACATGTTTACCGGTTTTGTGCGCAATGCGTTAACGGTGGTCGGTGAGAGCGGCGCTGTCGGACCCTCGACTGAAAAATTTATCAAAGAACTGTTTACCTTGCTCTCCCAATTATTTGGACCGCTGCCGCCCGCCGTCATATCAGTGGTGGTGCTTGGGGTGTCGGCCCTGATTATATTTCTGAGCGCCAAGGCTTATTTTTTACTGAAGCGTTCCCAAAGCGACAATCCGGACCGTGAAAAATTGGTTCTCTTTTTGGTATGTCTGGTTTACGCTCTGATTCATCCGCGCCTTAAAGATTATGCCTATATGCTATTGATCGTGCCTTCCTATTTCATCATGAAAACAACCCGCTTAACAAAAGCCTTTCCGTTTATTTTTGTTCTCTCCATTTTGGCCGCCCCCCATTTGATGTTGCCCGGGTTCGACATCCTATCGGCGCTGGTATGGAAATATTTTCCTTTGATGATCGCCTACATCATCTGGGGGCTTTACCTTTACGAGATTTTTGCAGCTGCTAAAATTGAAATCCCCATGAGTTCCGATAAATAAACAGCAGTGACCAAGATTTAATTATGTAATATCGGACGGATGATATTTCTCTAATAAGTAGTTATTACAGGTCGTAGTGGGGAAAAAAATTATTGATGGAGATACCTCAGGTTTCATACCGTATCCCATTACCACAACATCTTCTTTAATTATATAAATAACAAAAGCGCGGAATCCAGAAATCCACGCATTCTGTTAATAAATCTGATGGAATGTATCAGCCCACCAAAGAACGAGCCAGTTCTAAAGCCTTATCCTTGACACCTTCTGGTAAGCCGGGGCGGATGCCGCACCCACCGACGTACAATTCACCCGATTTTCTGGCTTTATAATAGTTCACAAGCCGATCGAAGGTTGTGAACATGCCTTCGGCATTTTGCTCATAGGAAACCTCCCCGGTGACCAGCAAGCCGATGCGTTTTCCTTCTAATAGAGAAGTCCACCCTGGTTTGTGGTAGTTGGTAACCATTGCGTAGCCTCGGTCGATAAGCGCTTTCATTTGGGCCGAAAAGCCCCAGAAATAGATCGGCGAAGCATACAGGACTGCCTCGGATGCGATCATTTGTTCCATGATGTCGATAGCATCGTCCTTTTGTACACAACCAATCTCATTGGGATTCTCCAGACATTTGTTACATCCCAGACAGCCCCCGATAGTCTTGTTATTCAGGGTGATGCGCTCCACATCGTGGCCCAGTGATTTGAGTTCTTCCTCTACCCATCCCAGAACAGTTGCGGTGTTACATTTCTTTCTGGCGCTGCCCAAAATTGTGGTGATTTGCATATTCGTTTCTCCTATATGGTTTTTTTAACTTATGCTTATCGTCTAAAAAGTGAATCGCTAAAAACGTTAGATACATAGCCCGTATCCTGCGTTGCCATCAACCTGTGATACATTGCGAACACCTGAAAAATACGAAAAATAGATATATGCCAATATATCGAGTTTTTAGTGGCTTCAGAAATCTTTAATAAACTGGAGAATCTGTTGTCAAATTATTATGACAATTAACTGAAATAACCGGCATGAGCCGTGGCACCTATGAAATTTAGAATTAACTGTCCCGCCGTAAGAGAAGATATATCGTTAAAGTCCATTTTGGGTGCGATCTCCACTATGTCCATTCCCAACAATCGTCCCTTACACACGAGACCATGGATCAGACTTCGCATTTGGTGAAATAGCAACCCACCCGCGACAGGTGATACAACAGCCGGCATCACCGCCGGGTCAATTCCGTCAGCGTCGATGGTAAGATAATAGCGCTCATTGGCCGGAATTCGATCAAGGATGGGCGCCATACCTTTTTCATGGATTTCATAAGCTGTGATAATCTCTACCCCGTAAGCGCGCGCATCCTCGACCTCTTTTGTACGCGCACTGCCTTGGCCACGCATCCCAATTTGAAAAATTCGGTCAATATGCGAAAGTTCTGAAGCACGGCGAATAGGACTACTGTATCCTTCTCGAACACCATTTATCTCATCGCGCCAATCAATGTGTGCGTCTACATGAACAAGCGTTATAGGTCCATGGCCATCGAATGCGCGGAATACAGATATCGGAACACCATGGTCACCGCCGATGACGACTGGGAGGACCTTCCGCTCTAAGATCGTCTTCACTGCTGTTTCGGCCATGCGATAGTGGCTTTTGATATCAGCACGATCTCCGGGCACATCTCCACAGTCGACGACTCGGACATTACCCCTACCGAGCAACGGCCCTCCCAGATCAAAATCCCAATGGTCCAAACCATCGCTAAGTCGAACGGATGCACTTCGCACAGCTGACGGTGCGTTCGCCTGATCGCCTGTGAATTCGTCTATGCTATAGGCATAACCGTATGGAATGCCGAGGATGGCTATGTCGGCTTCTATGGCATCAAGCTCTGTACAAAGAGGAAAACCTAAGAATGTGTTAGATGCACCTTGTGGTGGAATTGTTCGCAATATTGATTTCCCTATTTTTTTTAGTGTGAAATGACGCCCTGATCACGCATTCCATGATCCATTACCGTATGTTAGCTGGTTGCAGATATATGAAGCGTATCTCATAGCTTATTATACAGATATGTAACGATATCTGAATTTTTATCCTCACGGATATTCGATGTAATTGCAAGTTCCAAAAGGAATCCCTTAAGTTAAATTTCAGTAATTATAATGGAAAGTCGTATGATCGGTAGACCGATTTCATGCTAAATTTCCAATAAAAGAGCCGATTTCCTGTGTAGAAAACCGGCTCATTCCTTATTTGTGGCGGAGAGAGAGGGATTCGAACCCTCGATGGAACTTTCGCCCCATACTCGCTTAGCAGGCGAGCGCCTTCAGCCAGCTCGGCCATCTCTCCTAAAAACCTTTGATAAGCTTCCTCTTTTGTCCAATTTCCGTGTTAGACGCAGCTTTTAATCCTCGAAATACTACATGTATGCCTGTGGTTAAAAGCTGCGTCTGCCTTGAAATTGAACAAAACTGAAACCTTCTCAAAGGTTTTTTTAATTTTACAATAACGAAAAAATGGCGGAGGGAGTAGGATTCGAACCCACGGAGGTGTTACCCTCAACGGTTTTCAAGACCGCCGCTTTCGACCACTCAGCCATCCCTCCGTTATGTGTCGCATCGATTTTGCATTAAAAAACCAATTATTAACCTGTAATAGTTATCATTCCATGCAAATATGGTCAATATTTTTGTCTTTGCATTAGGTGTTGACAGGTACTACTTTTTGTGGTTTCGAAGGCCTTAAATCCATGTGCAAATCAATATTGTCTCTATCGAAGGGGAATAAAAATGAAGCAAAAATATACCATTGTCAAAGACGATAAAAACAACCAAATGATCATCCGTGAGTTTGCCGAACTCGACAAGGAAATTTTGTCGTTGCTATGTGAGGAAACCTACGATTCAAAGGTCATTCGGGCTGCTATCCGAAGCGGTCGTGACAAATTGATCTCTGCTTTGCGCACCAACAATCTTTATCCGCCCGGGATTTATGCAATAAAAATAGCAGATGCAGTCAAAGAGTTATATGCCACCAAAGGGCAGGAATCAGTGGATTTGTTCTTCAATGACCTGGAATTGCTTGCCGTCGAATCAGAGCCGGAAGCCCAAGCGGTTGATAAGGAAGAAGAGGTTGAAGAGCAGGCTGAAGATGTCGATGAATTGCTAGAGGATGATTTTGAATCCAACTACGAAGAAAAAGAAAAGATCAGCAAACTGGATGCATCTCTAAAAATTGCCGATGACGATTACGGTGATACTACCAATGACAGTTGATAACCCCACTTAGTTTGCGGCCTTAAATCCATAAAATGGGTCACAAAAGCGTTTTTTTTCATTGACTTAATGCTGCCCATTTATTAAGTAAGAACCTTATTCAGTTTTTAAAGGGCGACCAATTTTTTTGGGATTTTCTGAGAGATCTGAAAGGCCAGTAACAACATAGCCTTGCGGCAAATATGGCCGCACCCTGCCTGTTTAGTCTTGCCAACTATGGAAATAGCCAGCTAAATCGGGAAGTTAAGCCTCTGAGCATAACCTTACGGGGTTAATGTATATGTTAACCGAATGATATTTAACCGCATTAAGGAGGTGCAAATGGAAACGGAAAAGGCATTTTATGAGAGATTGG
>JAAUXY010007436.1_pt1 | contig 35549 bp, 38 predicted proteins | sample 7278121 | NCBI WGS metagenome assembly JAAUXY01 (sample SAMN14350117, study PRJNA611818) | marine sediment metagenome | isolation source: surface marine sediment (1.8m) | place: French Polynesia: Moorea | collected 2018-08
CTCGAGTACCCGAAAATCGTTGTATTCAGTATACTGGTGGTGATTTCCTTTCTGGGCTATAAAGCAGCGGATTTCAGACTTGATGCATCGACCGAAACGCTGATTATCGAGACCGATGAAGACTTGCGATACTCACGACTGATTAAGTCGCGATATGGTGGATATGATTATTTGTTGATAACATATTCCCCTAAAACCGATCTGTTTTCAAATGAGTCCTTGAAAAGACTTGCCCAGCTGCGCGATGACTTAAAGCAGACGAAACGGGTCACTTCGGTAGTTTCCATACTGGATGCCCCCTTGCTAGAAAGTCCTCCCGTGCCGGTCAAGGCGTTAACCACCGGCATACAAACGCTTGAATCGCCAACAGTAGATCGCAAACTCGCGCAAATTGAGTTCAAAGACAGTCCCCTGTATCAAAACCTGCTCGTCAGTCCCGATATGAAGACCACCGGCCTTCAAGTCAATTTCCCGGGTGACGAGGTCTATCAGGAATTATTGGCCCGTTGCGACCATTTTCGAGAAAAAGCAGCCAGGGGCCCTCTAACACACGCCGAAATAATCGAATTCAAAGGCCTAAAAGAGCAAATCCAAAGGCGCCGGGAAATACAGAGGCAAATTCGACATGAAGATATTGCCGCCATCCGGGCCATTATGGACAACTACCGTCAAGATGCTGAGCTATTCCTGGGCGGAATTAGCGTAATATCAGACGATTTAATCCGTTTTGTTAAGCAAGACTTGAAAATATTCGGCATCGGAGTTGCATTTTTTCTGGTCGTTGCCTTAAGCATTATTTTTGGTAAATTTCGTTGGGTTGCATTCCCAATGCTCTGCTGCGTTTTTTCCGCCATTGCCATGATGGGTCTTCTGGGAATGTTTGGCTGGAAGGTCACCGTTATATCTTCCAACTTTATATCGTTACAGCTGATCATTACCATGGCAATTACGATCCATTTGATCGTGTGCTACAAGGATCTTTTGTTGCGTAATCCTGAAGCTGATCAGCGACAACTTATCCTTGATACGATGAGTTTAATGTTGACACCCTGCCTGTATGCGGCTCTTACAACGATTGCCGGATTCGGTTCGCTGTTGTTGAGCGATATTCTGCCCGTCAGAGCATTTGGCTGGATGATGAGCGCCGGTATCGTGGTTTCGCTGACCACAACCTTTCTACTTTTTCCAGCCGGGTTGATGCTGCTGAGCAAAAAAGCGCCGCAGATCAAAAAGGCAAAACGTTTTTCTTTTACGGCTGCTCTGGCCAGGTTTGCGGAAGCACACGGCACCCTGATCATCATCGGAAGCTACCTCATCTTGATTACGAGTGTCATCGGCTTCACCAGACTCGTTGTTGAAAACAGCTTTATTAATTACTTTAAAGATAACACCGAAATTTATCAGGGCTTGAAAGTCATTGACGAAAAGCTAGGGGGCACGACCCCATTGGATGTGATCGTCGAACTCGAGGCACCCCAGGCTTCGACTGCCATTGCAGGGAGTAAAACCGAAGAACCGGGAGACGAAGATTTCGATGAGTTTGATGAATTTAAAGAAGCCGATGATGAGAAATATTGGTTTACCGCTGACCGGATGGCGCTGGTGATGAAAATCCACGATTATCTTGACAGCCAGCCTGAAACCGGCAAAGTGCTGTCACTGGCAACGATGCTGAAGATTGCGACGAAATTAAACAATGATAAGCCGTTAGATAACTTTCAGTTGGCCCTGGTATACAGCCAACTGCCTAAAAAATTTAGACGCATCATATTAAAACCATACGTATCTCCGCAACATCATCAGCTGCGCTACTCCATCCGGGTCAAGGATTCCGAAAAATCTTTGAGACGCGATGTCTTCTTGAAAAGGATTAGACATGACCTGGTTAACAAACTGGGGATAAAAGAAGACAAGCTCCATTTGACCGGCTTGTTGGTGTTGTATAACAATATGCTGCAGAGTTTGTTTAAGTCGCAGATTCTTACCCTGGGAGTTGTCGTTCTGGCGCTGTTGGGTATGTTTTTTATTTTGTTTCGCTCGTTAAAGTTAGCGCTGATCGCGATTGTACCGAATCTACTGGCGATTTCAGTGGTGCTCGGGATTATGGGATGGCTGAATATTCCCCTGGATATGATGACCATTACCATCGCCGCCATCAGTATCGGAATAGCGGTCGATAACACGATTCACTACATTTACCGTTTCAGGCACGAGTTTAAGGCGGAAAACGGTTATATCAAAACAGTTCACCTGTGCCACGGCAGCATAGGCCGTGCTTTGTATTATACATCGTTGACGATTATCAGTGGCTTTTTGATTTTGACCCTTTCAAATTTCATCCCCAGCATTTATTTTGGTCTATTGACGGGGTTGGCCATGCTGATTGCGCTATTGGCGGCTCTGACGCTTTTGCCGCAACTCATCATTTTTGTTAAGCCCTTTGGTCCTGAATCTTGAAGACCTCCGACTCGCCCTGTAGAATGCCGCTTTGCGGCCCCCGCAGGGGATTCAATAGGGCTCGTGCAAGACTCAGGAGGGCCTGAATCTTGCGTGAAAATTAATGAGAGCTTATGAATAGATGTAGATTATTTAAAGGATAAATATCATTGTATCTCATTAACTTTCACCCGTTGGGCGAGCCGGAAGCCTCCATCTGCTGCGTTACCACACCCGCCATCGCGAGCCGCTCCATTCGGCCCGAGCTCATGGCCGAGGGCAGGCGAGGCGGGCGGGTTAAGGCCGAGACATCCCGCTTATAGCGGGATAGCCTCGCCCTTAAGTGCCTTGCATATGGAATCCTCCAATGCGTACAAGACTCAGGAGGACCTGAATCTGCACTTGAAACTTCCTGAGACACGTGCAAAATTTAAATTTTAATCCATAATAGGTAAATAGATATGGCCACTCTAAATAGGCAGGATATTTTAGAAATCCTAAAGATGTTTGAAGATCAGTTTGGCTTATTGTTTCGTATCGACAGACTTGAAAAAATGGAAATCCGGAAAAAAACCAAGGATGCCGTTATGCCCTTAGCAGGAATGGACATTAAACACGCGAGTATATTTATGGATATTTTGGAGGAAAAACTTCATGATGTTTTCCCGTTATTTGTTGACGGATACGAGTTTCGGAAAAAGATCGAGAGAAAGGTAACTGAGATATTGAAAGATAAGGAGCACTGAGTCCAAGGAGGCGAGCTATGGACGGCGTTGTTATGATTGCGCAATTAATGGCCATTTCGGCCACTACAGCCCCTAAAAGCAAGGGCGAAAATTTTGTCAAAACCCGGGTGCTGAAAGGAAGCGTTTTAATAGAACTTGCCGATGCCATGCTGGCCTTTGGCCAGCGCACGCAAAAGAAAGACTTTGACCGGGATTCAAAAAATGTTGCGCAATCTGAAGCCGTGTTGTTGGTGGGCATTCATAAAGCAAATATACTTGGCCTGGATTGTGCCGCCTGTGGATATCCAGATTGCAAAACCTTCCAAAAACAGAAAAAAGAAGCCGGTGAATTTGCCGGTCCGACCTGCGCTTATCGATTGCTGGATTTGGGTATTGCACTGGGATCGGCCGTAAAAACTGCCAGCATGCTTAACGTCGACAACCGAATTATGTATCGGGTCGGTGTGGTAGCCCGCGAGCTGGGTATTGTGGACTGGGATTTTGTGATGGGCATCCCGCTTTCAATCACGGGTAAAAACATCTACTTTGACAGATAATAATTTATTGTTATGGAGTGTTGGAGTGATGGAGTATTGCTAAATGCTGCCTTCCTGGCATGTTTTTTTGCTCTAAACAATCTTTTTGGATACCCGTGCGTTTATAATTCCGTTAATAACTAATCTGATGAGTCTGGGTGTTTTTCGTCATACCGGACCTGATCCGGCATCCAGAGTTCTAAGTATATGGAAAGAAACTGGATTCCCCTTCGACTGTGCTCAAGGTGGTGAGCATGTCGAAACACGGGTCAAGCCCGGAATGACTATCAAGATATGCCGGATACCATTCTTTGTAGCGCTGTGAGCTGCGTTACAGTACGGAAGTGTATTGCCGGGTAAAACTTCCTCTCAACTAATCTATACTGTGGATATTTGCTGCAGGCAGATTGTTTGGCCTGATTTTCCCTCTCAGGAAATCAGGCCAAGAAAAAAAATCTCTGCGACCTCTGCGTCTCTGCGGTAAGATAGATAATTCCAAAAGAGGAAATTATGCCATATTTGATGGAAGATGATCCGGAAGTGGCCCGAATTATTCGGAATGAGGAGGCCAGAGTTGAAAACACCCTGGACCTGATTGCAGCTGAAAACCATGCGCCCCGATCTGTTTTGGAGGCTCAAGGATCTATTTTCAGCCAAAAAGCGGCCGAAGGATTTCCGGGCAATCGATTTCACGCCGGCTGCCGGCATGCCGATATACTGGAAAGCCTGGCCGTGTCCAGAGCCAAGCAACTATTCGGTGCTGATCATGCCAATGTTCAGCCGCATAGTGGGGTTTCTGCCAACCTGGCGGTTTATTTTTCCGTGCTGGATGTGGGGGATCGCATCCTGTCAATGAAATTATCGCATGGGGGACACCTGTCCCATGGTGATGCGGCCTCGATGACCAGTCGCTGTTTTAACTTTCAACATTACGGGCTCAATCTTAAAACTGAACAACTCGACTATAACGAAATCGAGCAGCTTGCACAGCGATTTAAACCTCGCATGATTGTCGCTGGTGCCAGCTCCTATCCCCGGTTGATCGATTATGGAAAAATGGCTGATATTGCCCGGTCGATTTCAGCTTTTTTACTGGTCGATATGGCCCACATCGCAGGCCTCGTGGCCGCCAAAGTCATCCCCAGTCCGGTTCCCCATGCGGATTTTGTGACCTTCACCACCTATAAGACCCTACGCGCCAGTCGTGGCGGCGTTATCTTATGCAAACAAAAGCATGCCGACCGCTTAAACAGGGCCATATTCCCCGGCGGTCAGGGGACACCGTCACTCAATTTGATTGCTGCCAAAGCGGTTTGCTTCCATTTGGCGATGACAGATGATTTTGTTGAGCTTCAAAACAAAACCCTGAATAATGCGAACTGCTTTGTGACTGAATTTGAACGCCTAGGATATCGAATGGTTTCCGGGGGAACCGACAACCATTTGGGCCTCATCGATTTACGCTCTAAGGGTCTGACAGGGGCGCTTGCTGAAAAAACATTGGAGTCGGTGGGAATTATCGTCAATCGCAATGTCATTCCCGCTGATCCTGAAAAACCGGAGATCAGCAGTGGCATTCGAATCGGCAGCCCAGCAATTACATCCAGAGGCATGCAGGAATCCGAGGTGCAGCAGATTGTCCGCTTAATGGACACTACGATGTCCAATATTGAAAGACCACAGATCCTCAAACAAGTTGCCCAAGAGGTTCAGAGCTTGTGTAAACAATTTCCAATTCAACCCCAGAATTAGGTGTTCATTCGATTAGATAAATCCTTGTGTTTTTTTTTATTGTTCCATATATAGCAGCATTCCAATATGCCCATCAGTTGTAACAGCTAAATTTTAATATGTTGAAGCGGTTTCAGAACCTCAAATAATGTTCGCTAGCAAGGCGCAAGGCGATTCAAAAGTGGAGCATACACGACAGTATTCGAGCATTTTGAATCGGCTTGCAACGCAGCTAGCGGGCATTATAGGGGGTTATGAAGCCGCTTCGGGAGGAAGTTATGGATAATAAGAGCCTAAAAAAAGCTTTTTCTACACTTTCAACCCCTTTAGTCACCGACGCTTGTATGCGGCTGGGCGTTTTTATGCGGGTAGCGCCGATCGGGATCAAACCCTTGGTGCCGGGCTGGCGCATGGCCGGGCGTGTGTTGCCGGTCAGACATTCCGGTAGTGTGGATATTTTTCTGGAAGCCATGGCCAATGCGTCCGCCGGAGATATCCTGACGATCGACAATGCCGCCCGAAAGCATGAAGGCTGTATCGGGGATTTGACCGTTTTAGAGGCGCAAGCAAAGGACCTGGGAGGCATTGCGGTCTGGGGATTTCACCGTGATACACCTCAGCTGATTCAGATCGGCTTTCCCGTCTTCAGCTATGGCTCCTTTCCGGTAGGGCCCAAGCGCGCCTACCCACGGGGATCAGATGCTTTGACGACGGCCAGGTTCGGTGATTTTAAAATAACAGCCGATGATGTCGTCTTCGGCGATGATGATGGGGTGGTTTTCGCATTGCTGCAAGATTTAGAAGACATCATTTCTGTGGCGCGAGCCATTGCGGAAATTGAGCAAAGCCAGGCGCAAAACATCAAAAACGGCATACCCCTGTCCGATCAATTTAAGTTTGAAAAGTATCTGAAAAAGCGTACTAAAAATCCGGCCTATACTTTCCGTGAGCATTTACTGAAAATCGGCGCCGCCATCGAAGTTTAAAATCATAATAGGTGTCAGGTGTCAGGTTTCGAGTGTCAGAATTCAGAGGACGGAGGTCAGATGACAGAAGTCAGATGGTAAAACCTTGAAAGGAACGCACCTCTTTCTGACATCTGTTTTCTGCTCTCTGTCTTTTGTTTACTGACACCTGAACACTGACACCTGAAACCATTAGGGCGTCTCTGCGGTAACAAAAAAAGGTATCAAATATGACCGAATTCATTGACCTGAGCCATTCGATCGAAGATGGTATGATTACGTACACCGGATTGCCCGGCCCTGTGATCAGCGACCATATGGGACGCGAGGAATCCAGTACCCATTATGCCGAAGGTACAACGTTTCAGATCGGAAAAATCGAAATGGTGGCCAATACCGGCACTTACATCGATGCGCCATTTCACCGTTTTGCGGAGGGAAAGGATCTATCCGAACTTAAGATGGCCTCGATCGCCAACCTGGTTGGTATTGTCATTCGGGTGGGTCAAAATATGCGATCCATAGGGGTAGAGCTGTTTGATGGCAACGATTACCAAGGCAAAGCTGTACTCGTCTACACGGGCTGGGATCGGCACTGGCAAACCGATACTTATTTTGAGAACCATCCTTTTCTTACCCGAAATGCAGCTGAATATCTAAAGTCCGCTGGTGCCGCCTTGGTGGGTATCGATTCGCTCAACATCGATGATAACACAGATGGAACCCGACCGGCGCATTCGATTCTGCTGCAGGCCGGCATACCGATTGTTGAGCATATGTGTTGTTTGGATCGATTGCCGGATGAGGGATTTCGGTTTTTTGCAGTACCGGCTCCGGTCAAGGGGATGGGGTCGTTTCCTGTTCGAGCATTCGCGATTGTGGAATAATTTTAGACAGGATTTACAGGATTTACAGGATTTTTTGTTTCGGCACTTTCCGGATGAAAGTGCCGAAATTCAATCCGCTTCGCGGAAATAAAATATTTATCTTTTGAGTCTGTATACCCTGCGGGTAGCTTATTGTATCATCTATCTTGAAGCTAAAAGAAACTAACTATTTGCCCGAAGGGCTGACAGTTTTTCTCCCGACAAGGTCGTCGGGAGAAAAGAATTGTCTGTGTCAGTCTGTGTGGGTCTGTGGCTAATAAAAAAACGCCTTTGCGTCTTTGCGTGAGGCCATCAAAATATCGCTATGAACGAAAAATCATCCGTATTTGAGGAAACCTACGCCAACTATCTGGCCCGGATTGCCGATCTGGATTTTATTAAGATTGCCGAGCGGCTTGGCGCTGAAATGGCTGGGGATCAACTGATGATTCCGTTTTTTGGATTGCCCCACCGAATATCCAATCAGGGTATCAGCGACCCGTCCGGCAAACGCCCTGGTTTTTCGGTATGTGTTGTATTGTTTAAATACCTGCTGTTGTGCCCGGACCATGATCCCATTGAATGGGATTGGGCGTCTTTTAAGGATTTTAGGGACGCGGCACCCTTTGCCGGTTCGTTTGTCAATTATACCGAGATCCCGCTGGCAGAGCATTTTGCAGGAGATCTTGCACGGCTTGAAGCCGCTGCACGGGCACTCGACGGCCAGCCTCCGGACGTAGCGTTTCCTTATGATCTGTGCCTGCAGTTTCCGGCCTTGCCGAAAGTACCGCTGCTGATGCTTTTCAATGATGCTGATGTGGAATTTGCCGCCCGCTGCGCGGTGCTGTTTGAAAGACGTGCTGAAACGTATCTGGACATGGAATGCCTGGCCATGGTGGGCATGCAATTGTTTGAACTTCTCAAAGCCGCCGCAGAAAAACTTTGACTTAACTTGAACCTATCTCAAAAATAGTAGATAACGTCTATGGGCGCGGCGAAAACCGATTCAAAAGCGGAGCATACACGATAGTATTCGAGTATTTTGAATTGGTTTTTAACAATGCCCATGGGCGTTAGATGCATTTTTGAGATGGGTTCTTGCCTATTCCCAGTCCAGCAGCCGCTGTTGGCCTTCCAGTTTGCGGATTTCCGTCAGGTCCTGGCTGACCTCCAGACAACCCCGGTAGTAGCCGCTGGCATCCCGCACGGCAAAATAGCGGATATAAATGAATTTGCCGCCCAGCTCGATCCAGAATTCGGCAGTGTCACGTGAACCGGACTTAAAGGCATCCAGGATCTGGTTGACCAAATGAACGCTTTTAGGGGGGTGGCAGTTGCGGACCTCGCGGCCGATGATGGCCGGGCTGCGGGGAAAAATCCTCTCGGGCCCTTCCGAATAGTAGGCCACCCGGTCGTTTTCATCGACAAATGTCAAGTCCACCGGCAAGTGGGTGAGCATTAGGTTGATCTGTTCCAGGGTCATGCGGCCGGTGTTCAGTCCTAATGCTCCGGCGACCTCTCCAACTACTCCTTCCGGCTCGGGGGCAGGCACTTCGGTTTCCTGGATGATATCCTCGGGCCAGCCTGTATCCGGAACGACCCAGGCAAAACCGATGTCGGCCTCACCTTCCTTAACTTTAACCCATTCCTGATCGGAAAGCATATCCAGACTGGCGGGGTACAGGATGTGCTCTTCTTTATAGATCATATCCCGGATGGCCTGATTGGCTTCTTTCAATGACATCAGGGTGCGCTCCGCATCTGATTGGCCAATGGCCTCGCGGGCCTGCTTGAGGTCGGCACGGATATCGTCATGGATCGACCACATTACCTGGGAGGGGCCGGTAAAATGATGGGCTTCCAGCATCGGAAATAGTTGATTTTCCTTGCGGGTGTAATGGGTGTCGATTTCAGACAGGCGTTCGACTAAAGCTCTCAGCGCTCCGCGGTTCTCCTTGAAGGCCTCGGATCGGGGGGGGTGACCGATGCGCCCCATGAGCATGCTGGTCTCGCTCATGATTTTTTCGGAAGCGCGATTCTCCTTCATAAAGGTGTGGATGGGATGTCCCAGGGGCGGTTCCGGCCGGTCCTGTTCTTCTAAGGCCTCTTTAAATATTTCAACATGAACGTCGCATAAACGCTTGATTTCTTCAGCCGGCAGGCCTTCGTCCATGAGGGCCTGCTCCATCTTGGCGATTTCGGTGGCTTCCACCCCTTTGATCAGTTGGTTGAATCTCCCTTTGACCGCTTCAAAGTCTTCACCATCATGCAGGGATTTGATAATTTCCTTGAGCGCCTGCTGCTTTTCTGCCGGATCGCTCACAGCGCTGTCTTCCCCATCAGGTGTTGGTTCAGCGGCTGTGGTGGGCTTACCTGTCTGACGGTCGATTTCCTTTTTCAGGGCGGCTATAAATTCGTCTAAATCCAGTCCGCCGATACCGGCAACTTTGCCAAGGGTGGCGACTTTCCCTATGGTTTTGCGCATAATCGGGTTTTTAAGACCCTTGAATTTTGGTGACAGGGTTACCAAAAAATCTTCTAAAAAAGGGTATTGTTTCAACAAGTCATCGATCTTGGTATTGGCGTTGATTCCCATGACAACCTCTCCTTGTGCATTTAGCATTCATTTTAAAATATAAAATGCTCGATATTTCCCTTGTTCCTATCGTGTATTATATTTATTTGAATGAAAACACAAGCGGGAGGTTAAGATGGCCATCGATGTAATGATTCAAAGAAAGGTCAAACCCGGTCGTCAGGCCAAAGAGTTAGTGCCGCTTATCCTGCATCTAAGAGCCCTTGCCACCTATCAACCTGGCTATATTTCGGGCACAACCCTAAGCAATCTGGAACACCCTGAAGAGTGTCTGGTGGTTAGCAGATGGGAGTCTATTGACGCTTGGAACCGGTGGCGACATAGCAAACAAAGAACTGAAGTTGAAAAAAAAATTGAGGCATTAACCGGTGAGAAAACCGAATACAATATCTATGTGCCCTTGGTAGCTGATGCAGAACCAGGACAGGCCTTTATTAAAAGACCGGGGCTATAAAATAAAGACCAGCACGGCTGGTCCTAAATTTAGCAAATAAGCAGTTGACAAGGTTTCATTTGGTTTTGTAGTATGGCACAGTGTGGCAGCACTGATTAGGGACAGAGTATGCCCGTGGACCTGAGCCGGTTTGCATTCACCCTTATCGCTGAGCGCCCCCTGTTCTTCTCAGATTGCTAGTCGATGACATTCATCATTAGAAACCCGAACCGCTGACACATAATCACTGTCCCGTATACGCCACGCGCACACGACGGTGTATCTTCTCCTCAATGCTGCGTCTTGCAGTTATAGGTCCTGCTTCTATCTTAACTCGTTAATTACGGTTAGGGGGGAGGATGGGTTTGCAAAAAGATTTAGACCCGACATCAAGAAGCGCTCCTGCTGAAGAGAACCCTTCCAAAGCACCACGAGCCAAAAGGTTTGGTGCCACCTTTATTCTTTCGTTTGTAATTCTCTTTTTATTATGGATCGTATTTTCCGGCCGGTTCGATGGATTTCACATCACCATGGGCCTTATAGCCAGTGCTATCGTTGCCACATTTTCCGGTGACCTGATGTTTACCTCACACGAGCCGCGGGGCATATTCCGGCTGTGGTTTCGGCTGTTTGCCTACATTCCCTGGCTGATTTACCAAATATTTTTGGCCAATCTACACGTTATGTATCTGGTGTTCCATCCTAAAATGATGGAACTCATCAATCCCCAGATCATCGAGTTTGAAAGCGAGCTAAAAAGCGACTACGCACGTACGACTTTTGCCAACTCGATCACCCTGACCCCCGGCACCATTACTGTTAATGTGACGGTGCTGGGTCGGTTTACAGTCCATTGTATTGACGACAAGTCCAGTCAATCTCTTCCGGGTGATATGGAATCAAAAATAGTCAAGGTCTTCCGCGAATAAGCAAAAAATGGATATTGTATTTTTTTACAGCAGTTTCTACCTAACACTGATAATGTTGCTGTCTCTTTATCGGGCGATTTTCGGCCCGACCGTGTTGGATCGTCTGATCGGAGTGAATGCCATCGGCAGCAAAACAACGGTCCTTTTGATTTTGGTCGGACTGATCTACGGTCGGGTGGATATGTTCGTTGATATCGCGCTGGCTTATGCCCTGCTGAACTTTATTGCCGTGCTGGCGGCCTCTCGTTATTTCCAAAAAAAGAGAGATCTTATTCAAGAAAAACCTCCGGATGGATCAACATAAAAAGCGCTAAGGAGGCATTGGCGATGAAAATATTGGTGATGGTTCTTTTGTTTAGCGGTCTGGCGTTTTTTACAGGCGGTTCGATCGGTATTCTGCGACTGCCCGATTTTTACTCCCGGCTGCATCCGGCCGGAAAACTGGATACCGCCGGTCAGCTGCTAACATTGTCGGCGATTGCCTTGTTTGTACTTCAAGATTTGTCTTTACATAATTTTTTAACGGCAACCAAGATCGTGCTAATCGTTATCATCGTTTATATTACCAGCCCGACAGCCACCCATGCCATTGTGGATGCAGGAGTGCGGGCCGGCCTCAAACCTTGGACCAAGGAAGATCAATCATGATTTGGCAGATTGAGCTTGTGGTTTTATTGATGGTAATCATTTGCGGCATCGGTGCCATCACCGTCAAAGATCTGCTGAGCGCCGCCATTCTATTTGGCGCGTACAGTTTTATGATGTGCCTGCTGTGGGCCATCATGGGGGCAGTTGATGTGGCGTTCACCGAAGCGTCGGTTGGTGCCGGCATCAGCACCGTGCTGTTTGTTGCGGCTGTTTTTCGCACCTCACGGAGAACAAAAGATTGAAGACACTGTCCATCATCATTGTACTTTTGTTCGGGAGTCTTCTGATTTATTGTACCCTGGACTTTCCGCCATGGGGTGATCCACAGGCACCTGCCAGCATGCATGTGTCAACCCGCTACATTGAGCGGTCGATGGCGGAAACCTCGGTCCCCAATATCGTCACGGCCGTACTGGCTGATTACCGCAGTTATGATACGATGTTTGAAACCATTGTTATCTTTTCCGCAGGTGTGGCCTGCTTATTTTTGCTGCGGATTTTCAGACGAATTGAGCCCGAAACGCAACTGTATCGACATATTCCCACCGGGATCACTCTACGCATTGCCAAAGGTGTCCAGCCCTCACAGGATTCCAAAGAGTTTGAAAGAATCGATCTGATGTGGGTTCCTTATGACTTGATTATTAAAACCAGCGCCCGGCTGATTGTTCCTTTTAGCCAGCTCTTTGCCCTGTATGTCATTGCGCACGGTCATCACAGCCCGGGCGGCGGGTTTCAGGGCGGTGTCATCCTCGGTGCTTCCATTATTTTGTTTGCCATATCCCACAACCTTAGATCCAGCTTAAACCGCATCAGTGAAAAGCGCGCCGTGCTGCTTTGTGGCTTGGGGGTATTCATCTATGCCGGCACTGGGGCCTTGAGTATTTTGCTGGGGTCAAACTATCTGGATTACAGCGTCCTATCACAGATATTCGGTGTGGATCCCGTCACGGCCAGATCGCACGGTATTCTAATGGTGGAAATCGGAGTGGGCATTTGCGTGATGGCGGTCATGGTCCATCTATATTATAACCTGGCTTCAGCCGGCAGACATGACGAGGGATTGTAAAAGGTGAACGAGCTGCTCTCGATTATCGTGTCCAAGTTAAATTACTGGGTCTACATTGCGCTGATGATGGTCGGCCTGTATGCCATGATCGCCAAAAAGAATCTGGTCAAAAAAATAATTGGGATGAACATTCTTCAGACGGCCGTCATTTTATTTTTTATTTCTTTGGGTGCGAAACATAAAGGGACCATACCTATTATTATGCACGGGCATGCTGCTGGAAGTCACGCTGTAAAGGCGGTAGATTATATTAATCCGTTGCCGCATGTGTTGATGCTTACCGCAATTGTTGTAGCCGTTGCAACCCTGGGGGTCGCACTAGCGCTGGTGATTAAAGTGTTCCAGCAATACCAAACGCTTGAAGAGGATGAAATCCTGGCCCAGTTAAAAGAAGAGTGACCCGCGAAGGACAAAAGGATGATAACCAAAGAAGATTTAAAACAAATCGTCATGCTCACCTACTTAACGGATCCCATGCTGGATAGACTAGCTCAAATTATAGATTTTTTCAAATTCGATCGCGATGAAATCCTGTTCCGGGAAAATGATCCTGCCGAGCGATTCTACATGATGAAATCGGGAAATGTGTTGCTGGAACAGGCCATTTCAGACAAGGTCACCGCTTACATTGGATCGATTAAACCAGGATTTTCTTTCGGATGGTCGGCCATGATCGAGGACGGATTATATACCGTCAATGCCATCTGCGTGGAGCCATCTGAAATTTACTCTTTTAAAAGAGATAAGATACAAAAGCTTTTTACAAAAGATCCGGAGATGGGATTGCGTATGTACCAGCGCCTTTTGGTGATCATTAAAAAACGACTCGATTATCGCACGGGGCAGTTTCGACAGGCCATTAAAAATCATCCGGATATGCAGAATCTGTTCAGCAGCTGATATTCTGATATTGATGTGATGAAGATATGAGCCATCAGTTACCAGCCATAATTGTTGTCCTTCCTCTTGTTGTATCTTTTTTCATATTTTTTTCGGGGTGGTGGGTAAAGCGGGCCGGCTTTCCCCTGGCGGTCGGCGCGCTGATCTGTTGTGTTTCGCTTTCCATTGGTATTTTTAAAGCGGTGACAAGCGGTGGCCCTATCCATTACTGGCTGGGCGGCTGGGAGCCCCCGTGGGGTATCGAATACTATGTGGACCACCTCAATGCTTTTATGCTGATACTTGTTTCATCACTCAGTCTATTGACCGCGATTCACGCCCAAAAAACCATCAAAGCCGAAATACCGGATCGGATCTCACTGTTTTGGTGTCTTTACCTCCTGTTGAATACCGGCATCTTGGGGATCATTGTTACCGGAGATTTGTTTAATCTTTTTGTATTGCTGGAGGTGGCGTCTCTTACCGGGTATTCGCTGGTCGCCATCGGCAAAGGACGGGCGAGGTTTGCCAGCATCCGGTATCTGCTCATTGGAACCATCGGTGCCAGCTTTTATCTGATTGGGATCGGCTATCTCTACATCATGACGGGCTCGCTGAATATGGCGGACCTGCGCCTGCTTCTTCCACCGCTGTATGCAACCAAAGTCATTCAGGCCGCTTTCGTATTTATCTTTATAGGATTTGGCATAAAAATCGCCCTGTTTCCCCTGCATGCTTGGCAGCCGGATGCCTACACCTATGCGCCTTCAGCAGTGAGTGTGCTCATATCCACGGCGGTGGCCAAAACATCCATCTATGCCCTCATCCGGGTGATCTTTTCAGTTTTTACTTTGGATTTTATCAAGACTTTTCTGCCGGTATTCGACATCCTGTGCTGGGTGGCTGCCAGCGCCATGATCGCCGGTTCAATTTTTGCCATCGTTCAAAACAATTTCAAGAAAATGCTGGCCTATTCGAGTATCGCCAATGTCGGCTATATCGTGCTGGCCATCGGTCTGGCGCCTTTTTGCGCGCAAGGTTTAAGCCCGGCCCTGATACATGTTTTGAATCATGCTGTGATCAAAGCCGGTATGTTCATGGCGGCCTGCGCATTTATTTATAAATTCGATTTATGGGATATTCGAAAATTTGAAGGTCTCGGCCGGCGAATGCCGTTCACCTGCTTTGCGCTTTTGTTGGCCATTCTGGCAATGATTGGTTTGCCACCCAGTGCGGGATTTGTGACCAAATGGTATCTGATTCTGGCCATACTCGATGCTCAAAAATATCCGTTCCTTGTTTTTATCTTTGTCAGTACACTGCTGATGATCGTTTACTTCTGGCGATTGGTTGAGATCATTTATATCCGCCCAACACCGAAAAGTAATTCGTCGCAGCTTCAGATTGCCGAAGCACCGATGAGCATGCTGGTGCCGAGTCTTATTTTGGGGGGCCTAACGTTTGCGATCGGTATTATTTGGATGACTGGAATCTTAACGCCTGTCCTGGACGCTGTTAATTCAGCATTCGGATTGGGGGACCGATGACCGAAATGGTGCCATCCATTAAGCCGCTGCTGGCTGTCATCTGCCCGATGATTGCAGCTCCCGGTATTTTTTTGTTGCGCAAACATGCCAATATCCGGGAAGCCGTCACCCTATTGGCCGCGGTTATTCAATTTGCGATTATTATCTCAATGGCACCGGCGATCATCGAAGGCAGTGTTCTTGCCTTTCGTATCATCGATATCGGGGCCGGCATCGAATTGGGTTACCGAGTGGATGCCTTCGGCCTGATTTTTGCCATCACCTCTTCTTTTCTGTGGATACTGGTTTCGTTGTATTCCATCGGTTACATGCGAGCATTGGCGGAACATGCCCAAACCCGCTTTTATTTCATGTTTGCCCTGGCCATTTTTTCTGCGGTCAGTATCGCCCTTTCGGAAAATCTGGTTACGTTTTACATTTTTTATGAGGCCCTGACCCTGTCAACCTACTGGCTGGTGGCGCATCATGAAGATAAAGAAGCGTTCGCCGCCACGCGTAAATACCTTGTGTATTTGCTCTCATCGGGCTGGTTTCTATTCGCAGCGGTGGTGCTGACCTACGCCGTTACCGGGACCACGCGCTTTGCCGATGGCGGAATTTTAAATGCAGCTTCCGCTTCCAATTCGACCCTTATTGTTTTGTTCGTTTTGTTCGCCCTGGGTTCCATTAAAGCGGCCTGGATGCCTTTCCATTCCTGGCTGCCAAGTGCGATGGTGGCACCAACCCCGGTCAGTGCCTTGTTGCACGCCGTTGCGGTGGTCAAAGCGGGGGTGTTCGGCTTTGTCAGAATTGTATGTCATGTGTTTGGTATCGAATTGATCGGCGCACTTGGCGTCGGTCTCTGGCTGGGGGCCGTTGCTTCCATAACCATGATCCTGGGGTCATTTTTTGCCATCGGCGAAGACAATCTCAAGCGGCGGCTGGCATTCTCTACGATCAGCCAATTGTCGTATATTCTTTTCGGTGTGGCGCTGTTAAGTCCTTTCGGCATAAAGGGCGCAATGGTGCATATACCGTTCCATGGATTTATGAAGATCACGCTTTTTCTGTGCGCCGGAGCCATCATGGTGGTAACCGGCAAAAAAGAAATCAGTCAGATGGCAGGGATCGGCAAACAGATGCCGGTGACCATGCTGGCATTTACCATTGGTGCCCTGGGTATGTGCGGGGCACCACCGGTGTCCGGTTTCATCAGCAAATGGTATCTGGGGCTGGGGACCATCCAGGCTGGAACGATCATTTTTTTAATTGTTATCCTGGTTAGTTCTTTGCTGGATGTGGTCTATTTTTTTCCGATCGTTAAAACGGCCTTTTTCGATACTCCCGCCGAAGTTTCTGCAGCCAGCGGCGGCAAGATTCTCCGGATGGAAATGCAAAATCCCTTGTATCTATTCATGGTCGTGCCTTTGGCACTGACGGCTATTTTTTCAGTGATTTTTTTCTTCTTTCCGGATGCTTTTCATTTGCTGGATCTGGTTGAAATCGCCGTTATCAATCTATTTTAAGGATTGCTGATGATAAAGTTATCGGAGGTATAAATGGGAAAGCTTGAAAAAAACGGAGAAGAATTTGTCTTCAAACAAGATAATGGTGAGATTACGGCGTGGTTCAATAACGTCGAAGAAAAAATGGTGCTCGCACACGAAGGCAGTCCAGCCTACAAAAAGGTGTTCTACCTTCTGGTTATAGGAGGCCTGCTTTACCTGTCATTCATCTTTGTTTTTCATTGAGGAACCCCGGATATGAAAACCCAACGTGAAATCAAATTTTTGGATTCAGCGGAAAATAGAGCCAGGGTTAGAAAATACTTCTATATTTCACTGCTGATACTTCTGGCGCTTGAATTTTTCATTTCTAAACACGGCCATTTCCCTTGGGAGGAGGCCTACGGGTTTTATGCGGTTTACGGATTTATTGGTTGTGTCAGCTTGATATTTATCGCCAAAGGCTTGCGGTGGCTGGTGAAACGAAGGGAAGATTACTATGATTAGTCCGGTGCCGCCGGCTGCAATTCTGATTGCCGGAGCGCTTCTGGTTCCTTTATTCAAGGAGAGGCTCAAAAAGGTTTACCTTCTCGCCTTACCGTCCTTTGCCTTCCTGGATCTTCTCTATATGACCCCAGGAAAATACTGGATTGTCGACTTTCTCAATTATGAGCTGATTTTCGGCAGAGTCGACAAGTTGAGCATGGCTTTTGGTTATGTGTTTGTTCTGATTACCTTTATCGGCATTCTTTATGCGCTGCACAACAAAGATGATGCTCAGCATATGGCCGGTCTGATTTACGCCGGTGGTGCTTTGGGGGTCACCTTTGCCGGCGATCTATTCACCCTTTATGTATTCTGGGAAATACTGGCGATTGCTTCGGTGTTTTTAATTCTGGCCCGCAAAATGGCGACATCTTCGGCCGCTGCCTTCAGGTATTTCACCTGGCATTTTTTCGGCGGTTTGTGTTTGCTGGCCGGGATCATTTTATACGTGATGAATCACGGCACCCCGGAGTTTGATTATATCGGTCTCACCGATTGGGCCTCGGTTCTCATTTTCACTGGATTTTGTTTGAATGCAGCCGTTTTTCCGCTGCACGCCTGGCTGCCGGACGCCTACCCGCGGGCCACCGTTACCGGCGCCGTATTTATGAGTGCCCTGACCACCAAAAGCGCTGTTTATATTCTGGCGCGAACCTTTCCGGGCACAGAATTGCTCATCTGGGCCGGCGCTTTTATGACCTGTTTTCCCATCTTTTATGCGGTTATTGTGAACGATATCCGACGCGTGCTGGCTTACAGTCTCATCAATCAGGTGGGCTTTATGGTGTGCGGCATCGGAATCGGGACCCAGTTGGCCATAAACGGTGTGGTCGCCCATGCTTTCAGCCACATCATTTACAAGGCGCTCCTGTTCATGTCTACGGGAGCGGTGTTGCACATGACCGGGAAGATCCGGGCCACGGATCTCGGTGGGCTGCACAAAACCATGCCGTTTACGGCTGTTTGTTGCATGATCGGGGCTGCTTCCATTTCGGCCTTTCCGCTTTTCAGCGGATTTGTCAGCAAGTCGATGACGGTTGCCGCGGCTGCTGAAGAGCATCTGACCATCGTCTGGTTTATGCTCATGTTCGCCTCCGCCGGAGTTTTTCATCATGCCGGCATCAAGGTGCCTTTTTTTGTTTTTTTTGGCCACGATTCCGGTATTCGCGCCCAAGAGCCACCGATCAACATGCGGTTGGCCATGGGAATTGCTGCGTTTATCTGCATTTATCTGGGTGTCTATCCCCAACCGCTGTATCACATATTGCCCTATGCGGTTCATTATGTGCCCTATACGGCTTTCCACGTGGTCGGCATGTTGCAATTGCTGATGTTCGGCGCGCTGGCTTTTACCCTTCTGGTTCTTTCCGGATATTATCCGCCAGAAATGCGGGCGGTGAATTTAGACACCGATTGGTTTGCACGCATTCCCGGGCGGAAATTTATCTGGTTTTGCCATGTGCCCCTCCAGCGAATCGGAGGCTTGGCCGAGGGTGTTGTTTCCCGTATTGTTGCTTTTTTAAAGACGCTTCCCAATGGGGCGGTAATTCTGGAAAAGGGGACCGATGGCGTTTTTCATTCCGGGCTGACATCCTTGCCGAACCTGTTGGTTGTGTGGGGTCGGCACCTGAGGACCGAAATTAAGCAACTATCATGGAATCTGGCTTATATTTTGTTGCCGTTTGTTGTTTTGCTGGCATTGCTGCTGCTGTTGTAACCATAGTTAGTAACATGATGCCTTATATCCTTCTTCAAATCGTTGCGGTTCCGCTAGTCGCCTCATGGGCGGCATTTCTGATTCGACCTGCCAGAAATCGCCGACCCGCCTGGATCGCCATCGGTGCACTTTGCTATACGACGCTGCTGCTGGTGCTGGCCGGATGGCAAATCTATAAAGGCGAAGTTCTGCACGAAAGGTATGGCATCGGCCCACAGATCAGCTTTAATCTTCTGGCCGACGGTCTGAGCCTGCCGGTGGCGGTGATCATCAATCTAATCTGTTTGGCGCTGGCCTTTTATTCGATCCACTATGTTGAGCATCGAATTGAGCTAATCTACGGTGATATCGACGATAAAACCTACGGCATCTATTATCGTCGATTTTTCATGCTGTATTTATACTTTCCCACCGGATTTATGGGTGTCGCATTTGCCACCAATACGCTGGCGGTTTATTTCTTTTTAGAGCTGCTGACCATCATTCCGCTGTATTTCATCATGGCACAGTTCGGTTACTCTGACTTCATCACCCGCTATAAAGTCGCACTGATGTGCCTATACTGGGGTATTGCCGGAGCCACTTTCTTTCTTATCGGAATTATCTGGGGGTTTACTCAGATCGACAGCTTCGAGATTGCTCAGATGCACCGTCTTTCCGGAAATCCTTTCGTTTTATGGATAGCAGTAATCATTTTGATAGGGCTGGCCACCAAACTGGCCATTATCCCGCTGCATGTATGGATGCCCTGGGTTCACGCCGAGCACCCGACCTGTATTGCCGGCTTGCTGGCCATCTACGCCAATATTGCGGCCTATGTGGCCGTCCGCGTCCTGATCCTTCCTTTGCGGCTGGATCTTTACCCGCTGGCCCTTCCGCTGATGATATTCGCGTTTTTAACCATGCTATATGGTGCTTTGCTTACACTGGCGCAGACCGACGCCAAAAGATTTTGTGCCTGTTCAACAATCAGTCAGATTTCTTATTCTGTTTTCGGTATTGCTGCGATGACGGCCTGGGGAGTGCAGGGTGGGATGTTTTATTTTCTGAGCCACATCCTGGGTAAAGCCATTTTGTTCTCAACAGCCGGGATACTGGTATATCAAATTGAAACCCGCAATCTGAAAGATATGGGTGGTTTGTGGCCGCAGATGCCGCTGACCGCCATATTGTGGCTTTCAGCCGCCCTTATTCTTTCCGCGCTGCCACCCACCAGCGGCTTTGTCGGCAAATGGTTAATATTTACCGGTGCCTTTAAAGGTTTCAATTCAAATCCCCTCGGTTTGTTGGTGACTATTGCAGCCATCCTGTCAACACTGTTGACGTTGATTTATACGTTTTTAACCGGTATTCGGATTTTTTTCGGCAAGCAGAAAAGCCATGATAATGAGCAGCCGGCCAGCGACCCGCCGCTGACGATGAGCCTGCCGCTTCTGGCACTTGCCGGTGTGGCTTTTGTGATGGGAATCTTCCCCAAACCTTTACTACGACTGCTCGATTCTGTTATTGGAACTTTTTAAGGCATAGTTTTTTGTTGACACTTTTTGTTAAATTTAACTAATAATATGTTATCTTCAGCGATTATGGGGTTGATTATCATTTCCTACCTGAAATGGTGCTTTATTTTCTTTTCAACGAAGCTTTCATGTTATTTTGAATCCGCGATTCAAAGATTATCTAGCTCAAGAATCGCTTTCAATAGGAACCTTTCCAGCTTGAGTTTACTTCTGATGATCCCTGGATAGGATGACAGAAGGCCAGACATCAGACCAACGACGATCGCAAACACTTAACAGGGAGGGACCGAATCATGCCAGTCAAATTCAATCAATATTGGTCCGTTGATTATGATAAAACCAAGGATTACCAAAAGTTTGTCATCCGCAAATTCATCCCCGGGATGAACAAACTGGGAATTCATATTGTCGCCGGCTGGACCGTACTGATTGGCGGCTACAGTGATATATTTCTAGAAGGCATCAGCCCTGATTTGCAACACCTTGAAAAAGCGCTACGCGATAAAAAGTACAGGGAACTGAATCAAGGCCTGCTAAACTACGTTCGGCATTACAAAACCAAAGTTCTGGTCGGCACCGGTAAAAAAGATGATTATTCCAAGGACGTCAAGGCCAATACGGTTAAATTTAACCAGTCCTGGGATATTATCAGTAAAACCAAAGATCAATACGAAGAATATGTCATCCAGACGTACTATCCCTGTTTAGAAGAATTGGGTATTCGAGTGGCCAGTGAATGGGAGGTCTTTATCGGCGAAGGGCCGCACATTTTATGCGAGGGTCGGGCCCAGGATATTGATACCACCACTTTGATCAGCAATCTGAGAAGTGAAAAATTCCTAAAAGCCAAACACGGTTTGAGACAATTTATCGAAAATTACCAAAGCCGCATTTTCATCTTTCACATTCAAAAGATTGTTGGCTACAAATCCGCCAGTTATGAGATGATTTGCTTTTAAGCAGCAGGCAACATTGTATCGCCTCAGATAGCAAAAAAGCCCATGGTTTATCATCTTCATTTTAAATCATGGGCTTTTAAATTTACCCGAATTGGAATGGCTTAACAGTCTAAACTATTGTCCTTCTTCATAACGCTGCTCAATGATCAGCGCCGGTTTGAGCAGCAGCGAAACCACAAAAATGCCCAGGGCCAGAATCCCAAGCGTTATGCTGACCTCCACCCAGCTGGGTGCATAATTCACGACTTCACCCAGTGGTGACGGCACCAGACCGGGCACAATCAAGCCAATGCCCTTTTCGATCCAGATGCCTAAAAACAGCAGCGTACAGGCCGGCACCAGTACTTTGGGGTTGTTTTTACCCGGGTTAAACGCCATTGTCAGGGTGCCGATGACATTCATGACGATGGCGGTCCAGATCCAGGGGACCAGAGCTGTATGGCCTTGGAGACCGAAATACAGGTAAATAGCCGGTTGGCTGTGATGGGTGGGCAGGTAAAATTCTTTAAAGACCTCGGAAAAGAGCATGATCAGGTTTATAATCGCGGCGACCACACTGATGCGCCGGATTTTATTAAAGACCTGGTCTTCGACCCGAAAAGATGTGGTGGATTGAATGATCACCAGCACGATGATGATCAGGGCCGGTCCGGCTGCAAAGGCGGAAGCCAGAAAGCGAGGCCCCATCAAGGGGTTGTTCCAGAACGGCCGGGCCGGCAGCCCCTGGTACAAAAAAGCGGTGACCAGGTGGATGCCAAAAGCCCAGAAAATAGAGATAAAAACAAGGGGTAGATATAGTTTTTTAATGGGCTCGCGATGGTAATAGTGGCAGTACAGGATATAGGCCGGCACCAATAGGTTCAACACCAGGTAGCCGTTTAACACCAGCACATCCCAGGTGAGCAGCGAAGTCGGCCAGTTAAACAACCCGATGATGGGTATCATGTGCCACGCATTCCAGGGGGCGCCCAGATCCACAAAAACAAACATCAAACACATCACCAAAGCACCGATTGCGACAACTTCCCCAACGATGACGACCTTGTGCAGGTCTTTATCCTTGAAAATATAAGACGGCAATATGATCATCACCGCGGCGGCGGCCACACCCACCAAAAAGGTAAAATTGGCGATATAAAATCCCCAGCTGACAATATCCGACATGTTGGTGGCGGCCAAACCGACTTTTATTTGAACAAAATAGGCATAGACGCCAAGTACCATCAAAGCAGCCAGAATGCACAGATAGATCTGATAGACCAATCCGCCGGACAGGCTCCAGGTGATGACATCTTTGACAAATGCAATGACTTCCTTGATGACTGAATATTTGTGTGTGACAAAATTGGCTTGGGTTGTTTCCATAGGGCCTCTGTGGGTTTAGTCGACAAAATACCAGAATTTGGGATCCGTCCCCAGATCCTCCTTCCACCGGAAAACCTTTTTATTTTTGAGCACAAATCTGATTTCACTGTCCGGGTCTAACAGATTTCCAAAGACCCGGGCACCAGTCGGACAGGCCTCAACACAGGCGGGTAGCCGGCCGGACCGGCTTCTTTGCACACAGAAGGTGCATTTTTCCATCTGCCCCCGGCCGCGTATGCGGTTGCCCAGATAGTGCTGTTTCTTGGTCATTTCTTCTTTGGGCACGACCGGATCGTTCCAGTTGAATCGTCGGCCGTAGTAGGGGCAGGCGGCAATACAGTAACGGCAACCGATGCACCAGTCATAGTCTACAACAACGATGCCGTCCGGTTCCTGCCAGGTGGCCTTGGTGGGGCAGGCCTTGACACAGGGGGCGTTCTGACATTGGTTGCATTGCACCCCCATGTAGAAATGATCTTTAACCGGGACCTGATGATAGAATTTGGCGTTGCCGACTTCCGGTGTAAGTTGACCGTGTTCCATCTCAAATATGCGAATGTATTGCATGTCGGACTTGCGGTCGAGGTTGTTCTCTTTAACGCAGGCCGCCACACATTCCATATACCCTTCACAGCGCGTGACATTAAAAGCATAGCCAAATAGAACGCCGTCGATGGGTGCGGTGGAGCTCATCTGGATGTTGACTCCTTTTTGGATCTTGGCCAGACGTTCCAGACGCCGGACGGTATCATCTTTTTCTTCCTGGGTCATGAGACGATAGTGTTTCTTGAAGTATTCCTTCCAGCGCAGCGACAGCTCCTCTTTGGAGCCCAGCATGCTGCTGCCGCCGCACCCGGCCAGCATGGCAGCACCACCGAAAGCCGCGGCTTTAGCGGCACCTTTCAGAAATTTTCTTCGGCTGCTCTGTTTGGCCTGTTGACAGTTTTGTTTAACCGGCTTTTGGCAGATTATATTTTTTTGGGGATTCATGCTGTTTCCCTATTTGCTTTTGCTCAACGGCGGTGAATAGATGACCGGCCAGCGCTTTTTAAAGCGCGGTGAATGGGGATCATGACAACCGGTGCAGTTTTTGACCACCCGATGGCCGGCCCAGTAAGAGATGCGCTTGCCGTGGGCGCCGCCCACCCAGTCTTTTTTTTGCCGGAAGTGGCACTGGCCACACATCTGGTAGCTGTGATCCATATCAATTTTCGTGCCCTGTTCGGTCACCAGAAAATCGCGTTCATCTTTTTTATGACAGGTATAACAGGATAGAGGGCGCGACTCGCTTCCATGGTTCAGGACAATTTCACCGTGGGCAATTTTAGCGGCCCGTGTCACCCTGACCGGTTTATTATTGTGACATTGACTGCACTTAAAACGCTGCATTTTGTCTTTGCGGGTCTCAACCCAAAACCGTCCCCCCTGGTATCGTTCCGTAACCAGAACGGATTTTATTGGAAGACCCAGGGCCGCATCAACCTGCTTTTCATCAAAAGGAGCAGTTGCATTTTTGTAAATCTCAACGACGCCTCCACCGGCAGCAAATGCATGCCCCACAAGTAAAATCATCAATGCTGATAATATCGCATAGAACCAATGATTAAACGTTGGTGTTTTCATCTCATTCCTTGACGGTCATCGTTATGTATTTTGTGATTAATATAATTCATGAAAGTTTTTCTTATTATTGAATATTGTAGATTGAATATTGTATATTTAAGGTTCGCCTCCGGCGGATCAAATATAAAAAAGGGTGAGCGCAGCGACATCCGCAAATATTCAATCTTCAATATTCATTTTTCAATTTGTTGGTGCTTTTCGTTTAAACGGTTCCACGTTCATTTCGGGCACATGACATTGTCGGCAATTGCCCCGCGATGGATGCTCCACTCGAATTGTCGCAACGGTACCCGGTCCGACATGACAGGCGATACAGTTACCTCGGTTTTGAATATCATGCGGAATCGGCAGCGGTGCCCCGGGAAGAGCCGCACGCCCCAAGCGCGGTGGTGCCACGCTCATCCAGTCGGTTTCAACAAACAGGTTGGCCTCAGTAACTGTAACATGGCACTGTCGGCAAGCCTCTTGTTCGGGGTGTGGCGTAACGGGCGTATTTTTTTTCAGCTCTTCGGTCCAGCCGCCCTGGAGGTGACAGGTCAGACACTCGATTGGGGCCAGATCCGGCTCTTCGACCTTGTGGGGGATGAGCGGCGGTGACCCGGGATACTGTCTGAGGGCGTAGTATTCTTCGAGCGTGCGACCGGTGGATGTGCCTTCCAGATAGTCTTTGGAAACCTGATCGTAGTTTATGAAGACGGTTTTTCCGCTATTGTCAAAGTCCATGTCCTGGGATTCCGCGAAGATGGTTTGGGTCATTTCCGACTCGGAAGAAAAGGCCGAAAATACAATCAGCGGTAATACCAAAATGCAGATCCCGGCGAATATCAGAAAAACCTTTCCCACTTTCTGGTCTGATTTTTCCATTATACTCTCTCCAATTTAACCGCACATTTTTTATAATCGGGCTGTTTGGATATAGGGCAAAACGCATCCAAAGTGGCCTCGTTGATTAAATAGCTTTCATCAAAGAAGGGGACAAAAACCATTCCCCGGGGCGGGCGCCCGCGGCCGTTGATGCTGGCTTTCATGGTCACCGATCCCCGGCGGGAAGACACTTTGACATTGCTGCCGTTGGTAATTCCGAGGCGGTCGGCATCATCGGGGTTGATTTCCACATAGGCTTCAGGGACCGCCCGGTGCAGGAGCGGCACGCGCCGGGTCATCGAACCCGTATGCCAGTGCTCCAGGATGCGGCCGGTATTCAGCCAGAAGGGGTACTCACTATCCGGTGACTCCGCCGGCGGCTCATAAGGTCTGAGCCATATCCAGGCTCGGCGGTCCGGTTTGCCGTAAAAATCAAAGGAATCCCCTTCAGCCGCCGGATCATATTTGGCATTATAGCGCCATTTGGTTTCGATGCCGTTGACATACGGCCATACGATCCCGGATTTGGCTTTAAGATCGTTGTAAGGCGCCATGCGGTGTTTGGGGTTGTCGTGAAACTGGATGTATTCATTCCAGATATCTTCGATATAGGTTTCTTCAGACCAGGGAAATTGTTTTTCGAAACCCATGCGACGGGCCACCTCGATGATCTGCCAAGTATTGCTCATGCAATCCCCCGGCATGGGGATGATCTGCTCATTGTGCTGGGTGCGCCGCTCGGAATTGCCGAAAAATCCTTCGCGTTCGATCCACAAGGCAGCCGGCAAGATCACATCAGCCACATCCGAAGTGGGGGTCGGATAGATTTCAGATACGACGATGAAACGGTCATCTTTTTTGGCACCGTCCCGGTAGCGGTTCAAGTTGGGCATAGTCACCATGGGGTTGGTCACCTGAATCCACATGAAACGGATATCGCCGCGATCCAGGGCCCGGAACATTTCCACCGTATGATAGGTTGGCTTAGGATCGATATTTTCCACCGGTACGTCCCAGATCTTGGCGGCCAGTTTGCGCGCGCCTTCTTTCATAACCACACCTTTCGGCAGCTTATGGGTCAGGGTGCCGACTTCACGCACCGTGCCGCAGGCGCTGGGTTGCCCGGTCAATGAAAAGGGGCCGTTGCCCGGTTGGGAAATCTTGCCCACCAGCAAATGGATATTGTAGACCAGGTTGTTAATCCAGGTTCCGCGGGTGTGCTGGTTCATACCCATACACCAGTAGGAAACCACCTTTTTATCCGGATCTCCGAAAAGCGCAGCCAGATATTTGATGTCTTTGGCAGGCACACCGGAAATTTTTTCAACCTTTTCGGGGGTATAGTCTGCCAGAAAGGCTTTGTAGGCTTCCCAGTCGACGGTTTCGCCTTTGTCCTTGAACTTGAAATGGTCCTGGGTGCCGTAGCCGATGTTGGTTTTGCCTTTATGAAAAGAGACATGTTTGTTGACAAAATCCCAGTTGACCCAGTCATTGCGGATGATCTCATAGCAGATGGCATTGGCCACCGCCAAATCGGTCTGGGGTTTGAATATAATCGATTTGTCGGATGCCTGGCTAGTGCGGGTGGTGCGGGTGGCGAAATCGATGATTTTGACGTGATTTTTGGCTTTGCGGTTGGCAAGCATTCTCGAGAACAGCACCGGGTGCATCTCGGCCATATTGTTGCCCCAGGTAATGAAAACATCGGCGTGATCGATGTCATCATAGCAGCCCATGGGCTCATCAAGCCCGAAACTGGTAATAAAGCCGGTGACGGCACTGGCCATGCATAAACGCGCATTGGCCTCTAAATTATTCGTGCCGATACAGCCCTTAAACAGCTTGGAAGATACGTAGCCATCTGTAATCGACCATTGCCCGGAGCCATACATCGCCACCGAATCTTTGCCATGGCTCTTGATGGTTTCCTGCATTTTTTTGGCCACCAGATCCAAGGCTTCTTTAAGAGGGGTTTCCACCATCTTGCCGTTTTTGCGAACCAGAGCCTTTGAGATGCGATCGTTGCCATAAAGGATCTGGACAGAATGATAACCCTTAACACAGCACAGTCCCTTATTGACCGTACAGTTAGGGTCGCCTTTTACCGCCACAGCACGATCACCGGAAACACCTACCAGAAGACCGCACCCGGTACCGCAAAACCGGCAAGGCGTCTTTTTCCATTCAATTGCTCCTGATCCGACATTTTTCCAGGTGCCGAAACTGATTCCCGGAAATAGTACCACAGCAGAAGCGACGGCGCTCTGCATTGCGGCGGATTTTATGAAGTCTCTTCTGGTAATGTCCATTTGCTTGCTCCTTTTGTTGTCCTCTATTGATCCGAATGACCAAAGGTCATGCCAAGGGATTCCAACGATTTTATGGTTTTAAGCTGTTCCTGCAATTTTTTTTCGGTGTCTTCATCCGGTGTGTCGGTGACCAGAATCAATACCTCGTCATTTTCGGCCGGTGTCACCTCGCAGAAATCTAAAGCGGCAAGGTCTTTGATCAGTTGTTCTTTCGAACCCGATACAGGATATGCCAGATAGCTGAAGACCGGCATGGTTGCTCCTTAATTAGAATGTGTGATTGGGGTCTTCATAAAGACCCGGTTCTTACTGGCAGGTAGTCGATCAACGAAACGATTCACCCTTATGGGTGCTTTTAACGCGTGTTCGATTGTCTATTTGAAATTATAGTATGTAATTTTAATTAGTTGTATCGTTTTATGATAATGTGAGCGTTTTGGTAGATTGAGAAAAAAAAGCCTTTTTCTGGGTTTATTGATTTGTAACAACATCAGCTGGAAAAAAAATTGACTTAAGTCAAGAGTTTCATACTAAAATGCTATGAATTAGACGAGGTGTATATGAGATGATGGGTCAAAGGCATGGGGAGGTGATGATCGTGTCGCTCTGGAGCGTTGTCGGTGACTCAGCTTTAATTTCATATCAGATATTTAAAAACTGTAGAATATACTTGGCAGCGACGACCCCAATCACGGCGCCAAGCATCAGCTTAATCCAGCGGGCACGTACATATTTTTGCGCGCGGGCCCCCAGATACATACCCAACAAACCGCCGAAACCGAATAAAAATCCTAGCAACCAGTCGGGAGCGGCAACCTCCCCGTTTATTGGGATCAGACTGTAAAAAGTCACTCCGGCCAGCGAGGAGATAAAGGTTCCAAGGAGTACCGCACCTGCAATGGCATACACCGGTAGGCCAAAAAATGTAATCAAAAATGGCGCTATAATCGACCCGCCGCCGATACCGTAAGCACCCCCAATGGTACCCACCGCCAATGCCAGACCGAGCAGTTTGGCGGTGGTAAATGAATAAGTGGCACCTTTGAAATCAAAGCGAGTGGTTTTCATTGCAATCGATGCAGCTCTCACCCGATCGGTGAGGGAGCAATTTTTGGCAGAGGAGGTGGTTGCCCCGGTAACGGCTTCTTTTAGTAGTTTTAGGGCGATGAATATCAAAACGCAGCCGACAAAGAATTTAAAAGTCATCGGATCCGGCAGGTAGGTGATGCGCAGGTAATAGCCGATGAGAACGCCGGGTATGATACCGGCGACAATCAACATCGCCACCGGCCAGACAAACCGACACTCTCGGGCGTAACGATAGACACCACCGGGGGTGCCGGTGACATTGAATAAAAAGTTAGTGGCCGTGACCGATGGGCTGGTAAATCCCAAAACACTCATTTGAAACGGCAGCAGCAAAAATGCACCGGAAATGCCGCCCATGGAGGTTATAAAGGATACGCTGAAGGCCACCAGTGGTGGGATAAAAATAAAGGTTTCAACCCCAGAGAAGGGAAAGGTGATTTGTAGAAACGCCATACCGAATATTTTCTTTCCGGAAGATCAGCTTTGGGGTTTGCTGGGAATCCACATAAGCTTTGGGTTGAGCTGATCCGTCCAAGGGAGACCTGAGTTTTTCCAGCCGTTTTTAAATCGCTTACCATAAAATGAGCTGCCCGGGTCCTTCACGCGATCACCCTCGAAACCTTCGGTGATCGAGTAGGCGATTTTAAAACCGGCTGTAGCCATGGCATTGACGGCGGCGGCACTGCGATTCCCGGAACGGCAGATCACCAGAATGGTATCGGACGTTTTAAATCTCTGGCCGACTTCTTGGATAAAGTTCGGGTTGGGAACCATCAACGGCCCTTTATTCTGCACTGCCATCTGATAATTGAACAATTGAAAAGGAATATTGTGGGCCATGGGGGGATGACCGACAAAAACGTATTCTTCAGGTGTCCGCACGTCTAAAATTTTAATTTTGTTCTGGTCGGCCTGCCACATTTGATAAGCTTCCTTGGCGGTAACATAAAGACCGAGGACGGTCTGTTTCTGGGGTGGCAAGGATGTTTTTGCCGGCGATACCGGCAGCCAGACCATCAGCATGAGGATTACGATTATCAGGGGAAAAAGTTTTCTGGGCATATTACTATCTCCGGGTTTGCTTGAAAATACCGCTGAAAATTTTATCATCGGCAGACATGCATTGCATTTTTAACTGTTTGTATTTTTTTAGCAGGTCTTTGCCATCTTTCGATAAGCGTGATCCCTCTTTGCGATCGGTATGCACGATGCAGGCATTCATGTGTTTCTCGGTCGCTTTGATCTTGCTCCAAACCGCTTTATACGACATTTTCATCAATTTGGCGGCCTGATTCATCGAGCCTGTCTGATCAATGTGCTCCAAAATTCTGGCTCGGCCTTCTCCGATAATGATATTGTTATCGACATCCACGATCCATTGGCTGGATCTTAACTTCATTTGGGTCATAATCTTTACGCTCGTAGTGTGTATACTAAAATGGAATGAAGCTACATATCAGTTTTTTTTTCACAATTGGAATGATGGAATATTGGAATACTGGAAAAATGGGTAAAGCAAAAACGACGCAATGCGTTATTGGTAATATTGTCGTAGTTAACAGTACGACGCAATTCTTTGCATGCTTTTAATACCCAACATTCCATCATTCCAACCTTCCATTATTCCATTTTTGCGCTAGCCGCCGATGGCGCGCATGGTCCGTGCGCAGGCATTTTGATGATCTTTGGCGCTTAAGTGGTGGCCGCCAGGCTTTGCGGTCACTGCCTGGCTGAATATGCTGATAATATCGTCTTGAGTTGCTCCTTTTCTCAGAGCCGCTTTAACATCGATTTCTTCCTGCGAAAACAGACAGGTCTTGATTTTACCGTCCGCCGTCAATCGCAGGCGATTGCAGGCATCGCAAAAATGCCAGCTGATGGGTGCAATAAAGCCGACTTTGCCGATTGCCCCCGGAAGCCTGCAAAGCCGAGCCGGCCCGTAGGAATCGGTGGCCGGCTCGATTTGAACCCGATCAATCTGATGAATCTTTTTTATAAATTCTTCCACCGGCACAAACAGCGTTTCATAATCGCCGAGAGCCGTGCTGTTGGTGGGCATCAACTCGATAAAGCGTACATGATAAGGTTTGCTCAAGGTTAAGGCGGCCAGATCCTCAACTTCGTCATCATTGATACCCCGCATCACCACCGCATTGATCTTGATGGGATTCATTCCAATTTTTGAAGCGCGCTCGATGCCGGCCAGTACGCGGGGTAGCCAGTTGTAGCCGGTTATTTTTTCAAAGCGCTCCGGTCTTAAGGAGTCCAGGCTGATATTGATTCGGCTCACACCGGCCTTAAACAACGGTTCGGCCATTTCAGCCAGATAGATCCCGTTGGTCGTTAGGGCTAAACTTTTTAAACCGTCAAGATGGGATAGCATCCGGCAGAATTCAACCACGCCTTTGCGCACCAGCGGTTCACCCCCAGTGATGCGAATTTTGGTGATACCGGCAGCGGCGGCCGCCCGAGCTACCTTTAGCATCTCCTCGTAGGTTAAAATCTCTGAGCGCTCCAGATGATCGCGACCTGAAAACGGTGTGCAATAGGTGCATTTCAAATTGCAATGATCGGTAATCGATATGCGCAGGTAGTCAATTTTCCGCCCGTATCTATCAACAAGATTCATTTTCGCTCAGGCTCCAATTCCACATACAAGTTATTAGTTATTTGTTATTGGTTATTGGAAAGAGCTAAGATTGGAATACAAATAACGAATAACCAATAACGATTAACGAATCCCGCATTTTTTAAAATGCGGGATTATGGGGTTTTTCCGAATGGGCAATGGGGATAGGTGCATTCAGTACAATCACGACATAATCCCCCGTGGCCCAGAAACGCCAGCTCGGCTTTGCCGATTTTTTCGCCGGCTAAAATGCGCGGCAGCACCAGATCCAGCACGGTGATACGATGAAACAGGCCGCAGGCCGGCACCCCCAGCAACGGCACATCTCCCACATAGGCCACTAAAAACATGGCGCCGGGCAAAACTGCTGCACCATAGTGCATCTCACCAGCCCCGGCGGAGCGGATGCCCTGGCGGGTGACATCGTCCGGATCAACACTCATGCCACCGCTGAGCAGCAGCAAATCACAGCCCTGGTCCAGATGGGAGCAGATGGCCTTACGGATCAGATCGGCATCATCCGGCGCAAAGGCCACAGCAGCCACTTCCGACCCCAGGCCCTTAACCTTTTCGGTCAGTATCGGTTCAAAGCGATCTTCGATCAGGCCGTTGTAAACCTCGTTACCGGTAATCACAAGGCCCACCCTTGCTTTGCGCAGGGACCTGACGGTCAGCACGGCCTCATTTTGACGGGCGATGGCGGCAGCCCGTTCAATGGGCGCTTTTTTCATGATCAGCGGAATGGCGCGGGTGGCGGCAACTTGTTGCCCTTTGGTGACCAGGGTATGATTGTGGAGGGTGGCGCACATCACTTCATCAACCATATTAAAGGCCGCCAGGGCAGTCGTATCAACACCAAACAACCCATCTTTTCCAGCCAGCAGTTTGATTTTGCCCTCCCGTGGCTCGTCTTTCCAGACAATGCCGTCACCGGCGAGGGCATCGGCTAATATGGCAGCCGCCTGGTCCTCATGGATTTCATCATCTTCCAGGTCGATGACGTACAGATGATTTTTCCCCATTTTTTGAAGGCGGCACAAGTCCTCGTTGCAGACTGTGTGTCCTTTATGAAAGGCGGCGCCTTTGAATTCACCCGGACGAATTTCGGTCATATCGTGCGCCAGTTTGCTTCCTATCGCATCTTTTAGTTTAACTTTTTTCAGCATGGCGTAACTCCGTGTGCTTGCACTTGAGCAATTAAAAGAAAACGTGAAATTTCACCACGAAAGCACGAAAGGGTGAAAACACGAAAAAAATACTTTTGTTTTCGTGCTTTTATGGTTTCGTGTTTTCGTGATAAAAAATTTTGCCAACTTTCAAGTTCGGCCATTTTGGAAATGAATTAATAGCAATTCGTTTCAGTAATCTTAGCGTCTTTGCGACTTTGCGTGAGATTATTTTCCGGTTTCCAGTTCATATCCGGCCAAGTGATCTCCCGGGCATCTGTAAAATAGCTGTCTTGCGCACAGGGTTTGCAAAGCACTTGGTCTTTTTCAAAGACCTCGCGTCGATCGCGAACTACCTGGCCGCAGCGACTGCAGCTCGCCTTGTATCGGGTGGGCCCGGGCATGTCACAGTCATCTATTTTGACCTTGACCTCTTGGACGCGAAACAGCACGCTATCCGGCATACGCTTATAAGCTGCGAGCTGTTGCGGGTGTTTTTCGGTGATCTCAGGTGCGTAGGCAGAGGCCAGATCGCGGGCCTCTTCGGTGGAGACCACCCGAAAGGCTGTGCCGGTTTCCAGGTTAACAAAAGTGGCTGCCATAATGCCGTAGTCCATAAATTTCAGTGAGCGCCGCCCTAGTTTGACACCTGTCACATGCGCCACCGCATCGGCGGTACAGCGGTCCATCTCCACGTAAATGATCAGTTTTTTGATCTGGTTACGGCGTTTAGGCTCAGTGAGGCCGATCAACCGGCAACCCAGCATGGCCATACGCACACCCACCACCTGGCCCGGGCAAAGATGGCCGTGGGTCTTAGCCGAGCTTTCTAATAGCACTTTAAAGGATTCCATTACGGTGGTTTCCTTCTTTTGATGATTTCAGGTTTCAGGAATATTTAGGTTTCAGGTTTCGGGTGTCAGGTGTCAGAATCCGAAGGGACGAAAATTCTGAGTGTCGAATGCTGAACACTGAAACCTGACATCTGAACACTTTTGCCACATGGTGGCTTATGTTAAAATTAACATAACAGGCGTTAAAAAAATGCAGAATTCACAGAGCAACAGAATATAATTTAATGCTCATTTTAAGTAGAGTCATTGACCTAAATCAAAATTACTGATGATGTCAAAAAATTGCTTTTTGGTAATCAGGCGCCTTCCAAGACCTCATTGACCCAGCCCATGGCGGCGATCATGTTCGGAAACCCAATGGTGGTCAATGACAATAGCACCACATGGGCGATTTCATCCTGGCTGGCACCGGATTCCAGCGCTTTGCGGGTTTGAGACATCACTGCCCCCCGGGAATTGGCGCCGATGGCGATGCCTAGATTGGCAAGGTCCTGGTATTTCTTCTCAAGCGGCCCGGACTCCCGGCAGGTTTTGCCCAGCTGTTGAAAATTTTTGAATACTTCCGGAAATTTAGACTGAAATTTTTCATAAATTTTGGGAAGATACATGATCGCTCCTTTTTAAAAAATCAGCAAAACTTTTGATTAGCGGTTAATACCTGGATTTTGCACGAGCCCTATTGAATCCCCTGCGGGGGCCGCGAAGCGGCATTCAACAGGGCGAGTCGAAGGCTTTCATATGCAAGGCTCCGGCCGCCGCATTGTTCCAAGGGTGAAAAGAGATGAGAAATTAAAAAGATTATCATCCGATTTACTTTTAATGTAGAACGCTTTTTACACTATTCTTGTACGAACCTGATGCAATCCAGTACCCAAAAGATTCTCATCTATTTTCATGCAAAATTCAGGTAAAACAGAATTTTCCTTACACCCGGAGCGAATTTATTTCAATGTGTTTTTTGGGTTTTAACTGCCAAGAATCAAGAACTTAGCAAACAATCTGATAGTTTTCCTGCAAAAACGTTTCGGTTGCTTTCGCTAGATTCGGGTAAAACGGATTTTCAGCATTTTCGATGATGTTTTTAGCAAATTGCGGCACCCAGGCCATGAGATGATCTTCCAGAAATGATTTTTGTTTCTGGATGAAGCCCATGGCTGTCTCTGTATCTGAGTCGGCGAAGGCTTCAATTTCTTTAAAGATTAAATAGTACATGAATTCAAGCTCGGCCGAGATGTGGTCGGGAGCATCTTTAAAATTTTTAGCCGTGCTCAGGCCTGCTTCGCGGTACCTGTTTTTGACGTCTTGCGTGGAGTCACCCATCATTTTTCTTTCGCCTTCTAAATACACTGAGCCGTAGGGTGCGGCCAACAGCGTAAATGGGCCCACAAACAGCTTTGCAAAATCGACTCTTATCTGCTCGAGATTAGCGCTATCTTTGAATTGGATGACCATTTTTTGGATCGATTCAGCTGCAGCTTCACACACGTCGGCCATGCTGTGCGCCAGGTTATCTAATTTTTCAGATAAACCTGGTTCCGGAATGAAATAGCAGTCGCTCAACAGGCGAAATGCCTTCATGCGTGATGATTCGTGGTTCAACAAGTTCTTTGTCTTCATACCCGTCCTTTCAAAAAGGGTGCAGTCGAATCTAAGCGATGCCGGCCCGCCAGCAGCCGGCATCGCATTTGTGGTGTTGTTCCTTATTCCGGTAATTCTGACAGCTTCAGGTTGCGTTCTCCCAGGGTGTATACCAACAGCAGCACGGCCAGCGCAGATGCCAAAACAAACACCTCCCAGATGGTGGGCCAGTAACTGGCAAACAGGGGTTGTCCCTCTGCCTTGGGACCCGTGGGCATCACCAGACCGCTGAGTACCATTTCCAGGCGCCCGGCAAACATACCGACCAGGAACAAGGCCGCTGATGTAACCTTGCCCCAGGTGGCATTTCGCACTGCCGGCATGGCGATCAACACAAGCGGGATGACCAATCCCACCCACAATGCAAGGTGGTACCATCCTGAGCCCAGCATATGCCGAAATCCAGCAAATTCAACTGCTGTTCCAGAC
>JAAUXY010130041.1_pt1 | contig 35538 bp, 26 predicted proteins | sample 7278121 | NCBI WGS metagenome assembly JAAUXY01 (sample SAMN14350117, study PRJNA611818) | marine sediment metagenome | isolation source: surface marine sediment (1.8m) | place: French Polynesia: Moorea | collected 2018-08
ATCGGATTCTAGCAGGCAGTTCCAGCTTTGACCTCCGGTCGATCCACGGACGCGGTATTGGCAGCTCCGGCCCGGAATCCAGAATCTGGCCGAGGTGGCTGGCACCGTCGCTGGGCACCGTCGCTGGATGCCGTCGCTGGATGGTGGCTGGCATCGAGCACGGCATACTCGAATCCAGGCCGTTTGAGACGACGACTGCAGAGAGCTAGGAGGTTTCGCTCGTCTCAGGTCGCGAAAATTTCATCCTGGGTCGAGGCGGTGAGGATCCTCTTTGCCCAGAGAAGGATCTGTTCTTGATTGGCTTTTTCGACCAGGCGACGGATTGGATCATCGGGAGGGCCGAACTTCTCTTCGAGTAAGGCCAGGACAACTTCCCGTAATCCTTCTTCGTGGCCTTTCTGGTGCCCTTCTTGGAGCGCCCAGCGCTCGATACTCGTCACGTATTTCATCTTCGACTCCTGCTCGATCTCTTCGATTTGCTGGCGGAAACTCTCCTTCATCTCCTCGGGCAAGACCAACAACCAGTCGATGAACCGGAAGAGTTCCTGGACGTCTCCGCGCTCATAGCCTCTTTCGTAGAGCTCACGGATCAGATGGATTTTCCAAGCGAGCCTTTCTTCGGCGTCACCACGAGTGGCCTTGGTCTTGAGATGGGCCATGATCACCAGCGCGAAGGGGTTCGAGTCCTTCTCTAGCTCAGCCCACCGACTATTGTACTCCCAGATTTTGACCGTTCGATAGCCGAACTCGACCTCGGTACCGTGCAGCGCGTGCTTGTACTCTTCAGGTCTCCAGTCCGGCTCTTCGTCGGCGAGGATGGCTAGGCTCACGACCTGCTCGGGGTAGAGGTCGTAGAGGCGGTAGTAATAGATGAACATGCGCTGGGGAAAACCGGCTTCTCGAGAGGCCTGGATCTCGACGTGAAGGACGAGATAGAGCGGTCTGCCGGCTATCGTTCGGACTTTGACGACCTTGTCGACCCGGCGAGGACCGGCCTCAGCGTCGCGTAGCATCTCCCGCAGTTCTTGCTCCAGCAACTCATAGCCTGCTGGCCAGTCGATGATCGCGTGGAGATCAGGGGCGAAGAAATCGACAAGCTCGGGGAAGAATCGCCCGGAGATTTCCTTCCATGGGCTGTCGTAGTCGTCCCGCGGTGTCGGGGCGTCGCCCAACGAACGGATCGGGATCTCAGCCGAGCTCATAATAGTCCCTCCTTGGGTGCTTGAACGAGAAGACGTGGGCATTGTGATTACGGTTCATGGGGCCTCCATCAGTAGATATTTCTGTGCGATGCCGCGCGGCGAATCACTACTCAATAAAGGACGTAAAATCACCTCGCGTTCTGCAGCCGGGAGCCCTGTTTAGAGACTATGGCCAATCATGGTTAGCATTTCATCGTTGCTGGGTCACCCGAGTGCGTGACCGGCGTGGCCGCATCGTTGCTGGGTCACCCGTCCTTTAGAAGTGCGTGGCCGGCGTGGCGTGCCGAGGTGCTGACACCGTCGCTCGGTCGCTCAGGAACCGACGCATTCAGTAGCTTCCGAGCCCGCTCAAGGTGGGTCTTGCGCGCTCGTTGGGCTAGCAAACCGAAATAGCGGATCCGGACGAAGCGACGCGGCAGCACGTGCTGGAGAATGCGATGGATGCGGCAGAGAAGGCCCGGCCCGATGGCCGGGCCTTCGATGTAAATGGGAGGGTCAGGCGGTCTTCTCGACCGGTGTCGTCTCGGTAGAGCCAGCAGACGCCACCTGCTGCGAGGCGGCGGCAGCCGATTCCGTGGATCCGGCTGCCTCCTCGGTCTCTTCCTGTTGCTTGCGGCGGGTGACCCGCTTCAGGAGCGGGCGAAAGCGCCCGGCAAGGTCGTCGCGGCCGGCGAGCCGAAACATGCCCTGAGCGGTGCGAACGATCGCTCGTACGTCGTGATCGAACTGCTCGATCGCGCTCTGGCGTCGCGACCTCAGGTCGGCGCTTTTGCGGTTTTCCTCGTGGCGGTGGCCGACTAGATCGCCGAGCTCCGAGAGCTCGGGCTCGAGCCGGGCCGCCAGTTGGGCAGCCGGCGTAGGCACGCCTTCACCGGTCTCGAATTCGATCAAGGGTTCGATGCCCAGATCCGGGTTCTCCAGGCTCTTCTTGACCGTCTCGGCGTGTTCGAAGAGCCTGAAGGCACCGTGCGGCGGCTCTTCCTGAAGACCGACTCGGGCGACACCCTTTTCGCCGAACATGCCGCGGCAGATATGGCGTACCAGGCGTACTTTGCCTTCTACCGCCAGCCGGCGTTCCTCGATCCTAGCGCTGACCTTGGCGTCCTCGTGTTTCTGCTCGAGTAGCGGGCTGTCATAGTCCCGCAACTGCCGGCGGCTACGGGCGATGCCGCGCTTCATCAGCTCCATCTCGAAGCCGATGTCGGGCGCGGTCTCGCCTTCTTCGAGCAGCGGCACGACGAACTTCTCGTAGCCCGCGGCGATCTCCGGTTTGTAATTGTCGAAGCCGGCCTCGAGGTTGCGTGCGAGGTCGACTCGACGGGCGGCCATCTCGGAAAATTTCAGTGCCATGATTCTGCCTCCGGTTGATTTTGCCGTCCCTTGGGGATGGCGGAATGGGTGTCTCGGGTGTGTGTGGTTTTTGCCACGGCGGGTGACTCCTTTGGTTCGTGGATCGATTCCCGGCGACCGCCGGGGCGTCGGGCCGCCGATCCTCTCGGCGACGGGCAAAGCCTACGAGTCGGGGACGCCGCGACCTGTATCCGTTTTGGGTGACAAAATGCGATGCGGTGTGCCATTTCCGGAAATGGATACGTATCCATTTTTGGTGACAAAGTGTGCAAAGCATTTGTTGACAGTGGTTTGCGTATTCCAAGACGGGGAGCTTTTGGGCCTGATCCGGCGGAAAACTGTCACTATTTTTGACCTCGGGACCTGGCCTTTATGACCGTTTTCGGGTTCGGGGGAGATCCAGCGCGAATAGATTCAGCTGTGCCGGCCCGCGGATGAAGTCCGACGGCGCCAGAAACTTTCGTCTGAGTGCCCGTGGGACGTCGGACGGGGCCAGAAACTTATGCCGGAGTGCTCGTGGGACGTCCGACGGGGCCAGAAACTTTTGCCGGAGTGCCCGTGGGACGTCAGGCGGCGCCAGAAACTTTCGTTTCAGTGCTCGTGGGAGTCCGACGGGGCCGGAAACTTTCGTCGGAGTGTCCGTGGACGTCAGACGGAGCTGGAAACTTCCGCCGGAGTGGCCGTGGGAAGTCAGCCGGGATCCTCAAGTTCTCTCTGAGGACCCGTGGGAAGTCCGACAGTCCCGGGAGCCTCTGCCGCGCGGCCCGGGGAAATCAGCCGGTCTAAGGGCTTACTGTCGTCGGGAAGTTGGGATTGCCATTGCCCGCCGGGCGTTGCGGTGCCACTGCCACGGCGCACAGGCGACGCATCTGCCCGACCATGTAGAGCGGTAACGACACGAGCTGGAAAGACACGTTGTCCCCATCCGAAAGAGAAGTGGTCGCCTCCAGGACCGACGGCGGAGCGCTCGACAGTCGTACCCCCAGCCTTCGACCTTTCTCCCGCAAAAAGAGGTGTAGGGACTTGAGGGTGCCGGTCTTGCCGGCCTTGACTTCGACCGGTATGACCTCCCGCCCCTGCGAAATGACGTAGTCGACCTCTGCTGAGGAACCACGCTTCTCGCGCGCCCAGTAGAAGAGGTGTGGCTCCTCCCACGACGGCACCGAGTACAGAAGGTGCTGGCCGACCAGCTGCTCACACAGGGCGCCACGGTTGATCAGCATCACGTCTTGCGCGTACTCCAGATCGAGGAGCGTCAGGCCCGATGCAGTCGCCATCAAGCCGACGTCGAGGAAGAGTGTCTTGAACTTACGCTCGTCTGACTCCGCACCTAACGGGACGCCGTTGCCGGCGGTGTGCCGCACCCGGTAAGCGACGCGGGCGAGCGACAGTAGATGGAGCGCTGCCGCAAGATCCTTAGCCCGCTCTCCGCGATCGATGTTCACGTACTTGAACTTGTCGCCGACCGCGAATGGCAATCGCTCGAAGACCTTGCGCAAGCGTGTCGTGTCAACCCGCGGCCCGTACTTGCCGAAGTCATCACGGAAGGTTGAGAGAACGGAGTGCTTGACGGCTTCGCTCTCCTGATGGGAGTCGCTTTCGATAAAAGCGCGCACCGCGTCCGGCATGCCGCCGACGATCAGGAATTTTCGTAGCCAGGTCATGAGCTGCTCGTGGATTGCGGTCGGGATCTCGTTTCCGAGCTTGTAGCCGTTCAGCAACTCGACCAGTCTGGCCTTGCCGGCAGCTAGAAGGAACTCTTCGAACTGCATCGGCCCGAGGTATAGGTACTCGATCCGGCCTACGGGCACCGAGAACGCGGGCTGGTCGAGGGCGATCTCCAGCAGCGAACCGGCCGCAATGACGTGCAGCGACGGCAGCTCCTCGTAGAAGTAGCGCAGGTTCGCCAGCACTTCCGGCGCCGCCTGGATTTCGTCGAGGAACAGCAGGGTGCGCTCCGGCTTGATCTCGATGTCCAACTGCAACTCGAGACGTTCCAGCGTCGTTGCAGGATCACTCGACGAGAACAAGCCAGCTAGCTCGGGATCGCGCTCGAAGTTGATCTCGGCGATTCCGTCGAAACGCTGCTGAGCAAAGAGCCTGACCAGAGTTGTCTTGCCGACCTGGCGCGCTCCCCGGACGACCAGAGGCTTCCGTCTTGCGCGGTCGCGCCAGCGTTCTAGGTCTTCTATCTGGTGACGATACACAGCTCAAGATTCCTGTTTTGCTTTTTTCAGGGGTGATTTTGTCACAGACTACGCTTTTTTCAGGGGTGATTTTGTCACCGGGTCGGATCGAGGTGGCAGCTAGGCGCATCGTCTGAAGGAGGTGGCTGACTCTTTCCACGGGGCGTTAGCCGTTTTCCAGACGCTTTGCGCGTAGTGGTTCGGACGGAGAAAGTGTCGGCTCACTTCACGGGCCGCGATGCCCTGATAGGGCATCGTTGTGGCTCGTCTTTCTTGTTCTGAGTTGAGAACTATCGGAGATTGAGATGTATCAGTTGTTCTACCGTTTCTTGTGTTTGGCTTCTTTTTCGCTGCAGCTCGGGCTGTTCTTTCTGGCGCCGCCATCGTTCGCCGGGACGGTCAGCGTTGGCCTGGACCATGGAGTTCTTAGGGTCGTCGGCACGGATGACCCCGATACCGTGACATTCCGGCTGCAGAACACCGGATCTCAGATGATTGAGATCCTGGATCTGGCGGTACCTACCTCCTACCGATTCCCGGTCAGCGAGATCGTGCGCATCGAGGCGGGAGGTGGCGGAGGTGATGATCGGATCGTCCTCGACCGGGAGGTCGCCGCGCTCGGACTTCCGATCGAGATCAACGGCGGCGCCGGTAACGATCGGATCGTTGCGATCGTCGACCTGCCGCGCCTGGCAGTCCAGGACTTTCGCGCCGATCGCGAGCAAGTCCTCGGGCTGGCGCAAGAGATCCATGAGCTCAGCTATGAAGGCCTGCTGGCAGAGCTGCCTGGCTTCTACCGGCAGATTCACTCCGATCTGGTGGAGAGGGCTCAGGAGTACTCCTCCGAGGGTCAGGCCCTGATCGAGGAAACGTCCCGGCAGCGGCTCGACGACACTCTCCAGCGTCTCAGGGAGGTGCTCGATCTCTTCGCGGCCCTGAGCCGAACCTATATCGATCGGACGGCGCGCTTTCGATACGAAATCGCCCTCGCGACGTTGAACGACAAGATCTTGCCCTCTTTGGAGCAGCTCACGACGCGCTTCGAGGTCGCCGATGCCGACTTCGAGGATTATGCCGAGGAGGTGCTGGATTCGATCGACGCTGAGCTGGAGGTGTTCTTCGACGTCGTCGAAGGGCTCGACGCCGGTGTGGCAGAAGACGATGGGGCAGAAGACGGCGTTCCCCCGGGATCGAGTGATCGCGACGTCTCGCGCCTGGCGCGCAAGCTCTTCCCTGACGTCGAGAAGGCAGCCGGCCCCCTGGCGGAAGAACCGGCGTTCGACCCGGCGGGTGCCGAGGCGCTGGCCGCGAGGATCGAAAGCGAGCTCCTGGACGCCGCCGATCGCCTGATGACCACCGCCGAGGAGCGCTTCGCCGCCCGCGCAGAGGAGGTGAGTCGGCTGGCTGAGCAGCTGCTCGAACAAGCGACGGCGATCGCTGAACGCGCCGCGGTCGCGGAGCCGCCGGGCGTCGATGGTGACCTCTTGACCCCGATGGCAAGACTGGCCTCTTTCAACTGCAACGTCCAGAGCCAGATCTCGATCTCAGGCGACGACGGTGACGACTGGCTGATCGGCACGCTGTGGAGTGATTCGATCTCGGGTGGAGCCGGCTCCGACGTCATCTTCGGCTGGGGCGGCGCCGACTTGATTCACGGCAACGAAGACGGCGACGTTCTCTTCGGTGGCGGAGGAGGTGACGAGATCCACGGCGACGACGGATTTGACATCGCCTTCGGCGGCGGCGGCGGCGATTGCATCTACGGCGAGGCGGACTCCGATGTGCTGTTCGGCCAAGCCGGCGAAGACGCCATGGATGGTGGGGCCGATCTCGACGTGATGCTGGGCGGTGCCGACGACGACCTGATGCATGGTGGTGACGGACCCGACGTGATGCTGGGCAACCGCGACAACGATACGATGCGCGGTCAGGACGATATCGACGTGATGTTCGGCGACCTGGACTTGACCCCCGGGGGCCAGGATAGCGACACCATGTTCGGTGGCGACGGACGCATCGTTTCGGGGCTGTCCAATGTCGATCTGCATATCGGCAACCTGATGTTCGGCAACCAGGGCGTTGACGACATGCACGGCGGCGACGGCATCGACGCCATGTTCGGCGATCGAGACGGCGACACGATGCGGGGCGGCGAGCAGGTCGACTTCATGTGGGGAGGTGCCGGCGACGACGAAATCTTCGGCGACCAGGGCGGCGTGCTGTTCACGATCCAGGGCGTGCCGGTTCGGCTCGGCAATCTGATGTTCGGCAACCGGGACGACGACGCCATCACCGGCGGTCCCGATCTCGACGTGGCGTTCGGCAATCGAGGTTCCGACTCTATGGTGGGAGGCGACGGCAGCTCGGTGCCTTTGGGCATCGATAGCGATTTTTTGTTCGGCAACCAGCACGACGACGTCATCAACGGTGGCCGTGGGCACGACTTCATCTTCGGCAATCGCGGCGACGATGACCTACGGGGCGATAGCGGGTCGGGAGGGCTGTTGGATCCTTCCTTCGACGTGATCTTCGGCAACCAGGGCGACGACCGGATCGACGGCGGCAGAAACCTGGATCTGCTGTTCGGCAACCAGGGTGAGGACGTCATCGACGGCAGCGGCGGTTGGGATCTGATCTTCGGCAACCAGGACGACGATCAGATCGACGGCGGCCGAGGCTGGGACCTGATTTTTGGCAATCGCGGGTGTGATCGCATCAGCGGTGGCCGGGGCTGGGACCTGATCTTCGGCAATCAGGGTCTCGACAAGATCGACGGTGGCAAGCAGTGGGATCTGATCTTCGGCAACCGCGGCCCCGACACGATTCAGGGCGGCGACGGCTGGGACCTGATCTTCGGCAACCGTGGTCACGACGTGGTGGACGGCGGTCGCGGTTTCGACCTGCTCCTCGGCGGACAGGACAACGACATCGTGATCGGCAGCTCGGGTTGGAATCTACACTTCGGCCTGAGCGGCGACGACTCCCTGCTGGGCGGCGATCGGGTCGACGTCATGTTCGGCAACGAGGGCGAGGATTGCCTGGAGGGCGGCGACGGCATCGACGTGATGTTCGGCAACCGAGACGCTGATCAGATGCGCGGCGACCGCAAGACCGACCTGATGCTCGGCGGTCGGGGCGACGACGAGATGCTCGGCGGCCGGGGTTGGGACGTGATGTGCGGTGGTCGTGGCAACGACGTGATACGCGGCGGTCCCGGGCTCGATCTACTCAGGGGCAACGCCGGCAACAACGACGTGCGGCAGTTCGGCGGCAGCGATCTCGAGATCGTCTGCAACCGGCCGGCCAGACGCTGCATCCGAGGCATCAAGTTTCATGATTTCAACGGCAACGGCGTCCGCGATTCCGGCGAGCCGACGTTGCCGGGGTGGACCATCACGGCCACCGGTTCCGACGGTGAGTCCCGCAGCACCGTGACCGGTTCCGACGGCAGCTACGCGTTCTGCAACCTGCCCAGCGATTGTTATGAGGTCGAGGAGACCGTCCAGTCCGGGTGGGGAGCGACCACGCCGATCGTGCAACTCGTCGAATTGTCCGCGGTGCAGGACGAGACCGATGTCGACTTCGGCAATCGCCAGCCGCCGCCGGCGGTCGGCGAGCCGCGGGTCGACTATGACCAGGCCTGCGATCGCTCCGGCGGCAGCAACGGCAGGGTGACGATCCCCGTCACCGGGGGCACCCGGCCGTTCACCTGCAGCGGCTCTCCCGGCTCCGGGCAGCCGATCGACACCCCGGGAGCCTGCGTGTTCGTCGGCGTGCCGGCCGGCACCCACCTCTATACGGTGTCTATCGTCGGGGGCCCGACCGTCACCCTCCCGGTGACCGTCGAGGCGACCGTGGCGATCACCGCCGTCGATCTCCAGGATCCGTCGCCGCAGGCTTCTTGCCAGGACGGCTCGATCGAGATCGACGTCTTCAGCCAGTCGTCCGACCTCAGCGTGCGCTGGTTCGACCAGACGCGGGGCGAGGACCTCGACGCCTTCGAGGACCAGCTGAAAGCCGAGAACCTTGATCCGGGGACCTATGTCGTCACCGTCACCGACGAGAACCGTTGCTATGCCAGCGAGCGGGTCACCCTGCGCTGCGATCAGATTCCCGATCTCGAGATTCTCGAGCCGGACATCGAGTACGAGGACGCCTGCGATCGCTCGGGGGGCAACCGGGCCTCGGTGACGTTGACCATCGAAGGCGGCGTCGGTCCTTTCTTCTGCAACTACCTGGGCAGCGGGCTCCCGGATCGGGAGGCGGACGGGCGGACCTGCACGCTGAACGGATTGGCGCGCGGCAGCTATACCTTCATCGTCTTCGACGCCGGTCGCCCCGGCACGGAGCAGACCGTCGATGTCGAGGTGGAGAAGCGGATCCGGCTGGCGGTGACCGGGACCGATCCCGACAATTCGACCTGCGACAACGGCTCCGCGACCGTTGGGGTCGAGGGCGGTCAGCCGCCCTACACCGTTCGCTGGACTCCGGGAGGGCAGACCGAGCAGACCGCTGTCGATCTGAGGCCGGGAACCTACGAGGTCCTGGTGACCGACAATCAGGGCTGCTACGAGATCGGGGAAGTGACCCTCGAGTGTGACGTCACCCAGGAGCTCCAGGTACTCGACGAGCTCACCTTTATCGAGGAGTGCGACAGAAACTCCGGTAGGTTGGCGAAGGTTACGCTCAACATCGAGGGCGGTGTCGGGCCCTTTCGCTGCGACTACCAGGGCAACGATCCGCCGGGACAGGAGGCGGACGGACGCCAGTGCGTCTTCGGTCCCCTGCCGCTCGGCACCTACAGCTTCGTGATCACGGATACCGACTCGGGAAAGAAGACGACGGCCGAGGTCGTGATCCAAGAGCCGATCCAGCTCGATTTCAACACCGACTGCGCCGCCGGCTCGGTGAGCGTCACCCCGACGGGTGGCCAGCCTCCCTACCTCGTTCGCTGGACGCCCGGAGATCTTCGGGGGGACTCGGTCGAGGGCCTCGAGCCGGGGGCTTATAAGGCGACCGTCAGCGACGACAACGGCTGTTTTGCTTCCGCGGAGGTCATCTTGAGGCCCTGCGATTGTCCCGACGCCTCTGACCCGGAAGTCTTCTACCTCAGCGAGGATCTCAGACAATGCCCGGAGCTGATTCCATGTCGCTTTTCCCAGAGCTCGTTTCGCGACGCGTGCGGCTGTGGCTGTATCGAGCGAGGGATCGGCCCAGTCGAGCGACCCGACTGGACGGTTCGGCTGCATACGGCGTAGCTCGGCGGCGTCAAGGGCTCGACTCCCGGCGGATTCGAGGAGGCGCTCGACAGCGAGATCGAGATCGACACCTCGGTCGGTCTCTCGCTGGGGCTCGAATACGCCGTTAGCAGGCGACTCGGAGTCCAGCTGGCCGTCCTGCTCGCCGAAGGTGACGTCGTGACGCGTTCCCAGGTAGTCACCCCGTTCGGCCCCATCGAAATAGAGGATTCGCGCTCGGGGGACGTCCTCGCCGTCAACCTGGGGCTGGGCTATCACCTGCTGACCACGCGCCGTCTTGACGTCTATCTGGGCGCCTTCCTCAACACGACCCAAGTTCCTGATCCGCCGTCCTTCGAGGCGGACGGGGATCTCGGCTTCGGCGGGGTGCTGGGGCTCGAGCTACCGTTCGGCTCAGGGCGGTGGAGTCTGGGCGCGAGCGTGCGTTATCTCGACGCGGCTCTCGATCTGACACATACCGTCACTCGCGACCGGAGCACCCTCGACTTCGATCCCTGGATCGTCGAGCTCGGGCTCAGCTATGGCTTTTGAGCCCGGAGCTCAAGATGTTGCGGGCGGCTCGGTGAGTCGCCCGCGCTCGGTGCGGAGTCGCGCGGCTTCTCGGGGCCGGTCCCAGGCGTCGTAGAGACGGACCAAGCGATCGAGCGCCGTCAGGGTCACCGGGGCGTTCGCGCCCCGGCGCGACGTCAACGCCCGATGGCTTTCGAGCAGCAGCGGCTCCGCCTGGGCGTAGCGTCCGGTGGCGATTCGGCATTCTCCGAGCAGACTCTGCGCCATGTCGATCCGCCAGTGGCCGCCGGGAAACGCCCGGCGACCAATCTCGAGGGCCTGATGGAGCAGACCTTCACCGGAGGTGTAGTCACCTTGTTCGATGACAACTCTAGCGAGGCCGGTCAGGCTGATGACCAGGTAGGGACTGTCCTCGCCAAGGGTCTTGCGACGGATCTCCAGCGCCTCACGATAGGCTCGCTCAGCCTCTCGATAGTTGCCGGCGGCAAGATGCACACGGGCGAGCCCGTCGAGCGCGGCGCTGAGATCGGGATGGTCCGGGCCACGGAGTCGGCGCAACAGGTCGAGGGCTTGGCGATAGTGCGATTCGGCGGACTGGGTGTCACCCTTGGCCGCGAGCACCTCGGCCAGGCCGCGGACGCATAGGGCGACCTGGACATGGTCGTCGCCAAAGCGTCGGCGGAGGGTGGCCAGAGCTTGGCGGTAGAGCGGTTCGGCGCGGTCGAGCTCGTGCTGGCGCAGGAGCAGATGCGCCAGGTTCGCCCGGGTGGCGGCGACTTCGATGTGGTCGTCCCCGAGCAGCCGGCGCTGGATGCTGAGGGTCTCGTCGTAGGCTCGGGTGGCACCGTCATGGTCGCCTTGGCTCTGTAGGATCAGCGCCAGCCAGTGGAGGCTGTTGGCGACCGCGGTGCTGTCCGTGCCGAGCTGTTGCCGGTAGACCTCGAGGGCCTGTCGCTGCTGGCGCTCGGCTTCCGGGAAGTCGCCGAGGGCCCAGGCGAGGCCGGCCAGGTGGCTGAGGCTGTCGGCGGTTGCCGGGTGGTGTTCGCCGAAGAGGCGTCGTCGCATCGCCAGGGCTTCCTCGAAGAGCTCTCGCGCCGTGGGATAGTCACCTTCGCCCTGGCGCAGGAGCCCCCTTTCGCTGAGGCTGTCCGCCAGCTTTGGGTGATCGCCGGGCAAGTGTCGGCGGCGTGTGTCGTGAGCGGCGTCGAGCAGCGGCGACGCCTCCGCGAAGGCTCCCAGGCGGCGGTAGATGACACCGACCGTATGGCCGAGGTCGGCTTGGACCTCGGGCTGGCCGTCGAGGGCCGAAAGCCGTTCAGCACCTCGGTCGAGCAACGCCCGCACGGTGACGTCCCCGGCATCGACCTGGCCGAAAGGATCCGAAGCCTCGAAGAGATCGATCAGGAAGGTGGTCACCCGCTCGGCGCGCAGTCGCTCGGTCTCGGTCGCCAGCCGCTGCCGGTCGAGCCGATCCCGCTCGCGGACCACCTGGGAGCGCTGGATCGCCATCAGGATGCCGAAACCGAGGACCGCGATGAAGAACATGACCGCGGTCAAGACACCGAGCCGGTGACGGCGGACGAACTTGCCGCATCGATACCGGAGGGAGTCGGGACCCGCCGAGATCGGTCGGCCCTCGAGATGTCGGCGCAAGTCTTCTGAGAGCTGATCGACGGTGGCATAGCGACGCTCCGGCTCCTTGCGCAGCGCCTTCAACACGATGTTGTCGAGGTCCCCAGCGAGTCGGCGGCTCAGGCGTCGGTGGTCTCCGAGACCGTGTCGGATCGGCTCGCGGGGCGTCGTGCCGGGGCCGGCAGCGAGCGCTCGTTTCACGGCGCGGCTCGGTGGCTCGGGGGTCTGGCCGTGGATCGCCCACAACATGTCGAGGGGCGAGCGGCTTTCGCGCTTCGAAGGGTGGCTGCCGGTAAGCAGAAGGTAGAGCAAGACGCCGAGCGCGTAGATGTCGCTGGCGGTGGTGACGGGCGTGCCGAGAATCTGCTCCGGACTGGCGTAGTCCGGAGTCATCAATCGCATCAGGGTCTGGGTCGCCGCCGCTGTTCCGGACGACAGGGGATCGAGGATCTTGGCGATGCCGAAGTCGAGCAGCTTGGGCTCTCCCTCGTCGGTCACCAGGATGTTGGACGGCTTGAGAGCACGGTGAACGACCAGGTTGCCGTGCGCGAGCTGGATCGCCGTACAAACTTTGCGAAAGAGCTCGAGTCGCTCCGACACGCTGAGTCGCCGGACGTTGCAGTACTCGTCGATGGGCAGGCCTTCGACGTGCTCCATCACCAGGTAAGGGCGACCGTCGTCGGCCGTGCCGCCGTCGAGCAGGCGGGCGATATTGGGGTGCTCGAGGCCGGCCAGGATCTGGCGCTCGGCCTGGAACCGGCGGACGATCTCGGCGCTGTCCATGCCTCGCTTGAGCAGCTTGATCGCGACTCGTTTGTCGAAGACCGAGTCGGCCCGAACGGCGGTATAGACCTCTCCCATCCCGCCGCCGCCGATCCGGCCCTCGATTTTGTAGGGGCCCAGAAACTGGCCATCCAGCGCGTCGTCGAGATCGTCCGCCGGTTCCAGGCCGAGCGCCGCTGGCACACCGTCGGCCGATGAGGATTCGGTGAGGAAATCGCCACCGGCGCGATGGGCTTCGAGCAGCGATTCGACCTCTATCCGGACCTCCCGATCGCCTTCGCACGCGTGGCGGAGGTAAGGCCCCCAGTCTTCTGAATCGAGCTCGAGCGCGCCGCCGAAGATCTCCCGAACCAGTTCCCAGCGTTGTGGATTCGGGAGCTCAGTCACGGTTGAGCTCGCGGAACAACCAGGCCTTGGCCAGGGTCCAGTCGAGCCTGACCGTCGCCGGCGAGATCCCGAGTACCGACGCCGTCTCCTCGATGGTCAGACCGCCGAAGAACCGCAACTCGACAATCCTGCTCTGGCGGGGCGCGAATCGTGCCAGGGCGTCCAACGCGTGATCCAGAGCGACGAGCTCCGGCCGTTTGTCCTCGGGGATTCCCAGGGCCTCATCCAGCGCCAGGACGACGGCCTGGCCGCCGCGCTTCGCCGCCTGTTTCTTGCGCGCATGGTTGACCAGTATTCGGCGCATCAGGGTCGCGGCGATGGCGAGAAACTGTCCTCGGTTCTGCCAGCAGATGCGCTTCTGATCGAGCAGCAGCAAGTAGAGCTCGTTGACCACCGCCGTGGCCTGCAGCGTATGCCCCGGCGATTCGCGCGCCAGGTGGCTCTGTGCCAGCCGCCTCAAGTCGCGATCGACCAGCGGTACCAGGCGATCGAGGGCACGGGGATCGCCGTCGCTCCAATCGTGGAGCAGGGAAGTGATGTCGCTTTCGTGTCTTGGCCCGTTGGTCGGGCTGCCCTGGGGGGAGGAGGCGTCGGTCAACGGTGAGCGGGCACCCGCGGTATCGAGGTTCATAGTATGTCCACGGTCAAATCAGGCTGAGAGATAGGAATCCATCTAGATCATAGAGTCTCAGCGGGCGGGATTTGTTTAGCGCTCTTGAAAGCAGGTCCGTGGACCGTTGTGGCCATGTTTGGCAAGCGGCCGGTGGTACGTCAACAATCGACGACTGAGCCGACTGATCGATTCTTGCCATACGATAGCCACCATGGTCCGATGGATCCTCAGGGGCGCGGCGAATCTAGCGATCTTCCTCCTGGTCATCGCCGACCCGTCCAACGTCTCTGCTGGCGATACGGGCGGGACCGGAACGGTCACGCTCTCCACGGCCGACCTGGACAACTCCGTGCTCCTCGAAGGCTGGAAGTACCAATCTGGTGACGACCCGGCGTGGTGCCGGCCGGAACTGGACGACACGTCGTGGGAAGAGCTGTCGACGTCATGGTTGGAAGAACCGCCAGCGAGCGGATGGACGGGAATAGGTTGGTTCCGGTTACGCCTGCAGCGCGGCCCGGACCTTGAAGGCCGGATCCTCGGCCTGAGCCTGCGCCAGTACGGCGCTTCTGAAATCTACCTCGATTGCGAGTTGGTGGGGAGCTACGGGCAGGTGGCGGCCAATCCGGCCGACGAGATCGCCCAGTGGCCGCGCACGACCCAGCTGCTGCCGATCTACGACACGGCTGAACATGTGCTGGCGGTTCGTTACTCGAATGCCTCCGCGACCAGCCGGCCAGGTGAGAGCAGGCTCGGTTTCGCGGTCTTAATCACCGACCTCGAGGTGCGAATGGAACGGGTCTATGCGCACCTGGCTAGCCGCGCCGGCCGCTGGAAACTATGGGCGGGCGCGTCGCTCGCCTTCTCGCTTCTCCACATTTGCTTGTTCGCCTTTCGGCCGCGGGAGAAAGACAACCTCTACTTTGCGGTCGCCGCCGCGGGCTTCGCGGGGCTGGTGGGGTTCTCAGGGCTGGAGGGCTATGAAAGTGAGCCATTCTGGGCTTTGCTCTATACCCGGGCTGCCTTCGCCAGCGGCGTCATCATGCTCCTGGGCTTCACTTTCTTCAACGAGCTCTATTTCGAAAACAAGTGGCGCTGGATATTGCGTCTGCAACTACTGCTGGGCATGGTAGCCCTGGTTTGGACCCTTGTTTTCGGGCAACCGACGGCCTTTTACATCTATGCTTTCGTCGTCGTCTCAGCCATGGTGCCGAGCCTGAAGCTGAGCCGAAACAAAGATGCCGGGAGCAGCATTTTGAGAGTCGCCTTCTTCGTTGTCGGTGGCACCGGCATCGCTCAGGTTCTGAACGCATTGGGATGGTTCGGCAGTCGCGAGCTGGAGATCTACCCCTACGGTATGCTCTTCTTGTTCCTCTCGATTTCGATCTCTCTCGCCCAACACATGGCGACCACCCACCAGGAGCTCGAGCAGCAGCTGGTTCAGGTTCGGGAGCTGTCTGAGAAGGCCCTAGAGCAGGAGCGGCAGTCTCGCCAGCGCGAGATCGAGCGTCGCCTGCTCGAGGTCGACAACGCCAGGAAGACCGAAGAACTGGAAGAGGCTCGCAAACTTCAGCTCTCTCTCCTGCCTGAGAACCATCCGCGGACTCCCGGCGTCGAGGTGAGCTTCATGATGCGACCGGCGACCGAGGTCGGTGGCGACTACTACGACTACGTCGAGTCCGACGGTACCTTGACCCTGGCCCTCGGCGACGCGACCGGGCACGGTCTGCAAGCCGGCATGCTGGCGATGTCGGCCAAGAGCCTCTTTCAGACGGCGAGCGGCCAAGGAGACGTCGCCGACGCCTTGAAGAGCATCGCCCGTGGCATCGACGGCATGCGCCTCGGGCGCATGAACATGGCGCTCGCCCTGATCCGTTACGACGCCGGCCGGTGGCAGCTCACGTCGGCGGGCATGCCACCCTTTCTCCACTACCGCGCGGCGAGCGCTGACGTTGAGGAAATCAAGCTGCCAGCTCCTCCCCTGGGAACGATGCGGGGGCATAACTATGGTGTCGCCGAGATCGTTCTCGAGCCTGGTGACCTGTTGCTGGGGATGACCGACGGCTTACCGGAGACCCTGGATCCCGACGATGGGATGCTTGGCTACGCCGCTTTGAAGCCGCTGCTGATCGATCTCGCCGAACAACCTCTCGATGAGGTCTTGCAGGGTTTCTTGAACGCGGCACAGAACTGGGCGGCTGGACGAAGTCCGGAGGACGACCTGACACTTCTCGTGGCCCGGCGGCCGATTGACGCACGTGGTGCCAGCGATTCCGCGCCATAGTGCCTTGTTTGCTCGTCTCACAGGCGCCTTAAGGCTGGGAGGCGCCTCAACGCTGGGAGCGCAGGCGTCCCGCCTGCTCTGGGCGTATCTGAGAGACCGTCATCCACCCCAGATTCTCCGCGCGCCTTCACGCGTTGGGTCCTGGAGTCCCGCTGTGCTATCTTCTTGATTGGCAGATCCATCGCCAGTCCAGTCGATCGTGTCGTGCGTCGGCACCACGGGTGAGGGCCTTGGTCTGACGAAGAAGTGCTCGATCTCGCATGCGGCTGACTTTCACCACGGGCTGCTAGGAGGACTCTCAATGAAGCACGCTAAATTACTTCTATTTGCAATAGTGCCTGTATTTCTAATTGAATGTTCCGCGGAGAAATCGCCTAGCCAGGTCTACAATGAGTACAACTCGAAGGTCATTGATGGGATTGGATACGATGAAGACAAGGCTTACTACTCAAAGCGAAAACAGGAAGAAGTAGAGTCGAAGTTTCCTCAGTATATGGGGCAAATGAACAAGTCGCGTGATGAAGTTATTGAGCTCTATCTAAGCTTCTCCAGAGAGGTGGCAAAGTGCAAGGAGATCACTCTCGTAAATGAAGTTATAGAAGGTGACACTGCTCTTCTCGAATACTCACAAAAGGATATCTGTGGAAATGAGTCAGCATCACCTGAGAAGCAAGTTATAAAGATGGTTAAAGAAGGCGCATGGAAAATAGACGATGTTGAAATTAGCCTCTGACACGTATGAGTCCCCTGGCTGCCAGAGCTGATCTGGCAGAGCTAACCCCAGCGCTCGACCACGACCTTTTCATCGGTGTAGAACTGCACCGCGTCGCGGCCCTGACCGTGGAGGTCGCCGAAGAAGCTCTTCTTCCAGCCGGAGAAGGGGAAGAACGCCATCGGCGCCGCGACGCCGACATTGATGCCGATATTGCCGGCCTCGACCCGATAACGGAACTTGCGCGCGGCAGCGCCTGAGGAGGTGAACAGGCAGGCCATGTTGCCCACCGAGCGGTGGTTGACCCAGGCGATCGCCTCGTCGATGTCGCGGGCGTGGTAAAGACTGAACACCGGGCCGAAGATCTCGGTGTTGGCGACGCTGCCCTCGGGGGCGACGCCCTCGAGGATCGTCGGTTGCAGGAAAAAGCCGTCCTCAAAGCCGTCGATGCGGGCGCCACGGCCGTCGACGAGCAGCCGGCCACCTTCTTGAATCCCCTGGTCGATCAGCCCTTCGATCCGCGTCTTGGACTCCGCGGTGATCACCGGGCCCATCTCGACGCCGTCGTCGAGGCCGGATCCCACCCGGCGACCGCGCGCGGCTTCGACGATCGCCTGGGTGAATGGGGCGTGGGCGTCGCCGACGGTGATCGCCAGGGACGCCGCCAGGCAGCGCTGGCCGGCGCATCCGAAGGCCGACTCGGCGATCATGGGAATGGCCGACTCGAGATCGGCGTCGGGCAGCACGACGACGGGGTTCTTGGCTCCGCCCTGGCACTGCACGCGCTTGCCGGCGGCGGCGGCGCGGCGGTAGACGATTTCGGCCACCGCGGAGGAGCCGACGAAGCTGATCGCGCGGATTCCCGGGTGGTCGAGAATGGCCTCCACGGTCTCGCGGGTGCCGTGGACCATCTGGGCCACTCCGGGCGGTAGGCCGGTGGCGGCGATCATTGCGAACAGGCGCTGCATGGTCAGCGGCACTTTCTCGCTCGGTTTCAAGAGGAAAGTATTGCCGCAGGCGATGGCGTAGGGCAGGAACCACAGCGGGATCATGCCGGGAAAGTTGAACGGGGTGATCGCCGCCACGACTCCCAGGGGCTGCCGGATCATGATCTCGTCGATGCCCGGTGCGATGTCTTCGTTGTTGTAACCCTGGATCAGCGACGGCATGCCGCAGGCGACTTCGACGTTTTCGATGCCGCGGCGGATCTCGCCTCGCGACTCCGGCAGCGTCTTGCCGCATTCGGTGGTGAGTGTGCGGGCCAGATCTTCGAAGCCGTCCTCGAGCAGCGCCTTCAGGCGAAAGAGATACTGCACCCGCTCGGTCACCGGCGTGCGGCGCCAGTCGCGGAACGCCCGGGACGCGCGCTGGACGGCGTCGTCGACTTCTCCGGCCGGCGAAAGCGGTACCTCGGCCAGAGTCTCAGCCGTCGCCGGATTCAGGACGTCCAGGTAGTCGGTGGCGGCGGAACGCTGCCAGTCGCCGTCGATGAAATTCGGGAGCTGCTCGGTCATGCGATCTCCTCCGCGGGTGTGTGCATGGTCCGTAAGATGGATAGGACATGATAGTCTGACATGGACAGGAGGAACGATGACCAGCATTAAAGAGATCGAGACGGCGGTAGCAAACCTCCCTCGACGAGAGCTAGCTCGATTCCGGGACTGGTTCTATCACTATGACGGAGAGGTTTGGGATGGTCAGATCGAGGACGACGCGGCCTCTGGCCGACTAGACGCACTCGGAGAGAAAGCTGTTCGTGATTTCAAAGCCGGGCTTTGTAAGGAGTTGTGAGGCACTTCGCAAATCCGGATTTCTGGGAGGCGTATCATTCGCTACCGGTAGCTGTCCGAGAACTGGCGGACAGAAACTACGAGATCCTCAAACAGAATCCGAAGCATCCCTCTCTCCACTTGAAGAAAGTCGGGCGCTACTGGTCTGTTCGGGTCGGGATCAGCTATAGGGCTTTGGCGGTGGAGGTATCTGAAGGACTGATCTGGTTCTGGATCGGTTCTCACGCCCAGTACGATCGGCTGATCGGTACCTGATCCCGCTACAGTGCGTTTTGTACCGCCATGGCGACCTCGTCGGTGGAAGAGTCGCCTCCGAGGTCCGGTGTTCGAAACTTCCCGGCCTGGAGCACGCGCTCGATCGCGGCCATCACCCGGCTGGCGGCTTCGTCTTCGCCCAGGTGCTCGAGCATCATGGCACCGGCCCAGATGGAGCCGATGGGATTGGCGATGCCGCGACCGGCAATGTCCGGCGCCGAGCCGTGGATCGGCTCGAACATCGATGGGAATTTGCGCTCGGGGTTGAGGTTGCCGCTAGCCCCCATTCCCAGGCTGCCGGAGATCGCGGCACCGAGGTCGGTCAAGATGTCGCCGAAGAGGTTGGAGGCGACGATGACGTCGAGAGATTGTGGATGGCTGACCATGCGGGCCGCCAGGGCGTCGACGTGGTAGCTCGCGACCGTGACTTTGGGGAAGTCCTCGGCGACCTCGGCGACGACCTCGTCCCATAGCACCATCGAATGCTGCAGGGCGTTGGATTTGGTGGCGCTGGCCAGCTGTTTGCGTGGCCTGGCGTTCGCCAGCTCAAAAGCGTACCGGACGATCCGCTCGATGCCGGCACGGGTGAAAACCGCGGTTTGCTCGGCAACCTCCCGCGACGTTCCGGTGAGCATCCGCCGGCCGACTCCGGAGTACTCGCCTTCGCAGTTCTCGCGCACGCAAATCATGTTGACATCGTCCGGGCCGCGGCCGGCCAGCGGCGAGTCGACCCCCGGTAAGAGGCGGATCGGGCGTAGATTGACGTATTGATCGAAACCTTTGCGGATCGGCAGGATCAATCCCCAGACCGGGATGTCGTCGTCGACCTCGGGGCTGCCGACGGCGCCCAGGAAGACGGCGTCGAAAGCCCGCAGCAGCTCGAGGGCGTCCGAGGGCATCATGTGGCCGGTGCGCACGAAGTGGTCGCTGCCCCACGGAAAGTCGACGTCGTCGAGCACGAAGCCGCTCTGGTGCGCGATCTCGTGCAACACCGCCAACGCCGCCGGCGTGACCTCTCGGCCGACGCCGTCGCCAGCGATGACGGCGATGTCGTAACGGCGTCCGGGCATTCCCTACGCCCACTCCAGCGGCATGTCTACATTCCCGGCGGCGTGTAACGACCGTCTATCGCCGTCCAGCCGCCGTCGACGAAGAGCACGCTGCCGGTCACGTAGCTGGCGGCGTCTGAAGCCAGGAAGATGGTCGGCCCGACCATCTCCTCGGGGCTTGCCCAGCGACCGAAGACGTTCCTCGCCGCGTAGGCGTTGTACCACTCGCGCTTGGCCTTGATCGGCTCGGTCAAGGGGGTCTCGGTGACCCCGGGAGCGATCGCGTTGACCCGCACCCCCGAAGGCCCGAGCTCGGCGGCGGTCGTCCGCACCATCTGCACGATGCCGGCCTTGGTGGCGGCGTAGACGCTCTGCCCCGGCTCCACCACCAGCGATCGGATCGACGAATAGAGAATGATCGAACCCGAGCCCTGGTCAGCCATGATTCTGCCGGCTGACTGCAGCACGTGCAGGCTGCCCTTGAGGTTGACTGAGATCACTCGATCGAAGTCGTCATCGGTATAGTCGAGCAGCGGCTTGCGGACGTTGATCGACGGTGAGCAGACCACCACGTCGAGACTGCCCAGGCGATCGCGGACGCCGGCGAATGCCGCCTCGACCGCGGCGCCGTCGCGGATGTCGAGCCCGTCGGACTCGGCCTCGCCGCCGGCATCGCGAATTCTCTTCGCCGTCGCTTCGGCGCGCTCGGCCTGGACGTCGAGGCAGATCACCCGCGCGCCGTGCTCGGCGCACCCCGAAGCGACCGCCTCGGCGATGCCAGAACCGGCGCCGACGACGGCGGCGTTTTTCCCTTCCAGGCTGAAGCGAGTTTCGTTGCCCATTCGTTTTCCTCAGGTTGTCCGCCTCGTCCGGATGATCAGCAGAATGCCGAACGCCAGCGCCGAAGCTATCAGTCCCAGGTTGTTGGGTGTCCAGATACCCGGGAGGCTGGGGCTCATCCGCGCGACCATGAGCGTGGTCACTCCGACGCCGATCGCCGCCAGAGCTTCCGGAGTGCCGGCGCGCCGCGAGTGCAGGCCGGCGACCACCGGCACGAAGAGGCTGACCGCGAGCAGCGAGTAGAAGACCTTGAGCGAGTCGATAACCGACGGCAAGACGATGGCCGCCAGCACTCCCAGACTGCCGCCGGCGATCGCCGCCAGCCGCGAGACCTTTAGGACCTGGGCGTCCGTGGCGTCCGGGCGGTAGAAGCGCTTGTAGAGGTCTTTCGACAGCGAGGTCGAGAGCATGAACAGGATCGCGTCCGCCGAGCTCAGCTCGGCCGACAGCACCGCAGCCAGGCCGAGGCTGCCCAGGGCCGGCGGCAGCATCTCGGACAGCAGCCAGGGCAGGGCGAGCTCGTGCTGCTCGAGATTCGGGTTGGCGGTTCGGGCGATCATGCCGAGGATCGGCGGAATCGCGGCAAATACCATCAGGGCGACGCCCGAGGCCCCCAGGCCGAGGCGGATCGCCCGTTCGTCGCGGGCGCCGTAGGCTTTCTGAATCAGGCCTGGCGAGATGATGAACGCCGGGACCAGCATCGCCATGTAATGCCAGCCCGAGGCGCCGCCGTGGAAGAACCCCAGGTAGTCGGGCGCCGTCTCGGCCGCCGCCGTGGTGATCGCGCCCCAGCCGCCGGCCTCGGACAGCGCCCAGGGCACGGCCAGCAGCAGACCGGCGAGCAGCACGACCAGCTGCACCAGGTTGACCCAGGCCGAGGTCAAGAGGCCGCCGGCGGCGAAATAGGCGGTCATCACCAAGCCGCCGATCAGGCAGCCCCAGACTTTGGGTACGCCGGCGACCACGTCGAGAATCCACGCCAGGGCGATCAGCTGGCCGGCGAGGATCGCCAGGGTGCCCAGCCACAGCAGGATGGCGATGGTCGCCCGCACCGATCGGCCGTAGCGCAGCTCTAGGAAGTCGCCCATGGTGTGCAGGTCGTTCTCCCGGGCCACCTTCCAGATTCGCGGGCCGATCCAGAACGCCAGCAGCAGGGTGCCGATGCCCGCCGAACCGACCCACCACCAGGCGGCGAGGCCGTCGCGGTAGCCGAGGCCGGCGGCGCCGACGGTCGAGCCGGCGCCGATGTTGGCGGCCAGCACGGTGGCGAAGATCAGGCCCGGCCCCAGGCGGCGACCGGCGACGAAGAAGGTGCCGGCACTTTCGACCCGGCGGCCGATCCACAGGCCGAGGGCGATCAGGCCGACGAGGTAGGCGGCCAGAAAGGGGATCTGAAGATCGGCGGCCATCAGGGCGCGAGGTCCGAGGCCGCCGGCAGGCCGGGCAGCGACGTCGCCGCCCGCACCGCACGCACGATCGCCTCGGCCATGACGTCGGCGGCCAGCGCTCCGACCGTCATCAGGCTCGCCGGGCCGTCGTGGGTGCCGGTGGCGAGGGCGAAGATGGTGTCGCCGTCACCCGGCGTATGGGTCGGGTTGATCGCGCGGGCGAAGCCGTCGTGAGCCATCTGCGCCACTTTGGTCGCCTCGGCCTTGGTCAGCCGGGCGTTGGTGGCGACGACGCCGATCGTCGTATTGGCGCCCGCTTGTGCGCCTGCCCGTGCGCTCGGTGGCGGGCGGTTGAGAGCGCCCGAGCGCACCAGCTCACGGGCGTCGGCGAGGCCCTCGCCGTCTTCGGTGCGGATACCGGCGATCACCCGGCCGGTCGCCGGGTCGATGACGTCGCCCACCGCGTTGACCGCTACCAGGGCAGCGACCACCAGGCCGTCCGGCAAGGAGATATGTGCCGATCCCAGGCCGCCTTTCATCGCCCGCCCCCGGCCACCAAGTTTGCCCACCGTGGCGCCGGCCCCGGCGCCGACGTTGCCCTCGGCCACCGGCTCGGCGGTCGCAGCCGCCGCCGCCCGAAAGCCGCAGTCGGCGCCGGGGCGGATTTCCGGTTTGTCGCCGGTGAAAAGATCGAAAAGGATCGCGCCGGCGACGATCGGTACCTTCAGCGGCCCGACGGGGTAACCGACGCCTTTTTCTTCCAGGTACTTCACCACCCCGGTCGCGCTGTCGAGGCCGAACGCGCTGCCTCCCGAGAGCACCACCGCGTGCACTTCCTGCACCGTGTTGACCGGGTCGAGCAGGTCGGTCTCGCGAGTGCCCGGTGCGCCACCTCGCACGTCGACGCCGCCGACCGCACCGCCTTCGGTGAGGATCACGGTGCAACCGGTCGGCCGTCCCTCGAGGGTATGGTGACCGACCTTGACCCCCTCGACCGCGGTCAGGCCATGACCCACGGAGTCAGGCTCGCCGCCAGCCATTGTCGTCTGGGGGAGTGCCACCAGGGTGGCGAGGCCGGCGATTGCAGGCGCGGTCCATCGTGTCATAAGGTCCTCATGATGAACGATCTACTCGCCTTGGACGACCCAACACTCGTCTTCAGAGGTTGAGAACGAGCCGCATTCCGTCATCGAGAGCGAAAACGTCCTCGAAGGGCAACGCGCCGACACACCGCAAGAGATCGACTTTGAGCACTTTCTGCACGTCGTATACGTTGGCTACCGAGGCCTTGGGGAGGCCCGTAGATCTGCGTTTGAGCCGAACGTTTCCCGGCAACCCCTCGAGATGGAGGCGGCTGGTGAGTGGCACGACCAAAAACGAGCGAACCCGGGGATCCCGTACTTTGTCGGTCTGAACGACGACCGCCGGGCGCTTCTTGTCGAGCCGGACCCACCAGACCTCTCCCCGGCGCGGCAGCGCCTCACCATTCATCGTCGCCGTATTCTTCTGCCGCGCGCCGGCGCTGGTGACCGCGCCATGCTGCCTCGTCGTCGACTACGTCCCAGCCGTAGCGATCGAGGTACTTGCGGGTCTGCTCGCGTACGCGCTCCGCCTGGAGCAGCTGTGCCAGGAGCCCAGAACGTGAGGTGCGGCGACGAACCGCTTCCTCGTCGGCGAAGGCGACCAACTCGTCAGGCAGTGACACCCCGATCTTCATGGGTGAAGTGTAGCACCCTGGTCATACCGGTGTCAGCCCCGAGGTTCCGGGCCCGCGAGACAGCTCAGTGCCGACCGCATCCCCCAACCCGTCGATGCCGCCTGCGACGATTCTCATCGACGAGGACGCCGGCGGTGCCGTCGCGACCGCGTTCCCTTGTTCAGAGCTCCGATCGGTGGGACAATCGAGGAAACCGAGCTCAGCGAGCTCGGCATGACGCCCAGATTCAGTGGCACGTGCCGAGGGCGGCCTGATGCCCTGGATCGTCCGGAGCAGAGAGGAGCGCCGTATGAAGCACGTCACTGTCGTCGTCTTCGCCGTTCTGATCCTCGTCCTATTGCTGCCCACCACCGCCGTAGCCCAGGTCGCCGGCTCAATCTCCGGCCTGGTGACCGATCCGAGCGGCGATGCGATCGAGGAAGTCCGCGTCACCGTGCGCGGGCCGGCTCTGCAACGCGATCAGCTGTCCGCCGCCACGGGTTCGGACGGGCGCTACCGCTTGTCACCGCTTCCCGCCGGGGTCTACGAGTTGACTCTCGAAAAGCAGGGTTTCCGGACCCTGGTGCTCGAGGGGGTGCGGGTGGCGATCAACCAGACGGTGATTCTCGACCATGCCCTCGAGTTGGTGACCGTGGAGGAGACAGTGACGGTGACCTCCGAGGCACCGATGATCGAGACCACCCGCACCGAGCTGTCGACCCATATCGCGCCGGAGGCGATCGAGAATCTGCCGCTCAACGGTCGCAACTTCGAAGATCTGGTGACCCTGGTGCCCGGGGTCAAGCCCGATCCGGCGGCGGTGCGCGACCAGCGATTTTCGATCTTTGGCGAGCGTCCGGCGGCGACCGGCTTCATCGTCGACGGCGGCGACAACAACGATCCGCTCGACGGCGGTGCCTTTCAGCGATTCACCCAGGATTCAATTCAGGAGTTCCAGGTGATCACTACCGGCTATGAGGCGGAGTTTGGCAAGGCGCAGGGCGGCGTGGTCAACGTCATCACCCGCTCGGGCACCAACGACTGGAAGGGGTCGGCTTTCTACTTCTTGCGCGACGATTCTTTCGACTCCTCAAACGTACCCGGCCAGGAAGTGCCGAAGCTCGAGCGCGACCAGTGGGGAGCATCCCTCGGCGGGCCGATCGCCCGCGACAAGACTTTTCTTTTCGCCTCTGCCGAAAAGATCGACGAGGCACGCGGTCGCAATATCGATCTATCGCGCATTCCGGACTTCGTGCAGCGCGGGCTGGCGACGCCCCAGGGGGTGGAGGATTTCTCCCTCGGGCCCGAGCTCGACGGTTTGGCGGCGCTCGGTAAGGTCGACTATCTACCTGACGACCGCAACCGCTGGTCGCTATCGTTCAATCTCACGGAAGACGACGCCACCGGCGAGACGCCGATCGCGGTCGCCGGCTCGCTGGTTCTGCCCTCGGGCTCCCGCACCCAGGACCAGGAGTCGACCTCCGTCGCCCTGCGCCAGACCTGGCTGCACGGCTCGAGCGCCTTTCTCGAGTCGACCGTCAAGTATCTCGACGGTTCGACCGGCGAGAACCTCGACCAGACCCAGCGTCAAGAAGCCATCCTGCTGCTCTTCCTGGGCAATTTTCTGCAGACCGGCGCGTCCTTCGGCGGTCGCTCGGAGCGCAATACCGAGAAGTTGCAGCTGACGCAGTCCTATAGCTGGCTGAAAAGCGACTGGTACGGTGACCACGAATTCAAGGCCGGCTACGACTACCTCGACACGTCTCTGGACGGCTTCGACGAAGTCTTCAACGACGTCGAGTATTCGGCGGCGTTCTTCTCTCCCGACGTCATCGCGATCACCGAGGATCTATTCAATCGGGTCGGCTTCGAGCAGAGCGCGGCGCGGTTCTTCACCCTGCCCAACGAGCCGGGTGGCGATCTGCTGCTCGACATTGGGAATGAAGATATCGGCGTTTTCATTCAGGACAAGTGGCGGGTCGCGGACAACGTTTCGCTCGACCTCGGCCTGCGCTACGACACCGCGTCGCTCTTCGACGATGACGACGACAACATCTCGCCGCGGTTCGGCTTCGTCTGGGATGTCGGCGGCAAGCATCAGACCGTGGTGCGCGGTTCGGCGGCCCTATTCTACGATCGCAACGCCCTGCTTGCGGCGTCGACCGTGCCGGAGAAGGGTGGCATCTTCACTCGCGCGGCTTTCGACGTGGTGCTGCCGCGCCTGGGCTTCGACTACACCGATTCGCTGATCGACTTGGTCATCACCACCGGCCTGTTCGGCGGGCCGCCGGAAAATCCGCTCTACGCTCAATTCGCCGACGATCTACGCGCCGACGCGTTCCATCTCTACAACCTGCTGGGTATCGATGTGCCCGACCCTCTGAGACCGCCGTTGGTCACCGCCGACAACGTCATGGCGCTCTCAGGCCAATCGGCGGATCAGGTGATCGCGCTGCTCGAGACCACCTATCCGGGTACCGACTGGGAGTTCTTCGACGTTCCCGGCGGTTCGCTCGTCGGCGATCGGGTGCTGTCGTTCTTTCCTCGTGGACCGCTCAACCAGAGCCGTACAGTGTCGGTCTATTCCGAGGACTTGACGCCGGTCACCCGGGCGTTCACCCTCGGAGTCGAGCGCCAGTTCGGGCCGCACTGGAGCGCGTCGCTGGACTACGTCTACCGCCGCACCGAAGACCTGCTCACCCGGCGGATCGTCAATCTTTTCGATGTGCCCCAGGGTGATCCCAACTTCGCCCAGACCGTAGACGGCGGGCCGCGGATCTCGGCCGTCACCTACGACGGATTCATCGACTACGACGGCATCACGCTTTCGGTTCGCCGGCCGTTCACCGGTCATGATTCTTCCATTCCCTGGGGCTTGATGCTTTCCTACACCTACTCCGATGCGACCGACAATCTTCTCACCGGCAACATCGGCTCGACGTTTTCCAACAACAACCATCCCGAATTCGACGTTGGCGAGTCCAACCTCTCGGCGCCTCACGTGGGCGTGGTCAGTGGCACCACGAAATTGCCCTGGGATATTCGCTTCTCCGGCAATCTCTTCTGGCGCACCGGCAACGCCTTCTCGCCGCGAGGCATCGTCGATACCGACGGCGACGGCCTGATCGATCAGCGCGATATCTCAGAGCCGCGCAACGCCTTTCGAGTCAAGAATTTTTTCAACGTTGATCTGCGGCTCGAGAAATCCTTTACTTTCGGCAAGGATCATGAAGTCAGCCTGTTGGTCGACGCCTTCAACGTCACCAACGAAGATAATGTTTCCAACGTCAACGCCGTCCAGGGGCCCGACTTTGGCGTTGCCAACAGTTTCTTTCCCGGGCGCGAGATCCAGCTCGGGGCACGGTTTTTCTTCGGAGGGCGGTAATCATTGGTCGATCGTGTCCTTCAGGAAGTCGATGCCGCCCGCGACGAGTTGGTCGATTTCGCCGCTGAGCTGATCCGCATTCCTACCGTCAATCCGCCCGGGGCCTACTACCGGGAGTGTGCCGAGCTGATCGGGCGCCGCTTGGTCGACTTCGGCTACGACATCGATTACGTCACCGCGGAAACCCACGTGGAACACACGCCTGAGAACCCGCGGATCAACGTCGTCGGCGTGCGCCGGGGGCGCGATCCGCGGCCGTTGGTCCACCTGAACGGTCATTTCGACGTCGTGCCCACCGGCGACGGCTGGACCGTCGACCCGTTCGGCGGCGAGGTCTCAGGCGGCAAGCTCTACGGCCGCGGCGCCGCCGACATGAAGGCCGGTCTGGCGGCCGCGATCTATGCCGCCGAAGCGATCCGCCGAGCCGGTATCGAGCTTCGGGGAACCGTCGAGGTCTCGGGTACCGTCGACGAAGAGTCCGGTGGCTTTGCCGGCGTCGCGCACCTGGCGGAGATCGGCCGTATCGCGGCAGACCGAACGGATCACGTGATCATTCCCGAACCGCTCAACGTCGACCGCGTCTGCCTGGGGCACCGCGGCGTCTACTGGTTTCAGATCACCTCTCGCGGTCGAATCGCCCATGGCAGCATGCCCTTTGACGGGGTCAACGCCATCGAGCAGATGGGGCCGGTGCTCGAGGCCATCCGGACGAGCTTGAACGTCGAGCTCGAGTCCCGGTCGACCGCCATGCCGGTTGAGCCTCCGGACGCTCGCCGAGGCTCGATCAACATCAACTCGATCCTCGGCGGGCAGGCTGGCGAGACGCCTCAGACCCCCTGCGTCGCCGACCGCTGTGAGGCGATCTTCGACCGGCGTTTCCTGGTCGAGGAAGGATTCGAGGCCACCCGCGACGAGATCATTCGCCTGCTCGACGAGCTCGCCGCCGCCGATCCGAAGCGCCGCTATCAGCTGGAAGACTTGATGGTCGTCCATCCCACGCTGACGCCAGAAGACGACCCGCTGGTGGAGTCGCTCTCCCGCTCCATCCGAGCCGTTCTCGGCCGCCCGCCTTCCTTGGTCGCCAGCCCCGGCACCTACGACCACAAACATGTCGCGAGGATCGCCGGCGTCGAATCCTGCGTCGCATACGGCCCGGGAGAGCTGACCCAAGCTCACCAGCCGGATGAGTGGTGTCGGGTGCAGGATATGGTCGACTCGGCGAAGGTGATGGCGTTGACGCTGTTGGAGCTTGTAGGCAGCTGACATCCTGAGCGGGTTATAGGTACTCCTCAGCCGCCACCCGCTATCGTTATCCCTCGGCGACCGGCTGGCTCTATGATCCTCCGAGCCCCAAGCGGCGGTGCCGAAGGGTTCCGTTTACCTCTGCTGCTTGGCGACTTCGGCCATCTGACGGACATGGGAAAGAATCGGGATCGCGTACACGTTATCGACTGTCTCTTCGCCGCCGAGCATCAGGGGCTCGAGCCAGCCGTAAACCTGTCCGCTCGCCAGGTGCAGATTCATCGCGTGAAGCTCACGCAGTAGCTTGACGTGAAGCCATTCTGAGGCTTTGGCAGCCAGAAGCTTTTTCCAGTCGCTCACGTTTTCGGCCACCTTCTGGTAGGTCCCGCGCCCGGTATCCAGCCAGTGGATTTGTCCGTTGGGAGTCTTCACGAAGAGGTCTCCGAAAACCGTGACCTGGAAGACCCGGACCTCATTTCCCACCATCCAGCGCCAGTCGTCGAGCAGCAACTCCTGGGTCTCTGGGGCCAGTTTGATGAACAGATCGGACACCTTCAGCTTGTTCTGTCGGTTGGCCGGCGGGTGGCTCGACGCCGATTCCTTAGATGCGGCGACCGCGGTCGCCGGGGCCGGTGGCTCGGTGGCCCGTGTCTCCGCCCCGGCCGCCGCTGTGTTGGAAGTGCCGGGTGACGGCGCCAAGCTCTTGAGTTCCAGATCGACTCTCCGATTGCGCCGGAGCTGCGGAAGCTCGATGTCTTCGAGAACGCTGTTCGCCACCACCTGGTTCAGGTCGATCGTCACTCGGCCCCTGGTTCCCCTGGCATGTTTACGAGCCGCCTCTTGCCAGATCTCCCTGACGTCTGCCTGAGTAAGGCTTTGACCGGGATGAAACAATGCCTGCCTCGCAAGAGCCTGGCCCGAGCGCGTCGCCTCGAGGGTACCCTCCAGGACTCGCGTCCGGCTGGCTGCCGTGTGCCAGGTGCGGTAGTCGGACCCTTCGCGCCATTCGAGACTGCGATTCCACTGGACGGCCAAAAGGCAGTCCACGATCTCTTTTCGGCGGGCTTTGGCCCACTCCGGCGCGGTTTGCCGCCAGGTGTCCTCATCGGGGATACAGACGATGTCGGGATCGGTGGTCATCGGCTCGATCTGGAGGTGGATGGCGCGAGCACCGAGAACGTAGGTGATCGAACGCCAGCTCATCCGCGCGGCGTAGTTTCCGCAGTCGACGTCTTGCTGTGGCGCCGTTGCCTCCTGCTCACGCGCGGTCGCCGGCGGCGCCTCCGGGGACCTTGCTTCCGCCGGCTGTGCGTCCGGTGCCTCTGGCTGCTCCCGCAAGGCGCTCGGTGGCGCCGGTGCAGTGGCCTCTCCTGGTCGCCCCAAGTCGTGCTCTAAGGCTCGGCTCAGGGGGTCGGCGTTGGGATCTTCTGAACGGATTCGAGTATCGTGGTAGAGCAGGGTGACGGCAACGAACAGTAGCGGTACAGCGACGGTAGGCAGCAAACTGGCGGTGAACTGGAACGCGGTGTTTCCAAGGGACGGTGCAACCGCCAGTAGTGATACCGCGGCGAATCCCACCAGAATCCCCAGAACGGCGTTGATCACGATCAGAGTGAAAGTGACGGCCAGTATCGTCCATCTCTGGCCCTTGGCAAGGGTGGCGCTACGCTTCAGGGCCTCGGTCGGTCTCGACCCTTCGATCATCAGGGCCGGAATCGCCAGCGCGTAAGCGCAGAACCAGACGATGCCCGGAATGATCAGGAACAGGCACCCGACGAGGACACGAACGGCGATCGAGAGGTTGACGCTGAGCAGAGAGCCAAAGCGGCCCAATGCGGCACCTAGCGATCGGCCGGCGGAGACCTCACCCCCCTGGAAGCTCTGGTCGACCGCGAAGGTCGCGGCCCCTGCCATCCATGAATTGCAGGCCAGGGTGAGCAGCGCGACCAAGAGAGGATAGAGGCAGCCGATCATCAAGGCCTCAGAGTCGCTCCGGTCCCCGATCACATCCAGCATGTCGAGCGCGCCGGAGGTGCCGAACCGGCGACTCAGCACCATCTGAAGAACGGTGACGGGGACACTCGTGACGATGGCAATTCCAGCCAGTGTTCCGAAGTGTTTGCCATAAAAGCTGAACGAACGGGAGAGGACCTCGCCGGCGGTCAGCTTCACGAGTGGCATGGGATCGAGCATGGTGTCGAGAAAACATGACACTGAGACGCGGAAGGTGTCAATGGCAGAACTACCTACCCATCAACCGATGGCGGTAAGATCGTGCAATCCGACTATCCCAACGATGCCCGACAGGAGAGCTCGTCATGAAACACCGTCTCGCCGCTATTGCCGTTACCGCCATGCTTCTGGCCACGGGTCCGGCCTTCGCCGGCCAACACGAAGGCGCCGCCGCTGAGATCAAAGCATTGATCGAGAAGGCCTATGTCCATGGCGCCTTCAACGAGCTCAACCCTGAGGCCATGGAGCACGGTTTTCACCCTGACTTTGCGATCTTTTCGCCCGACGGCGAGGCGATCAAGAAGTATCCGATCGCCGACTGGGTGAAGCGCACCGCCGAGCGCAAGGCCAGCGCGGAGTTCGATCCCGCCGCGAACAGCTGGCAGCATCATTTCGCCGCGGTCGATGTCACGGGCAACTCGGCGAGCGTGAAGATCGAGCTGTCGAAAGACGGCAAGCTGGTCTTTACGGACTATCTCTCGTTGCTTAGGTTCGATAGCGGTTGGCGGATTGTCGCCAAGGTCTACCATCGCCACGGCGACTGAGGCGGAGGGTTACTCGGTGTTGGCGGAACGGCTCTGCCTGCCCATCGGCACGCCGATCGCGGGGCGGCGTTCCTTATAGTGGTTCTGGGCCTGCCGCAGTCTGGGAAGCTCGTCCAGATGTCCGAATCTCGCCGCTTCGGCGATCAGTCGACGCTGCCAGTTGGCCGCCTCCTCGAACCTGCCGGCGGCGGCCAGGGCCATGGCCAGGATCTCGGCGTTGGACAGGCTGCGGTCGTGACCGAAGAGCTCTTCGGCCAGCACCAGCGCGCGGTCGCCGTCGCGCACCTCATCGTTCGGAGAGGATGCCAGCAGTCGGGCGAGGTCACGCTGTAGCTCGACGTTGATCGGAGCCAGAGACATCGCGGTGTCGAGGTGCCTGAGCGCTTCGTCATCGCGGTCTGATTCCTGGAGCAGGGCCGCGACATTGCGGTGAGCTAGCAATCGTTCGCTCGCTGGCAGATCCATCGCCAGCGCCTGCTCGAGCTGAAGAATCGCGTCTTGCGGACGATCGGTGAGGTGTAGGACCTTGGCCAGAAGCAGGCGTGCTTTGCCGTTACCCGGGTCGATCGCGATCGCTCGGTCGAGGTCCGCGTTCGCCGCCTCAAAGCGCTCGAGATGGAGCCAGGCGGTAGCGCGCTTCAGCAGCACGTCGGTATTGTCGGGATCCGACTCGAGGAGGCTGGAGTAGTAGGGAGCAGCCTGGTCGAACAGTCGCTGCCGGGCGAGGCTGTCCGCCAGCTGGAGGCGTTCGTCGCTTGAGCCGGACAGAGGCTCTCGATCGCCCAGCGGGTCGAGGCGATTTTCAGCCCCTGTCTCTGGGTTGATCGGAGTCGATGGCGAGGAAGGTGTCTGCCGATCCGCCTCGGGAGGCATATCGCCGCAGCCCGCTGCCAGGATGAGTCCGACGAAGGCAAACAAACCGAAGGTGTGGCGATCACTGAACATCCGGCTCTCGATCGTAGCGGTACCCCGGAACGGGGCGCAAGCCAGCCGAAGCCTTGCTTCTGCCTCACGGACGCCGCAATAGCGTGGTAAGTTGCGCCGACGATGTGGACGAGACGTACCTTTCTGAAAGCTGGAACTACGGCGATCGCGAGCGGGCTCGGCGCCTACGGCTACGCCACCCTGGTCGAGCCTCACTGGCTCGAGATCAGCCGCCGCGACATGGTGTTAGAGAATCTACCGCCGACGCTCGACGGCGCGACTCTGGCCCACTTGAGCGACCTCCACGTCGGCAGTCGGGTTGATCCCGACTACCAGAAGAGCGTGTTCGCGCGAACGCGAGCCCTGGCTCCGGACATCGTAGCTTTTACCGGCGACTTCATCACCAACAACAAAGCCTTCGCGGTCGAATACGAAACCGCCGGGGCCGACCAACTGGCGCGTGTGCTCGAACATTGGCCCCGGGGTCGGTTGGCCACGGTCGCCGCCCTCGGCAACCACGATTACGGCAAGAATTGGAATCAGCCCGAGGTCGCGAACCGTGTCCAGCAACGGGCTCAAGACGCCGGGATGACCGTGCTGCGCAATACGGCCATCGAGGTCGAGGGGCTGCAGATCGCCGGGCTCGACGATCTATGGGGCACCAACTTCAACCCCCGCTCGATGCTCGACGATCTCAAACCCAATCGGCCGTCGTTGGCGCTGACCCACAACCCGGATGCGGCAGATCGCAAGATCTGGAGCAATTTCCGAGGCTGGATCCTGGCCGGCCACACCCACGGCGGTCAGTGCAAACCGCCGTTCTTGCCGCCGCCGATCCTGCCGGTGCTCAATCGCAGATATACCGCGGGCGAGTTCGAGCTCACCGGAGGCCGCCGGATGTACATCAACCGCGGCATCGGGCACTTGCTCCAGGCGCGCTTCAACGTGCGCCCGGAAGTCACGCTCTTCACCCTGCGTCGCGCGTGATCGATCGGCGGCGTCGCCGGGACGCTACCAGGCGTCGACGAATCGTCGCCTCTGGCGCCGTGATTTCTTATCCGCTGAGGAGAAAGCTTCTGCCGACATGAGGTGCCACTCACTGTGCGCCAGGCCAAGCCTGGAGAAGGAGGACGGATGACGTAGACAGCTGCCGACATGAGGTGCCACTCACTTCGCGAAGGGACTTGGGCGGCGGCAGGCAAATGAAGTGGAGAGGCGCCGCCGGGGCAGTTTCTTGATCTTTTTCTCCGTCTGCTGCAGAACAGAGACCCAGATTACGTCTCATCTCTTATGAGATGAGACGCAGCTTGCCAGGCAACGCCAGAAGACCAACCCTACTCCGTGGCCGACGATGAGCCGGCCACTGCGCTACATCCCTGACGGCGGAGCCCTGGTCGAGATCACCATCAATATGATCCAGGGTCGCTATCTCTTGCGACCCGACAAGCGCGGGCGCGTCAACGAGCTCGTGCTCGGCGTCGTCGGTCGTGCCCAGCGCCCCTATCAGATCTCGATCGTCGGCATCTCGGTACTCAGCTCGCATGCTCACATCCTGGCAATTCCTGAGGACGCCGAACAGATGGCGGCCTTCATGCGTCACGTCAACCGCAACATCTCCGACGAGATCGGCCGCCTCAACGATTGGCCAGGCAAGAAACTCGAGCGCCGCTACCGGGCGATCCAGGTCAGCAACGAAGAAGACCAGATTGCCCGCCTACGTTACCTGCTGGCTGCAGGCGTCAAGGAACAACTGGTCGAACGAGCGATCGAGTGGCCCGGAGTTCACAGCGCTCGCGCGCTCACACGCGACCATCCCCTCCGCGGCTGGTGGTTTGACCGTAGCCGAGAATTTGCGGCCCGCCGCCGCGGGGAACACCACGGCCGCTACGAATATGCGACCGAGGAGACCGTGTTCTTGGACCCGCTACCGTGCTGGAGCCATCTGCCGGTCAAGGAAAGACGGCGTCGAGTGCAGGAGCTGATCCGGGATATCGAAAGAGAAGCTGCGGCAGAACGTCGAGCGACCGGTAAGCCGGTTCGTGGTGCCGAGGCCGTCATGGAGATCGATCCCCACTACCGACCCAGTCGACGCGACCGTTCCCCAGCACCCGACTTTCATGCCCGGCGCAAAGATGTCCGCAAAGCGATGCGCTACGTATACACCTGGGTCGTCATGGAACATGCTCAAGCAGCGGAGCGCATGCGCGCCGGTGACCGTCATGTCAGCTTTCCTGATGGGACCTTTCCACCTGGCTTACCCTTCATTCCCTTTCCAAGAGGGCGCCCGCCGCCTTGACGCCGATCCTCGGAATCCTGATCTGATTTCGCGGACATCAGATCTCAATTCCTACTTCCCAGCCAGGCGGCCATGTCGTGAGGGATAGGTGCGCTCTCCGCAAGCACCTCGAAACCGACCTGCTTGCTTTTGACCAATAACTCGCCCGTCCTCAGGGCTGCCAAACTCCTCAGATGTAGAGAATCCGATCTTTCGACGCTGTGCGAGGGCTGCAAGCGTCACGAGGGGGTACTACGAGCTATCCCTTCCACGAAATGAGTGTCACCTCATACGGCAGCTTCCAAGGCGTCAGCGGTGATGAGGCCCTTGTTCGTGAGCACGCGCACGATGCCGTGGTACAACAGGCGGATGTCGTGAAGGCCACTGGCGACAGGGTCGCTGGCGTCATCGTCGCTAGCGTCATCGTCGCCGTCCGCAAACGGTGACGGCGAAAACAGCGATGGTGGTGCAGCTCGGCGCACTGGCGACCGGCCGGGGCCGAAGGTTTCGCCGAACTGGAATACCTCGCCCCAGAATTCAGCAGGTTCAACACCGATCACCTTGAGGATCTGCAGCACTTGTTCGACACGCAGTGCCTTCTGCCGGGTCAGGAGTTGGCTGATATAGCTTCGCCCCCATTTGAGTTCTTCCTGAACCTCGAGCTGGGTGAAGCCTTGTCCGCGAATGTGGTTGCGGATGGCAGTCAGGATGCGGTCGAGATCTTTTCCGACGTCCCGGCTTTGCATGGTTCGCCCCCTTCTTGCGGCATCGAACCGGCGGCCATCTCAAGGCGCCAACGTTCCAGCTTGCCCAGGCGCTGTTCGATCTTGTCGAGGCGACCCACAAGTCGCCCAACCCGACCGGGGAAAAAAGTGCCCCCGCCATGCTTTGGAGAGAGAGGCCCGATAGGAGCCAATTTCGCCGACCGGCCGGCTGGGTAAGAAGCAAGGCTGAGGGCATGGCGTTACTCCGTGTCGATCCATTGCTCGTAAATAGCCCAAAT
>JAAUXY010009648.1_pt1 | contig 35367 bp, 32 predicted proteins | sample 7278121 | NCBI WGS metagenome assembly JAAUXY01 (sample SAMN14350117, study PRJNA611818) | marine sediment metagenome | isolation source: surface marine sediment (1.8m) | place: French Polynesia: Moorea | collected 2018-08
ACAACGCGACGGCTGGCGACTCCATGGATCCGGAGATCGAGAAAGCCTATGTCGAGGAATGCAAGCGGCGACTGGCGGAGATCAAGAGCGGTGCGGTTGCTGCAATTCCGGCTGAAGAAGTGCTGGAAGAAGCCCGACGCCTGCTTGATGGATGAGACTAGAGCTTAGCCGCCGCTCCGAAAGCTCAGACTGCGGCGTTTTCGCTTTGAGGTCTTCTACAGCATAGAAGGCGGCATTGTTCTGGTCGCGGGACTCGTGCACATGAGCCGTGACGATGCCATCAAGCCCGATCGTGTCGAGGAGGCAGCCCCTGACTACGATTTAATCCCGGAGGCTGCCTGACGGCTGCACCGAACCGACTTTTTCCTCTGCTACCCTTAGCGCCGGTTCAATAATGAGCGCGAAAACCGCTGATGAGGGCTCAAGGATGCTGCCGAACCTGACCGCTAACGAAGTCCGCGTCATTGGTTGCCTGATGGAAAAATCCGTGGTGACACCGGATCAGTATCCATTGACGTTGAATGCTTTGACCAACGCCTGCAATCAGAAATCCAGCCGCAACCCGGTTATGGCATTGGAGCCGGGCAAAGTGGAGCGCACGGTCCGTGACCTGGAGGCCAAACATCTCGTGCGCGTGGAAGAGAATTTCAAGTCCGGGGTGGCAAAATACCGGCAGCGATTCTGTAACACGCGCCTGGCCGACTATCAGTTTGACCCGCCAGAGTTTGCCGTTATCTGCGTGCTCTTGCTCCGCGGTGCGCAGACGCCGGGGGAGCTGCGGTCGCGCAGCGGGCGCCTGCATACCTTTGCTGACAACGCCGCGGTCGTGACGGTGCTCACCGCGCTACTTGAGCGGGAGCGCGATCCCCTGGTGGTGAAATTGCCGCGCACCCCGGGGCGCAGAGACGCAGAGTATATGCACCTGTTCTCCGGGCCTGTTGACGTTGCGGCACACGCCAAACAGGCGCCGGCGGCGAGGCCGGCCGGGACGTCGGCGCGCGGCAATGTGGCTGAGTTGGAACAGCGAGTCAGTCGGCTGGAAGCCGAAGTCGCCGAGCTCAAGAAACAATTGAAGACATCCTGATAATGCAGAATATACTGGGTACCTTGTCCGCTGCTCTCAGATAAGGGGCAACTCATGATTGACTTGCAAAGAACGTTGAACCTCATCACCGGCGGCATGTTCGACCCGGAACAGACCTGGCGCGCTTACCTGCCGGAGGCGGAAAACTGGCAGCAGACGGTCTTCTTGCTCACCGGCCCACTGATCATCTTCGCCGCGGTGGCCGCCTATATGATTGGCTTTCTCGGCAGCGGCGTTTCGCTATTCGGGTTTCGCCCCACGATCGTCTCGACGATCCTGACCATTATTACCTCGGCGATTGGCACCGCTGTCGTTGCGTTCGTGGTCAGTGCGCTCGCGGGCGCCTTTGGGGGCAAAAACAATTTCGCGCTGGGCCTGGCCGCGATTACGTTCGCCTTTATCCCCGGTTATTTGGGTCAGGCGGTCACGTGGTTGCCCTGGGTAGGCGGGTTGCTGGCACTGGGCCTGTTTGTCTACGGACTGGTGCTGCTGTGGAAAATCATACCCATCTATTTGGCCGTGCCGGATGAAAAACGCGTCGGTCACTACATTCTGTCCCTCGTGGCAACCATCGCGGCCATGTTTGTGCTCTCCATAACAATCGGTCGAAGTCTATACCCGTCAATGGGCGGGCCTTCTTTCGGCGACATATCGGAGCGACCGATGCCCGGTTCGCCAGCTGGTACGGGCATGTTGGGAGGCATGGCCCGCCAGGCCGAATTGATGGGAGCAGCGCAGGAAGACAGCTACGACCCACCTGCCAACGGCCGTTTGAGCGAAGACCAGGTGCGCGAATTCATTCGCGTGATGCAGCGCACGGAAGAACTGCAACAAGAAAAGGCGGCGCGTTTGCAGGAGCTTGCGGAAAAAGCGGACGAGGACGCAGGAATTTCATTGGACGAGCTGGGCGGCATGATGAGCGGCCTATCAGAGGTCACCGGCCTGCAGACCACAGAAATCGAAGTCGTTAAATCAGCGGGTGGCAATTGGGCGGAGCACCAATGGGTGCGCGAATCGCTGCGCACCGCTTGGATCCAAAAAGACATTAATGATGCAGTCGCGCACAATTTCGGCCTCTACCAGGAATTCGAAGCCGAGCTGTCGAAATACATCGTGCGCTGACCAGGGCGGGCCGCCATTGCATTGATGCTGACCGCAACAGGGATCAAGCCGATTGCCTTAATTGGCCCCCGGTTGATCATTTTGGAGCCGATTGCTGTATAGTCCGCGCGTCTCTGGCGCACCTCGGTCTGCGCCTTTACTCCGGCCCGCCATCTCGCGGCGCCCGAAACACCCCCAATTTCCCGCCTGGACCGAACCACGCATTGGTATGCGACTGGATCAGGCACTGGAGCAAGCATTCCAATGTTATTCAAAGATCTCGGCCTGTCGGCCGAACTGCTGCGTGCGATCAGCGAACAGGGCTATAGCGAAGCCACGCCGATTCAGCAGCAGGCCATTCCCGTCGTGCTCGCAGGCCGCGACATCCTGGCCGGCGCCCAAACCGGCACCGGCAAAACTGCCGGGTTTACCCTGCCGATTCTGCAACGCCTGCAACTGGCGGGCGCGCCGGGCGATTACCCGCGCGTGCTGATTCTCACCCCCACCCGCGAGCTCGCGGCCCAGGTGGAACAGAGCGTCACCGACTACGGGCGGCATCTGCCGTACCGCTCGCTGACCATTTTCGGTGGGGTGAGCATCAATCCGCAGAAGGATAAGCTGCGGCGGGGCGCCGACATCGTCGTCGCCACGCCCGGCCGGCTGCTCGACCACGTGCAGCAGCAGACCATCGATCTGTCCGCGGTGGAAATACTCGTGCTCGATGAAGCCGATCGCATGCTCGATATGGGCTTCATCCGCGACATGCGCCGTATTTTCAAGGTGCTGCCCAAAAAGCGGCAGACGCTGCTGTTCTCGGCCACCTTCAGTCAGGAGATCCGCCAGCTCGCCAACGACCTGCTGCACCAGCCGGCCGAAGTGCAGGCGACGCCGCAGAATACGACAGTCGAGACCGTCAGCCAGGTGGTGTATCCGGTCGACAAGCACCGCAAACGCGAACTGCTGTCACACCGCATCGGTGCCGGCAACTGGCAACAGGTACTGGTGTTCACGCGCACCAAGCACGGCGCCAACCGCCTGGCCAAACAGCTCGACCAGGACGGCATCCGGGCGACGGCCATTCACGGTAACAAGTCGCAGGGGGCCCGCACCCGGGCGTTGGCGCAGTTCAAAGCCGGCCAGGTGCGGGTGCTGGTGGCGACCGATATCGCTGCCCGCGGGCTCGACATCGACAAACTGCCGCATGTGGTGAATTACGAGTTGCCCAACGTGCCGGAAGATTACGTGCACCGCATCGGCCGCACCGCACGCGCCGGGCAGCACGGCCATGCGGTGTCACTGGTCAGTCACGACGAGCAGAAACTGCTGCGGGATATCGAGCGGCTGTTGAGAACCAAAATAGACCAGGAATTCCTCGCCGGCTACGAGCCGGAACACTGGAGTGATGACTCGTTCAAGAAACCCGCTGCCGGCAAGCAACCCGGCCAGCGGCGTCGCGGGCCGCAGCCGGCGGTTAATTCAGCGGCCAAACCGGGCGGCGGTCGCAGGCGCCGGCGGCGAAGGCGGCCGGCAAGCAGTCCAGCGGCACACTAACGAGAACAGTTTTTCCAATGGTGGCGGTGTGTTGGCATGGTTATGTTATCTGCCTGTACTTGATCCTGCCGGTGGCGTATCGTGCAGGCCGTATCGCGTCGTTATAAGAGCCCGTCGGTTCCTGAAGCCCACATCCTCTCTTAGCGGCAATCAGCCGCAACAGAGGATCTGATCGATGGCGAGACGCACTCCACAGACTCAGGCCAAGCGCGAGCGCGAATTGGCAAAGGCCAGGAAACGTCAGGAAAAAATCGCCCGCCGCGAGCAACGCAAGGCGCTGCGTGAACAGGGCGCGAGCAAGCCGGCTGACGAGCCGGATCAACCGCGGGAAGACACGAATGCTGACGAGCCAGGCTCGGCTTAGCCGGCTCCCGGCGACCGTGGCAACAACCGGCCGGATCCCCGCGCATGAGTCCCGTATATAGGTATCACGCCATGACCAGGATGGTGGTGCGTAACCTGGCGCCGAATACGACGGCAGAAGCGCTCAATTCGATGTTCGCAGAGCACGGTGCCGTGCACTCCGTCAAGTTGATCACCGACGTGATGACGGGCCGCTGTGGCGGCGTGGCGTATGTCACCATCGATGAGCGGGTTACCGGTGCCGCCCGTGACGCACTCGATGGCAGTCGTCACGAGGGACGCGTTATCGAGGTCAGCATCGAGAAAAAATCCGTGTGGACGGTCGGGCAGGGCAACAGCACCGCCTCCAGATAATTCATGTATTCCCGCGCCAAAGGCCAAGCCATCACACCTGACGATCCGTTCGAGCTGGTCGCAGTGAAGAGCTGTAAGCCGCCCGATAACGGCGCGTCTGGCGCCTGGTGTGAGTACACGATAGCGCAGGGGGACAACCTGATTACCTGCGTTCGCCAGGGTTCGCGCACCGTGGTCAAGAATGCTGCCACGGAAATCGTGGCGGTGCTGAACGACCGCCGCGTCACGCGCCGCGGCCGCACGCACCTGGTGCTCCAGGGCAATAAAAACCGCGGGTAGCATCGGTCAACATGTTGGCAACGCTCACGGTTGGGACGCGAGGCGATGCGCCCAGCGGGTGGTCTCGGGCAGCCGGTAACGGGTGGTACAGCGCAGGACATAGTCGACCGCGGTGGCCAGGCTGACCCGGTGACCGATGGAGACATACAGTGGACTGACGTTGGTGCGCGAGCGCACGACGGCGCCAATGATTTCATCCTGATCGAGCAACGGTACCCACGCGCCTTTCTCCGGCGGGAGGGCATCGTGTTCGCCGAGTAGGCGTGATTTGGCCACACCAATCGTCGCCAAGCCGGTCAACAAGCCCAGATGGCAGGCGAGCCCGAACCGCCGCGGGTGCGCCAGGCCCTGACCGTCGCACAGGATCAAATCGGGTACGGTCGTGAGCCCGTCCAGGGCCTGCAGGATGGCGGGCAATTCCCGAAAGGAGAGGTAGCCCGGCACATACGGGAATGCACTGGGGCAAACAATGGTCTGCTGATCGCATAACTCCAGCGCGGGAAAGCTCAGCACGGCGACTGCCGCACGAATGGTGGTCGCTTGTTTGGCGGCACCGACGTCGACGCCCGCGACAAAGCGCACGGGCCCGAGTGCATCCTCCCGGATCACCTGGTCGCGCAGCGATTCCTGCAGCGCACGGGCGGAGGGGACGTCGGTGGGCCAGGGTGGTGGTTGGTTTGACGCAGTGTTTCTTTGCATTTCGCACGCATTCGCGGCGTGCCGGGCCGCTGCGGCGATGGTAGCCTAAGTGCATGGCCAGGAAAGCAGCAGATGTGTATCGGGACGCGCTTGCTCTGAGCGAGGAAGAGCGTGAGGAGTTGCTTCGTTTACTGACGATGCAGGCGGACGACGGCTGGGGCAGCCCCGAGATCAAGCAGGCGTGGATGGAGGAGATCGCGCGCCGAGAGAAGCTTTATGCCGAGGGCAAGATGAAGACCATTCCGGCCGAACAGGTATTCGCTGAGGCACGCAGATTGCTCGATGAATGATCTGTCGATTCGACGATTCCGCGTCTGAGGAATTTCTCCGGGTCGTTCGCTACTACGCTCGGGAAGATCGTCGTCTCAGCGCCAGGCTAATTGAGGAATTGCACCGGACCGCGTCTCTGCTGGTCGACAATCCCAAACTCGGACGACGAGTCTCGGACGACTTTCGCCAGATACCGCTTCGGCGCTTTCCCTATTTCGTGATCTATCGGATCCAAGAAAGAAACCGAATGATTCGGCTCGTTGCCTTTGTCGATCAGCGACAGCAGCCGGGCGCGTGGCGCTTGCGCGTCGAAGAACCTGCGCCAGCATACGTGGCCATTCGCCGCGCGGCGTGATGTTAGACTTTTTGCATGGCTAAGAAAGCAGAAGATGTATATCGGGACGCGCTTGAAACCGATCAGGCCGCCGAATTTTTCGCGCAGCAGGGCTATTACCTGGCGCCAGGCGTCTTCCCGGAGGATGTGCTGCAGGGTCTGGAGGAAGACTTCGATCTGATCGTCGCCGGACTGACCGGCAGCGGTGAAGCGGTGAATGCGCGCTGGTCCGGCGAGGACGTGGATGCGCTCGACGGCGGCGCGTCCACGATCGTGCACACGCACAACGTGCAGCGTTATTCATCGCGGTGGCTGCAAGCGCTGCAGCACGAGCGTTTTCTCGGCGTGGCCGAGAAACTGCTGGGGCCGGACATCGTGTTGCACCACACGAAGTTGTTTATGAAACCGCCGCGGGAGGGCTCGCCGTTTCCGATCCACCAGGACTGGTGGTATTTCCCGACTGCGCACGACAGCATGCTCGCGGCGATTATCTTTCTGACCGATGCCGACGCGGACGCCGGCGGCTTGTGCATATATCCGGGTTCCCACCGGCTCGGCCGGCTGCCCGACTCATCCGGCCTCGAGCCGTCGGATACCCTGCGTCCGTATCCGCTGGAACAGGCGACACCGGTTGGCGCGAAGCGCGGCGATGTGCTGTTTTTCAGTTACCTCACGCTGCACGGCTCGCCGCCGAATCGCTCCGACCGATGTCGCAAGACCGTGCTGGTGCAACTGCATAGCGGCAGCGATTACGTGCTGGACAACGACGAGGTGAATCACGTCAACGAGGCGCTGGTGCTGCGCGGCTGGAACCATCACATGACGCGGGAGCGCGCGAAGCGATGACCCGTGCCGGGCCATGACCGGTTCAATGCACGTCACGGGCACGTTCAACTACCTCGACGAATCCATCGAGTCATCGCTTTATCGCAATGGTAAGGTGTATCTGCGCCGGGACACCGATGGGAATGACCGTGGCATGCACGGTCTGAAAAACGTCAAGAAGTCCATGCCAGTGTGCAATGCGCGCAATCGGCAAGCGGATGAGAGACCAACGCTGCACGGTATGGGCTTCGAGTTGCTGCATGAGCCCCTGGCTGAACCCGATCTTGATTTCTTCGCCCATGATCAAGTCGTCAGGCACTACTACCCGCACTGTGAGTCGATAATTGCGGCGGCCACGGGCGCCAGGGCATTCGCCTTCGATCACAATTTGCGTTCGGCCCCGGCGAAACAGGAACAGCAGCGTATTGTGGGCGGGCAGCATGTGCAGGAGCCACTGCAGCTGGTGCATGGCGATTACACGTTAACGAGCGCGCCGCAGCGATTGCGTGATCTGACCAGGCCGCCGGGTCGCAATGACACGCTGCGGGGCGTGCTGGGTGCGGATGAAAGTTTGTTATCGGCCGAACAGGCGCAACACGCCCTTGCGGAGGGTGGGCGATTCGCGATCATCAATTTGTGGCGCAATATCGCCACCGAACCGGTGCAATCAAAACCATTAGCGTTGTGTGACAGCCGCAGTGTCGATCCACAGGATCTCGTTGTATTCGAGATTCATTACGAAGACCGGATTGGCGAAAATTACTTCGCCAAACATGCCGCCAGTCATCGCTGGTTCTATTACCCGGAAATGTCACGTGACGAAGCATTGCTGATCAAGCAATGGGACTCCAGCGGGCCCCTTGCTCAATCTGAAGGCAGACTGTCGGATGCAAGCGATATGAGTGCAGTCAGCACGTTTAGTTACCACAGCGCGTTCGAAGATCCAGGTACTCCGCCCGATGCACCGGACCGGCAGAGCATCGAGGTGCGCTGTATTGTGATATACGAATAAAGGGGCAGGGCTAGCTACTGACTTTGTTCCACCATGTATTCGACGGCCGCGCGGATCTCATCGTCGCTGCAGGTCTCACATTGGCCGCGCGCCAGCATTTCTCCAATGCCGGTGATCGTGTTGGTCGTCAGCTCATCGACCCCTTTCGGAATCAATTCTTTCCAGTCTTTCTTCTTGCCGACTTTGGGCGCGCCGGTGAAGAAACCACCGAAACCGCCGCTGTGGCAGTTGGCACAATGCGCCTCGTAGACCGCCTGGCCGGACGGTTCAGCAGCGCTGTGATCGTCAGCAATGGCCAGCGTCGTGATGGCCAGGCCGGCCAGCGCAATCAGGAAACGGGTGCCGCGCATCTTTGCTCCTCCCCAAACAGGACGATGTGCGCGGTAGTGTTACGGAATTACGTCGTAATGGAAATCGCTCGAATCGATATAGGGCTATCCATTCGCGCCGGCCGGTAACCGATCGATCTCCACCAGCACCTCATTGCGGCGCAGAAACGGCGGCGTGTAGGGTCCGTTGTAGAAGGCGTTCTGCACCTCGCCGACAGGCGTGACGGATTTCTCTTCCAGCGCCTCCAGCAGTGCAGCCCGTTTCTTGGCGTAGTTGCTGTCGGTCCAGCGCCCGGAGAAACGCAATACCGCGGTGAGCTTGCCCGGGACTTCACGAATGCTGACCCGCTTGTCCGTCGGCTGAGGCGCAGTCTCCAGCGTGTATTCGCTGGGCAGCATGAAGGCCACGCGCCAGCCCTCGGCCGCTGCCGACTGCTCCACGGGTACCGTCATCGCGATCTTCTCGCTGGTGGCGGTCTGCTTCACGGGCACAGTCATGGAAATCTTGGACTGGCCGGCGTTGCCGCCGCTGATGTAGCGGAACAGGCGGCGAAAACCTTCATTGCCGGCGTCCTTGTAGTCGCCGGCCCGCTCGATCACCGTTTCCGACACCAGGTACGGTTCATACTGCCGATATTCGATGCCGTCGCGTTTATCCACCACGCGGTAGCTGGGTTGTTCCAGGCTCACGAAATTCACTCCTGCATAGACCAGGCCGGCGATTACCGCCGTACCCACGATTAGTGCTGTTTTCGATTTTTTCCTCATGACGGACTATTCGAGGCGTATGATGAATCCGATGTCAGCGGCTGATGGGGAGGCGTGCCATGACCCTGCAGCGACGCCGGCTCCTGGCCCTGGCGGGCCTGGCGCCATTCATGAACTGGAGCAACATAATGGCTGCGGAACACAGTGAATCCCGGGACGGGCAGCCTGCCCGGCGGGTGCTCAGCGATTTCACCGGGGACGAGCCCTACGTGATCGAGAACGCCGGCTGGCGCGGTTTCAGCGACCGTGTAATGGGCGGGGTCTCCGACGCGCAGCTCGAGCTGAGCAACGTGGGCGGCAAGGCCTGTGCGCGCCTGACCGGCACCGTCACTCGGGAAAGCAACGGCGGTTTCATCCAGATGGCGATGTATTTCGGCCAGCGCGAGGCAGAACTGGATGCGTCCGGCTACCAGGGTCTCGAGCTGCTGGTGTACGGCAACAACGAGGACTACAACGTGCACGTGCGCACGGCCGACTGCGGCTGGTACGACGATTCCTACCGGCACACGTTTTTCGCCCCCGCCGAGTGGCAGCGCGTGCAGATCCCGTGGAGCGAGTTCGAAGCGAACCGAGTGAAAGAACCGCTCGATACCAGCCGGCTCACGCGTATTGCCATACTCGGCTGGATGCGCGAGTTTCAGGCCGATATCTCCCTCGCCGAGATCGCGCTTTACGCCTGACTAAAGGGAGGAGACGGGGCGGGTCAGTCCGCCGGTGCAGCAAAGAACGCTTCGAGGTCCTTCAGCAGAGCCCTGAGCTCGCGCGATCGTTCCTTGCCCAGGTGTGCCTGCATTTGCGCTTCGATATCACCGACCTTGCGGTCGAAGCGGCGCGCGGCGGTCTTGCCGGCGGGCGTGAGATACAGCGCATGCGCGCGGCGGTCGGTCTCACTGCGGCGGCGCTCGATCCAGCCCTTTTTCTCGAAGGCATCGAGAATCGGCACGATGGTGGACGGGTCCCGCTGGATCGCCTCCGCCAGGGCCTTTTGCGTGAGCCCGGGGTTTCGCTGGATCAGCGACAGGCTGGTGTAGAAGCCCGGCTTCATGTCCTTGTCCATGGACTTGTAGAAGTACTTGTAGGCGCCATTGTGGGCCCGGATCAGCGCGATGCCGAGCATCTGGTCCAGCTCGCCGCGCTCCAGGGCGTCGTCCGGGCGGGGTGCCACGGTGTTTGCATTTGCTGCCATGCGCGTATTATTGCACACTCCAATCATTTAGGCTAGGATAATTGGACGCCAAAGTATTAGACCCGGAGCACGAGGCCATGAGCAGCTACGAGAACATCATCCTGGAGATCGACGGCGAGGCCGCCACGATCACGCTGAACCGGCCGGACAAGAAGAACGCCATGAGCCCGGCGCTGCACGAGGAAATGACCTACGCGCTGCGCGAAGTGCGGGATGCGAAGGTGAAAGTGCTGACGCTGACCGGCGCCGGCGATGCGTTCATCGGCGGCATGGACCTGGAGAAGTGTTTCTTCGATCCGTTTGATGATCCGGACAAGTTCCGCGAAGGCACCGAGTGGTCGTTCGAATGGATGCGCGACATAAAGGCCTTTCCGGCAGTGACCATTGCCAAGGTCAACGGCTGGTGCTTTGGCGGCGGCATGTTGGTAGTGGGTCTCTGCGACATTGCGATCTGCGCGGAGGAGTCGACCTGGGGTTTATCGGAAGTAAATTTCGGCATCTTTCCCGGCGGCGGTACCACCTGGACCATTGCGCACAACATGGCCTTTCGCAAACAGGCGCTGTACTACGCGCTGACGGCGGATACCTTCGACGGCAACAAGGCGGTGGAACTCGGCTGGGCTTCGAAGGCCGTGCCGCTGGCGGAACTCGACGCAACCGTTGACAAGATCGTGGCCGGACTGCTCACCAAAAACCGCGTTGTGCTGGAGAAGACCAAAGAGGTTTATGAACGCGCGCTGGACCTGAGTTTCCCCGATTCGATCGATTACGAGATCGCCAAGTTGTGGGAGCTGTCGCGGCTGACCAATAACGAGTGGATTCGGGTGGCGCTGGATTCCTTCAAGAAGCGCGAATTCAAGCCGGGCCTGGAGAACTACGACCTGCCGCCCGGGGCCTGAGCCCGCGGAGTCAGTCATGGGCAGCGACGACCTGACCCTGCGCGACCTGCTGCACCGCGCGGCGGAGCACTATCCCGGCCGGGAGGCTGTGGCGGACGCACGGTTCCGCTATACCTACCAGGAATTGCTGGCGGCCGTGCGGCGCATGGCGAAACTGCTGCACACCCGCGGTGTGCGGCAGGGCGATCGCATGGTGCTGTTAATGCCGCCGAGCACCAGCCACGTGATCGCATTCTTCGGCGCGGTGGAACTCGGCGCCATTCCGTGTTCGTTACATGTCCGCGAGTCTGACGACACACTGGCGAAACTGGTTGAACGGCTGGCGCCACGCGTCCTGGTGTACGACGGGTTTTACACAGAGAAAGCGGCCTTGCTGCGCGAGCGCGTGCCGCTGGTCACGGCCGGGATCCTGGCGGTCACGGAACAGACGCCGGACGACGCGGTTACCGCGACCCGTGATGCGGTGGTTCCGACAGAACTCGCCGAGCATGAGCTGGATTTCGAACCCATGCCGGTGGCGGTAGACGACACCGCGGTGATTGCGTTGTCGTCCGGTACCACCAGCCTGCCGAAAGGCATGATGCACACCCATCGCACGCTGGTGGCGAGCGCGCGAAACGGCGCGCACTACATGGATGTGACTGAGCGGACCTGTGCCATCAGCCCGTTCGCGACCGCGTTCATCGGCTGGTACAACATGTACCTGCCGTTCCTGTTTGGCGCGGCCAAGATCGTGTTCGTCGCGCAGTGGGAACCGCGGCGGGTGTTGCAGGCCATCCAGGACGAGCAGGTCACCGTCAGCTTCCTGGTGCCGACGATGTGGCGCATGTTGCTGCAGCAGCCGCTGGCGGAATTCGAGCTGGGGTCCTTACAGTGCGTCGGCTTTGCCGGCGAGCCGATGGATCCGACCACGCTGGCGCGCATTCGCCAGACCTTTTGTCCCGCGATGATCAACACCTACGGCACCACCGAAACGGGTTCCTGGGGCGGCTGCACGGTGCTGTTGCCGGACGACTTCGAACATGGCCGGGGCGAGGGCAGCGTCGGCAGGGCGGCAGACGGCGTGGAAGTGCGGATCGTGGCTCCGGACGGCACGGTGGGCGACGTGCTGCCGGCCGGCGAAGAAGGTGAGGTGGTCATCAGCGGGCCGTCGGTGGCGCGGCAGATCTGGGAGCAGCCGGACCTGGCTCGCAAAGTGTTCGTCGGCCGCTGGTGGCGCTCACGCGATCTCGGCCTGCTGGATGCAGACGGTTATTTGTACCTGCGCGGGCGCATCGACGACATGATCATTTCCGGCGGCATCAACGTGCAGCCGGGCGAGGTGGAAGACGTCATCCGCGCGCACCCGGCCGTGGCCGAGTGTGTCGTGATCGGTCTGCCGAGTGAGCAATGGGGCCAGCAGATCACCGCGTACGTGATTCCGAAAGCGGATGTCACCGCCGACGAACTTGCCGCGCATGTCGACGACAGCGCGCTATCGAAATACAAAAAACCGCGTGAATACCGGTTTGTCGATGACATTCCGCGCGGTAACACCGGCAAGGTTGCGCGGCGCCTGTTGCGCGAGCAGGTGCTGGGCGACTAGCGTTTATAGACCTCGCCGTCTTTCATCACGAACGCGACGTTTTCCAGTAACGCGATGTCGTTGAGCGGATCGCCGCGGACCGCGACGAGGTCCGCCAGCTTGCCGGCCTCAATCGTGCCGAGTTCGTCTGCCATCTCCAACAGTTTCGCGGCTTCGATGGTGGCACTCTGAATGACCGCGAGCGGCGGCATGCCGGCGCCAACCATATAGGCGAATTCCCGGCCGTTCAGGCCGTGCGGGAACACGCCGGCGTCCGTACCGAACACGATCCAGACGCCGGATTCGTAGGCCATGCGCACTGTCTGGTCGATTTGCGACCCGACATCAGTGACTTTCTCGCGCACTTCTGCGGGCATCGCGTCTGCGTCGCTATCCGGCGCTGCCAGCCACTTCATGGCCGTCATGGTCGGAACGAACGCAGTGCCGCGGTCTTTCATCAACTTCGCCGTGGCCTTGTCCATGAAGGTGCCGTGTTCAATGGAACGCACGCCGGCGCGCACCGACCGCTGGATACCCGCCACGGTGTGCGCGTGGGCCGCGACCTTCATGCCGTAGTCAGCGGCCGTAATCACAATCGCGTCGAGTTCGTCCTGCTGCCATTGCACGCCGAGACTGCCGCGGCCCGGGTTGATGGCGCCGCCGGTGACGTTCAGCTTGATCCAGTCGGCGCCGTCCTTGAAGCGCTGTCGCACGGCCTGCCGTGCGCTGATCGGCCCGTTGATCACGCCTTCGACGAAACCGGGTTCACCCATCAGTTCCCGGCGCAAGCCGTTGGTGGGGTCGGCCAGGCCGCCGGTAGTCGCGAGTCCCTTGCCGGCGGTGAACACGCGCGGGCCTTTCACATAGCCATTCTCAATCGCATCGCGCAGCGCGATGGTCAGGTTGTAGTCCTGGTCACCCAGTTCCCGCACCGTGGTGAAGCCGGCCATGAGCGTCTGCTCGGCATAGCTGACGGACCGGAACGCGTAGTCGGCGGAGTCCATGACGAACTTTTCCATGAAGAAGGTCGGCGAGATAACCGTGCTGAGATGCACGTGTGTGTCGATCAGTCCCGGCAGCAGCGTGTGCTCGCGCAGGTCGATCACGGTCTGGCCGTTCTTCGGCTCGATATAGCCTTCGGTGACCGACGCAATGCGGTCGCCATCGGTGGTCACGGAGACCTCGTCGATGACTTTGCCGGCGGCAACGTCGATCAGCCGCCCGCCGTGAATTAGCAATTGCTCGGCATGGATCGGCAGCGCGGCAACAAGTAGCGTGATGAGAAGGCCGGTTCTTGATGCGGACATGGTTCTTTTCCTCGCATTTCGCACGCAGGCGCACCGTGCCTGGTGGACTCACCGATGTTAGCCTAACCGCCGGTCAGGAGCTCCCGGGTGCCTGAACTACCCGACATCACGGTCTATATCGACGCGCTCGAACAGCGTGTGCTCGATAGTCACTTCCGCGGCGCGGAGCTGCGCAGCCCGTTCCTGTTGCGCACCGTCGAGCCGACGCTCGACAGTCTTGTCGGGCAGCGGGTGACCGCGCTGCGCCGGCTCGCGAAGCGCATTGCGATTGGCTTCGAGCACGGCCCGTGGCTGGTACTGCACCTGATGATTGCCGGACGGCTGCACTGGTATCCGGCGGACGCCAAACCGCGAAAGACCAAACAGACCGCGGCGCTGTTCCAGTTTGACACCGGCACGCTGACGCTGACCGAGGCGGGCACAAAAAAGCGCGCATCGCTGATGGTTGTTGCCGATGACGCAGCCCTGGCTGCGTGTATGCCACCGGGCCTGGAACCGTTGCACTGCACGCCGGACGAATTCGGCGCGGCCCTGCGCGCGGAGAATCACACGCTGAAGCGCTCGCTCACCGACCAGCGCATCATCGCCGGCATCGGCAATGCGTATTCCGATGAAATCCTGCACCGCGCGCGCCTGGCGCCGCTGACCATGAGCCAGAAACTCGCCGACGACGAAATCGCGCGGCTGCACGCGGCGATGCAGGTGGTGCTGGCCGAGTGGACCGAGCGACTCGGCGGCGACCGCGACGGCGACTTCCCCGAAACGGTGACCGCCTTTCGCGACGGTATGGCGGTGCACGGTCGCTACGGTGAACCCTGCCCCGACTGTGGCGCGCCGGTACAACGCATTCGCTATGCCAGCAACGAAACCAATTACTGCGCCGCCTGCCAGAACGATGGCCGCATTTACGCCGACCGCGCGCTGTCACGCTTGTTGAAGAAGGACTTCCCGCGGCGACTGGAAGACCTGGAGTGACACGTCGCTTATAGTTGGGGCGTCGGCGGCCATCGGACAATCAAGATGAAGAAGCTCCTGGGCATCGTTCTGGTATTCCTGGTGGCGCCTGCCTTCGCCGGACAATCCCTGAAGAAGGGCTTCTACTCGCATGAGCCGGCAGGCGTCGGCATCAGCATCAGCAATGCGAATTCCGGGCCGGTTTGTGCGGACGTCGACGGTCGGTCAACTGTCTGCGGCGCGGAAAACCGGATCGTGGTGACCGGGCAAGAAAACTGCACCGGTACGGAGGGCAACCAGTATCCCTGCACTCGCTACGGTTACCGGTACGACTACCAGGGTGCCGCGCCAGGCACGGCCATTCAATGCAAGTCCACGCGCAAGGATGCGTTCCAGTCGCGCAGCATGGAGTACACGCTGGACCTGGACACCGCGACTGGCAGCATCTTTTACCCGTCGTGGATTCCCTACTCGCCGGTCGACCGGCGCGTGTTGCTCAGCGAAGTGCATGAATGTTCCTACCAGGGTGCATTGTTGACGACGATCGAATTCATCGTGTCCTACGAACCGGGGACCAGTCCGGCGCCGGCGGCAGCCCCGGCGGGTGGCCCGGCTCCCGGCATCGACGAGCCGTATTTCGGCGCGATTCCGAATGCCTGCAGTTATCTCACAGAAGGCGCGGCGCTGCGGATAGTGCGAACTGAACGGGTGCAGGAGGGCCAGGCCAACGAGCACATCGATAATCTGTGGAGCCAGTGCACGTTTTCGGGCATCAACCCGGCGTCACGAAACGTAGGCTATGTCTTCAAGTTCATGTTGTATGAAATGTTTGACGTCGCCACGCTGGAGCCGATGCAGCTGACCTTCAATGCCAGTTTTTCCGCAGGCGGCCAGGAGCCGACGCAGCGGATCGATGACCTGGGCAAGGCGTCATTCGTGTTCGACAATCGCGGCCGCACCACGCTGATGGTGATCACCGGTATTCAGGGACCGCCGGATGGCGCCAACCGACCGCGCGAGTTCATCGCCTACTACTACCTCCAGGATCCCGATCGCCCGCACGCCCGGCGGCTAGAGCTATTGCGACCCATTGCCGAAGAGCATTTGCAGCAGTGGCTCGGTCAGTGACGACGCGTACGCGGTGACATAATAGTCATAGCGGTCGACGAGGTCTTCCCGGGCATCGGGGCACGCCCCTGTCAGCCGTGTCGCGCGAAACTGCGCTGGCACAAGGCCGCCCGCCTGAACGCGACGTTAAGTTAACGCCAGCCTGTCGCTTTTGGGGCACCGTTTCTGGGGCCCCAATTTTTGGGGACCCTTTGTTGCAGAGTGGTGTTGCGCGTGCCTGCGCTATATTGGGATGCATATCGAGCATCAAATAAGAGAACAAGAAGTTGAATAGTCGTGTACTGGCAATCTGCCTGGTGTGCGTCGCGCTGGTCGCTGCGATGCCACTCACCGCGTCGGCGGTCGTGCTGACGACATACTCCATTTCCTTCGACGAAGAATCCGCCTTGATCTGCCTCGAGGGGGATTGTGAATTTCCCGATACTCCGCCCATCATGAATCTTGCGATCCTCGAGCGCTTCGCGGGCGAAGGTCAGTCGGCAACGCCATGGGGAGCCTTCGGCAACGATGTGAGCACCGAGCCCGGCGTCACGACGGACATCGTCAGTTCGTCTAGTCCATTCCAGAACGCACCATCGCAGGCACTCTTGATCGGCTGGCTCGAGAACTTGCCCACGGACCCATTCAGTCAGGAGGGGATTGGTCACGTCGTGATCGGGATGAACAATGCCGCGGCCATCAATATCGACGACGTCCCCTTTGCCAGCATCTTCCCCGGTGTGTTGCAGGAAAACCTGATCCAGGGGCTCGAGGAGCTGGAGCAGGGCGGGCCGGTAGGGTCCGCTGCGGCCAGCACGCTGTTCGATTTCTTCAACAACGCGGCCACATCGGGGAACCTGGGGCCAAACGGCACGCCCGGCTCGGCCCTGTTCACTCCGATGGACGGCGGCAATTTCACGATGGTGGTTTTCAGTCAGGCCCAGACCATTGGTACGGGCACCATTTCAGTGGTGCCGGTGCCTGCTGGCATCTGGTTGTTGAGTTCGGCCCTCGCGATGCTGGGGGCCGCGATTCGGCGTCGCGCGGTTTGAGCGAACCCGAGTAGCGATCAGGGATCTATCGTACTCGGACCGTACTTTTATGGGTCCTGGCAGGCCTGCGCAATGTGTCGCGCTTTCCCGCACTCGGCCTTGAAATCGTAAGGGACTTCGCTGGCACAGTCGGGCCCGCGCCGCCTTGGCCGTCGTCATCTTGTCTTCGCAACGGGAACCCCTTATTGCGGCTTGTTACTCGGGTCAGCAGACTTTTTGTTACCGGCCTGCCGGGATAGCGCATGGTTATCCGAGTCCAACAATTTCCCAGCCATATCGGGGCCCTGATCTTGCTTGTATCCGGGTCCTTGACATCGGTCGGTGCCTCGGCCCAGGAAGCAGTCGTGCCTCTCCAGTTCAGCTTTTCCGACCCGGGCGCGCGCAGCCTGAGTCTCGGCGGCGCTTTTGTTGCTCTGGCGGACGATGCCACCGCGGCGTTCGCCAATCCGGCCGGATTGGTGCAGCTGCTGCGACCGGAGGTCTCGATCGAAGGGCGCTCCTGGAGCTACTCGACACCGTATACCGTCGGCGGCAGGGCCGAGGGGTTGCCCAGTGGTTTCGGGATCGACAATACGGTCGGTCTCCGAACCGCAACATCCAATCACGATGCCACCGGGTTTTCCTTTCTTTCGTTGGCGTATCCGAAAGGAAACTGGTCGTTCGCGCTGTTTCGCCACGAGCTGGCCGATCTCGAGTTCTCCAGCGAAACACAGGGACTGTTCGGTGGGGGTACTAACTGCTGCCAAACCCGGCAATTCGATCAGCGCTCGATGAGCGACCTGAGCATCGTCGGTTACGGGTTTTCCACGGCCTATCGGGTGGGCGAGAATTTCAATCTGGGCTTGGGCATTGTCTACTACGATGCGTCGTTCATCTCGGATGCAACGGTGTATGGCCCGGATGATGACACTGTGGCGAGCATTTTCGCTCCGAACTCGTACCTCCCGGAGCGCCTGGTGCTGCGTGAGCAGATTTTCTTCGACGATACCGATTGGGCTGTGTCCGTCGGGTTGCTCTGGCGGCTGTCGCAGGGCTGGAGTATCGGTGGCGTCTACCGACAGGCACCCGAGTTCAACATCGACTTCGAGTTGACGGCTGGTGAAATATTCGATCCTGGCGTTCCGCCCGGGACCGTGCTGTTTCGGGGGTCGAGCAAGCTCGAATTGCCGGAGATCTATGGCCTCGGTTTGGCCTATCGGTCCGCCGGCGGGCGTTTCACCCTGACGTTTCAGTGGAATCGCGTGGAGTATTCACGCATCGTGGACAGTCTCGCGCTGGACGATCGCGCGATCGACGATGTCGATCAGTTACATCTGGGCGTAGAATACGTCTTTCTCGATTTGACACCGATCTTTGCAGTGCGGCTCGGGACCTGGCTGGAGCCCGATCATCAGTTGCGGGCCACCGGCGATGATCCCTTTGCTCGCGCACTGCTGCCGCCGGGGGACGACGAATTTCATTTTGCTTTTGGTCTCGGTACGGCCATGCAAAACTTTCAGATCGATCTTGGCGTTGATATTGCCGACCACGTCGACACCGTATCGCTGTCGGCGATTCTCAGCTTCTAGGTTGTCCCGGCTTTGGTCTGCTGACTGAGCCAGCGGCGGAAGAAGTAGTTCGCCAGCAGGAACTGGCGGTTTGCGTTCTGGCGGATGAAGCCGAGGTTTTCTAGCCGGCGCAGTATGCCTTCGAAGGCATCCGCGCCGAGCGCAAACTCTTCCCGAATCGCGTTGTTGTCCACGCCCGACTGCCGAGCGATCAGTCGGACAATGTCGCCCTCGATTTCAGACAGCATGGCGAAATCGACCGCGAAGAAATGACTGACCATCCGATCGGTAGCGACCTGCTCGATGGCATCCCCGAGCTCGTCTGCTTCGAGGAAACGTTTGCACAGGAGCTGCAGCAGGTAGGGATGGTTGTCGCAGTGATGCCGGATTGAGTCGACCACCGCGGCGGCAAATCGGGGTCGGTCGAGCGGGCCAAGCTGGGTCTGTTCGATAAGCGCGCGGGCTTCATCATCAGTGAGCCGCTCGATATAGAGCGGCGGTGTAAACCCATGCAGGAAGGGAGAGGTATCGTCCTGCTGTTCCGCCAGTGCCCATAATCGGATGGTTGACGCCAGTACGGTGCGGATGCCCTCGCGACTTTGCATGACATGACGCAGCTTGCGCAGCAGCGACGGATCATTTCGATGCAGCTTGATCAGCTCCTCGACTTCGTCGCACAGGAGTAACAGCGTTAAATTCTCGGCGCGCAACCGGTGCTGGAGTTTGCCCAGCGAGACGAACAGGTCCTCTGCTTCCACGTCCGGCAGACCGATGCCGAGGCGCTCCAGCCGCTCGTCGGCGTCCAGCAGCGCATCGGCAAAATTGAAGTGCAGCTCCGCAGACGTATCAGCGCCCTGGAAATCCCAGAATACTGGAAAGTAACGGGGGTTCGGTGAGATATCCGTGATGTACTCGATCTGCTTCAGCAGCGAGGTCTTGCCGATTCGCCGCGTTCCGAGCAGCCAGATGCAATTGCGCGAACCGTCGAGTATCTCGCTAATCTGTGCCGTGCGGCCGTAAAAGCGATCGCCCCGCACCCACTGGCCAACCACGAACGGGATCGGCGCCATGCCGGGCGTATCCGCTCGCGACATTGCCGGTCCTGCCGGCGACCGGGTCTCGACGGTTGCCAGCAGGCGATAACCTCGCTTCGGCAGTGTTTCGATCGGGTTGTATTCGGTTTGTCCCGTAATGCCGCCGATCTCGCCGAGCTGATGGCGCAACTGATAAATGCAACGGGACAGGGTGTGGTCCGTGACGACCACATTGGGCCACACCGCGTCCAGCAGCTCGGCCCGTGAGACCACCTTTCCTGGATGGTTACCAAGGACCGTCAATACGTCCATGACCTTGGGTTCGAGCCGGACCGTGCCGCCCGGACCGGCTACCGTGCCTTCCCGCGAATCGACCGTGAATTTGGGCGATACGTGTGTCTCGCTATGCATCTTCTGTCAGCTAACACGCTGCATCGGCAGCGACAACCCGGACTTGTACCTAGATTCCTTTCCCCGACTAAATCATCAGAAAAACATCAAGTCGTCATCAAGCGCCACTTGACGCCGGCAGGTTCAATTAAGACTGACATAAATACGCAACTACGCAAGCGGGGTTGTCATGAAGACGAAGTCACTTCAGTCAATTTTTCTGGTCCCGATTTTTCTGACCTTACTCACTGCCTGCGGTGGTGGCGGGGGTGGTGGTGCGCCCAACGGCCCGGGCACGATCCAGATCGAAGCAGCCTCTCTCGACGCCCGGGAAGGCACGGTCCTAAACGTGCGTGTCGTACGCAGTGGTGGCAGCGCAGGTGTCGCCAGCATCAATTTCGCCACGGCGAACGGCGCGGCTATCGCGGGTTCGGACTATACGGCGGCGAGTGGCACTTTAACCTGGGCGAATCAGGTCTCCGGCAATAAGACCATCAGTATTCCGATCACGGATGACAGCCTGGCGGAACTGCCCGAGTCATTCACGCTGACCCTGAGCAATGTCTCGGGCGCGTCGCTGGGTGTCAATGCGTCGGCAAGCATCAACATCATCGACAATGACACGGCGCCGGTTGCCGCTATCGGCCGCATCACGGAGCTGAACAGCGTGACGCTCAATGGCATTCGCTATGACACCAATGCCACCAGCGTCACGGTGAATGGCCTGCCGGCCAATATCGCTGACCTCGAGCTGGGACAGGTGGTCACGCTGGAGGGGGAGATCAACTTCGGTGATGCGCGGGGTCGCGCCGATACGATCAGCTATCTCCCGTCAATCGTCGGCCCGGTGGAGCACATCGATGCGGCGTTGGAACGGTTGCTGGTCATGGGTCAGACGGTGCTGGTCAATGCGGATACCGTGTTTCACGCAAGTATTGACCCGATTACCTATGCCGGCCTGAGCGTTGGTGCAAACGTTCAGATCAGCGGTATTCGCAACGAAAACGGCGAACTCGTTGCCACGCGCATCGAACCGGATACGAGCAGTGCCGGTGTGCAGGTCGTCGGGACGGTCTCCGGACTGGATCTGACCAATATGCTGTTTTCTATCGATCGACTCACCGTCGATTACAGTGGCGCACAGCTCATCGATCTGCCGATGGGCATGCCGGTGAATGGATTGCGGGTGAATGTGCGCGGCTCATTGACGAACGGCATCCTGGCCGTGGACCAGATTGCAGAAATCACCAACCCGACGCCAACTCCTGGAGAGCGGGCTCACCTGAGCGGCATTGTTACACGCTTTGTTTCACCCACCGACTTTGATCTCAATGGTCTCCCGGTGACGAGCAACGCGAGCACTGGCTATGTCAATGGCGTGGTTGACGATCTTGAGGCCAACGCGGAAATCACCGTGGCCGGAAATGTCACCGCCGGGGGTGACAGCGTCGTGGCCGGCCGGGTTACGTTCGGTCGCCCCGTTTTCGAGAGAACGGCGGTGACGCTCGATCTCAACAACTTCTCCAGGCTCTCGGTACTGGGTCTCTCCCGCGTGACGGTTATCCAGGGCGCGGACTATTCGGTCGAGGCAACGGTCGCTACCGGCATGGTCAACAACGTACCGGTGACCCAGAGCGGCGACACGGTCACGATCGGGGACAACACCACACAGCTGCTCAGCGCCATCGTCCGTATGCCGGTACTGAACCAGGTCGACGTGGCGGCCGGTGCCCTGGCCGACGTCACGCTTAGGGATTTCGATCAGATGGCAATGACGGTCAACGTGGGTGGCGTCAGCATCCTGCAGGGTGACGGCCTCATGATCGGTGAATTGTCGGCCAGCGTGTCGGGCGTGAGTTGGCTGGACCTTGGCGGCATCGGACCCATCGGCAGCGCCAGTATTGATATCCGCGGCGTGAGCAGAGCGATCCTGAATATGGATATCGGGTCCACGCTGACCGGGTCCGTGACGACTGGTCAGGGTACGGGTACATCGGCACTCCTTTACTACGGCACCAACACCGCCGAATTCGTGACGATCGACGCGCTGTCGTCCGTAATCCGGCTTGGCGATACCCGGCTCTGATATCGCGGCGCAGGCCAGGCAACATTCAAGCGGCGTGCAGATAAGGTTGTTCGGATAATTCGTATTGCGGAGTCTCAGGCGCTGTGCGGTAGTTTGCAACGGAGGTGCTACGGTTTTGCCGTTCCAAATGCCAGGTAGCGCCGGACCAGGATCACGCAGCCGGCAACTGATTCTCGTCGCGGGTGTGGCGATCATGCTGATCGCCCACCCGGCCTTCGCCGATCTCTGGTACGAACACTACTCCCGGGCCGAGCAAGCGCTCGTCGATCAGGACTGGACGCTGGCCGTTCAGGAGATCAATGAGGCCCTGGAGAAGAAAGGTGACTCCGGCGCGCGCGTCCGCAGTTACGGGATGAGGGTCGTGGCCTACTTCCCATATTTCAAGTTGGGCATTGCGTACTACCACCTGGGGCAATTCGACGCGGCCCTGCAGGCATTCGAGACCGAGGAGAGACTGGGTGCGATCGCGGCATCGGCATCCGCGAGCGAGGAACTTGCACGCTACCGGGGTCTTGTCCAGGCGGCGCAGGCGGCCGCGGTTGCGGAACAGCAGCAACGAATCGACCAGATAGTCGAACAGAGCCTCAGCGACGCGCGCGAGCTGCAGGTTCGCGGGCTTCTCGACGAAGCCGTGACGGCCGTCGATCGGGCCCTGGCGGTAGCGCCCGATGACGTCGCTGCCCAGGATATTATGCGCGACTTGCGCCAGCAGCTCGTGGCGCGCGAGCGCGAACAGGTCCGCAATCAGCAGGCCGCGAACCTGCTCGAGAATGGTCGCGAACTGCTCCGGGAGCAACGCTATAGTGAGGCGTCGAGCCTGTTTCGCCAGGCGCTGTTGCTCAATCCAAGCCAGGAGACTCAGGCGCTGCTCGACGCTGCGCAACGCAATCTGCGCGCTGAACTCCAGGCCGGGCGTGCTGCGGTCGCCGCAGGTCTGGAGGAAGTGCGGGCGCTGGAATCGGCGGGGCAGATCGACGCGGCCCTGACTCAACTGCAATCCCTGCTCGCACTGGAGCCCGCCAGCCAGGAAGTGCTGGCGATCCAGGATCGGTTGTTACGTGCGCAACAGGAACTGGCCGACGCAACGGCGCGGCAGGCGGCGATCGACGAACTCCTGGCCGAAGGGGAAACACGCTTCGACAATGGTGCAGTGGAAGCAGCGTTGTCTGCCGCGAATAGGGTACTCGCCCTGGACCCGGGCAACGCTGAGGCGCTCGAGCAAGTGGCGCGGGCCTACGGCGTGATCAGTCGCAGGCTGCTGGGGACGGCGGCAAGAGAAAACATACCGCCGGCGATCCGCTTCGCCGATCTCAGGCAGGAAAGCGACGATGGCGACCTGGTACAGACGGTCAGCGCGCCGGATTTTCGCCTGACCGGCGTCGTTATCGATAACACGCCGGTTTCGGTCGTCTTTTTTGGCAGTGACAACACGCAGATCGACGCGACGGTCGACAGCCAGCCACTTGGTGAGTATTACCTGACTGAATTCAGCGTCCAAGCGACGCTACCGCCCGGTCGCTCGACGTTCCGGCTGGTGGCAACAGATGCCGAGAATCTGACCACGAGTAGCGAGTACGTCGTGCATTACGCGCGACCTTTCGTGCGCACGCCGCTTTTCTACGGCCTGCTCATTGGTGGCGTCGTGCTGGCCGGCGGTGCGCTCCTGTGGCGACGCTCCCGTCGCCGCCGGCAATTGCGGCAACGGCGATTCAATCCCTATGTGGCGGGCGCGCCGATTCTGGACGACAACATGTTCTTTGGCCGCCGCGAACTCGTCGACCGAATCCTGCAGACGATCCACAACAATAACTTGTTGATGTACGGCGAACGACGGATTGGCAAGACCTCGATTCAGCACCAGCTCAAGAAACGTCTGCGTGAACTTCGCGACCCGCTCTACGAGTTCCACCCGGTATATATCGATCTGCAGGGCACGTCCGAGACGCGTTTCTTCCAGACGATTGCCGAGGAAATCTTTCACGAGCTGGCGCCGGTGCTCGACTGCCAGAAGCCAGGCGGAGACATATCCGGCGACTATTCCTATCGCGACTTCGTCCGCGATATCCACGCCGTGTTGAAAACCTTGAAGCAGCGGACGTCGAAGAAGGTCAAGCTGGTGCTGCTGATCGACGAGGTCGATGTCCTCAATGAGTACGATCCCCGGATCAATCAACGGTTGCGAAGCCTGTTCATGAAGAGCTTTGCAGAGAACCTGGCGGCGGTTGTCTCGGGCGTCGATATCAAGAAGGAATGGGAAGGCGAAGGCAGTCCCTGGTACAACTTCTTCGAGGAAATCGAAGTGGAGCCGTTGGGTACTCACGAGGCACAGGAGCTGATCGAGCGCCCGATCCGCGGGCTCTTCCGGCTCGATGATGGCGCGGCGGAACGCATCATCGCGTTGTCGGACGGCAAACCGTACCTGATTCAGAAGCTCTGCGTCGCGCTCGTGACCCGCCTCCATGAACAGCGGCGGCGGCGAATCACAATCGCTGACGTGGAGGCCGTTAGCCGGCCGGGTGGTGCCTGATTCCGGCCCAGGATCAATCTGGAATGGGCGATCCGGTCAGTTACTCACCCGGCGGAAGCCCGGTCCATATTCCTGCTCGCAGCCTTGCTTGATCCGGTAGACCTGTCCTGCGTCCGGTACGTCCAGGAGACGGGTCCACAGGCACAAGTGGTAGTCCTCGTTGACCTCGTCGCGCGGGTCCGACATGAACTCCGGAAACTGCGCGGTCTGGCAGGCCGTGTAGCGGTCGTTTCGCGGGTCGGTGCCCATCGCTGAGCGACAGAAGCCGGCGGGGAGCGGCAGGAAACCGCGCGCATCGAGTTGCGTTCCCGGCTCCGGGAGCGGTGGGCCGGTGTACTCGCGATCCGGATTCAGGGTGCTCGGCAGGCCGCGTTTGTCGCACGCGCTCATGGCCCCGGCGCCAAGCCGTGAGATGTAGTTAAAACTGCTGGCGGGCTGGGCGAGATAACGATCGCGCAGCTCGTCGGCGTAGCAGGCGCAGAAGGCCTCGAGGCCATTCTTGATCTTGCTTTGATAAGACTGTCCGCACTGCCAGTAGTGAAACGCGCGAATCATCTCGCCATCCGGGCAGGCCGACGCCGGGATGCGCGTGGTTACCTGAATCGGATCGTTGCCTTTCTTCGGATCCTGTTGCCGCAGCTTGATGAACTCCGCGCGAATACAGTCGCAGTCGTTGTAAATCCTGTACGTGTCTTGCCGGTTGCAATAGGCGAGCACCTGGTCGGCTTCCTGCTGAATCTCGGCCGGCGTCACCGGCGCCTGGTTCGCTGCCAGCGCCTGGGCCTGTCGCTGCTGCTGGATGATCTCTTTTGTTGGATAGAATCGATAACTTCGCACGTCGCCCCTGGCCGGCCGTACCTCCAGACCTACGTCCAGCTGTCGCAACCACGGCAGCTTCGCAACTTGTTGCCACTTGCAACTCGCCTGCCGATCGTCCAGCCGGATGCACTCCGCGCTGGCCTCCAATTCCTGTTCGAGGCGCTCGATTTCCGCTCGGGGGTCGACGGCCTGCTCGAGCGAGGTTGTCTCGCGGGCGTTGATGCCGCGCGGCCGGGCGGCCGGGTCGCGCACACAATCCCACATGCTTTGTATGCCGATACTGCGCGACGCCCCGTCTGACTTGTGGTTGTATCCACAGGAACCCATCGCCTGATCGCTCTCGTAGCCCATCGATTCGAGCGTGGGTTTGAATTCGGCACCGGTCTGTGTGAAGAATGAAGCCAGCACTGAGGCGAAATTATCGTAGCCGAACGGCGCGTTCGGGTCGGCGCGGGGTTTGATGATGGTCGCCGGCGGCAGGGTGACTGGCGATACAGTTTGCGTTTGGGCGGCGAACGGATCGAATGCTTGTGCGCGTTCCTGCAGCTTCTGATCCCGGCTGGTCCAGGCATCCAGCCAGTACTGGCGCCGGTCCTTGCCGGCGCTTCCGGCGGGGTAGGCGGTTAACCGCAGGCCGAATTTCTTCAACGTGGGTTGCCCCGCAGGCCGTTGCCAGTCACAGCGCGCGCCGGTCGAGGTTCCCTGGGCGCAGGTGCCCGCGACGCCAATCGAGCGATTCAGGGCATCAATCTCGCTAGCCACGTTTACGCCCCGTCCTGGCAAGGTTTCGGTTGCAGTCACGCGCACCACTTCTGCATTGGGATTACTGCACGCCGGTCGCGTTTGCAGCTGAATATTGCGCTGCAAGTTGCCGACGCTAACCTGGAAAAAGCAGTTGCGTTCGTCGACAAAGTTGTAGCCCATGCCTTGCAGGATGGCTTGCGCCTCAGCCCGGGTCTTGGCAAGCACGCTGATCAGCTTCGTCGTGATGTCGTCGTCACCGAACGGCACGCCGGCATCGGCCGGTGCGGCAGCGGCCACGGGCGCGGTGGTGGTTTGTGCCGGCGCCGCGGTCGGCGCCGCACCCGCTGCCCCGACCGTGATCGGCACGCGCACCACCGGGTTGTAGCCGCCGTCCGGCCAGTTGAGATACACACGCACCTCGTAGTCGCCCGGCTGACTCACGTTGTAGGTCCAGGTGCCTTCAGTAACGCCGTTGGTGTAGTCGTAGTCCACGTAACTGTTGTCGGCACTGCCTGCTTTGGCTATGGCAACCCAGTCCTTGGCGTTCCCCGGGAACCCGGTAACCGTGACTTCGATGGGCTCGCGCGGCGTGAAAGTCCTGGCCGAAAGCTGGACTTGGGGTTTGCCGACCAACCCGGCCTCGACCGCTGCGGCGGTTGATACAACTTTGATCGGCCGGCGCAGCACCGGGTTGTAACCGCCGTCCGGCCAGTTGAGGTACACGCGCACTTCGTAGTCGCCGGGTGTACTCGCGGTAAACTCCCAGGTCCCCTCGGTGACACTGTTGCTGTACTTGTAGGCCACATATTGATTGTCGGCCTGGCCGGCCTGGCTCAGCGCCACCCAGTCTTGGGGATTACCGGGCAGGCCCGTGACCTGCACGGTTATCGTCTGACCGGCGGCGAACGTGTCACCGGTAAGTTCGACCTGCGGCTCGGCGTGTACTGCCGTGCTGGTGACAGCGAATAGAACTGCGACGGCAGGCAGTCTTTTCATTGCTTTGGTGTCAGCTCGTGGGTGGCCCGTATGCCGCCTGGCAGGCTTTCTTTACGGCATCGGCTTGCGCGGCCGTTTCAGCCCCTTTGAGATCGGTATAGGCGCAGCCGAAGTAGTTCATGTTCGGTGTCTTGCCGCGGAAATAGCGCTGCGGGTTGGTGGCGAACTGGCAGATCCGAGCCCGTTCACGCCCGGCGTCCGTTGTCCCCGCGGACGGACACCTGTCCGGGAACGGATCGAACTCCTCGGGACTGGAGACACCGCTCGCGTTGTCATCGGCCAACACCGGCGCCGCGGGCGCGGCTCCGGGCGCGCTCGCCGATGCGGTCAGCTTGTATTTACGGCTGCTCATTGCCCCGATGATGTTCCGGAATTCAGCGCTAAATGTTTCGACAGCGGGCACGCTCGCTGACGCGTTCCACTGACACGCCGCGGCGTTATTGCCCGGCTGCTGCCGGCATTCTGATTCGGGGCCCATCACATCGCGCACGCGCTGCATCTCGTCAACCGGTGAAATGGTCAGGCTAATGAGATTTTCCGTGCCCTCGATGAATTCGATTCGCGCGGCCGCGCGCTCGCAGGCGGTGCCGTTGGTTTTCACGTACACCTGGCGCGAGATGCCACCGAAGCTTTGCTCGTAGCGGCAGGTGGCGCCGCTGCCGGCGAGCTGGAAATCCATGCCTTTGAAATAATCATAGGCTGCGCTGCCGGGTTGGCCGAGCAGACCGACCATTTCCTGAATGAAACCGTCGTCACCGAAGGGATCGCCCGCGGCAGTGGTGTGGGCCGTTGCTAAGGCGACCTCACAAGTGCCAAGCGCAGCGATGGCCAAGGCGGCGATCTGAGCAGGAGTCAAGGATTTCTTGGTCATTATTGGGCTCCCCGTAGTCCGCTAACCAATATAGCACCGGTGCAACTTCCTGATTCGCGTCACATTCTGCACTGCGGTTCGAGCGATAGAATGCCTGACAGCGCTCGACGCGCGACGGATTGTATTGGCCATGAAACCTTCGAAAACGTTCACGATCATCATCGTGATCCTGAGTCTGGTCGTCGGGGCCGAGTTGTGGAACCGTCGCAGTGGCGGCGGTTTTCTCGCCACCGCCAACCTGGTGCAGGGCCTGTCGGTGGCGACCGAGGCCAAATTCGTCCTCACCGAATACTGGGCGTCCGAGGGTACGTTCCCCTGCAAGCCGGATGACCTGTACTACCCGCTGATAACGGGCACCGCCAGTTCTGTGCTGGCGGCCGTGCAACTCACCGACTGCGGTCAGGTCACGCTGGTCTACAACGACGAATCCGGGCTGGCGGGTCGGCGCCTGGTGTTGCAGGCCGAGGAGTCGCAAGGTGACCGCGGGTTCGAGCTGGCGTGGGATTGCTGGACACCGGACTTCCCGGACATTGCCGACCAGGTGCCGCAATGTCGCTACGAAGAGCGGCAACTCGCGGCGGTCATTGTCGAACAACCGGCGGCAGAGGTGGACGAGGAAGACGTGACAGCGGCGCCCGCCGCCGCAGACGCCTGCGCCATCAAAGCGGCGATTTACCGGCCGGTATTCACCGACGGCGTGGAGAACCGTGCGCCGTGGAACCGGCTGTTGAGTTACGGGCCGAACCGCGACGAGATGACCTTTTTCGCCGAGGTAATCGGTGCCGGTGGCCGGGACATTTCCCACCAGTGGTTCTATAACGATATTGCTTTGGGTGACTTCGAGTTCGACGTGGAGTCGGACCGCTGGCCGACCTGGTCGACCCAGCGCTTGACGGGGCTGGCGGCTGGCACCCTGCGCGTCGAGGTTCATGACGATGACTGCCTGATCGGCCGGGCGACGATTACCTCGGGCAGCGGGGAGGAGGCGACTGCCACCGTGGCCAGTGGCTGGATGCGACCCAAGGTGGCCCTCGAGACCACGCTGGCAAAACCGGACTTCGACTACGCGAACAAGGTGAAAAACCCGGGTTTCGTTAATGCCGTCAACGATGACGGCGACACCCTGTTGCTGGCCGCCATCCGGCGTTACGACACGGCCGAGGCCATGACACTCATCGACCGCGTGGTCCCGGCGGAAGATCCACCGCCGACCATGCGCTCGGCGGAAGCCAATGCTTACCTGCAGCGTCACTACCGGCGCGCGGATCCTTTCTTGCGCGACGCGGACGGCGTCTCCCCAATTCAGCTCGCGCACGATCTCGGCCAGGACAAAATCGTCGAAGCCCTGATGAAATCGGCCATTACCATTCATCGGGACTCGACCCGTAAGCGCACCCGCGTTACCAACTTCAGCGACAACCTGATCGACACACTGATGGCCAACGATGGTGGTTTCACGCGCTTCGACAATGGCGACACGCCACTGCATCGCGCGGTGCGCACGAATAACGAGCGCGCCGTGCTGACTATGCTGCGTTTGCCCGGCTGGCACGACCAAACGGATGCTTTCCGACCCGCTGTCGATATCTACGCGTACGACACGGATGGCCGCCAGGCGCTAACGCTGGCGCGCGAGTCGGGGTTCTATGCGATCGAGCGGTTTTTGGAACTCGCCATGACCCGCAAGTCACCGGGCTGGGCCGTGTCGCGGGCGGCGTTTACCACGCAGCTCAAGCGGGGTGAGCCGGCCGACTGTCGCAAGGTCGCGTTCGAGGATGAACACCGCCTGTACTTCTGGGCGGAAATCACCGGTATGAAAGGCCGGCGGATCGCCCATGAATGGTTACTCGATCGCCAGGTCATGCACCGGACCGAGTTTGACGTCGACCGGAGTCGCTGGTCGGCAGCTTCGCATCGGGACTTTTCGCCGACCGAGCTCGGCGCCTGGGATGTGCGTGTGGTGACCGATAACGGCGAGGTATTGCGTACCGAGCGGTTGCATTTTCGCGAGTTGACCGACTACAACCGCAAAAATCGCGACCGCATGCTGGGTGTGTGCAACATCGGGTCGCAGGCCTTCTATGCGTTGGTGAAAGCCGGCGCCCCGGCGACGGAGCTCGACTACCTGATCGACCAGGGCATGGAGCTGAAGCTCAACGGTGACATGGCCAAGAAGCTCGTCAGCCAGGCGATCGTCGACGGCAACATCCGCCTGGTCGGCTGGTTCCTGGAGCGCGGGCTGGATATCAATGCGTATGTGGACGGTGCCGCGACGCCGTTGTTACTGGCCGCGAAGAATGGTCGCAGCGCCATGGCCCTGTACCTGATCACGCAAGGCGCCGACCTGCAGTTCAAACGTTACCGGGATGGTCACTCGGCGTTGCACCTCAGCATCATCGCCGGGAATGCGGAACTGACGCGAGTGTTATTGGAACAGGGCGCCGATCCGAATGCGCCAAACGACCGCGGCTTTACCCCGCTGCACAGTGCGATATCGCGCTGCGACCAGGCGGCTACCGCGGTGCTGCTCGAGTATGGTGCCGATCTCGACCGGGCCAACAAGGCGGGTGAGACGCCGCGCGATCGCGTCGGGCAATGCAATACGGAATTTCAGGGGCAATTCACGTAGGCAAGAAAAGTTTCGGGACAACGATCTCATCCCTGCCGTACTAAGGCCGCTGTCCCCAAAATTCGTTGGCGCTGAGGCGCACGGCAACCCGGATGGTACCGCCGGGGTGCTCGGCGACGCGCCGCTCGTATATGCGGCCACCGTATTCGTAGCGCACCCGGTAGCCGACGAATTCTTCCTTGGTTTCCATGCGCGTGACCATGCGGCAGCGATACACGTCGGCCGGCGGTTCGCGCAGTTCGATCTCCCGATACAACGCACCGAGCAGGTCCACGCCCGGATCCACGCTTTTGGCGTCGCCCAGTGTGGCCGGATCCACCGGCGCCGGCGTTGAGGGTTTTTCGTAGCCGCATTGCTGGACCTGCACCGGCACTTGGCGCGGCTCGTAAATACGCTCGGTGTCGATGACGCGGGCTTCGTCGTAGAACACTTCGGCGGCGACCGGCGTTGCGAGCACCAGGATCGCGAGCGTTGCAGATGCCAATGTGCCGGCGCGCATGTCGTGCTCCTTTGTTATAACGGGAACCCGGCCCGGTTCAGCAGGTTCGCGCTGCGCGTGAATTCATCGCGGTCTTTGTAGCTCAACACCACGACAAATTTGCCGACGCCCTGGCGGAACCAATCGAGCTGCAGGTCGGGCGCGGAGCTCTCCATGAGCTCGATGAACGCGGCCGCACGATACGGCTCTCCGAAGCTGATGATCGTGGTGCGACCGAGCTTGGAATACAGGTGCCGCGCGGCGGGATCCATCGGCACGCGGTCGCCGAGCACGTAACCGAGATGACGATAGATATATCCGCTGTACCACTCGGCGCCGGACGGGATGTTGCGGCCGTGACTGTTTATGCGGCCCGGCCCATAGTTGTACGCTGCCAGTGCCAGGTGCAGGTTGCCGTCATAGTGCGACAGCAGTTCTTTCAGGTACCGCGCGCCGGCATCGATGTTGGTGCAGGGATCGTAGAGCTGCGACAGCCGGTGGATGCCGAGGTGATTGGCCGTACCCGGCCACAGGATCTGCATTACGCCATAGGCGTTCGCTTTCGAGCGCGCCGTGGCTTCGAAGTCGCTTTCGCCGCGAGCGACGGCAAGCAATAGAGTCTCCGGCAGGCCGTATGTATTCGCGGACCGCACGAAACACTGGGCATGCGGAAACCGGTAACTCGGCGGCAGGTACGTGTCGTGGTCGAGGTAGTCGCGCCAGGCCTGCTCCAGTTCCGGCCCACTGGCGCGCGCGGCAACATCGCCGGCGCAGAACGCGGTCAACAGCAACACCGCCGACGTTTGTCGCAGCGCATTCACGGCGTGGCCTCCGGCAGGGTCAGGCCGGTCGCGCTTTCGATTTGCGCCAGCTTCGCGACGCGCTCGCTGTCGTCGGTGTACGCAAACGCGACCTCGTAGACACCGGGCTTGCGGCGCAGCACGCGATAGTCGATATCGGTGACGGCGGTCAGGCGCGCAGCAAACCCATTCGCGGCGATCTGGCTGCGGAACGGATTCCAGAAGGCGTGCCAGTGCGGATCCAGCTCGTCGGTAACCGGTGCCGGGGATTCGACGGGCAGCGCGGGCGACTCCGACACTACGTTTGTTGGCGGCTCGACCAAGTCCGGTAACTCGGCGATCGGGAGTTCGGCCTCGGTCAGCAGGTCGAGGTCGGCAAGCAGTTCCGCCTCGACCAGCGGCTCGGGTGCCGGGATCGTTTCAGGTTCGGCAACCGGTTCAGGCGCCATTGGTGGTGCCTGCGCGGCCGGCACGTCAAGCGCAAGCGCGAGTTCGTCGGTCGCGTCCTCTGTCGGCGCCTGGATCAGTTCCGGCGTGCCCATGACGACCACGATCGTGCCGATCGCCACCACCGCGCCCGCTATGAATCCGAGTAATCGCAACATCGCCACATCCTCAGTACACGTGTTCGACCCGCACGGCCTGCCAGTCGACGGCGTGCTGCCAGCGGTTGTTAAAACTGCCAAGCCGGGCAAGCCAGGCTTCCAGCGCTGAGCCAGAGAGACCCTGCGTTGCTGACAGCGCGCAGCGCGTCGGCAATTGCTCCACGAGTACGGCGAGTTCGCGCGCCGCCCGGTCATTGCTGACCGCAATCGCATAGAAGCTTTCCAAACCTGCATGGCCCTGCCACGCTGATGCCGACACGCGATCATCGTCCGGCGCCGGGAACTGCAGGGTCTTGTCCGCGCGCGCGTCGAGCCATGCCGACGAGTTGCCGCAGCGCCGGCCGGTCAGGCTCACCAGCCCGTGAATGACCTGGTAGTTGAGCAGGAACATCGCCACATCACGCTCCGGTCGGGTCTGCAGCCAGAAGCACTCGCCGCGCGCGATCGTATGGTCAGAGCCGACCACGCGCACCTTCCGCGATGGCCAACCGCGGCGATAACACGAGCTGCGCTGCCGCGGTTCGACGACGTACAAGGGTGTAATCAAATCGTTGTTTGGTGCGCTGACGGGCAAGGGTGCGGACGCGGGGCCCGGATTCGCGGCTGCAACCGGCACACGCGCGGAGTAGGGCAGCCGCACGTAGGTACTGGCGCTGATCGCGGGCAGCTCGGTCGCGGTGCCGGTTGGCGTAATCGTGACCCAGTACTGGTGCAGGTCACCGGCAATCGGGTGCGCCTTGCCGACCAGCGTGGCATTCGTGGCGCCAGAGTTTGTCGTGATTTGCAGGGCAGGATTCCCCGCGAGGTTGTTGCGCACGAGTTCCAGTGCGCCTGCCAGCTGTGCGCTGCGTTCCGATGCCGAATCGGCTGCAATCACGTATTCACCGCCGACCTGGCGCAGCAGGTTGCAGGTCAACTCGTGGGCGAGCCGGGCCGCGAGCAGGTCGGTTTGCGTGGGCGAGAACGGCACCTCGCGGCTACCGCGAAAATACTCATCCGTCATCGACTGGGAAAAGGCCTTCTTCTGCGCGCGGGTCAGGCGACCTTCCCATGACTGGCTCGTGCCGGTGACCCAACTGCGATCGGTCGCGTCGAGCACACGCAGCGTGACGCGATGCCGATCGTCGATCAGGCGGTCGACCTCGAGGCCGATGTAGTAATGCACGATGTCGCGCGTGCAATCGATGGCCGGCCCGTCGCGACCGACGTGGTCGGTTTGCCAGCCTATAGTAACCGCCGGCTCATCGATGACGGCATTCACGAGCCGGTCGCGCAATTCCAGCACCAGTGCATTTGTGATCGGTGCCGGCGCGCCATCTTGCAGCGCCACGAACACCACGGTTTCGCCCTTGAAACGCGGATGTTCGGTGAGCTGACTCACGACATAGGGCGCGAGTTCCTGGTCGGCCCAGGTCATCAGCGTCGTGGTGCGAGCATCCACCGCGCGTGCGAACAGCAGCAGCACGGTGGCAATAAGGTAATTCCGGCGACGCGTTCTCATGTCAGCGCTCCAGTCGCAGGTTGCCGTCCGGTTCGATTACCAGGGCGCCGGACGTGAATTCCGCCAGGTAACCGTCGAGTTGCTGACGCATAGTGGCGGGCAGCGTCACGCCCCACTTCACGCTCGGGTCGGTGCCCAGTGAACCCGAGCGGCGCAGCGCCGTGACGACAGTGTCCGGCACGGTCGCGGGATCCATTTCGTGATACTGGTTCGGCGCCGACGCCGGCCAGAAACTGAAGCTGCCGCGATTCACGCTCATGCGGAATGAGCGCTGCTCACCGATCGCGTACAGGCCGACTTCATTGCGCGCGACCAGGCGGGTCAGGGCGAGGTCGGATTCGAAGCGGAGACTGAACCCTTCCTCCGTCGGCGCGTTCACCGGCGTTTCAGTGACGGTTTCAACGGGTTCCTCTACAGGTTCCTGTGGAGCTTCTGCCGTAATCGTTTCGACGGGCGATTCAACGGGTGCGTCGACGAGTGCTGCAACGGGTTCTTCCACGACCGGCGGTGGCAAAACCGGCTCCGGCGGCAGAGTTTCGATCTCAACGGGCACAGGTTCAGACTCGGGCACCGCAACGGGCTCGACCGGCGTCGGCATCAACGGAATGCTCTGCACCAGCGCAAAGATCGCGACCAGACAAAGGGCCAGGATGGCCATGAACCGCATGATGTCGGTTTGCAGGTCGGCCACGCCGCCGGCGTCCGCGTCGCCGCGATTCATTGGGTAGTACAACCGCGACCTATTCATCGTTCAGTACCGGGACTCGCGCGGTGGCATCCGTGTCGTACAGATGCTCTTCAATGCGTTTCAGTGAGTCGCGCATTTCGGTGGTGTCGGCGCGGGCGGCGCGGTCGTAGTGCTGCTGTAGCTTCGCGCCCAGTCGCAGTGCCTTGTACACGCGCATCAGGTAGCCGCCGATGCCGCCGAAGATGGTCGTCGACAGCGCCAGCAGGATGCCGCCGTTCACCATGCGTTCCAGCATCGCAAACGCGCCCTGCTGCAGCGTCTCGTCCGGATTGCCGAGCGCGTAGATCAGCGCGCCGCGCATGCCGATCGCGGTCCAGATCACACCGGTGCCAAAAAACAGCGCGGTCCAGATGTCGGTCAGGTGATCGAGCTGCACGATGTGGTTGGTATTCGCATCGTCGCCGCGGTCCAGATGGTGCCGCAGCCGTGCCAGCGTGATGAAGTATGCCAATAGCAGCGCGGCGAACACCGGGATCGACGAGCCGAGATTGACCTGTGCCCAATCGAGCCAGCCGTTCAGATCCGGCAGTCGGTTGGCCGGGAAAGTCAGGAGT
>JAAUXY010031096.1_pt1 | contig 35365 bp, 29 predicted proteins | sample 7278121 | NCBI WGS metagenome assembly JAAUXY01 (sample SAMN14350117, study PRJNA611818) | marine sediment metagenome | isolation source: surface marine sediment (1.8m) | place: French Polynesia: Moorea | collected 2018-08
CGCCGATTTCCGCCACGTGGGTAACGGTGCCGTCCGGGCGCAGCAGGCGGTACCTGTGGTTGATCGGGCTTTCTGCAGCGAGTCCCTGTTGAATGGTGCCGATTGCCGCGGCGCGGTCCTCCGGGTGAATCAACTCTGACATGCCCGCGAGCGTAAGCTCGTTTGTTTCCAGGCCCAGTATGTTGGCTGCTTCGTCGGAGACTTCGGCTTTGGCTTTATCCATGTCGTAATAAAGGCTGCCTATCTGCGCGAGCCGTTGCGCGTGTTCGTAGACCTTTTTCTGCAGCTGCAGCTCGCGTTCGCTTTCGGATCGAACCTGGAAGGTGGCCAGGATGTTGACCGCAAACTGCAGCTCCATCACCTCCTGGTCCGACCACTCGCGCTCACCCTCGAACATGCTGACCTCCGCGCCGCCCACCCGCTTGCCCTCGATGGACAGCGGCAGGCCGAGGTATGACGAGATCCCGAACTGCTGAAACATCTCCCGCTCTTTCTGCGCGACGGCGGGCAGCTTGCTGACCGCAGGAATGCGAACCACGTGACCGGCAGAGATCTGCGGAAACAGCCACGGCCAGTCTTCCAGCTCGAAATGCACCGGCGCGGGCTCGTGTCCAGGCAGTTGCCAGTGCAGTCCGTTGATGGACGCGGAGGTTATGTCGTCGAACCACCAGCAGCCGATGCGTGAAGCCTCGAAGTGGGCCGCCACGTCGCGCAGCGCAGTCGCCATTGCATGGGGCGCTTCGCTCAACGGCGCGGCGAGGAGCTGGGCGGCAATGCGCGCAATCAGCGTCTGGAAGGACAGTTCACGCGCAACGCGTTCTTCCGCTTCCTGCCGGTCGGTGATATCGACAAAGATGGTAATGCCGCTGGTGACTTCACCCGCCTCGTTCTCGATGGGCGTGGCGCTGCCGAGCGTGTGACGAATGGTGCCATCGGGGTTCTTAACCGAGATTTCGCATTCGTGGACGTGCTCACCTTTGAGGATCGCGCGCGCGAGCGGCAGGTCTTCGGGTGCAATCGGCAAACCATCTGCGTCGAAGTAGCGATGCGCGTCGGATCCCAGGATCTCACCGCCGCTCGTATTGATTGGCCCCAGAATTTTTTGCGCGGCCGCGTTGGCGAGCGTAATGGCAACGTCGGGAGCTTGCGCGACGATGATACCGGAGCTCGATTGCTCAATCCCCGCCAGCATCTCGACGATGGGCAGCCCGTAGGCATCGCTGGCCGAGTCGATTGCGAACATGCTTTCTTCCGGACGGAGGGGCTTTTTCATGGTCTCTGATCCCCGGCTCCCGCGGCGCCGATTCTGCGACATATCGTGGGCCCACTGCATGTCGTGGCCACGAAATATCGTTTGCCGTGCCTTTGATGACCCTAACTACATGTTTTCATTATGAATTTTCTTTCTGGAGAAAACTGGCACGGAATGTGTAAAGAGAGGGGAGGGTCAATATGCAAAAGTTTCGCAGGGTGGAAGATGGAAAACAAGTACCAAGCCGATGGAGTGCTCGCTGGTCAGCGCCTTGAGCAGTCACCTGAGCGAAATCAACCATGATCTCCGCTCACCGATCAGCGTGCTTGCCGGCGCGCTGGAGCTCCTGCATCACGAAGCGCTTTCGGACGAAGGCAGACGCTTCGTCGAGATCGGTCAGCGCTCGGTGGAGCATATGCACGGCCTGCTCGGCCGCTCATTGCTGCAGCTGGTTGCGGCAACCGAGCTCGGAGATGACGCAGAGACCTCGTTCGACCCGCTGGCCTGCGTGGAAGAGGTGCTGGACATCGCCGCCGCGGCCGCGGGCCGGCGCAGGATAGACCCGGCGTACGACCTCGATTCTCCCCTGCCGAGTCGCGTCGTGGGCGACGAAGTTGCGATCAAACGCACGTTGTTGACTTGTATTGGAGACCTGTTGCAGTTCCCCCGGCAGCAGTGCTCCGGTCGCGGTTATGTGCGTCTCGCAGCGGCCTTCGAAGCCCGCGACGCCGACGTCGGCGTTCTCAAATTTGTCATTCGTGACAGCGGCGAAGGGCTGATTGGCAAACACGCCGAGACCCTGTTTGAGAGTGACACCGCATCGGTTGGGCAGTCATGTGACGCGGTTTTTGCGACGCGCCGCGTCGGCAACGGGGGCTCCGTCGCCGCAGCGTTTCCCGTAGACGTGCATGCGGGGGAGGCACCGCTGGCGGGCACCAGCGTTTATGTGCCGGTGGTCGACACGCATTCGACGTTGGCCAATGTCTTGAGGTCTCTCGGCGCTGAGGTCGTGTCCTGCCCGGCACAAGCAGAACGCGTTGAGTACTTTATCTGCTGCCAGGAGAAGCTCAGCCGCGTCAGGCAGGGGGTGACGAGTCGTCTGGCCAAGCCGCTGCGGCGTGATTCGGTGGTCGAGGACTTCGCTGGCTTTGGTCGGAAGGGGGTTACTCAATGAAAATCCTGATCGTAGAAGACAATGACCTCAATGCCGACATGCTCGGCAGGCGCCTGGAGCGTGTCGGGCACGAGGTGACCTGGTTGCCCAGCGCTGAGGAGGCGCTTGCCCGCATCCCCGAAGCAGAGGCGGACCTCGTTCTGCTGGACATCAGACTGCCTGGTATGAGCGGCATCGATCTGGTGCGGCAGGTGAGGCGATCGCAAAACTGTCGCGAGCTGCCGTTCATTGCCGTCACCGGTGATGCGCTCCCCGAAGTCCTGGATGAAGCGCTGGAGGCGGGCTGTTGCGCCTGCGTGACCAAACCCATCGACTTTGACGGCCTGGTGCAGCGCATCGAGTGGGCAATCAGCGGCCAATGTGACGGCTGCGCATTGGCGGGGAGCTGATCATGTCTGACGGCACGGCGAGCAACGAGGGAGAAGCGGCATGAAGAAGGTCATGTTCGTTGACGACGAAGAAAACATCCTGAGCGGGCTGCGACGGCTCCTGCGCCCAATGCGCGAAGAATGGGACATGGAGTTCGTGAATGATCCCCTCGAGGCAATGCGCCTCCTTGAGGCCGGCGACTACGATGTCGTGGTTTCCGACATGCGGATGCCCCAGGCGACGGGCGTTGAAGTCCTCACGCAGGCCAAGGAATGTTGCCCGCAAGCGGTTCGTATTGGACTTTCCGGATATGCGGATGCGGAGCTTGCCCTCGAGGCTGCGCAGGTGACGCATCAGTTTCTTGCCAAGCCCTGTCAGTGCGAACAGATTGTCGGCGCGGTCGAGCGCGTCGTGCGCCTGCAGCATCAGTTGAACAACGCCGATCTGCAGCGCGCCATTGGATCGGTGAAGGCCCTCCCGAGCCTGCCGCACCTTTATCAGGAGATCATGCAGGAAGCGAGCTCTCCGGAAGGGACCCTGGCCCGGGTTGGAGAAATCATCGGTCAGGATCTCGGCATGACCACCAAGGTCCTGCAGCTGGTGAACTCCGCTTTTTTTGGTCTGAGCGCAACCGTCACGACGCCGGCGCAGGCTGCATCCGTGCTGGGTCTGGACGCGGTGCGTTCACTGGTCCTCGGCGTGGGCCTGTTCGAGCAGTTCAAGGGCGCCTCGTGCGCGCAGCAGGTTCAGGAGCTGTGGTCCCATAGCGTGCGGACCGCTGCCGTTGCCAGAAACGTTGCCAGGCATTTTGGCTGCGACGACAAAGTGGTGGAACAGGCGCTGCTCGCCGGCATGATTCACGACATCGGCAAGCTCATAGTGATGACCGAGTTCTCTCGCGTGTCGGGCATGATCACCGCGCTGATCGACACGCTCGGCGTTTCCGTGGTCGACGCGGAGCGCCAGCTGCTTGGCTGTGATCATCAGGACGTCGGCGCGTATCTGCTGACCCTCTGGGGATTCCCTTCGCTGGTGGTCGAGGCGGTGGCATTCCATGAAGAGCCGGGTGCGAGCACGACCAGCTCAGACGTGCTCACGGCAGTTCACGTGGCGAACGCCATCGACACGGCCGCGCGCGGCGGCCACCCGCTCGACAGTCTGATCAACGAAGACTATCTGGACTTTGCCGGCCGCAGATCGATCGCCGGTGTCTGCGAGCAGCTGCTGGCCGCGGCTGAGGGGGTGGGATGAGCATCGAGCAGACGGGCACCGGCACGATGCGCAACGTGCTACTCGTGGACGACGAGGAGAACGTGCTCCGTGGTTATCAGCGCACTCTGCGCGGTAAGTTCAATGTGGACACCGCCGTTTCCGGACAGGCGGCTCTGGAGCTATGCACCGAGCTCGGCCCGTATCCAGTCATCGTATCGGATATGCGGATGCCGCAGATGAGCGGCGTTGAGCTCCTCGAGCAGGTCAAGGTGCTGTGGCCGGACACGGTGCGCATGCTGCTGACGGGCAACACCGACCAGGAGACGGCGGTGGCGGCGATCAATCGAGGTGACGTGTTCCGTTTCCTCAACAAGCCCTGTCCCGCCAATGAGCTCATCAGCGCCATCAATACGGCCATGCAGCATCATGATCTCCTCGTCGCGGAGCAGGAGCTCCTGGAGAAGACGGTTAAAGGTGCGGTTGCGGCGCTGGTTGAACTGCTGTCACTGGCTCGACCGGACGTCATGGGCCAGACCGTGCGTCTGACGAAACACGTGCGCGGCATCAACCAGGCGCTTGCGGCGCCGCTGGAACCCTGGATGCTGGAGACGGCGGCAATGCTGTCGCAGCTGGGTTATACAACCCTCTCGAAAGACGTCGTCCAGGCAGCCCAGAGTGGACAAGCCATGGAGGCGACTCAGCGCAAAGCGGTGGAAGAGGCCATAGCGCTGACGGCAGATATTGTTGCCCGGATTCCCCGCCTCGAAAACGTCGCTGCGATCATCCGCTTTCAGGACAAGCATTTTGATGGCGGCGGCGTGCCGCAGGCGCTTGTTGGCTGCGACGAGATTCCAGCGGGTGCGAGGGTGTTGAAGTGCGCGCTCGATTACGATCGTTTGCTCACGGCTGGTCAGGGCTCGGCGGCAGCAGCGCAGACGATGGCGCAGTACGTCGGCCGCTACGATGCGGAGGTGTTCGCCGCATTCCGCGCGTATCTGGATGCGGGTGCGCAAGATGACGTCAAAGAGATCCAGATCAGCGCGCTCACCAGTCAGATGTGGCTCGCGGAAGACGTGATGACCGCACACGGCGTGCTGCTGGTGCCGCGCGGGATCGAAGTCTCGGCATCGGTGCAGGCGCACTTGAGACGTTTTCGCGATTCCGGACAGATCGGCGAAACCGTTGCTGTGTTTGATGAAAGCAAGCAGGCAGAAAAAGGGAGAGAGTGATGGAATTTCCGGTGAGAAGCCCCAGCTTTTCCCTGGCAACGCTGGCCATGGCGAGTTTCGGCGGGTGTTGCGCGCTGCTGGGGGGCTGGTACCTGATGCCTGCGCTTACGGGCGTGTTGGCGATTGACGCCGCGTTGCAGGTGGGTCTGCTCACGCTGCTCACCTGTTGCACGCTGGGTGCGGCCTACGCCTGGCATCGGCAGCGGTCATTGGACATTCAGGATTTGCTGGTTTTTCTGACCGCGAAGCACAATCAAATCCCCCACGAGTTGCTCGCCAAGCACACGCTCGAGGGTAACGTTGCCCGCACCGTGGCCGCGTTACGCAGGCGCATGGACGATCAGGCGGAAGAGCTGCAGACGCTCATGCGCCTGCTGGCGCAGCGTAACGTGCGCGACACGGCCTTCATCGACGTGTTGTCCGAAGGGGTTCTCATTCTCGACGCCGAACGCACAATCGTTGCGGAGAACCAGGCGATCGAAACTATCTTCGGGTTGGAGCGCGGTCAGATTCTCGGCTCCAGCGTGAACAAACTGTTCAAGCCCGCTTCAGCGCTGGAGTTTGCAGACTGGCTCGACCAGCTCGAAATGGACGGCGCTGCGATCAGCCGTCTCACCGGCCTTTTCGGGAAACATGCCGACGGCAGCGACATCCCGCTGCGGATCTCGCTGACACATCTCCTGGAGGCGGACGAGACCATCACCTTCGTCGTCTTCACCGATCTGAGTCCCCAGCTTGCGCTTGAAAGTGAGCTCAGCGAAAGCCGCGCATTCTTCCGCTCGCTTGTGGAGAACCTGCCGGTGGCGGTGTTTGCCATGGATGCCGAGGATCATCGTTATGTGCTCTGGAACAAGGCGGCAGAGGCGCTGACGCATGCGCGGGCGCGGGACATCATTGGTAAACCGTTGCTGGAAATCTCGGATGGTCAGCCCGAGCGCGAATACCTGTCGGATCTCGACTTGCTGCGTGACGGTGAAGTGACGGAAGTGGTGCGAAGCCACAAGATTCGTAACCGTAGCAAGCGCAACGTTCTTGGTCGGACGAAAACGGTGCCGGTTCACGACTCGGAAGGATTGATTACCCATTTCCTCTCGGTGACCGAGGATCTGACCCGGGAGATAGAGATACAGAACCTGTTGCGCCTGCAGAACCAGCGCCTCGAGCATTATCTCGAAACCGCAGGATCCGCGGTCGTGGAGGTTGACCGGCACGGTGTCGTTCAGCTGGTCAACAAAAGAATGCACGCTCTCCTCGACAAACCGGAGAGTGAGATCATCGGCAAGCTCTACATTGATGTGTTCCCGGGCAACTTTGTCGACGAGGATGTTTCCTGGGAAGATGTGACGCCCATCTTCGAGACCGAACAGACTGAAATAACCGGTATCAATTCTCTTCTGAACGGGCGCTATCTCAGCTGGCACATCAGCCGCATGGAGAGTGACGATGGTGAAACTCGCGTCATCGGCGTGGCGGACGATGTCACCGATCTGGTGGAGCAGAAGAATCGGGCTGAAGCGGCCAACGCCGCCAAAAGCCAGTTTCTCGCCAACATGAGTCACGAGCTGCGTACACCGTTGAACGCGATCATTGGTTACAGCGAGCTTCTATACGAAGTGGCGGAAGAAGAAGAGCGGGAGTCGGATTCCAGAGATCTCGAGCGCATACGCAGCGCGGGCAAGCACCTTTTGAACCTCATCAACCAGATCCTCGACCTCGCCAAAGCGGAAAGTGGAGTGACGACAATCGAGCTGCGCTCGTTTTCCGTGGAGCAAATGGTCGATGAAATTGGCGATCTGGTGACGTCGCTGGTGGATGAGAGAGGCAACAGCTGGAGCTGCAGCGGGACGGCAAGCAGTCTGCTGAAGTCCGACGAGCTGAAGATCCGCCAGGTGCTCATCAACCTCGTGAGTAACGCGGCAAAATTCACGCGCGACGGTGAGATCAGCCTTGCGTACGAGGTGACACCCGAGATCGCCACCTTTGAAGTAAGGGATACCGGCGTGGGCATGGATGACTTCGCGCTCAACAGAATTTTTGACCCGTTCACCCAGGCAGACGAGTCCACCGCCCGCGTCTATGGCGGCACCGGACTGGGCCTGGCCATCTGCCGCCGCTTTGCCGAGCAGCTGGGAGGCACGATGACGGTTCGCAGCGTGCTGAACGAAGGCAGCACGTTTCTACTGGAAGTCCCGAATCGGTACCTCGAGGACCAGTCGGTTGCGTAGCTGCGCGGCCATATGAGTTCCGCTACACTCGAAAGTCTGCCGCAGCGTTGAGCTCATCCATGGGAGAGAAAGAGGACCGCGGGGATTCGGCAGCCATGTCGCCAGCTCAGCCATTTGGTCTGGCGATCGCCAACCTCGTCAGCGGGATCGAGAATTCGGCGTCTGGCATCCTCATCGCAGATGCCCCGGATGGTCGTATACGCTTCGTCAACGAGGCAGCGTTGGCCATCCGCGGGCCTGCAACCACCAAACTGACCAATATTCCGATTGAGCAGCATCCGTCGAACTGGCAATGCTTCCGGCCGGATGGCACGCCGTTCCCCGCTGAAGAGCTGCCGCTGTCGCGAGCACTGCTTACCGGTGAAATCATAGGAGACACCGAGGTGATCATCCGCAGGGAGGATGGTGAGGATCGCTGGGTGCTGGCCAACGCGGCACCCATCCGCGACCTCGAGGGCGCCGTCACCGGTGCCATTGTCGTCTTTACCGATATCACCGAGCGCAAGCTTGCTGAGAAAGATCTTGCGCATAAGCTCTCGTTTCATTCGTTACTGACGGGCATTTCCGAGTCCCTTCTGGCCGCCGACGAGACCGCGGCGCAGGCCATGATCGAAGCCGCGCTCGAACGCCTTGCTGCTCACTTCAAAGCAGACGAGATCAGCTTCTGGTGGATCGATGACGCACGCCGCGGCGTGCACAAAGGATGGGAATGGCGCGCTCCCGGAGTCATGCCGCAGCCCGAGTATGTCGCAGCGGACGCGTTGCCGAGGCTGTTCGAGAACCTGTTCGCCGGTGAGGTGAGCGCAATCAGCGATTTCGAGTTGTCGGAGGAGTATGCGAAGGAGAGAGCATACGCTGAGGAATACGGTACGACCGCCCATCTGTCGGTCCCTATAAGCGTTCGCGGCGGGGTTGTCGGTTCGGCGGTTGCAAACGTTTACGGCGGACGTCGTTCCTGGACCGCATCAGAAATTGAAGGCTTGCGCCTCGCCTTCAATATCCTGGCGACCATTGAGCTGCGGCGTCGCAGTGAGCTTGCTTTGCGGGAACAGAGCCACCAGCTGGAAAGGGCTCAGGCGGTAGCCCACGTGGGCAGTTTTGTCTATGACATGGATGCTGAATTCGGCACGTTGTCGGCCGAGGCGAAGCGGATCATGGGGACGACGGACGACGAGATCACCGTTGCTAAAGTGGCAACGTACATTCACCCTGATGACCGCGAACGGGCGGTGGCGACGATTCGTCAGGGACTGGCCGAAGAGACGCTTTTTTCACACGAATTCCGGGTGCAGCATCCGGACGGCACTATGCGTCGCGTGGCCGAGCGTGTTGAGGTTTTGCCCGAGCGACGTCAGGCGGTCGTGACCTGGCTCGACGTCACCGAAGACCGCGAGCGGGAGGCAGCGCTGGCGGAAGCGCTTGCTCAAGTTCGGGAGCTGCAGGCGCGCCTGCAGGCGGAAAACGTCCATCTGGAACAGGAAGTGCGGCAGGCGCGCGGCGTCAGCGGTTTTGTCGGCTCGAGCCCTGCTATCCAGTCGTGCCTGGCGGATGTGGCGAGAGTTGCGCCAACCAACGCAACGGTCCTCATCGTCGGCGAGACCGGTACCGGTAAAGAGCTGATTGCCCGCGCGATACACGATGCGAGCACGAGGAGCGGGTACTCGCTTGTGGCGGTCAACTGCGCGGCCCTGCCTGAAGGCTTGATCGAAAACGAGCTCTTTGGTCATGAGCGCGGTGCGTTCACCGGAGCGGACCGGATGCAGATGGGTTGTTTCGAGCTGGCGGACGGCGGCACGCTGTTTCTGGACGAGATTGGTGAGATGCCGCTCGAGTTGCAGGGCAAGCTGCTGCGTGCCATCCAGGAGGGTGAGATTCAGCGGCTCGGTAGCCAGGAAGTGATCGAGGTGGACGTGCGCATCGTCGCGGCGACCAATCGAGATCTGAAAGACCTCGTCGATCAGGATCGTTTCCGCTCCGATCTCTACTATCGGCTCAACGTGTTTCAGATTGCGCTGCCGCCCCTGCGCGAGCGTCAGGAGGACATTCCCGCGCTGGCGCAGCACATTATCGACAAGGTTGCGCGACGTTTTGAGCATCGGATTGATGGGATTACCCCTGAGGCAATGGCGTCTTTGTGCAAACGGCCCTGGCCGGGCAACGTGCGTGAGCTCGAAAACGTGATTGAGCGGGCCATCATCACCGCGGTCGGACCGAAGCTCCAGCTCGACGATTTTCCACCCGATGGCGAATTATTTGCCCCGGAAGAGACATCGGCGTCCGGGAACGGCAATAAGTCACTTGAAGACGTCGAGCGGGAACACATCACCCGCGTGCTCGAGTCGACGGACTGGCGAATCGAAGGTCCAGCGGGTGCGGCGGTGCTGCTGGGCCTCAAGCCCAGCACCCTGCGCTCACGGATGCGCAAGCTCGGTATAGAACGTCCCTGATACCAATAGCCTCCGGATGCGACGAGGGGCTGCGCCGCCCACGTCGTTGCCAGCCCTCTGAGCACGAGTTGCACCCCTCGCCATCACAGATCAATTGCAGATCCGAGCGCGTTCCGACACGACAGAATGGCCTGCCGGCAGGCAGCAGCTCATGGTGTCGAGCGCGAAATTGCGACAGAGATCACGCTCCGACCACCTCCTGAGCCCCTGATTCAGCACTTGTCCATGAGGTTCCGGACAGCGCAGCTAGACTCAATGAAAGACCATAGGACTTCGCGATGAATATTCTCATGGTCGAGGACAACGACCTGAACGCAGACATGCTTGGCAGACGCCTGGCGCGATTGGGTCACGAGGTCCAGTGGGTGCCGACTGCGGAGGAGGTGCTCGAACTGATGCCTGATTTGCAGGCGGACCTCATGTTACTCGACGTGCGGCTGCCTGGTATGAACGGCATCGAACTGGCTCGCCAGATACGCGCCGTCCGCGGCGATGACGAGCTGCCGCTCATAGCGGTGACCGGCGATGCGCTCCCCGAAGTTCTCCAGGAGGCAGCAGAGGCAGGTTGCTGTGCCTGCCTGACCAAGCCCATTGATTTCAATCGTCTCCTCGAAGTGATCACACAGGTCACCTCGAAGACTCATTAAGGCTGAGGAGTTGGACAGCATGTCTGAAGCCAGAATACTCGTAGTCGACGACGAGCCCAACAACGTCGATGTGCTGACCCGCCGGCTGCAGCGAGCGGGCTACGATACCGCGTTTGCCGAGAACGGGCAGGCGGCCCTCGATGCACTTGCCGCCGACTCATTTGATGCCGTGCTGCTCGACTACATGATGCCGGGCATGGACGGCATGGAAGTGCTGCAGCAGATTCGCGCCGATTCCGCGCTGGACGATATGCCGGTGCTGATGGTAACGGCAAAAAATGATGCTGGATCGGAGACGGGCGCGCTGCAGCTCGGCGCGGACGACTTTGTCAGCAAACCCGTCGATTTTCAGATTCTCAACACGCGACTCACCGCGCACCTCGATCGCGTGTCGGTACACAAAGATCTGGCGCAGCTCAACGACAATCTGAACATCGAGGTGGAGCGCCGCAGCGCCCAGCTCAAAGGCATTGTCGAGAATCTTCCGGTGGTCGTCTGGCAGGCGGACTGCGCTCCCGGTGAACCGCTGACGATCAACATGGTGAGCGGTGCGGTCGAGACGCTGTTTGGAGCTGGCGGCGACGCTGCCGAGCACGTGCAGCGCGCCATTCCCGCCGATCAGTTGGCGTTGTGGTGCGACGAACTGGTGCAGACAGGCAGGCTCGACACGGAGCTGACGGTCTCCTCGGAGCAGGAGCGGAATCTGCACGTGACTGCCCGCAAAAGTAAAACCTGCAACACGGCGCACGGCGTCATGCTCGATGTGAGTGAGCGCAAAGCGCTGGAAGCGCAGCTGCTACAGACGCAGAAACTCGAATCCGTCGGCCAGCTTGCCGCCGGTATTGCCCATGAAATCAATAGTCCCGCCCAGTTCACGCGGGACAACATCAGTTTTTTGAAAGACGGTTTCGACGATCTCATGCGTTTGTTCGAAGCACAGAACGATGCGCTCGCCAGCGCGGTGGATGCACCGCTCGACGCCGAGCGACAGAACGCAATTGCCGCTCTCGAGCGGGAAGTGGATGCGCCGTTTCTCCTCGAGGAAATACCGGTTGCCCTGTCCCAGAGCCTCGAAGGTATCGATCGAATCTCCAAAATCGTCAAGGCCATGAAAGGCTTTTCCCACCCGGGCGGTGAAGAAGCGGAAAGCTGTGACCTCAATCGGCTCATCGAGGATGCCACCATTGTTGCTCGCAACGAGTGGAAGTACGTGGCCGATTTGACGCTGGAGCTTGCCGACGAGGCACCGCTGGTGTCGTGCTTCCCCAGCGAGATGAGCCAGGTGATTGTCAATCTTGTCGTCAACGCGGCGCACGCGCTGGCGGAGAAACCTCAGGAGGGTGGCGCGCTCGGCCGCATTACCGTGACCACTGTGTTCGATGAGGCGCGCAACCGCGCCGAGATTCGCATCAAGGATACCGGGCCAGGCATTCCGGAAGATGTGCTGAACAAAGTGTTCGACCCGTTCTTTACGACCAAGGAAGTGGGTAAAGGCACCGGGCAGGGCCTCGCGATTGCGCGTTCGGTAGCGGTCGATCGCCATGGCGGTGATCTCACCGTCGAGTCGACCGGACCTGAAGGCACCACGTTTCTGATTGTCATTCCAATACGAGCTGAGGGACAGGACGTATGAAAAAGGTCATGTTTGTCGATGACGAAGAAAACATTCTCAGCGGGCTTCGACGCCTCCTGCGTCCAATGCGCGCCGAGTGGGACATGGAGTTTCTGAGCGACCCGCTTGCAGCGATGCAGGCGCTCGAGTCCGGTGACTACGATGTGGTGGTATCCGACATGCGCATGCCGCAGGCAACCGGCGTCGAGGTTCTCAGCCATGCCAAAGAGCATTGTCCACAGGCCGTGCGGATTGGACTTTCCGGTTACGCCGATGCGGAGCTGGCGTTGGAGGCAGCGCAGGTCACTCATCAGTTTCTTGCCAAACCCTGCGACTGTGAGCACATCGTCGGCGCGGTGGAGCGTGTCGTGTGTCTGCAGGACAAACTGAACAACGCGGACCTGCAGCGCGCGATTGGATCGCTCAAAGCGTTGCCCAGCCTGCCGCACCTGTATCAGGAGATCATGCATGAGGCGAGCTCTCCGGAAGGCACGCTCGCTCGTGTCGGGGAGATCATCGGCCGGGATCTCGGCATGACAACGAAGGTTCTGCAGCTCGTCAACTCGGCTTTTTTTGGTCTGGATGCAACGGTTTCGACTCCGGAGCAGGCAGCCTCAGTGCTGGGCTTGGATGCCGTACGTTCGCTGGTGCTTGGTGTCGGCCTCTTCGAGCAGTTCGAAAACGCGGATTGCGCGCAGGAGATCGAGGCGCTGTGGGCGCACAGCGCGCGCTCGGCAGCGCTCGCCAGGGCCGTTGCGCAGCAGTTCGGCTGTGACGACAAGGTTGCCGAGCAGGCGCTGCTGGCAGGCATGGTCCATGACATCGGTCGACTCATTGTCATCACCGAGTTTTCTCAGGTGTCGGGCATGATCACGGCGTTGATCGAGAAGACGAATACGCCGACCGTCGAGGCGGAACGTGAGCTTCTCAGCTGCGATCACCAGGATATTGGCGCCTATCTGCTGACGCTGTGGGGATTCCCCGCGGTGGTGGTCGAGGCGGTTGCCTTTCACGAGGAACCCGGTGCGTCTGCGACAACTTCAGAGGTGTTGACGGCGGTGCACGTGGCCGCAGCAATTGACCTCGCGGCACGCGGCGGAAAGCCGCTGCACAGCCTGATTGATCAAGATTATTTAGCGCGCGTCGGGCGCAACGGTGTGGCCGGTGACTGCGCCGCACTGTTGGCCAGCGTCGAGGAGGCAGCATGAACGCGGAAGTGGCAATGGAGCAGGAGGCGCTGCGCAGAATTCTGCTCGTTGATGACGAGGAAAACGTGTTGCGCGGGTATCAGCGCACGCTGCGCGGTAAATTCGGTGTCGACACCGCAATTTCGGGTCAGGCCGCGCTCGAGACGATTCGCGAGCAGGGACCGTACCCCGTCATTGTATCGGACATGCGCATGCCGCAGATGAGCGGCGTGGAACTGCTGGAGCAGGTGAAGCGGGAATGGCCCGATACCGTGCGCGTGCTGCTCACCGGCAACACGGATCAGGAAACCGCAGTCGCGGCGATCAATCAGGGCGACGTGTTTCGTTTTCTCAACAAACCCTGCCCCGCCAACGAGCTGATCAGCGCCATCAACACCGCCATGCGCCATCACGACCTGCTGGTGGCGGAGCAGGAGCTCCTCGAGCAGACGGTGAAAGGCGCCGTGGAGGCGCTGGTGGAGCTGTTGTCGCTGGCAAGGCCGGATGCCATGGGCCAGACGATGCGTCTCAGCAAGCACCTGCGTGGCATCAACCAGGCGCTCGAGCTACCGTTGGAGCCGTGGGTGCTCGAAACCGCGGGACTGCTGTCCCAGCTCGGGTACACGACACTCTCCAAGGACGTGGTCGACACCGCGCAAAGCGGCCAGGCCATGGACGGGAGTCAGATGGAGTCGGTGGAGCAGGCCATTGGCCTCGCCGCCGGTATCGTCGGCAAGATTCCGCGGCTCGAGGTGGTGGCGGACATCATCCGTTTGCAGGACAAGCACTTCGACGGAGGCGGTCTGCCGCAGCAACTCGTCTGCGAGGGTGAGCTGCCGCTGGGTGCCCGGGTGCTGAAATGTGGCCTCGACTATGAGCGTCTTCTGACCGCAGGGCAGAGCTCCGCTGTGGCCCTGGAAACGATGTCAGAGTATGAAGGTCGCTACGATCCTGCCGTGCTGGTGGCTTTGCGTGAATACCTTGCTGCGGACGCGGACGGACCCGTTAGAACCGTCTCAATCAGCGAGCTCACCGCCCAGATGCGTCTGGCCGAGGACGTCGTGACCAGCACCGGGGTGCTGCTGGTGCCGCGGGGTATTGAAGCGTCGGATTCCGTTCAGGCCCACCTGCGGCGCTTTCTCGATTCCGGCCAGATCGAAAACTCGGTTGCGGTTTACTGACCCCTGAATCGGCCGGAGGCAGCGATGTTCGGAGTAATGCCCAGGAAGGCAAGCCACCTCGGCGCGTTGTGTGCGGTACTCTGTTTTGGCGGCTTTTGTGTGTTGCTTGGTGGTTGGGTCATCCTGCCGGGCATGGCGGGCTGGCATGCCGCAGGGATCACCCTGCAGCTTGCTCTCCTTCTGGTCCTCGCGGGATTGACGGCGTGCACCTGGTTTTTCTGGCGCCGCAGGCGCCGGCTGGAAATGCGGGAGCTGCTGGCGAGTCTCGACAGCCCGCAAAGCCTGGTAGCAGAGCAGCTTGCCGGCAAACGCACGCTCGACGCCACCGTTGCGCGCACGGTAGCGAATCTGCGCGAGCGTATCGACGATCAGGCGCGGGAAATGCAGGAGCTCATGCGCCTGCTCGCGCAGCGCGACGTGCGCGACATGGCGTTCATCGACGTGCTGTCCGAGGGCGTCATCATGCTCGACTCGGAACGTCGCATCGTGGCCGAGAATCAGGCAGTAGAGGAGATTTTCGGACTGCAGCGCAACCAGATCCTTGGTGCCGGGATGCACGTCTTCCTCAATGAGGCCTCGCAGGAACAGTTCAACACCTGGCACGATCAGCTGCAGCAAAGCGGGGCAGCCTTCAACGACCGGTCAGGGCTCGTAGGTAAACACGCGGACGGCAGCGACATTCCGCTCAGCACCTCGGCGACATTTCTGCGGGAGGGCGCTAATGCTGTGACGCTCGTTGTGATCGCCGACCTCCGCCCTCAGCTTGCGCTGGAGAGCGAGCTCAGCGAGAGCCGCGCGTTTTTCCGCTCGCTTGTCGAGAACCTGCCGGTTGCCGTGTTTGCGCTGCAAGCACAGGACTACCGTTACGTACTGTGGAACAAAGCTGCCGAAGCGCTGACCGGAGCGCCGGCGAGTGTCATCGTCGGTAAAGAGCTGTTTGAAGCTTCTGACGGAGAGGCGCAACGGACTTACAAGGCGGATCTCGAGCAGCTGCAGGCACGCGCGTCCACGGCGATTGTCCGAAATCAGACTGTGATCTCCCGGTCTGATGAGGAGGTTTACGTCAGGACCAAAACGGTCCCGGTGCTCGATGAGAAGCAACGCATTACTCATTTCCTCTCGGTGTCCGAGGACCTGACCGGAGAGATTGAGCAGCAGAATCTTCTGCACCTGCAGAATCAGCGCTTGCAACACTATCTCAGAACCGCGGGTTCCTGCGTGGTGGAAGTGGACGACCAGGGTGTCATACAGGTGATCAATCAGAAGCTGAGGAATCTGCTCGGCAAGTCCGAGGATGAGATCGTCGGCAAGCTTTATCTTGATGTGTTTCCGGGGAACTTCATTGATGAGTCTGTAACCTGGGATACCCTCAAACCGGTATTCACCGGTGACGTTGATGAAGTGAAAATGAACACGCTTCTCAACGGTCGCTACCTTTCCTGGAACATCAGCCGCCTGGAGGATCCTGGCGACGTACGCGTAATTGGCGTGGCGGACGACGTCACCGAGCTCGTGGAGGAGAAAAACAAGGCCGAGGCTGCCAATGCCGCAAAAAGCCAGTTCCTGGCCAATATGAGCCACGAGCTGCGCACGCCGCTGAATGCCATCATCGGCTACAGTGAGCTGCTGCACGAGATAGCGCTCGAAGAAGAGCGCGCGTCCGACGTGGACGATCTCGAGCGCATTTGTGGTGCGGGTAAGCACCTGCTCAACCTGATCAACCAGATACTGGATCTGGCCAAGGCGGAGAGCGGCTTTGCCACCGTTGAGCGCCATACTTTTTCCGTGGAGTCCATGCTGACTGAGGTCAGCGATCTGGTGCGACCCCTGGTTGAAGAGCGGGACAACGCGTGGCGCTGTAGCGGCACCGTGAACAGCCCCCTGTGCTCGGATGAGCTCAAGATCCGTCAGGTGCTGATCAATCTGATCAGCAATGCCGCGAAGTTCACGCGCGAAGGCAAGGTGGACCTGCAATACGATGTCTCCGCGGAGCAGGCGCGGTTCCAGGTCAGCGATAATGGCATTGGGATCGAGGAAGAGGCTCTGGCGAAGATATTCGATCCGTTCACCCAGGCAGATGAGAGCACGGCTCGCGTGCACGGCGGCACCGGGCTGGGCCTTTCCATCTGTCGACGCTTTGCTGAGCAGCTGGGCGGCAGCCTGACAGTACGCAGCACGCTTGGAGAAGGCAGCACCTTTGTCCTGTCTCTGCCCAACGAATATCGAGGCACACAGTCGGACGGCACCGACTCTCAATCAGCAATGGCTTTTCTTTGAACGGCTGTGTTCAGCGGCGGGGTTGCAGCGGATCAGCGAGAATCTGATCCAGCGCCGTACCGAATCGCTCGCGCAGCATGAGAACGCGCTGCGGCTCTGTCTGGATCAGATTGAATAGCTCCAGGGGATCGTTGCCGAGATCGTACAGTTCGCGGGGCTCGCGCGCGCGATCCAGCAGGAGCTTCCAGTCGCCTTGCCGGTAAGCGTATTCCAGCTCGGAGCGTGCATCGAGCGCCCACAGAACGGCGCGCTCGGGCAGATGGTCTCCGCCGAGAGCCCGCAGCACGTTCACGCTGTCGATGGCGCGATCCCGAGGCACAGAAGCGCCCGTGGCCGCCAGCAGGGTTGCAAACCAGTCTGTCCCGATGATCAGCTCACCGCTTTCGCTCCCGGGCTCGGTGATGCCGGGAACCACGGCAATTGCGGGCACGCGTATCCCACCCTCGTATAGCAGGTGTTTGCGTCCGCGCAGTCCGCCGGTGCTGCCATACGCGTTGACCTCGTACCAGGCGAACCAGTCGCTCGTGACCGGACCGTTGTCGCTGGCGAAAATGATGATGGTGTCTTCCGGCACCGCCTCGAGCACGCGGCCGATCTGCGCATCCATGTAGGTGATGTTGGCATAGTACTCACCGGGTCCCCTCGGCGTCAGGAGGTGCGCGGGTGGTTCAGCCAGTCCGCTTGGAATCGGCACAATCTCTCCGCGGGTGAATTCGGCGTAGCGGGCGTTGTAAGCAGGGGGATTGGCAATCGTCGTGTGCGGTTCAGCCATGCTGAGAAACAGAAAGAATGGGCGTTCGGTATCCGCCCCGAGCCAGCGAATGGCCTCGTCAGCATAAAGGTCTGCGGTGTATCCGTTCTGCGCCGGAAGCAGCTCGCCGTTGCGGTATACGTTGGTCGGCTTGTGGTTGGTGGGAATCTGATACGCGTTGTGGCCATACGCGTAGCTGAATCCCTGATCGCGAGGCTGCGGCTCGCTGCGGCTGCCGAGATCCGAATTGAGATGCCACTTACCGATCAATGCGGTCCGGTAGCCGCGCGCCTGGAGGATCTCCGCCAGCGTGATCTCCTCGCGGCGCAGATAAATGTTGCTGTCGGGCGGTATCCAGCTTCTGATGCCGGTCCGATAGGGATGGCGTCCGGTCAGGAGCGCCGCGCGGGAGGGGGAGCAGAGCGCGGAGGGTGCGTAATAGTTCGTCAGACGCATGCCCCGTGCAGCCAGCGCGTCCAGCGCCGGCGTTTCGATGACGGGATGGCCGTAGCTTGCGAGATCACCATAGCCGAGGTCGTCCACGTAAATGAGCAGGATGTTCGGCGCCGCCCACCCGCTGGCAGCGAGTACGCAGCAGAAGAGCGCGACTACAAGCCTTCGCACGCCTGCTTCGCCAGCTCGTAGGAGTGTACCCGGGCGTCGTGATCGAAGATTTGCGCGACGACAATGAGCTCGTCCGCGCCGGTGGTTTCTACGAACGCCGCCACCTCGTCACGTACCTGCTCGAGGGTGCCCACGGCCGAGGCTGAGCTCACCTGGGAGACCACGTGTTGTTGATCGGGTGTCAGTGATTCGTCGAATCCCTCTTGCGGTGGCGGCAACGGTCCCGGATTGCCGAAGCGCAGGTTGAGAAACGCCTGCAGGCTCGACGTGCGCAGGTACTTTGCCTCGGCTTCCGTATCAGCCGCGCAGATGTTGTAGCCGAGCATGACGTAAGGCTCCTGGAGCTGATCCGAGGGGTCGAACTCGTCCCGGTAGATGTTGATCGCCTGCATCATCATCGCAGGCGCAAAGTGCGAGGCAAAAGCAAACGGCAGGCCGAGAATGGCGGCAAGCTGCGCGCCGAAGAGGCTCGAACCGAGAATGTAGAGCGGCACGTCTTCTCCCTGGCCCGGGACCGCGCACACCCGCTGGCCCTCTTTGGCCTCCTGAAAGTAGGCTTTGAGCTCCAGGACATCCTGCGGGAATTTGTTGGGATCGCTGTGCAGGGTGCGTCTGAGCGCCTGGGCGGTGACGCCGTCGGTGCCGGGTGCACGCCCCAGCCCCAGGTCGATGCGTCCGGGGTATAACGCCGCCAGCGTGCCGAACTGCTCTGCCACCATGAGCGGGGCGTGGTTTGGCAGCATGATGCCGCCCGCGCCTACGCGGATGCGCTCGGTGCCGCCGGCAATGTGGCCAATCAGCACCGACGTGGCGGCGCTCGCGATGCCACGCATGTTGTGGTGCTCCGCCACCCAGTAGCGGGTATAGCCGAGACGCTCGGCGTGACGGGCAAGGTCCAGAGAGTTATTCAGCGCCTCGCGGGCGCTGCCACCTTCGACAATGGGTGACAGGTCGAGTACGGATAGTTCGGTCATTCAGGGTTACTGCGGTGACTTCTCGTTGGCCTCCATTGTAGGCTCTATCTTTTTGCGAGGCGATTGATGGCTGAGAGTTTCAATCTGGAGCACATCGACGAGGTGCTGAGCACGGCGCGATCGGTGCGGCGCAATCTCGACTTTGAGCGGCCCGTTGAACGCCAGGTGCTCTATGACTGCATTGACGTGGCGGTGCAGGCGCCGACCGGCATTGCCGGCGAAAACTGGCGCTTTGTGATCGTCGATGAGGCTGAACGTAAAGCGCAGATTGCCGAGGTCTATCGCGAAGTGCTGCTCAGCCTGCTGGCCGATCGGGACATGCCGCTGAAGCCGACGCACAAGGCGCTCATCGATCGCCTCCACGAGATACCGGCAATGATATTCGTCTGCGTCGACGGGCAACCCCTGGGCGAGGAGATATCCAGCAACGTGGCCTTTTACGGGTCGATTCTGCCGGCTGCCTGGTCGCTCATGCTGGCGCTGCGCGCCCGGCAGATTGGCGCCACCTGGACCTCGCTCCTGTCGTCAAGACAGGAGGATGTTGCGCAGGTGCTTGGCATCCCGGCAGGAGTCGTGCAGACCGTCATGCTGCCGGTGGGTTACACCAAGGGTGCGGTGATGAAGCGCGCTGCCCGGCAGGCGGCGGCTGAGGTGACCTTCTTCAATCAGTGGGGGGACCAGACTTGAGGAACGCGGTAGAGTAGGGTTCGAGGACAAGGGGAGAGAAACGCATGTCAGATACAGCCGATCGAATTGCCGTGCAGGACGTCATGCTCCGCTATGCGGCGGGCGTGGATGACCGTGACATGGCGCTTTACCGAAGCTGCTTCGCCGACGACGTCGAGGTTGTCGGCTTCGGCAGCGAGGTTTACCGCGGGGTTGATAACTGGGCCAACTATGTCGAGCAGGCGCTCGAAGCGTATGGACCCACTCAGCACATGCTCGCGCCCATGCTGGCAAGCATTGACGGTGACGAGGCGAAGTGCCGCACGGACGTGCAGGCGCTGCATTACCTGAAGGAGCCCGAAGGCTCCACGCTCACGCTGTGGGCCACCTACAAGTCGAACATGCAGCGTATCGATGGCGCTTGGAAGATCGTGCGCCACGAGCTCGTCAGCCGCGGCACGAAGATCGATCCCGCGCCCTGAATCAGGCTATTTCGGCGCCGGACCGCCGGCGCCGATGAACTCCGGATCCGGCTCGTTGCCGAGGAAGATGCTGCCCATGTCCTGATACAGGGGATGGGAGACCCAGCGGTGGGTCGCGCAGCCGTGTGCATCGCGCAGCTTGCGCTCGAGCGGGCTGTACATGCGCATGCCGCTGGTGCCCGCGGCGTTGTGCAGCGAATCCACCAGCTCCATGCAGACGTAGGCGCCGAACGTGCAGGCCAGGCGGGCGTTCAGCGTGGTTTCCGGACCCGGGGCGGGTGCACCGGCCGCGAGCTCCTCTTCCACGTCCTCCATCGCCTGCAGCACGTAGGTACGCGCGGCGCGGTACTTCGCCATGGCTTCGCCCATGCGGTACTGGGCGATGGGACGCTTGGCCAGCGAGCTCGTCGACATCATCGGGATCTTGTTCTGTGCCAGGTCGGCAAAAGTTTCGAGGACACCTTTCGCCACGCCAAGGGCAACGGCTACTTTGTTGAATGACAGACGCAGCGGTACCGGCATGCGGAACACCGGATTCGGGTAGTGGGCCGGCACGGACATGAGGTCGACGCCAGTGTACTTCGGCGCCACGTAGGCGCCATCGGCTTTCACATCGTTGCTGCCGGAACCGCGCAGGCCCGCAACGTCCCACGTGTCGATGATCTCCCACTGATCCCGCGGCAGCATCCACAGCTTGAAGATCGGGTTGCCGGCATCGTCCGTCTCCATCTCGTCACCGCGCATGAGCGGTGCGCCCATGAAGCACCAGTCGGCATTGTGGCAGCCGCTGATGAAGGTGGCTTGCCCCCAGACCTTGACGCCGCCGTCTTCGGTCCGCTCGGCGCGCGGCGGTGTGGTGCCCGGCCCGCCGCCGCCGCACATGATCACGCGCGGGTTGTCGACGTAGACTTCCTGAGCGAGATCCGGATCCATGCCGCCGGCAGCCATGGCGTTGATTTCCGAGCCGAGCATGACGTTCCAGGATACGGAGGCGTCAATGGCGGCGAGGGCTTCGAGGATCTGGATGGTGTCCGTGGAGCTTGCATCCTCACCGCCGAGCTCCGGCGGCAGGGTAAAGCGAAAAAAGCCTTCGTCGACGAGCTTGTCAACGATGTCGTTGGGCAGCTTGCGCATTTCCTGAGCTTTGTCTCCGGCGGCGGCGATGTCGTCGCGCATGGACTCGATTTTGCTCAATCGGGCTTCGAGTAATTCTGCTTGCACTTCAGTCTCCGAGAATTTTCTGTTGCATGTCGTATAAAGGGTCTTCGGGCGCGCGCGCGCCCCGGGCAAGTCCGTTGAATGGCGGCACGTCCAGGATGGCGCTTGCCGTCAGATTCTGATTCCAGTCCATCACCACGCGTCGAAACAGGATCTTCCAGCAGCTGTCGCGCTTCTGCATGTGATCCACGTAGCGGCCGAGATAGGTCAGCTCCGTATCCGGGCCGTCTTCCACGGCGCGGTAGTGGTAGGCGCTGACGTAGGATTCGACCACCGCATCGTCGCCTTTGAAGTCGATGGCAACGTTGGTCACCCGATGCTGGGTGGCGGCATAGCTGCGGATACCCTGGGGCAGAATGTCGCAGAACTCGTGCGCGCTGCCGTTGAAGCTGCCGTAGGCGACTTCGGCATCGGGCCAGTAGGCGGTTTTCAGAAGCTCACCGTCGGCACGATCGACGCCGCGGCTGTGCTTGGTGAGCACGTCCTGGATAGCCAGGCGGTCGGCAATTTCTGCGCTGTCTGGCACGCGGCCTGTGTCGCTCATGGCTGTAATTGGCTCATGGCTGTAATTTCGCTCATGGTTGTATCTCACCCCGGGCAATGGCGGTATTGGCGATTTTGGCGCGATCGGCGCCTCTGATCTCGTAAATCTCGATGACGTTGCCGAAAGGATCGCGGCCGTATACCGCGGCGCTGTCGCCGAACTCCACGGGCGGGCCGACAAACTCCATGCCCGCCTCGGCAAGGCGCGCGTGCTCGGCATCGATGTCGGCCACCTCCAGCGCAAAGTGCGGATAACCGTAGTCGCTTGGCTGCGAGCGCAGATCCTGTGGCGCCGGTTCGGTGTACTGCCACAGCTCAATGTGCGCGTTGCCGCCGCGCAGCATGGCCATCTTCGCGGCGGGTGCCTTGATGCCGATGGCAGCCTCCACGGCTGGATTGGGACCGGCAAACTCGCTGCGTTCGACCTCCTCGAAACCGAGGACATCACGATAGAACGTGAGCGCAGCCTCTATGTCGGGCACGCCGATGGCAACGTGGTGAATTCCAATGATCAATTTAGCTCTCCCAGGCGGGCGAATTTAGCATCGATGATCGGCGAAAGAAATTGACTCAAGCCAAGTGACAGACAACCTGGCCGCCACCGCGCTGGCGTGGGGCGGGTGCTTCGGTGGCGCACTGGGGCATGGCCTCGGCACAGCGCGGATGAAAGCGGCAACCCGCGGGTGGATTTCTCACGCTCGGTACCTCGCCGATGATGAGCGGCTGCGGGCGCTCAGCCTCCAGCTCCGGATTGGCCAGCGGCACCGCCTGCAGAAGGGTCCGCGTGTACGGATGCCGGGGATGGGCAAAGAGCGCATCCCGCGTGTTCATCTCGACGATCTGGCCAAGGTACATGACGGCAATCCGCGTGCTGACGTGGCGCACGACCGAGAGATCGTGAGAGATGAAGAGATAGGTCAGGCCGAGATCACGCTGCAGGTCCATCAGGAGATTGATGATCTGCGCCTGGATCGATACGTCCAGCGCGGACACCGCTTCGTCGCAGATCAACAGCTCCGGCTCCAGAGCCAGCGCCCGCGCGATACCGATACGCTGGCGTTGTCCGCCGGAGAATTCGTGAGGATAGCGCTCTGCCATGGCCGGCAGCAGTCCGACAAGGTCGAGGAGCTCTGTAACGCGCCGCTGGTATTCGGTCTTTGACGCGTCAGGACGGTGCACGCGCAGCGGCTCGCCGATGATGTCGCGTACCTTCATCCGCGGGTTCAGTGAGCTGAACGGATCCTGATAGACCATCTGCATCTTCGGACGATGCTCGCGCATGGCTTTGCCTTCGAGATCGGTGATGTCGACCCCGTCGAACACAATGCGCCCCGCGGTGACGCGGAGCATTCGCAGCACCGCCAGCGCGGTGGTCGATTTACCACAGCCGCTCTCACCGACGAGGCTCAGCGTCTCGCCTTTGTCGAGCGTGAAGCTGACGCCATCAACCGCCTTGACTGAACCGACCTCACGGCTGATGACGACACCCTCTGTCACCGGGAAGTGAACCTTCAGGTCTTCGACTTCGAGGAGTGCCTTACTCATGACCAATGCACGCTTTGCCGTGGGTAGGGGTCAGCCACTCGAAGGGCGGGACGCCATCGTTACATGCGGCGGACACGTGCGGGCAGCGGGGAGCAAACGGGCAGCCTGGCGGCGGATTGGCGAGATCCGGGGGCTGACCCTCGATCGTCGACAGGCGTTCGGCAATGGGGCCGCTCAAATCCGGAATGGAGCTCATCAGCCCGCGCGTATAAGGATGCCGCGGATCCCGATAGATCTCCCGCGCGGGCGCCGTCTCCATGATGCGTCCGCCGTACATGACCGCTACCCGGTCCGCATACCGTGCCACCACGCCGAGATCATGAGTAATGAGGATCAGCGCGGCTCCGGTCGCAACGGTGAGCTCTTTCAAGAGCGCCAGAATCTGTGCCTGTACCGTGACGTCGAGCGCGGTGGTCGGCTCATCCGCGATGATGAGCTTGGGTGAGCATGCCAGCGCCATCGCAATCATGACCCGCTGGCGCATGCCGCCGGAAAGCTGATGGGGGTACTCGTCGAGGCGCCCATCGGGATCGGGGATGGCCACCTGTTTGAGCAGACCCTCGGCAGCGGCAAGCGCCTCGGGCCAGCTGGCGCCACGGTGCAGTACCAGCGGTTCTGCAACCTGTTTGCCCACGGGGATGACCGGATTCAGAGACGTCATCGGCTCCTGGAAGATCATGCTGATCCGGTCACCGCGCACCCGCTGCATGTCCGCTTCCGAAAACTGCACCAGGTCATCGCCCTCGAGCTGGATGCTGCCGTTGTCGATGCGCCCGGCCTCGCCAAGCAGATCGAGTATCGCCAGCGCCGTGACGCTTTTGCCGGAGCCGGATTCTCCGACGACGGCAAGCGTCTCTCCGGGGTCGACATGGAGGTTGATGTTGCTGACCGCGTGCACCCGGCCCGCATCGGTGCGGAAGCTCACGCTCAGGTTGTCGATCTCGAGCAGGGACATCTAAAAACCCATCGCCTGTTTCATGTCCTGATCGATCCAGATACGCGCGTAGATCGGGCCAGGCCGCACCGCGCCGGCGCGCAGCTCCCCGTTGTAGTTTTTCACCCAGGGCCACCACGCCGTGTAAAGGTATTGAATGGGCAGCCAGATGTAGGGTGAGGCATCGAGAATGTCTTCCGTGATTGCGCGCAGCTGCTCGACACGGGCAGCCTCGTCCCTCGTCTCGAAAATCCTCTCGACCCGCCGGTCGATCTCCGGATCCGCATGCAGCGACGGGTTCCACAGCTGTCCGGTGACGAAGTTCTTGCGGATCGTGGTGGTGGGATTCACGTGGCCGCTGTTCATGAGGTACATGGGTGTATGGTTGCGGGTGGTCATCATCGAGAGATACGACGCGTACTCGAGGGGCTGTATCGTCAGGTTGACGCCCACCTTTTCCAGATAACCCGCAAGCAGCGGCAGAAGGTCCATGTTGCTCGGGCTGCAGGAACACACCTGCACGGTGACGTCGAAGCCGTCCGCATAGCCCGCTTCGGCAAGCAGCGCGCGGGCTTTGTCGGGGTTGTAGTCGAACAGTTCCTGCACCGAAGGCCGCATTTCCCCGAGAGGCTGGAAGTAGGGACCGAAACCGGGGTGCTGGGGAAAGGCCATGAGCTCTGCGTGGCCGCCGTAGAATAGCTCGACAATCTCGCGCTGATTGACAGCCAGGTTCATCGCCCGGCGCACGCGCACGTCGGCAAACGGCGCAAAGTCCTGACGCATGACCATGAAGTTGCCGCTGGTTGAAAGCCAGCGATTCCACTTGAGCTCCGGTGTGGACGCTTTGAGATGGTCAACGGCAATCCAGCGGATGGCTTCGAGAATGTCGAGCTTTCCCGTGCGCAGTCCTGTCAAATAGGTGGCTTCGTCTTTGATGATGCGGTACGACAGCTTGTCGATGAAGGGAATGTCGTACTCTGCCCCGTTCAGCCGCTCGCTGTCCCAGTACTCGGGGTTCCGCACATACACCTGAGAGTTGCCGTGCACGTACTCGTCCAGAAAAAACGGACCGCTGCCGACCACGTTGCGCCAGCTCTTCGTGTCGACGTTGGCGACCTCCCGCGGCACGATGGCCGAGTAGTAGCCGTAGCCGAAGCGGTAATCCCACTCTGCGTTGAACTTGTTGAAGTGGAAGCGCAGCGTGTGCGAGTCGATCACCTCTATGTCGCTGATGTGATCGAGATACTCGTGGATCTTTTTCGGGCTCGTGTTCAGATTCTCGAAACTGAAGACGACGTCGTGGGCGTCGAGCTCGCGACGTTCGACGATACCGGGCCGCTCCGGGATGATGACGCCGCGGCGCAGCTTCAGCTCCAGCGTCAGCGGGTTGAGCCACCGCCAGCTTTCCGCCAGCTCGCCGCGGACGGCATCTGCCGGTATGTAGGCGTCTGCCACAAAACGGTGTGAGCCGCCTTTCTTGACGCTGAGATCGAGGTTCGCCGCGAAGAGCTGCTCCCGCACCATCGACGTGTCGTGGTTGCTCTTCCAGTTCCAGTCACGGGGATCCCAGGACAGCGGCGCCAGCGTCACGTAAACGGTGCCGACGTTGAGTTGCCCGCCATACTGCGGTGTTTCAGCGGCGCTGTTTCCCGCCCAGAAGCCGATCAGCGCTATCAGCAGGCGCAAGTTCATCGCACCCCCCGCATGCGCGGATCGAGGAGATCCCTCAGCGCATCGCCGTACACGTTGATGGCGTAGACCACAATGGTGAGGCACAGCCCCGGAGCCAGCGCCAGCCAGGGGCCCAGGTACATGTACGTACGGCCGGTGCCGGATAACATGCTGCCCCACGTCGGAGAGGGCGGCGGTACGCCAAGCCCCAGAAACGAGAGCCCGGCCTCTGCCAGGATGGTGGCTCCCACGCGGGTGGTGAAAAGCACAATCACGACAGGCATGACGTTGGGCAGGATGTGGCGTGTGAGAATGCGCCAGGTGCTTGCCCCGATCGACTCGGCCGCATGGGTGTACATGCTCTCGCGTACGGAGACCACCGAGCCGCGTACGATGCGCGATCCTGCAATACCGTAGAGCGCTCCCAGCACGATGATGATCTGCGGCATGCCGGGACCGAGAATGGAGATGACGACAATCAGGAGCAGGAGGTCGGGAAACGTCATCCAGGCGTCGACAAAGCGCTGAATGAGCATGTCGACCCGGCCGCCGAAGTAGCCGGAGGCAACGCCGATGACAATGGAGATCACGGTGGCGAGCCCGGCGGCCAGAAAACCGACGACCATGGAAAGCTGCGCACCGATCAGCACGCGCGACAGAATGTCGCGACCAAGATGATCGGTGCCGAATGGATAATCCAGCGAGGGTGACTGCAGGCGTACGCTCAGGTTGGTCTCGTTCATGCCGTACGGCGCAAGCACGTCGGCAAAAATGCCGCAGAAGAGAAACAGCAGAAAAATGATGCCGCCGACGGCGCCCAGGCGCTTTTCGCGCCAGAGACGTTGGGCGAAAGCCCAGTTCACGGAAGTCTCCGCCGGATCATTGATGTCTCACTTTGGGATCCAGAAACCCGTAGCTGAGATCAATGAGCAGGTTGATCAGGAGCACGCCGAGGCCCACCACCAGGAAAATCCCGGAGATCACGGGGTAGTCGCGCTGGAACACTGCTTCGAGGAGTAAAAGGCCCATGCCGGGGACCACAAAAATCTGCTCGAGAATGACGGCGCCGCCGATCAGGAGCGGCACCTGCAGACCAACGAGCGTCACCACCGGGATTAGCCCGTTTCTGAGCGCGTGGCGGAACACCATCATGTTCTCGCTCAAACCCTTCGCGCGTGCGGTGCGTACGTAGTCCTGTCGCAGCACTTCCAGCATCATGGTGCGGGTCATGCGCATGGTCACCGCGGACATCGAGAGGCCGAGGAGTATTGCCGGCACCAGCATGTGATTGAGGTTGGCAATGGGATCCTCGAAGAAAGGCACGTACTCCAGCGGCGGCGACCAGCGCCACCATACCGACGGAAAGACCATGACGAGCGTGCCAAGCCAGAAGCTTGGTATGGCCAGCATCAGAAGCGAAAACGACCTGGCAATGTAGTCACCCGGAGTGTCCTGGCGCATGGCGGAGTAGATGCCTATGGGTATCGCCACCGTGAGCGCAATGATGAGCGCGAGGAAGCCGAGCTCAAACGTAATTGGCAGGGAAGCCTTCAGCTGCTCGGTCACGGGTGTGTTCTGCCACAGCGAGCGGCCAAGATCACCCTGCAGCACGCCACCTACCCAGTTGACGTACTGCGTCAGGAGCGGTTGATCGAGACCAAGTGCCGACTCGATACGCGCGCGGTCCTGGCTGGTGGCGATGTCGTTCTGCGCCAGCATCAGGTCGATGACGTCGCCGGGAATGAGACGCATGGAGACGAACACGATGAGGCTGGCGAAAAACAGCGTGGGTAACAACGCGATCAAACGGCGCGCGATGTATGCCTGCATAGAGCCGGGTGCCTCCCCTCACCGCGACCGCCCGCGCACTCAGCTCATGTCAGCCAGCGTGCGGGGATATGATCTTCCACCAATTGGGTAATGCTGATGTTCTTTATACCGCGCTCGCCGCCGACTGCCAAAGCGAATTTGGAGATGTCGTTGGTGCGCGCAAAGATCTTGGCGTTCGGATACTTCTGCTTGATCCACAGTGCGGTGCGCAGATTGTTCTGCTCCTGACCGGTGCCGAGGATCACCGTCGGCTGATTGTCCGTGAGATCAACGTCCGCCGTGAGCTGCTCCCAGACCATGGGGTGGGAGATGTCGCCCTGGTAGACACGCCGCACGTATGGGGCGTCGATTTTCGCCTGCTCGTCGACCACCAGCACGCGGCGGTCGGCGTCGATGTCGATGACCAGGACCTGCTCGATTTCTGCTGCCGCATGACTTTGCAGCTCTTCCAGCATGCTCTGTCCGAAGCGTCCGAAACCCGCCATGACCACCGTGTCGCGCCGTTCCGTGCGGTGGAAGTGCTCCAACAGATCGGCGTGGACAAGCCCGGTAGCGGCAAGATTGTACGTGTTGAAGATGTCGCAGCTGGCGGCGAGGTCCGTGTGCTGCAGAGAGCGCATGAAGCGCAGGTTGTGGCAGTGCAGGATGATGCGCGAGCGCAGCTGTGGCGCAATCTCGAGAATTCTCGTTGCCGCCTCGCAGGCCTGGAAGTCGTTGTGGCCGAGGAGCAGCACGCGCTGTGCCTGCTGCAGGCGCAGCTGCTGCAGCAGGTATTCGTGGGTCAGGTCCCCAACCAGCGTGGTGGCGCCGAACTTCTGCCGGAGCTCCTGCTCGCGGACGGGATCGAATTCGCTGTCGACCACAATGACCTTGGTGTCCGGGGACTGGCGCTGCAGCAGCCGCAGGTAACTCAGCGTCAGGCGGTCGGAACCGAAAACGATGGTGTGGTTGCTGACCCGACGCAGCTGCCAGCGGTCGGGGGATACCACCTGTATGATGGCTTCGATGACCGCAGATGCGGTGAATAGCGGCGCCCCGAAGTAAGCCACCCACAGCACCATGCGCGCGAGCCACGGTCCGTCCTCCGGGGTACCGATGTCCAGTCCGCCAACGACGAAGAGGCCCAGCGCGTAATAAGCCTTTGTCAGGAGTCCCGCATCGACGACCCCGGGTCGTTCCGTGAGACTGACCCCGGCGGCGAGGCCGAGAAAGCCGCACAGAAAGAGACCGCCCGCCGCCCACCAGCGCCAGCCGCTGCGTGAGCTCAGCTTCTGCATACGTCGCTCATCAGAGCTTGCCCGCCATCGCTGCTGTCATGAGTTGCCGTATCGCACTTTCGCCATCGTTGCTAAGATCGGCGGTCATTTTAGAGGGAAGCGGCGCCAATGGCAGAATTTTCGACAATTGAATACGACAAGCAGGATTCCGGCGTGGCACGCATCGTGCTGAACCGTCCTGATACGCGCAACGCGCAGAACAAGGCCATGATTTACGAGCTGAACGCCGCTTTTGACGAAGCAGGACGCGATGACGACGTCAAAGTTGTGGTGCTTGCCGCCAACGGACCACATTTCTCATCCGGGCACGACATGGGTGACCGTCAGCCGATGACGGACTTCGATCAGGTCACCAACTGGGGCGGCTTCGGCAAGCCGGGCCAGGAAGGCCATCAGGCGTTCGAGGAAGAAATGTATCTCGGCATGTGCTGGCGCTGGCGCAACTTCCCGAAGCCGACGGTTGCCGAGGTCCAGGGTAAGGTCATCGCCGCGGGTCTCATGCTCGTCTGGGTCTGCGACATCATCATCGCCAGCGAAGACTCGACCTTTTCCGATCCCGTTGTTGCCTTCGGCGTGAACGGTGTCGAGTACTTCGGCCACCCGTGGGAGTTTGGCGTGCGCAAAGCCAAGGAGCTGCTCTTCACGGGCGGCACCATGTCCGCGGCAGAGGCAAAGTCCTGTGGCATGGTGAACCACGTGGTCGAGCGCGACGATCTCACGGGATTTACGATGCAGATGGCCGAGCGGATTGCCCAGCGGCCCTCCATGGGCCTGCGGCTGGCCAAGCAGAGCGTCAACCAGGCGCAGGACGCCCAGGGTATCTGGAGCGCCCTGCAGTCGGCGATGTCGCTACAGCAGCTGGGTCACGCCAACGCGCGGATCGTGCACGGCATTCCGGTTGATCCGGCAGGTGCCGAGACGATCAAGCGCGAAGCGAAAAGCTGAGCGCTCCTGGCTAGCGGCCGGTGAAGTTGGGCTTGCGCTTCTCCATGAAGGCTTTCAGGCCCTCCTGGAAGTCTTCGCTCTGAAAGAGACCGCTCAGATGCACCATGAGGTGATCGACGGCAGTATCGTATGACTCCTCCATGCCCATGCGCATCATGCGTTTGGTGGTCTGGACCGCCATCGGCGCGTTCTCGGCAATCTCCTCTGCCCACTGTCTGGCGGTAGCCATCAGCTCGTCGTTGGATACAACCGCGTTGACGATGCCCATGTCGAGACTTTCCTGGGCATCGATGGTGCGGCCACGATAGTAGAGCTCCGCTGCTTTGGCCCAGCCAACCAGCCGCGGCAGGAGCCACGTGCCGCCGCTCTCCGGCACCACGTTGCGCTTGGCGGTGACGGCAGCCAGCTTCGCGTTCTCTGCCATGATGCGAATGTCGCAGAGCAGCGTCATGTCCATGCCGTAACCCGCGGCCGCGCCGTTGATGGCGCAGATGATCGGGGTGTCGGTGTGCCACATGACGTTGATCGGCGCGTCACGCAGATCGAACAGCTGACGGGGACGGTTCGAACCGCCACCGGCGACGCTGCCCGATTCGTCCATGCGGTCGCTGGTGTCGATGAGATCGAGGCCGCTGCAGAACCCGCGCCCCGCGCCCGTCAGGATGATGCAGCGCACGTCTGGATCTTTGTCAGCCTCGACCATTTTGGCGGAAAGCTCGTTCAGCATGTCGCGGCTGATGGCGTTCAAGCGCTCCGGCCGGTTCAGCGTAATCGTGACGACGTAGCCGTCCTGCTCGACCAGGAGCTGGTCAGTTGTGGAGGCGGATATGGCCATCGTTTGTTCCCCGTGCGATGAAAAGAAGACCGTTGATGGTACGGGTGATGCCCCAGGGGGTAAACAGCCGCTAAATGCCGTTTGTCTATTCGAGCAGCTTGGTCTACTTTTGCGCTTCGCCTGAATTGGAGAGGAAACCATGAGAATACTGCTGCTGTTGATTGCGCTGGTGGGGCTGAGTGCGCAGGCGCGCGAGCTGCCCGTCGTCAAACCCGAACGCGAAGGTTTTTCGTCCGAGCGCCTGGCAAAGCTCAGCGAATTCATGGACGGCCGCGTTGCGGACGGCACCATGGTGGGTGGCCTCGGCATGATCGCGCGCAACGGCAAAATCGTTTACCTCGACACCTACGGTCAGGCTGACCGCGAGGCGGGCAAAGCGATGTCGGAGGACGCGCTCTTCCGCATCTATTCCATGACCAAGCCGATCACTGGTGTGGCAGTGCTGATGCTCTACGAGGAAGGCAAGTTTTTCCTCAATGATCCGGTGGCGCGCTATCTGCCCGGTCTGGCTGATCTGCAGGTGGCACTGTCCACCGCTGACGGGGAGACCGGTATCGTCTCCGATGGCACCACCAGCCGCACGATCGGTGAAGGCGACGCCGACAAGGCCGGCCAGACGAGGAAACCGCGCCGCCAGCCGACCATCCGTGATCTCCTCACGCACACGGCGGGCATGACCTACGGCGTGTTTGGCAACACTGAGGTGGATCAGGCATATCGCAAGGCGCAGATCCTCAATCCCGCGCACGGTATGGGGGAGTTCATCACCCGCCTCGGCACTATCCCGCTACAGTACGAGCCGGGTACTAAGTGGCACTACAGCGTCTCCGTCGACGTGCAGGGAGCGCTGGTGGAGGCCGTCGCCGGCATGTCGTTCGGCGAATTCTTGAAAACCCGCATCTTCGATCCGCTCGATATGCCGGATACGTTTTTCACGGTCCCGGATGCCAAGCAAGGGCGGCTGGCGCAGCTGTATGCCCCCATCGGCACATCCGGACGCGGCTTTTTCGCGCGTGCAACTGCCGAGGGCCTGGAGCCCGCGGCACCCACGGTCAGCGCGCGTTACCTGGGTGAAGGGGTATTCGAAAGCGGCGGCGGTGGTCTGGTGTCGAGCGCGCGGGACTATATGCGCTTTGCGCAGATGCTCCTGAACGGCGGCGAGCTCGACGGCGTGCGGATCCTTTCGCCGAAGACGATTGAGCTCATGACGCAGAACCATCTGGGCGACATACCCATGGGCTTTGGTCGTCGCGGCGTGGGATTTGGCCTCGGCGTTGCCGTGGTGGACGACACCGGCGAGACGGGTGAGATCGGCTCTGCCGGCGAGTTCAACTGGGGCGGCGCGGCCGGCACGACGTTCTGGGTGGATCCGCAGGAAGATCTGATTGGTCTATGGATGGTGCAGAGTCTGCCGCACCGCACCCGGCTGCGTTCCGAGTTCAAAGTGCTCACCTATCAGGCGCTGGTGGACTGAGTTACCTCAACGCGGCACTTGCGCTCGGTCGAGCAGACGTTCGATATCGCTGACGTCGTAGTAGGGCGCCTGGTCCTCAGCGGCGGCGTTCGCGATATCGATGAGCAGGTTGGCCATGAGCCGCGCGCCGCGATCGTTAGGGTGCACAATGTCCAGCAGGAGCTTGTTGCGCACGTCGTGCGTCAGCGGCAGGCGCACCCCGTCGACTTCATAGACATAGCTGTGCCCGGGTTTACTCAGCGCATCGAGAACGTCATGGGCGGGAAAGAAGTGCAGGTTCGGGTAGGTTTCGCGTTTGTCGTCGAGATAAGCGTTCATTTCGTCGATCGTGGGCCGGTTATCGTAGCGGGTCCAGGTGTAGCCTAGAATCACCGGCACGCCGCTCTCAGCCAGCAGTCCCAGCATCTCGTCGAAGTAGCCGTATGTGCGTGAATTGATCTCGTGCTTCAGCCGCACGTCGTGATGAAACAAATCCAGACCGATGACGTACGCGGGCGGATGGCTGGCGAATTTCTTTCGCAACCACTTCAGCTTGTGCCGGAAACTGCCGGTGATGACCGTCTTCTTGACCACGCGATCACGTGGATAGCCGAGATTTTTCAGGGCGTACAGCGGCGGCGAGTAACCGCGGCCGAAAACGTTGAATCCCATGGATACGGAAGCGCCGATGACGTAGGCGTAGCGGTCACGTTCGGCAGTTTCGGCATGCGTCGCGGCGCTCGCCAGTAAGAAGCAGGCAGCGCACCAGCGCATCATGATACTGACGCGAGCCATACCTGGAGCATCAGAACGTCCCACAGCTTTGCTGCGTTGTTGGCGCGCCCTTGTCTGTGCGCCTGCCACAGCGTTTGCACCACGTCGGCGTCCAGGATCTGCTGCGCGCGCATCAGATCCGGGTTGAGGTGCCTGTCAGCCCAGGACTCGAGCGGCCCCCTGAGCCAGCTGTCGAGCGGCACGCCAAAACCCATTTTGGGCCGGTCCGTAAGGCCTGCCGGTACGTAGCGATTGAGAATCTTCTTCAGCAGATACTTCGGCTGGTCATCGCGCAACCGTAAATCCGGAGCAAGCCTTTGTGTCAGCTCTACAACGCGATGATCGAGCAGCGGCACGCGTGCTTCCAGGCTCACTGCCATGCTCGCGCGGTCGACCTTTGTCAGGATGTCGTCCGGTAGATAGGTCAGCGTGTCCTGCAGCGCCATACGCGCAACGCCGCTGTGCTCGTGCGTCCAGTGCGTCGGATCGTTGTATGGCGTCCGCAGGTCCTCGCCGTCCGGGCAGACCATTGCCGGATCTTTCCAGTGCGACAGGAGCGCATGGTAGAGGTCTGCCTGGCTGCTCGCGTGGAGCACTTCACCGGCGGTTGCGAGCTTCTGACTCAGGCTTCCACGACGCCCGCCCCAGGCCGGCGCGGGTACGTGGCGGGTGATCTGCTGTGTGAAATCGAGACCGCAGACGGCAGCGACGCTGCGGCGTATTCCCGCAGGAACGCGTCCAATCGTACCCCACATGCGCTCGGCGGTGTGGTAACGATTGTAACCCCAGAAGAGCTCGTCGCCGCCGTCGCCGCTGAGCGCAACCGTGACATGCTCGCGCGCCATGCGGCAGACCAGATACGTTGGCAGAATCGACGGATCCGCAAACGGCTCGTCGCAAAGCGCGGGCAGCTGCGCAACCGCATCCAGCATGTCTGTCTCATCGACGTAGAGCTCGGTGTGGTGCGTACCGAGATGGGCGGCAATGTCGGCAGCATGCTGTGCTTCATTGTAGCGCTTGTCATTGAACCCTATCGTGAATGTGTTGATGGGCTCGTTGGACTGTTCCTGCATCAGCGCGCAGACGAGAGACGAATCGTAGCCGCCGGAAAGAAATGCGCCCAGCGGCACATCCGCAATGAGGCGGTCCCGTACCGCAACCCTGAGGGCATCCAGCAGCTGACGCTCGGCGTCCACCTCGTCGGTAAGTGGTTCGCTGCCGACGCTGTCGCGAAGGTCCCAGTACCGCTGCGGTGCGGGCAGCTCACCTTGCGCTATGTTATGGGTCTGCAGGTGCAGCAGACTGCCGGCCGGGAGCTTGCGGATCTCGTTGAATATCGTGGCGGGCGCGGGGATGTAGCTGTAGCGCAGAAAGCTGTGTACCGCATTGCGGTTCAACGAGAAGTCGACGGTGTCCCGCGCGAACGATCTGAGCTCGGAGCTGAAGACAAACTGCTCGCCCAGCCAGCCGTAGTAGAGCGGTTTGATGCCGAGACGGTCGCGGCACAGCCAGAGCTCCTTCGACTGCGTGTTATAGGCTGCAAATGCGAACATCCCCACGGCCTTTGCCACCGCCGCTTCGACGCCGTAGCGAGCGATCGCCTCGACGAGCACCTCTGTGTCCGATGACCCGCGCCACGCGACATCGCTCAGTTCCGCGCGAATCTCGCGCGCGTTATAGATCTCGCCGTTGTAAACGAGCATCCAGGTACCGTCAGCTGACGGCATCGGCTGATGTCCCGCAGCAGTCAAGTCCACAACGGCCAGCCGCCGCTGGGCAAAAGCGACGTTGTGCTGGGTCCAATGGCCGTGATCATCCGGCCCGCGATGCTCGAGCGCCGCCGACATGCGGGTCAAGAGATCCAGGTCAACCCGCGCGCCGGTGCTGACGATACCGGTGACGCCGCACATCAGCGACAGGCCTCCGTCATGACGCTGAGCCATTGCGGGAGAACGCGCTGGTCGCTGAACCGGTCTGCGTTTGCACGCGCGGCGCCGGCAAGGCGTTCGCGCAGGGGCTCGTCGCGGCACA